>Ga0335080_10004314_pt1 | contig 14494 bp, 13 predicted proteins | sample Lox_Sample_34_FD_206720 | JGI IMG/M metagenome (GOLD analysis project Ga0335080, IMG submission 206720) | Soil microbial communities from Loxahatchee National Wildlife Refuge, Florida, United States - Lox_Sample_3.4 | ecosystem: Environmental > Terrestrial > Soil > Wetlands | place: USA... | reverse complement strand
CCTGTGGACGCCTCGGCGATCAACTTCATGTCGGGTTCGGCGTTGACTAACGTCGCGATCCCCTTGCGTAGCAGGGCGTGATCATCGACGGTCAAGATTCGGATCAGCGACGAATCGGCGCTCACGAGACCTCACTCTTCCCGCGGAACAGCCCGAATCGACGCCGCCCTGCGGATTTCGCATAAGCGATTGAAGCGGGAACGGTCAGCTCCACTTCCGTGCCCGCCCCGATTTCGCTCCAGATCGTCAATCGGCCGCCGATTCGTTTCGCGCGCTCGCGAATCCCCGGCAGCCCCCAGTGCCCTTCGCGGGCGCCCTCCTCCTGGACTTTCTTGTCGATGCCCTTTCCATCGTCGCGAATCCGCACGCGGAGCAGGCGGTCGTCATACCGGATCTCGGCTTCTATCCGGCTGGCGTGCGCGTGCCGGAAAGCATTGCGCAATACCTCACGGCCAATCCGGTAGATCTCATCTTGGAGAACCGGAGCTAACGTTTGCGGTGGTCCTTCCACCGTCACGAGGAAGACCGGGCGATTCCCCTTGGAATCCTGAGAACTCGCCAGTTCCTGCCCCGTGGTCGTAAGCAGGTGTTCCAAATCGGTCTGACCGGTCGACCCGGGGCGTAAGTCCTGAATCGCATCGCGGCCCTCGACGATGGCCCCTTCGGCACTGCTGATCGCGCCATCGAGAGTTCGGATCGCCTCTTCGGGCCGCCGGGAAAACAGATTGCGCGCCGCCTGAAACTCAAGCAGCGCACCCTGGAAACTCTGCAACAGCGTGTCGTGCAGCTCGCGAGCGATGCGCGTGCGCTCGCCGACCCGCTCTTCCAGGCGCGCGTTGAATTCTTGCGCGATCTGATGGAGGCGGTACCGGTACAGCACCCAGAGCAATGCGAAAAAGGCAGCCACGCATGACGCACGGAACCAGGTGGTCTGATAGTACGCCGGATCGATGGAAAAATCGAGCGAGTCGCCGGTTTCGTTCCACACGCCGCTGTTGTTCGAGGCCATGACGCGGAAGCGGTAGTGGCGTGGAGGGAGATCGTTATAGAACGCCTTCCGCTCATTGCCTGCGTCCTTCCAGTCGGGATCATGGCCTTCCAGCTTTACGCGAAAACGAACCTTCTCCGGCGCGACAAAGCTTAGAGCGGTGTAGTCGATCTGCAGATCGCGACTCAGCGCGGGCAGGCGCAGGTTCGACGCTGCCGCGCGAGAGAAGTTCTGCCAACGAATTTTGCGATCGGCGGTGATTTGCTCGATGTGTACCGGCGGAGGGAGTTTGTTGAGGGGGATGTGACGCGGATCGATGACGCTGACGCCGTCGCCAGTTAGGAACCACAATTTTCCATCAGTGGACTTAGCGACAGGCGGGGTGTAGCCTCCTGGTCGCGCAAGGTTCCTGACTCCGTCGGAGCTGTCTAAAACCGTGACCTGGATCGTCCGTTTCGAGTCAGCTACCCACGCGTCCAACTCGGGCCGTGCAATGCGCACCAGACCGCAGGCCGTGTACAGCCAGAACGAGTGGTCGTCGTCTTCCATCGCCCAGCGGACCGCGTCGCAGGGCAGTCCGCTCTTGCTGGTCAGCGTGGCAACACGGCCGTTTTTTATCCGGCTTAACCCACTCTCGGTTGCGGCCCACAGCGTACCGTCCCGATCGAGCTGAAGGCCGTTGACCTGGCCTTGGCCCAACCTATCGACGCCTGCGTAAGATGTGCGGATCTCGCCGTCCTTAAAGTAGGACACGCCACCCTGAAAAAATCCCAGCCACAGTCCGTCCGGCATAGGATCAGGCAATAGAGTCACGGCCCAGTCTTTACGTCCCAGCGCGTCCCACGCTATCCGCTCGACCACACTCGACTCAAGTAGGTGAAAAAGGCCCTGACCCTGGTGGCTGATCCAGAGATTCCCCGCACGGTCGCCGACGATAGAGTGCACGTATCGACCGGATACCCCGCTTACGGGAATAAACTGGCCGTTCTCGAAGTAGGCAATCCCGCGATCCGTAGAGATCCAAATTCGTCCGCGATAATCCTGGAAGAGTGACTCGATTGTGTCATCCGGCAGCCCGTTTCGCTTGCGGTAAATCGTAACTTGTGCGTCAGTCCATCTGTTCAAGCCACTATTAGTAGCAAGCCAAACGCTGCCATCCCTGGCCGCCAAGACCGACACAACGGTGGCATTAGACAAACCTTGCGTGACAGAAACCGTGGGGACGGCGAAGTCTCGAAAGCGGTCGAGTCCATCACGGGTGGCGACCCACATATTGCCTTCTCGATCTTCAAAGAGATTCTGTATGAAATCACCCGAGAGACCGTCGGACCGCGTGAACAGGTCCGTCCTTCCCTGGTGCGTATGGAGGAGCCCCTCTTGCGTCCCGATCCACAGACCGCCATTGCGATCTCGGAGCAGGCTAATAGGCCTGAACTGCCGCCCGGAGCGCAAAGGCGTATTCGCCTCGATTTTGCCGTGAACGAGCTGCTTGATTCCACCGGGCATGGCCATCCAGAGCGCGCCGTCGTCACCGTCGATCATCGCGTTGATCTCGGTCACTTGTTCTGATACCGAAAAACGTTTCGGATTGCCAGGCTTCCATCGCCACAGCCCGTTCGGCGCTCCCGCCCAGAGATTGCGCCCGCTGTCCTCATATAACGAGAACACGCCGAGGCCGAAACTGCCGTCCTCTCCATAGCACTTGGCGATGCCGCCTTGAATCGCGCAGAGGCGCCCGGTGGGCGTGGCAGTCGCGCCGGCCCAAATCGTTCCTTCGCGATCCTCTAGGAGCGCCTCGACGTTCAGTCCAGCAAGCCCTGGGTAATCGGTCAGCGTGCCATCCCGCCAGCTTGCAAGCCCTCCACCCGTGCCAATCCAAAGACGCCCATCGCGCGCTGCGAGCAAGCGTTGAATATTGCTGCTAGGGAGATGCTCACCGGATGGCGGTTCCCACGGGTCGCTCCGGACGCCATCGAAACGAACCAAGCCGAATTCCGTGCCCAGCCAGAGATATCCGTCCAGCGTCTGAGCAATTGCTTGGATGGAGCCTTTGAAGACGCCGTCGCGGACCGTCCAGGCGTAGTGGGCGTATTGATTGATATCGAGAGACGGGTTTAAGGCGAAAGCACAGCGGCAGCACGCCAGAAAGATGAGGACGCCTCTCTTCACGTATGCACAATTATCTCGTAACTATATAGTCCCGGGGGCAATCCAGGCCGCGAGCCCGTTTTTGTGGTAACCATTTGGTTGAAAATTGGTAACGGCGCGTTTTTGCCGGGCTTATCGTCTAAAATACGTGTACGCCCCCGCACCGAAGACCGCTTGCTACGCGCGCGGCTCAGAAAGGCGATCGAATGCTCGCAGCGAGATCCCGATCCGCAACTTACCGAGCCGCGACCAGAGGGAGCGGTCTTACTGTCCTCGCACTCTTTTCCGTAACCGCCCTGCTCGCTCAGAACGCCGAGATCTCCGGCTTAATCACCGATCCCTCCGGCGGGGCGGTGCCAGGCGCGCACATTCTTGTGGAGAATTCCAGCACCGCCGCCACCCGCGCCGTCTCCTCAAACCAGCAGGGCGAGTACAGCGTGCCAGCCTTGCTCTCAGGACCTTACCACATCACAATTGAGGCAAACGGCTTTAAGACCCTCCACCAGAACGGCATCGTCCTTGAAGTGGACCAGCGGGCGCGACTGGATTTCGCGCTGACCCTTGGCAGCGACACAGAAACGATCACCGTACAGGGCAATGCGCCGCTCCTCAACACGTCCGACGCATCGGTGAGTACAGTGATCGGTAACCGGTTCGTCGAAAACCTGCCCTTAAACGGCCGCAACTTCAGTTCGCTCATTGACCTCGCACCGGGAGTCGTGCTGACGCAGGCCAATCAATACGATCAGGGCCAGTTCAGCGTAAACGGCCAGCGGCCGGATGCCAATTACTTCATGGTCGATGGAGTCAGCGCGAATGTAGGGGTCGGCAGCGGCAACACGGCGCAAGGCAGCGCCGGCCAACTCCCTGCGACCAGCATATTCGGAGGGACCAGCAATCTGGTGCCGCTGGATGCACTGGAGGAGTTTCGCATCCAGACTTCAACTTTTGCACCGGAGTATGGGCGCACTCCGGGCGCACAGATATCGGTGGTTACAAAATCGGGGACCAACGCGTTTCACGGCACGGCTTTCGAATACTTCCGCAATGACAAGCTGGATGCAAACGATTGGTTCGCCAACGCGAAGGGCGTGGCACGGCCTGAATTACGGCAGAACGATTTTGGCGGGGTGCTGGGAGGGCCGCTCCGGAAAGACCAGCTGTTCGTTTTCGGAGCTTATGAAGGGCTCAGGGTGCGCCAGCCTCACGTGGCAAATACCTATGAACCGGACGCTGCCTCGCGCCAGTACGCGGCGTCGGCGGTTCAGTCGCTGCTGAACGCATTTCCGCTGCCCAATGGCCCGGAGTTGGGGAACGGAACGGCCGCGTTTTCCGCCAGTTACTCGGATCCCTCAAGCCTCGATTCCGGGAACGGCCGCCTCGATTATCTTCTCTCGTCAAAGGTCACGATTTTTGGAAGGTACAGCGAGGCTCCCTCGAACGTAGCCCAGCGCGGTGCAGGCACCTTCATGTCGAGCTACAGCAATGTCAGCAAAACGAAGTACCGGACCCGGACCGCCACAATCGGTAGCAACCAGACGATTACGCCGCGGCTGACGAACGAATTCCGCTTCAATTACAGCCGCAGCCGGTCGCAGGCGACCGCGATCCTCGATGATTTCGGAGGCGGAACTCCGCCTTCGAGCTCCGTTATGTTTCCCTCCGGGCCATCGCAGAATGCAACTTTTTACTTTTTTGGCGACTTTAATCCGTCTGGACTAAAATTTGAAACTGGCGAGCTTGGAAATAACCTGCAACAGCAGATCAACATTACCGACAGCATATCTCGCATCGCCGGGACTCACCAGATTAAGGCGGGAATCGACTACCGGCGCCTGAAACCGGCTAAGACCCTGGCGCCGTACTCGGTCTTTTACATCTTCTCTTCTTTGGCAAACGTGATCGCCAACGCGGTGCCGTTTGCACAGGTGGTTTCGAGGACGCCCGATGTGCAATTGCTTTTCTCAAACTGGAGCATATTTGCCCAAGACACGTGGAAAGCGACGCGCAGCTTCACGATCACGTATGGACTCCGCTGGGAGTACAATGCCGCCCCGTCATCGCCCAACGGCACGCTTCCCTTTACCGCGATCGGGTTGAATAACCTGGCGACCGCGACCGTGGCGCCGCCGGGCGCTCCGTTGTGGAAAGCGATGAAAGACAATTTCGCTCCCCGGCTCGGAGTAGCGTGGCAGCCTCTCCTAAATCTGGTTTTCCGGGCGGGAGCCGGCATCTTTTACGACCTCGGATACTCCGCTGTGGCAGACGGGACCAGCGCGTTCCCGTTTGTTCAGGAAAAGGTTATCCTCAATACCTCATTCCCGCTGAGCGCCGCCGCTACCGCGCCGCCTCCTTTTACTACGACTCCGCCTGTTCCGTACCTCGCCGTGGTAGACCCGAATCACGTCTTACCCAGAACGTATGAGTGGAATGCAGCGGTGGAAAAGACTTTCGGAAAGGCCGACGTCGTCACGGTCACCTACGTTGGGGCCGCAGGCCGCAAGCTGATGCGGCAGGACATCTATATTGCGCCGAACCCCAATTTCACCGGCGAGTTCGACTTCATGCGGAATGGCGCGAGTTCGAGCTACCAGGCCTTCCAGGCCCAGTTCCGGCATCGCCTGGCGTATGGAGTACAGGCGCTGCTCTCGTACACGTGGGGGCATTCGATCGACGACGTTTCGTCGGACGCCTATTACCTGAACGTGCCGCCCGGGGCTTCATCGTTTTCGAATCGGGGTTCGTCCGATTATGACATCCGCCAAACGTTTTCCGCAGCGATTTCCTATAATATTCCCGCTCCGGGCGACGGAATCTGGAAGACGGCTTTTGGAAACTGGTCGATGGACTCGATCATCTACGCCCGAACAGCGCCGCCGGTGAACGTGGTCACGGGACTGAATCCGTTCGGCGGCGCCCTATCAGGAGCGTCCAGCGTGCAGCGCCCGAATCTGGTTCCAGGAGTGCCACTGTGGATTTCTGATCCGAACGTGGCCGGCGGAAAGAGAATCAATCCTCCGGCGTTCAGCAAACCGGCCACATCGGTGCAAGGTAATCTGGGCCGCAACACCCTGCGCGGATTCGGCGCGACGCAGGTCGATTTGACGGTGCGGAGACAGTTCAAACTTCGGGAGCGCCTTTCCCTTCAGGCGCGGGCGGAATTCTTCAACATCTTCAATCACCCCAATTTCGGTCCCCCGATGAACTACCTCAGTTCTCCTCTATTCGGGCAGGCCACGCAGATGCTGGCGTCAGCGCTCGGAAGCGGTGGTGACAGTGGCGGCCTCAATCCGCTGTATCAAATCGGCGGCCCGCGCTCGGCGCAACTGGCCCTGAAGCTGATTTTCTAAACCCCTCTTGCGCAAGGGAGGGCGCATGATCCTATAATGAAGTTGTAATGCCTGCGATCCGCAGTCCAAAACTCCTTGAACCGAAGACCGATCCCCATTTACAGGGTGCCGGCGAGCGGGTCAAGACAGCGGCAGAAGAGCTGGAGCGCCTCGGTGTGGCCGATAAGACCGGCAAGCGCATGCGCAAAGATCTTCCCGAAGATATGCGGGAAGAAGCGGACAGCGACTTCGGCGGCTAAGTGCCGCCCAGGATGTTCATCGTCGCCGGGCCCCCGGGCGGCGGCAAGTCCAAAGCGTTCCCCGTTTCAGGATTTGGCGTTGACTTTTTCAACGCCGACGATCATGCGGCCGCGTTGAACCACGGTTCGTACCTCCGAATTCCCCGTGAAATCCGTAATCGCGTCGATCTTCTATTCGAGTCGTTCGTGCTGGATCACATCCATCGGCGAGCCAGTTGCGCGTTTGAAACCACGCTCAGGAGCAGCATCACTTTTGAGCAGGCAGTGATGGCAAAACACGCTGGGTTCACGACCGAAATGCGATTTCTCGCCCTCCAGGATTTTTCCATGCATCTGGAAAGAGTGAAAATGCGCGCCGACGCCGGAGGCCACAGCGCGCCTGAGTCTGTGCTAAAAGCAATATATGAATCGAGCATCAGTAATTTGCCTCGCGCGATTCGTGAGATGGACTTCATCCACGTTTACGACAACAGCCGCTGGGGCATCGCGCCTGGCGTACTCTTGCAGGCCGAAGGCGGAGAAGTGGTCTATCTGGCAGAACACATTCCTGCTTGGTTGGCGAGGGTGCTAGGACAACTCTGAACGCGCGCGGATTTTTTCAACATCTTCAACCAACCCAATTTCCGCCCGCCCATCAACTATCTGAGTTCTCCTCTATTCGGCCAATCGACCTAGATGCTGGGGGCGTTGTCGCTTGGTAGCGGCGGCCAGAATGGCGGCCTCAATCCGCTGTATCAAATCGGCGGCCCGCGCTCGGTGCAACTGGCTCTGAAGCTTCAGTTCTGAGCACAAACATTTGCCTCCAGTGTCTTACTCTTAACATTTGGAGGACCCCCATGACCAACGAGAATGCAATCGTAGCCGTCTGCAACCACCATGTCCGGGCTGAGCAGGCCGTGGATCAACTGAAGCAGGCCGGCTTTGATATGAAGAAGCTGTCAATCGTCGGTAAGGACTATCACACGGAAGAAAACGTGATCGGGTATTACAACGCCGGCGACCGCATGAAGTATTGGGAAAAATGGGTGCCTTTTGGGGTGGCATCTGGGGCCTGCTGTTCGGCGCCGCGTTCTTTTTCGTGCCGGGTATTGGGCCGGTGCTGGTAGCGGGTCCCGTTGCCGCCTGGATCGTAGCCGCCCTGGAGGGAGCGGTCGTCGTGGGTGGGCTGAGCGCGATCGGCGCCGGCCTGTACAGCATCGGTATCCCCAAGGACAGCATTCTCCAGTATGAGGTGGCGCTGAAGGCGGACAAGTTCCTGCTGATCGCGCACGGCACGACGGACGAGGTGTCCAAGGCAAAGGAGACGATTGAACAGACCTCGCCGGTAGAGGTCAATGTTCATGCCGACGAGAGACCTCAAACGGCTGGCGCTGACTAGCAGCCCTTGGTGAAGTGATCCACGTCCACAAATCGCGCGCTGGGGCCGTCCCCTGAGGACAAAGCAGGCGACGTGCGGCGGGAAGTCGTCGTTCGACCTGCAGCGCGCCGTCGCGAAAGGGCTCGCGGAAGCGCCACTGCCAGCTTCTTAGCAAATGCTGATCGATGATCAGCAATTCGAAATATTGCTCCCCTTTCCTCAGATCGACCGGGTTCTGTTTTCAGTCAGTTCCATCAACATGATCGTGTGGCCCTTGAACTGCCCCTTATAGAGCCATGAAGCGAACAGCAACCTGCGGGCCGCACAACCAGAATGTCGATTTGCGGTACTACATGCACGACGGATTTACGGCATTCCGTCTCGAATTAGCAGACGAATCATCGGATGACGACGGTCGGGAGTTGGAACAGGCTCAACTTGGGCGCGGTTATAAGCCATGTCCATCGCCGCTCCCGTCTCGCACGGTCCTTGGACTTCTGGGCTTCCTCGCACTGCTAATCCCTGTGAACGCGCTGGCCGAAGGTCCGTTCGTCGCTCGGACGGCGTCCGCTGAGAGTTTGGCTTTCGCCCGATACATCGCTTCGCTTCAAGAACGCAACCCATTCGCTGAATCAGGGCCGGTGGCGGTGGAGGTCGAGGCGTCGTTGCCCGGCCTCTACAAACAAAGCCGTCTGCTGGCAATCCGGCAGACGGGGGAATCCGAGCGCAGCGAATACCGGGTGCTGCAAATCGAAGGCGACGCGACTGTCACGCAGGAGGTGATTGCCCCCTATCTAGCTGTGCAGGAACAAGCCGAAGACCTGCCTCTATCCTCGGTCGCGATCACTCCAGCGAACTATAAATTTCGCTACATGGGCGAGGCTGGAACCGGAGATATGTCAGCGTAGGTGTTTCGGATTACCCCGAGAAAAAAACGTGATGGCCTCATTCGAGGCCAACTCTGGATAGACTCCGTGACTGGCGCCGCGGTTCTGCAGGCCGGGCACTCTGTAAAGATGCCTTCCGCTCTCATCCGCCGGTTCGAGGTCGTGCGCGACACCAAGCTTCTGGACGGACATCCCTGCGCCCGCATCACACACGTGGTCATCCAAACACGGCGGGTGGGACGCGGCGAGTTAACAATTACTGAGCTCCCTCTCGGTGCAGCCAACGAGGAAGCGCCATCAGAAATTCACATCAGCGAATTGACTAGTAGTAAGAAACAAACAAAATAGTTACAACACGTCCTTCGGCAGCGGCACCAAACCCGATCTGCGATTAATCCTGCCCGTTACCTCGGCCCGCGCTCTGTTTCTGGCTTGGCAAAAAGGTTGCACCGGATTGGAGCTACGGTCCGATCCTGGTGTCGACCTAGGCTGGGTTCATGAGGCGAGTGCCTCGGCAAATTCCCAAATTCCGACTGCATTTTTCGGCATCAGCCTGCTCTCAACGATCCAATGCACATTGCTTCCAATAACATGCAGTCTTCGGATTTCGGCCGATAAAATGCCCCTCAAGTAAATGGGTGCCGGTAGCGTGACAAGCCACCGCTACTCAAATCGATATATAGGGGAAAAACGAAATGAATATTAGATTGAAGGCAGTTTGGCTCGGCGTATCTCTGACCCTTGTGGGTTCCATGATCACGCCGGCAATGGGGGACGAGTGGAATAAGAAAACGGAGTTCCAATTCAGCGGGCCGGTGGAGGTTCCCGGGAAAGTGCTCGCTGCCGGGAAGTACGTCTTCCAGCTCTTGGACAACGATTCGGAGCGGAACATCGTTCAGATCCTCTCGGTGGATGCTGAAGGCAAAGAGAGGCTGGTGACGACTACCATAGCCGTTCCCGACTACCTCATGGAGGCACCTGACAAACCGATCATTCACTTCGAGGAGCGGCGGGGGGACAGTCCGGAAGCGATTCACAGCTGGTTTTATCCCGGCGACAATTACGGTTGGGAGTTTGTGTACCCCAAGAGCGAGCGTTTGGAGGTGGGTTCTGACTCGACCCCAGCTGCGGCTCCCGCGACGGTAGATGCTCCGGCTCCAACACCGCTGGCATCCGTCACGGACGCGAACACGGAGCCAACCGTGATGGCGGAGGAAAGCATTTCAGTAACGGCGGAAGAGCAATTGGTGATTCCGGCGGATAGTGATGGCCAGCTAAGCACCACCCTGCCCGAAACGGCAGGAAACACCGCGATGCAACTCTTAGCGGGTATCGCTATGTTGGGGTGCGGCATGTTGACCGCGCTCGTGTCCTTTTGCAAGTCTCAAGTTTAAACGAAGCGGTCCATGCGTAATCGTGGATTGCTAACCTGGCTCAGCAGCGCCCTCATACTTGGGGGCACTGCGGTTCTAGGCTGGCATTTTTGGACGCTCCATGAGGTTGCCACAGAGCAGCGGCTCGCCAAAGAGTGGCTGAACCGGACGGCGGTAGCCGGTCGAACCGCGGCGCCAGCTGTTCTTAATAAGAACTCGGTTCGTCGAGGAGACGTGATCGGCGAACTCGATATTCCCCGCCTGCACATATCAGTTATGGTTTTTGAAGGCGATGACGTAAGGATCTTGAAATTCGGAGCTGGGCATATTCCGGGGACTGCGTTTCCGCAAAGCAGCGGCAACATCGGAATCGCCGCGCATCGGGACACGTACTTTCGCCCGCTACAAGCACTGCAGCCGAATGACAGAATTGACCTGAGGACTCCGGCCGGCACCTCGCACTACTCGGTCACGAGGACCGAAATCGTAGGGCCTTCCGATGTAGGAGTGCTGGCACGGGCTCCCGGACGCGACCTGACGCTGGTGACCTGCTATCCGTTTTATTACGTGGGAGGTGCGCCCAAGAGGTTCATCGTGCACGCTCGTAAGATTGAATGAAGTTGCTTCGTCGGCGTCCTTGGAAAGCGTGTGTCGTCAGCGATCATCTATTCAGCCCTTCTGCCGAAGCGTCCGCACAAACTGAACCGGCTTTCACCCGAATTGCCATCTGTTGCTTCACGTCTTTACGGTTTTTCCTTACTTACGGTATTGGAAGGGTGCGGGCCTCGTTGGAAAAGGTATGACGGAACTGTTGAATTCAGCGGCAGGGCTGAACGCGTGCTAGCGAGATGAGTGATCTGGGTGTAAATCGTGAGCCGCTGCAACTCGGCGGGCCGTAGCGACAATCGATCCCCCATTGCCAGCCTTGTGGTTGGCGAGTTCAGCATGTAAACGCACCGCGTTTTCGGTCTGTTGAAGAGATGTCGAGAGTGAGCCTCGCGAAATTCGGCGGACTATCGGTTCGACCAGCCATCGAAGCGAAGCCGGAATGTCGCGGCTCAGCCCAATCGCCTCCAATTCGAGATAGACACCACCATCGCGTTCCAGATAGCGCGTGATGCCGAATAGCCGCCAAATGATGCCATTACCTTCGCCCTCATGTAGGATGCGCTGGGCAGGGGTGCCGTACTCTTCTACTTCCTGGATTCGTGTCGTTCGGGTGATGCCGTACATGCGTCGATCGTCTACATGAATCTCGCAGAATTCGTAATCGGTATCGAACGCGGTTTTCAGAAATAATGACTTGTTCGTGAGCACCATCGAAAAGCGGCCTTTCCCTGCGCTGGTAGCAATCGCTTTGGAATCGATCACGGTTGGCTGGTAGAACTCTTTGTATCGAGCGTAATCGTGCACGACCTGCAGCACATCGTCTAGTGTTACGTGGGCGATGAAGGCCGCGCCAACCCAATCGTGAATCAGTCCAGACGGCACGCGTTTCGGATTCTGCAAACCGACTGGCGAGACGACAATCTCGCCTGTTCGGACCCTCGCAAGGCGGTCCGGCACTTCGTCTACCCACAGGAAGGCGCTGCCATGGCTCAGGCGCTGCTCCATCCGCATATTTGCAGACTCGATGTACTCGTCCCATGCTTTCGACGTAGGCGGTTCAAGGCTGGCCGCATCGACCGTGGCCGGAAGGAACAAACTGATAAGAGGAATCAATGGAAGCGCATACGCGCGGAACCGGTCCCAGGCGCCATATTTGGTGGCTGCCATTTCTGGTTGACCGATAAGCGAGCCAACCAATGTCTTCGCCAAAGGCGACTTGGCGACAAACCGTGCGCTGGCCTCGTGCCATCTGCGAAGCAGGGTACGCCCGAAAGGGTCAATACGGTTTACATTACCGACCGCAATTATAAAAGAGCGATTGCCGATCACTGACGAAGCACTGCACCAGGACTGCTCCAGTTCTCTGGCGTTGTTCCCGGAGAGACTACCCTCGATATCGAAGCGGAAAAATGTAGCCCCGTCGTGAATGTAAGACTTCAAATCATCACGCCCGCCGTACCGTCCGTGGGTGGTCGTTTGGTTCATGCTATTTTCATTGGCAGTTGGCCAGCCAAAGAGGCGGTAGCCTAGTTGACTCAAAAATCTGCAGATGTACCCCAGGCCCGGGAGACGCGGGCCGTGAAATGCCGAGCGTCTGCCTGCATTTGCCGAAAGGTCGTCAATTCGCCAAACTCCGATTGGTGTCGTGTGAGGAGAGGTCATCGACGCAAACTCAGCTGCGAACGGCAGAAGCCGGCGAAATTCGGACTTCTGAAGTAACAGGAAATCCGCGACCGCGCCATCCCTCGAGGCCGCCGGCGAGCGGCCGTACGTGCATGATCCCCTTCTGTCGCAATGCGAGCGCTACGCGCGCACTCGTGGACTCGCCCGGACAGGCACAATAGAGAACGACCTCCCGAGACGGTGATATTTCTACATCCCTGTATTGCTCGAGCTTGCGAGGGTTAATACGAACCGCACCCGGAATCGCCATCGGCTCGGTGGGATAATCCAGTCGGCCCTGCAGGTCCACAAGCAGAATGTCTTCGCCTGCATTCAGCTTCGCTCTGAGCTGTTCTGGAGTGATCCGCGCAAGTTTGAACTGACGCACGAAGCGTTGCCAACGGGCGAACTTCTGGAACATGTGGAAACCGAATCCTGCTGCAACGGCGAGCACCACAAAGGCTCCCAACCGCATAACATGAGCGGCAACGCGATCTAATTGATCACCGAAGATGTAGCCGAGAGCCGTGTAGGTAGCCGACCAGAACATGGCCCCAAGGGCGTCGAAAACTAAGAAGTCGATTGGAGATTTACGGGCGGCTCCAGCCAGGGGCGCGGCGACGGCATCCAGCCCTACTACAAACTTGGAGATGAGCAGGATCCTTACTCCGTGCCTGCCAAAAGCAGCGGTCGCCTTGTGAACACAAGGCCCTGGATCTCGGGAGAGACCGCAAACAAAATGTAATATCCTGTCCCCCAACCGACGGCCAGCCTCGTACCAGGCCAGGTCGGCGAGCAGGAAGGTCACGACCGACACGCCGACGGTTCCTGATAGGCTTAGTCTTCCCGAGTGCGCTAGTGCCCCGGCCGCGACAAGAACCAAATTCGCAGGTATTGGCAAGCACGCTTGCCTCCCCAGTACCGCGCCAATCAGCAGCCAATAGCCGTGCTGCACGAGAAACTGGATCGTCTCATTCATCTGCGCTCTCGGCTCTTCTCCCTGAGGATCCACTCACGGATGTAGAGAGGGCACTTCCGAAGCTCGACGCCGTTCGATTCGCAAACGCCGAGGAAGCGCACTGCGGCGCGGTCTACAAGTGCCACTTCGTCCAGGTTTAGTATCGTCTTCTGAGTGCAACTGTCAATTTGTACCCGCAACAGTCGCAGGTGCTCCGATTGGATTCGCCCGCTAAGCCGGACCGTGGTCTCTTGCGCGTCCGAACATTTCTCGATTCTCAACATTGTAGTTGTCCCGGCCTGCCCGCTTCCGAAAACGCTGAGGCACAATCAGGCCGCGCAACCATCCCGACGTACTGTTGATCCATAACGGACACCGAGCGACCTTCTACGCAGCTGCACTCACCAATTCCGGGCCTTTTGATCGTTGGAGCGCTGCTAAGAGCATGAGTCGCGCCCGGAAAAGCCGTGTCTTCACCGCCGGGATGCTCAATTCGAGCCATTGAGCCGTTTCTCGCTCGCTGAGTTCCTTGAGGTCGCGAAGGATCAGGACCTGCCTATACTTTGCAGGGAGACCGGCTACGGCGCTACGAATCACCTGTGCCAGTTCCACGCGGGCAAGAGACTGGTACGGCGATTCGTCGAGAGAAGCGAAAGCGTTTAGATCGACGAGTGTTAGACAGAGTGGTCTACAGCGCTCCCGGCGATATGACTGCAATACTTCATTAATGGCCACGCGAGTCATCCACGTGCGGAAGCTTGATTCCGATCGGAATGTCGATAGATGATGCCAAACTCTCACCAAGACCTCCTGGAGGACGTCTTCCGCGTCGGCTGCGTTCCCTACCATCGAGGCGATGCGCCTTCTCACTGCGACCAAGTGGCGATCCATCAAGACCGCAAAGCACTCGGTTTGTCCTGCCA
>Ga0335080_10004313_pt1 | contig 14494 bp, 15 predicted proteins | sample Lox_Sample_34_FD_206720 | JGI IMG/M metagenome (GOLD analysis project Ga0335080, IMG submission 206720) | Soil microbial communities from Loxahatchee National Wildlife Refuge, Florida, United States - Lox_Sample_3.4 | ecosystem: Environmental > Terrestrial > Soil > Wetlands | place: USA... | reverse complement strand
AGTGGCGGCCTCGGGGCTGGCGATGTCGATGCTACACTCCAGGCATGGATCGGGTTGAAGAGATCACTGTTGCGATCGATCAACTACCGCCCGAAGAGTACCGGCGTTTTGTGAAGTGGTTCCGCGAACGCGAGCAGGCCGAATGGGATCGTCAGATTGACGCTGACTCCGCCGCCGGCAAGCTCGACTTCCTGTTCGCCGAGGCCGACAGCGAGTCAGGCGATGGTTCACTTCGCGACTGCGAGGTGGGTCATGGCTAAATACGATGATCTTTGTCTTGCGTTCTCCAGATCCCGCTCGGAAGCCATAGCTTATCGCCAAAGATCCGAAGGTTTCTTGGTCTGCTTGCTCGAAGGTTTTGAGGAGTATCTCGGTGCTCCGTCCGAACGTGTACAGTTCTTGCCGCCTGATGCGGATGCATCGAATCCTGGCACCATGTACAGCTCGCTTGGTGCGGTTCAGTTGGGTGACGATGGCTGGTGGATCGCATGTTTGCGGCTAACACTCAGCGTCGGTCCCGGTGTCTTTCCTGAGGCACCATTGCTATTCCAGTTCCGAGTTTTCGCGGAATCCAGCCGGTTCATCGTCAGGCTCGGGACTAGTCATCAAACTCACGCAATCCCCGCACAATTCGAACCTGATGCACTGATACCGATCTACGACGAAGCGTACACGCTCGCGACCGAGTATTTCACTCATGGGATCGAGCGGTTTTTGGACGAGGCTGCCAAAAGTACCAAGCCGCGCAAGATCGGGTTCGACGTGCCTAAGACAGCGTAGTACCCAGCATACGCATCGATCATTCCCCGCATACAATATCCCCAGACCTCGTTCGTCATCCTAACCAGAGTGACGGACGCACCGAGTTTCGACCCGATGGCATTCGAGGCGGACCAGCGGATCTCCGAAGTGGTCAGGCGCGAGCAGTCGCGGCTGCTCAGCTTCATCCGGCGGCGCGTGCCCGACGCGCGCGACGCTGAGGACATCGCCCAGGAGGTCTTCTATGAGCTGGTGCGCGCCAACCGGCTGCTGATGCCCGTCGATCACGTCACCAGCTGGCTGTACCGGGTGGCGCGGAACCGCATCATCGATCTGTTCCGCAAGAAGAAGCCGGAGAGCTTCAGCGAAGCCGCCATCGACACTGGCGAAGACGAGCTGCTGCGCATCGAGGATCTGCTGCCTTCGCCCGACGACGGCCCGGAGGCGGTCTACGCGCGCCGCGCGCTGATGGAGGAGCTGGAACTTGCTGTCGCCGAGCTGCCCGAGGACCAGCGCACAGTGTTCGTCGCGCACGAGATCGACGGGCGCGGCTTCCGGGAGATGGCGGAGGAGATGGGTGTGAGCATCAACACGCTGCTGTCGCGCAAGCGCTACGCGGTGCGGCGCCTGCGCGAGCGGCTGGAAGGTATGTACGGCGACTTGAGGAAGTGAGGAAGCGATGAACAAGAAGAAGCTGATCTGGATGATTCCCGCCGGCGTGGTGGGCCTCGCGGCGTTCATTGCACTGGGCGGCTGGGCGGTGCGCGAGCTGTGGAACTGGCTGCTGCCGCCGCTGTTCGGATGGCACCAGATCGGGTTCTGGCAGGCGCTCGGACTGCTGGCGTTGTGCCGGATCCTGTTCGGTGGTCTGGGATGCCACAACGGCCACCAGCGCAAGTGGCGCAAGGACGAGCACTGGGTGCGTATGACCGGGGCGGAGCGCGACGAGTTCCGCCAGCGCATGCGCGAGCGCCATGGCTGCGGCCCGGCCCGGCCCGAAGAACCGGGCGCGACCGCCTGACTCGCTAACAACCGGCGGCGGCGCGCGTCACAATAGAGACAACCACATCTCATATGACCGGGCTCAGCGATCGCTCAATGACCCGTCGCCGGTACCTTCAAACCACCGCCCTGGCATCGGCGGCTCTCTCATTCGGATCGATCCGCGGCTTCGGCCGCAACACCGTCAGTAAGCCGATGAAGCGGCAGGTGGGCCGCATCGGGTTCGAGGCGACCACCCTCGGACTCGGCGGGCAGGCCTCGCTGCAGTGGACGCCCTCCGACGTGGACACCACGCGCATCATCCTCAAGGCCTTCGCGCTGGGCATCAACTACTTCGACACGTCGAACATGTACGGTCCCAGCCAGACCAACTACGGCAGGGCCTTTCGCGAACTGCACCTGATTCCCGGCGAGCCCGGCTACAACGAGAAGCTCCGCCGCTCCATGTTCCTCACCACCAAGACCGGCCTGCGCTGGGCTAAAGGCGGCTGGCAGAAGCCCGGCCTGGGCAGCTTCACCAACGGCCCGCGCGATTCGAAGACCGTCGATGACATCCACCGCAGCCTGAGCCAGATGTTCGGTGACGGGCAGGGTAACTACCCGGCGGGCGCGTATCTGGACATGGTCCTGATGCACAGCCTGACGTCGATGGCCGAGGTGGACGCGCTCTACGAGGGCTACGGCAAGGCCGATCCGAAGGCCGAGAACATCGGCGCGATCGCGGCGCTGGTGGATCTGCGCGACGGCTCGAATCTCACGGGGCTGAATCCGAAGGGCGAGAAGCTCATCCGTCATATCGGCTTTTCCGGCCATCATTCCCCCGCCGTGAACATGGAGATGATGCAGCGCGACGAACGCAACGTGCTCGACGCGATGCTGGTGGCCATCAACGCCAACGACCGGCTGCAGTTCAACATGCAGTACAACGCGATTCCGCTGGCCGTGGCGCGCAACATGGGGCTGATCGCGATGAAGACCTTCGCCGACGGCGCGATGTACGCGAAGCCGTCGCGGTGGTCGATGAGGCCGGACGATGTGGTGCGGACGGTGGGCAGCGCGTCGCTGGCGAGCCGCCCGCTGGTGCAGTATTCGCTGACCACGCCAGGCATTCACACGCTCATCATCGGCACCGGGCATGTGGACGACGACGCGGCGGCGTGCCAGTTGCAACAGAACCTGGCGGCGGCGCAGGTGAAGGCGAATGGGCTGACCGTTACGGACCGTCGCGCGATAGAGAAGCAGACCGCGCCGGTGAAGGACGGCAAGACGAACTATTTTCAGGCGGCGGTGCAGGCGCTGACGGCTCCGCGCGAGGTCGGGGCCGAGACGCTGACGCGCGACGGCAAGCGCGTGGTACGGGTGACGTGGCAGACCGCGTACGCCGGCGACGAGCCGATTGAGCGCTACGAGGTCCGGCGCGGAGGGACAAAGATCGGCGTGGTAGCGCACAAGCCGCAGGCGAGCAAAGCGCCGTTCGCGTTCGAGGACTTGCACGCCGATGGTGCGTCGTACGCGTATTCGGTGGTGAGTGTCGACGCTGTCGGGCGCACGGCGGCCAGCGCGGACCTGCGTGTCGTAACCGGCTGAAGCCGGCGCCGCCATTTGCAATAGAATAGGCACCATGCTCATTCTGGCCGCGAGCCTCGCGCTCTTCGTGTACGGCGTGATCACCGCCCTGCTCGGCACGCTGATGCCGACCTTCAAGCTATCGGATGCGCAGAACGGCACCATTGCGCTGGCTCTGGCGATCGGGCTGGTGATCGCTTCGGTTTCGGTGGGCCCGCTGATCGACAGGCGCGGCAAGAAGGTGGCGCTGCTGATCGGGCTCGGGATGATTGCGCTGGCGCTGTTCCGGCTGCCGGACGCCGCCGGAAAATACCATCTGCTGATGGCTTTCTTCCTCGTGCTGGGTCTGGGCGGCGGCATCGTGGTGACGGCGGCAAACGGGCTGGCGAGCGATGTGAGCGAGACGCGGCGGGCGTCCGTGCTGAACATCCTGAACCTGTTTTTCGGGCTGGGCGGCTTCGCGACCCCGTTCATCATGGCGCATCTGCTGGGCGGCGATCCGGTGCGCCTGTGCTATCTGGCGGCGGTGCTCACGGTGGTGGCGCTGGCGGTGAACGCGGCGGCGAAGATGCCCGCGCCGGTGGCGGCCGCGGGTGGCGCGACGGAATCGGGCGCGGTCTACAGCCGTCCGGTGCTGTACCTGGTGGCGCTTTTCCTCTTTCTGTACGTGGCCTGCGAAGTGGGAGTGTGGAACTGGCTGAACAAGTACCTGGTGGGCCGCGGTCTGCCGGCTGATACCGCGCTGAACATTGTCTCGTTCGGGTTCGCGCTCGGGCTCATCTTCGGGCGTCTGGTCATCTCGCGGGTGCTGATCAACGTTTCGGCGCTGAATGTGACGCTGGCCTCGGCGGTGCTGATGGCGGCCACCACGTTCCTCATGCTGCGCTCGGACGACCCGACATTGGCGTGGATCGCGGTGTTCTGCGCGGGTCTGGCGATGGCGCCGGTGTTTCCCACCGCCCTCGCCATCGTCGGGGACGTCTTCCGCTCGCGCACCAACACGGCGATGGGGTTCGCGATTACGTGCGGCTGGCTGGGGTACGCGGTCAGCTCTCCGATCATCGGGTTTATCTCGAGCCGCTCTTCGCTGGGAGCTGCGCTGCTGATTCTGCCGGTGTTCTCGGTGGCGATGGTGGTGGTGAATCTGGCCATCCGTCCGCTGGCGCGCGTGCGATAATCTCCGGATGCCCGGTGCCACCGCTCGGGTCAACCGCGCAGTTGACCACCGCTTCTTCATTGGAGTCTCGCTCGGCATCGTCCTTCTGGTGTTTGCCGGATTCGCCAGGACGTACTTCCTGAAGGGACTCTTCGGCGCTCCGCCGCTCACCGCTCTGGTCCACCTCCACGGCGCAATCATGACGCTGTGGGTGGCGCTCTTTGTGGCGCAGGTCAGTCTGATCTCGCTGCACCGCGTGGCGATCCATCGGAAACTCGGTTATGGCGGCATCTTCCTGGCCGGCCTGGTTGTCGTCATGGGTATCGTCGTCTCGTTCGGGCTGGCGCGGCGCAGGCTCCTGGCACACCCGGATTCCGTTGATGCGCCGACGCTCCTTGGGCTGCAACTGTTCGGGATGGTGCTGCTCTTCATCGCCTTCGTAACGCTCGGAGTACTCTACCGGCGGCGGCCCGACTATCACAAACGCTTCATGGCGCTGGCCATGCTGAGTGTGATGGGGCCGGCTATCACGCGCCTGCCCATCGCGCTGGTGCAGGACAACGGCATTATGACGGTGGTCCTGCTGAACATTGGCCTTGTGCTTTTGGTGGTGATCGCCGATGCGATTCTGCAGCGCCGCCTGCATCCCGTGTTCGCATGGGGCGCCGGTGCGCTGATCGCGTCGGTGTTCGTGGTCGCCGGGTTTGCGCAGACGCCGTTCTGGATTCAGGCGACGAAGCGGCTGGTATTGTAAGAAGCTACTTCGGCGCCCGCAGGATTGCGATCGCCAGCACGATCCAAGCCGCGATGAACGACAGGCCGCCGAACGGAGTGACCGCTCCGAGTACGCGCGTGCCCGTCAGCGCCAGCGCGTACAGGCTGCCGCAGAAGAGCACGATACCGGCCAGCAGCAGCCAGCACACCCAGGTCCGCGCCCGCGGTGAGATCCGGAACAGCGGTGCCACCAGCAGGCCGAAGGCGTGCATGAACTGATAGAAGACGGCGCGCTGCCAGATATCCAGCGAGTAGGCGTCGAGGCGAGTGCGCAGACCGTGCGCGCCGAAGGCTCCCAGCATTACGGCGATCGCCAGACCGAACGCGCCAACGGCCGGCCAGCTCACGACTTCTCCATTCGCGTGCCGATCACGGTGAGGACAGGGCAGGAGGCGTGGCGCACGGTCATGGCGGTCACGTTTCCAATGACATGAACGCCATGGAAAAGGCGATGCTGTGTACCGAGGACCAGCATGTCGGCATTGAGCTCGTCGGCAGCGGCGACAATCTGCTCGGCTGGCTCGCCCTGACGAACGATGTATTCAACCTCGGGTGGAACCCAGCGCGGCTGATCGCCGACGTGCAGGGTGGTGATGCGCGAGCCGAAGCAGCGGGCCATGCGCACGGTCCACGCAAAGGCGCGGCGCGCCGCTCCGGTATCGTTCACCGCGCAGAGCAGGTGTCCCAGGCGCAGAGTCTCGCCGGGGGAGCGCACGGTGAGTACCGGCACCGGGCTTTCCCGCAGGATGCGTTCCGCCACGGAGCCCATCATGAGGCGGTTCTCGCCACCCTGACCGTGCGTGCCCACCACCACGAGGTCGGCGCCAAGCTGTTCGGCCGCTGTGCGGATGCCATCTACCGGAAGCGCCTCGACCACCATGGTGTTCACGGCGGGGTCGGCGAGCGTGGCATCCGTGAAGGCGCGCAGCCGGAGCGCGGCGTCGGCGTGCCAGTTGCGGAACTGCTCCTCGAACTCCGCGATCTGCGCACTGTCGGCGTGCGCCGGTGGCAGGAACGGATTAGCGTAGAGCGCGGTGAGCGCCGCGCCGCCGCACCTCGAGAACGCGCTGGCGTAGCGCAATGCGAGAGCGGAAAGCTCGCTGAAGTCCACCGGGCAGAGGATGTGCCGCAAACCCTCTATAGCCATCGCTTTACATCATAGCGACGGCGAGAGTGCAATGACGCGGCCTGCGCCGCCCGCCGGACTGGCTATTCGCCCCAGGCCTGTTCGAGCATGCGCGAGTATTCGCCGGAGGCAAACAGTTCGAAAGCCACCCGGCGCGGTTCGATCGGCGTCCAGGCGCACTGGCTCTGGTAGCACTGGTAGACCTGATCGGCGTAACGGTGGTAGTTGCGCACAAACTCATCGGCCATGCGTCCGCGCACCGGAGCTTCAGCGAACATCACGTTGAGGGCGATGCCGCGCGCGAAGATCGACCGGTAGTCGTTCACACCCCACTTCTTCAGCTTGTCCTGCACGCTGGCGGGCGCGTTCTCCACAAGGTACGCTGCAAAGCTCTGCAGCTTCAGTCCTTCCGGGAAGGCTTCGGAGTTGCGGGAAACGGAGTCCATGCATTGTTCAATCCAGCGGGTGATATCGCGGCCGACGTAATAGACCATGCGCATCTCGCAGTACCGGCCATCGAGGAGGCGGCGTTCCAGTTCGTCGCTGGAGTACTCGCCGTTCGGCAGCAGTCCGTGCAGCATCAGACTGGCGCGCGAACTTTCCACCAGCCGCGAGGGGCCGGTGGCGTCGGAGAACGGGTGGAGAATCAGCGGCGGCAGCGCAAACACTTCGTGATCGACGCCGGCAAACTCGTTGGAAGGAGCAATCATGGCAACTTCAGTATGGTTATCCACCCTCGTTCGGTCAGCAGTACTATGGCCTCATTTTTCGTGGCTAAGGCAGGCCCGATCTCCAGTACTCGGCTGGGTTCGGACCACGGTACGGAGCGGCCAGGTTTGCCAGGCTAAGGACACTATCACTCATTCTGCGCCTGCGCGCACACGAATAGCTATGAGCGGTTCACCCGAGCTGTAAAACTTTCAGTCTACTTGTTTAGGGGCGAGGGGATCTGGATCTCGCAGCACTTCTCGTCGTCGGCCTTGGCCTGGGTGGCCGTAGGGGGATGGGCCTTCTCGTACTCGAGGTCGGCGTCGATGATGGCTTTCAGGTTTTCCCAGCGCATGCTGCCAACCAGCCGCCGACCATTGATGAACATCGTGGGTGTGGCGTCGATGTTGAGAGCCTTGCCCTCGGCCACCTCTTTGTCCACTTCCCCGCCGGCGGCGTTGATGTCGGACATACAGTTGCCGAACTGGATCTGGTCGAGGTTGTCGGACTTGACGAACTCATCCACTTTGGTTCGGAAGGTGTTGGGCTGGATGTCCTGCTGGTGAGCGTAGATCCAGTCGTGATAGGCCCAGAAGTGGTTCTGCCCCTGCTTGAGGATGCAGCGGCCAGTGGCCGCGGCGGCCTTGGCCCAGGGGTGCAGAGACTCCAGTGGGAAGTCCTTGAAATAGAGGCGAACCTGGGTGGGGAAGGCCGCCATCAGGTTCTTGCGCAGGGTCTCGGCTTCCAGCTTGCACTGCGGGCACTCGAAGTCGCTGAAAACGACCATCGTAAGAGCGGCGCCGGGCGTACCGAAGCTGGGCGCGCCCTCCACGTTCAGCTTGTCGCGGTCTTCCTTGAAAGGGTCCTCATTGATGTCGTAGATGCCGCCCTGGCTGACATTGATGAAATGCTTTCCGTCGTTGGCCACGAAAAAGCGGAGTGTCTCTGAGTTGGGGCCATAGCTGACGTGCATGTCCACTTCTTTCAGGCCTTCGATGCTGGATGGTTTCGGGTCATCCACCTTTACTTGAACTATCGGGTTGAAGACCATCAAATGACGGATGTAGTCGGTGAAGACAGTCTTGTCGAAAGCAGACTTCGCGGGCGGCTCCGCCGAAAACCCGAGAGCGCACATCAGGAGGACAGGCAAAAACCTCATATGACAAGTATTCTAGCCTGGGGCAAGTGAGCGTCGGTGTTGTGGGAGCCGCGGGCTGTAAGCCGGTTTCTGTACCCGTTGCCGGGCGACAGCCATTCCTCCAGGCCGGCCATTACTGACCGGCTCCAGCGACCTACCCGGAAGTCGAACGGAGCGGGCCGCTCCTCCTCCCCTATTTGGTCTTGCTCCGCATGGGGTTTACCCTGCCGGACGAATCGCTCCGCCCGCGGTGCGCTCTTACCGCACCTTTTCACCCTTACCCCGCTTGCACGGGGCGGTATCTTTTCTGTGGCACTTTCCGTGAGATCCGCTTGAACGGATCCCCCCGGCCGTTAGCCGGCATGCTGCCCTGTGGAGACCGGACTTTCCTCTCGCGCCTCCGAAGAAGCGCCAGCGGCTGTCCGCCCACGACTCCGTGACGATTATCGCAGATCGCGAGAGCGATGCAGCCTCAAGGCGAGCCAGCTTCGCGCCGATGACTTATGGGTGAAATGCAAAAGCCGAAGCGGAGTCTTATGTGGAAGTTAGTGTAGAATGAACGGGAGCGTCTGACTCCAATATCTGTAACCTGTCAGACGCTTACTCGCAAACAACCAACCGGGTCGGTGGGAGTTACCAGCCAGAGGAGGAAGAGAATGGTCCGCAGGGTTGCGACTTTTTTGATCCTGCTTTGTTTTGTCTGCCTGTGCGTGTCGGCGCAGGGACTGAACACGCAGGCGTCGAAGGATGATTGGGAAGAAATCAACTTTGAGTTCAACTCGGCCGTCTTGTCGGACGGCTTCCCGAGCCTGCTGCGGCTGGCGGATCTGCTGGGCAAGCATCCCGGTCTGCACGTGAAGGTGGAAGGGCATACCGACAACCTCGGTGGCGGCGCCTACAACGACAAGCTCGGATTGGAGCGCGCCAACACAGTGCGCGACTTCCTGGTGAAGTACGGGGCGAAGCCCGAGCAGGTGGAAGTGAGCAGCCGCGGATCGAACGCGCCCGAGACGCACGGCTTCAAGCAGCACTACAGCAAGACCGACGTGGCTCGATGGATGAACCGCCGGGTGGTGCTGACAGTGACCGACGAACAGGGTCGCACGGTGAGCGCCGGCGGCATCCCGGAGGCGATCAAGGCGATTCCGGAATCTGGGATCAGCAACTGCTGCGCGGACATTCTAAAGCGCCTCGACAAGCTGGATGAGATCGAGCAGTTGCTGAAGGATCTGGCGGCGCAGAATGCCAACCTGAAGCAGCAGGTGGCCGATCTGCAGCAGAAGCAGGGCGAGCTGGCCAACGAGGTGCATGGCCCGCCGCAACCGGCCGCGCCTCCGGCCGGCACCACGCAGGAGACCGCGACGGCGGTGAAGAAGGCCATCGAGGAGACAAAGCAGCCGAAGTTCGCGCTGCTGGGAGCCAACGTCGGCGGCGACACTTACAACAAGGACTTCACGTTCAACATCCGGGGACGGTACTTTGCGCCGTTCGGGGACCACTCGGCGTTCGAAGCGCAGGGCGAGTACGACTACTACAACGCCTGGCGCGAAGGCGAACTGGACTTCGGTCTGGTTCACCGCATCAACGCCTTCCAGGTGGGCGGGTTCGCCAGCTTCAAACACGTTAACATCACCAACGCGCAGAATGGCGGAACGCTCGGCCAGGCCTCGATCACGGCCGAGTACATTTTCGACAAGGGCAAGGTCGGGGTGTTCGCGACCAAGTCGTTCCTCGATAACCCGCTGATCAACAGCTCGAACCTGGTCTTCACTACACAGGATTCGCTCGGGAACACCATTCAGCGGACCGCTCCGAACGTATACGTGGAGCAGTACCTGCACGTTGTGGATCAGGCGGGCGTAAGCGGAACCGTGGCCCTGTGGGGCAACAACTACTTTGAAGGCAACATCGGGTACCTGCGGCGGCTGGAAGCAGGTCCGCACGTAGGTGGCTCGGGCCGCCTGGTATTCCCGATCGGCCATCGCATCGCGTTCACAGTGGAAGGCGACGCGAACCCGACGATGATGGCTTCGTCAGCATGGGGCCAGGTGCTGGCGGGAATTCAGTTTGGCGACGTTCAGCGGCCGAAGGATTACGGCCAGACCGACAAGCCGATCGCGGTGGATGTGCCGCAGATCCGCTGGGAGCAGGTCAACCGGATCGTGCATCGCGGCGCGGCGCCTCCGATCGCGGACGCGGGAGGCAACCAGATCGGGATTGCGGCCGGTACGGTGACATTGAACGGTTCGCGTTCCTACGATCCGAACGGCGAAGCGCTCACCTATCAGTGGACCAACGATTCCGGCGGGCCGGTGACGCTGTCGTCGCCGACCGCGGCGGTTACGACCTTTGACGCGAAGACCTCGTCGAACTACTCGTTCACACTAACGGTAACCAATACGGACGGCCTGAGCGCCTCCGCTCACGTGCTGGTAACCACGGTGACGACGCCGGCGAACCCGGCCTTTGGAGTTTGCACGGCGGAACCGCTGACCATCTCGCCCGGCCAGTCGAGCACGCTGATCTGGAGCACGACGGGGGCTACGACGGTGACAATCGCGCCTGGGATCGGCACGGTGCCGAACAGTGGCAGCATTCAGGTGACCCCGACGCAGAACACGACTTACGTCCTGACGGCCACCAATTCGACCGGCGTGGCCGCGACCTGCTCGGTGGGCATCACCGTGCAGCAGACGGGTCCGAACCAGGGCCCCATCATCGCGCAGTTTGCGGCGAACCCGGGCACGATCACCGCCGGGCAGTCGTCCACGCTGACCTGGTCGGTCCAGAACGCGACCAGCATTTCCATTTCGCCGGTGTTGGGCAATGTCGCTGCGAACGGCAGCTCGGGTGTTACCCCGGCGCAGACCACCACCTACACCCTGACGGCATCCAACGCCTATGCGACCGTATCGGCCAGCGTCACGGTGGTGGTGAACGCAGGGCCGCCGCCGGCTCCGCCACCGCCGACCATTGATTCATTCACGGCCAATCCGCCGCAATCGCCGAGTCCTGGCACCGCGGTGGTGCTGACCTGTAAGGCGAGCAATGTGCGGCCGGTGAACGGCGTCCTCATCAGCGGCATCGCGGCCGTGGATGCGAACGGCAACCTGACCGTGTACCCGAAGGCGACGACCACTTACACATGCGTCGCGATCAACACGGTGGGGGTTTCGGTAACCCAGACACTGACCGTGCCGGTGGGTAATACACCGCCACCCGGCAGCAATGCGCCGGTGTTCAACCTGCCGAACGTCGCGCAGACGGCGTTCCCGAATTACGTGATCGATCTGACTGGCACCACCAGCCCGGACGGTTCGTATCCACTCACCTACAAGACCGAGGTGCTTGGGAACACGTTCGACACGGTTTCCAATCCGACTTCAGCCACCCCGACGCTGAACCTGACGGCCTCCAAGACCGAGGTGCAGGTGCAGATTACGGCGACCGACTCGAAGGGGCGGTCGAGCACGTTCATTCTGACCGTTTACTACGTGGGTAACCTGAACGTCACGCCGCAGGGTTGACGTTCAGCACGTCTGTTTGCGAGAGGCCGGGGTCGAAAGCCCCGGCCTTTTCGTTTGTCAGGCGAGCGGCGGGGAGGGGAAAGGGCCGCGAACCTCTTCGAGATGGATGGCCACCTCGAGCAACAACTCCTCGGCATAGGGGCGGCCGACCAGTTGAACGCCAATGGGGAGGCCGTTCTCGTCGCATCCAAACGGAATCACCATGCCGGGCAGCCCGAGCAGGTTGAGCCACGTCGAGGGCATCATCGCTTCGAAGAGGCCGATGTCCTTCTCCGGCGTGTGGTAGCGGCGCTCGCGATGCCGCCAGGCCGTAGTTCCGCAGACGGGCGTGAGAAGCACGGGAAACTTCTCCATCTGCTGGAGCAGAGAGGCGCGCAGCTTATCGCGGACCGCCAGGTTTTCGACGACCTTCGTCGCGGTGGGCTCGAGCTCTTCCAGGGCCTTGCTCATAAACTCGGTGCCGCTCCAGTGGGCGTCGGATTCGCGATCGGCGATGAGCGCGCGGGTCATGCGGGCGGGCACCTGGCCGAAAAAGAACCACCAAAGGTTAGGTGCGCGTTCGAGGCCACGCGGCTCGAAGAGCTCGACCTCGAAACCGCACGTCTCGGCGGCGCGAGCGGCTCGGCGAACCGTGTCCGCGATCGCCGGCTGCACCGGTACGTTGTAGAACTGCTCCATGAGGCCGATACGGAGACCGCCGAGATCGGGCGGGCGCAAAGGGACGGGAGCGGAGAAGGGATCGTCAGTGTCGTAGCCGGCGAGAACGTCGAAGAGCAGCTTGACGTCGCGGGCGTTACGGGCCATGGGTCCGCCGACACCCAGCAGGCCGCCGGGATGCGCGATTTCAGGTACATGGCCTGCGGCCGAGACGCGGCCGGGCGTGGGCTTGAGGCCGGCGATGCCGGAAAAATGGGCCGGCACGCGGATGGATCCCCCGCCGTCGCTGCCGATACCCCCGGGCGAGCAGAAGCTGGCAATCGCCGCCGCCTCGCCGCCGCTGGAGCCGCCGGGAGTGCGATCGAGATCCCAGGGGCTGTTGGTGCGGCCGATGATGAAGTTGTCGGTCTCGTAGTTGCCGAGGAACTCGGGGCAGTTGGTCTTGCCGAGAGGGATGGCTCCGGCGGCGCGAAAACGGCGGACGGCGGTGGAATCGGCAGGGGCGCGGCGGTCGGCGAAAAAGCGGCTGCCGCAGGTGGTAGGAAGGCCGGCCATGTCGAAGCTGTCCTTGATGGTGACGGGCACGCCGTGCAGGGAACCGCGGGCTTCGCGGCGTTCGAGCTGCTGCTCGGCTTCCCGGGCCTGGGCGCGGGCCGCATCCTCCAGAAGAACGACAAACGCATTCAGCGCGGGATTGAGCCTCGCGATTTGCGCGAGGTGCGCGTCCACCAGTTCCACCGGCGACACTTCGCGCGCGCGGACTCTCGCGGCCATTTCCACCAGCGTCAGACGATGAAGCATCAACCCCATTACAACAGTTCACGGCCGTTACAATGTTGAAGGTGGCGACCTTCGGCTTTGACGAAGCGCGGGCGTGCGTGATCGAGACGGTCAGCGGAGCACGCCTGCCGCCGGTCGTGGAGCGCGTGCATCTGCTGGAGGCGATGGGCCGTGTTTTGGCCGAGGATATTCTGGCGGATCGCGATTTTCCGGCGACCGCGCGCTCGGTTCGCGACGGGTTTGCGGTGCGGGCTGCGGATCTGCCGGGGCGGCTGCGGGTGACCGGCGAGGTGCGGGCGGGAGAGGCCTTTGAGGACGCAGTGGGCGCAGGCGAGGCGGTGGAGATTATGACCGGTGCGCCGATGCCCGCGGGCGCGGACGCGGTGGTTATGGTGGAACACGTCACGCGCGACGGCGAATGGATTGAGACCGATCGCAGGCTGGAATCGGGCGAGAATTTCAATCCAGCGGGTGTGGAGGCGCGCACAGGCGACGTGGTGATTCCGCGCGGCGCGCCGATCGGTTACGCGGAGATCGCCATGGCGGCCAGCGTGGGGCGAGTGGAACTGCCCGTTTATGTGCGTCCGCACGTGTCGATTCTCGCAACAGGTGACGAACTGGTGGACATCAGGGCGACACCGAGGCCGTGGCAGGTGCGGAACTCCAATTCTTACTCGCTGGCGGCGCAGGTGGCTGCGTGCGGGGCGATTCCGCATGTGCTTCCGGTGGCGCCGGACGAATACGAGGCCACGCGCGAACTGGTGATGCGCGGTTTGGAACACGACATGCTATTGATCTCCGGAGGCGTGTCGGCGGGCAAGTACGACCTGGTGGAAACGGTGCTGGGTGACATTGGTGCGGAGTTCTTCTTCGATCGCGTGCGTATGCAGCCGGGCCAGCCGGTAGTGTTTGGGCGAGTGGACGGGACGTTCTTTTTCGGGCTCCCGGGCAATCCGCTGTCGGGCATGGTGACGTTCGAGACGCTGGCTCGGGCGGCGGTGGAACTGCTGGGAGGGCGCGCGACGACGATGTTGCCTCTGTTGCGCGCGCGGCTGGCGCGGGACCTGAATCAGCGGACCGGGCTGACGCGGTTTGTGCCGTCGTGCCTCAGCGTGGACGGCGGGACGGTGACGCCGGCGGGGTCGCACGGATCGGGGGACATTCCGGCGGCGGTCCGGGCCAACGTCTGGATGGTGACCGACGCCGATCGCGATCATTACGATGCAGGCGAGTTGGTGCGGGTGATGCGGAGGACGGTGTGAGATGAGCGAGCTTTCGCACTTCGACGCCGAGGGCAGCGT
>Ga0335080_10004311_pt1 | contig 14495 bp, 9 predicted proteins | sample Lox_Sample_34_FD_206720 | JGI IMG/M metagenome (GOLD analysis project Ga0335080, IMG submission 206720) | Soil microbial communities from Loxahatchee National Wildlife Refuge, Florida, United States - Lox_Sample_3.4 | ecosystem: Environmental > Terrestrial > Soil > Wetlands | place: USA: Florida... | reverse complement strand
GTGACATAAATGCAATAGGCGCGGATTTCGATCTCCCACCGGGAATCGCGCGGGATGATCTGGTGCGAATCGATCGCCTTTTCAAGCTTGTCGGAGTAACTGGTCATACCGTGGAGCCTCAGTGCGACCGGCACGATATAGTCGGCAAAAGCGGTCATCTTCTGGGGATCGTCTAGCCGGAACTTGCCGGATTTGTGCAGCGTGGCGTAGAGCATCCAAATGCCAAGTTGAGCGAGCTTGTAGATCTTAATCTCGTGGCCATCGAGCATGCTCACGTCGTTGAAACGCGGAAACTCCTTCACCATGCGGTCAATGAGGCCGTTGCCGTTGTCGTACAGTTTCGGAGAACAAGAGCGGATAAAGTTGTGGAATCGCCCGTCATATTTCTCCGCCAACACTTTGCCGACCTGGTGCAACACCCCGAGCTTTTCATCAAGCATCGGCATCTCGATATTGCCTTGAAAAACCTTGTTCAGATCTGGCTTTTCAATCTTGGCGAGGTAGTTGCCGTCTAGAAAAGGCACGCCGTTCTCGACGGCGCGCTTGATGCAGGCAAACTCCGCCTCAGAATCGGACCAGTGCTGGCCCAGATAGTCGACCTGGAATTTCTCGTGCCCGGCGAAGTCGGTAAATGCCGTATCGATAGAGTTGGCGACCATGATGAAATCGATTGCTTCGTTGGCGTTGCCTTGCCCGACTCCAAAAGGCAGCGCAAATTCGGGCATCGGTAATTCTTCGTATGCCATCCAGGAGGCAACCTCGACGATTTTCTCGTAGTGTGCGTGAACGTCGCGCGAGGACTCGACCGCGTAACGAATACTGTCGAGCACCGGACTGCCGATGGATTTTGGCCAGTACATGTAGAAATGCCCCAAGAGTGGGTCCTCCCAAGCACGGGTGCCCTGCAGTTATAGCTACGACAAACGCGCCACGATAATCAGCACCAGGCCAATCAGAAAGCACGCGAACATGGCCCCGATTAGCTTCGTGGTTCCCGCAGGCGCGGTGCGGAACTCCTTCCAAATAAACACACCCCAAAACGCAGCAATCATCGTTGCGCCCTGGCCGAGTCCGTAGGAAATGGCGAAACCGGCACGGCCCGACGCAATTATGTTGAACGACATCCCGACGCCCCAGATCAGGCCACCAAGAACACCAGTGAGATGCGTAGTGAGAGTGCCTTTGAAGTAGTCGCCAAAGGAAACTGGCGTCCCGACAAACGGCTTCTTCATGATGAAAGTGTTCAGGACAAAGTTACTTAGAAAAATTCCCACGGCAAAGACAAATACCGCCGCATACGGCCCCATTTTCCCAGGCTCTGGCTGCGTAAAATCCGGATACATTGAAGCCGCGACAAAGCGATAGAAGAAGCCCATCAGAATGCCGCAGGCAACCGAAAGCACCAACCCTTTCGTGCTCACTCCTGCTGCGCCTCCGGAGAGCTTTCGATACGCCGTCGCGTCCAGAATAATCGCCAGAACGATCAGTAGTACGCCAGCAAAAAGCAGCGTCGCATTTCCGACCGGATTCGCCCGGTAGTTCACGAGCACACCCAGCACCAGCGCCAGTCCGATGCCCACGGGGAATGCCACAGACATTCCGGCAATATCAATTGCTGCCACCAGAAGAATGTTCGCCAGATTGAAAATCGCCCCGCCAATCAAGGCAGAATAGATGCTCGGGTGCGATGCTTGTTGAAGGTCCCCTAGAAACGGGCGTCCGACAGCGCCCGAACTCCCCAGCGTCAATCCTAGTATCACCGTCAACAGCAACACGCCAATCGTGTAATCCCAATAGAAAAGCTCGAACCGCCAGCCCTTTTTTGCCAGCTTTTGCGTGTTGGCCCACGACCCCCAGCACAACATCGTGATCACGCAAAACACAACCGCCCACGGATAGCTCTCCAGAACGAACATTCTGTCTCCTTGAACTAAGGCTTCCCGCCACGCCGCTCCCATTCGGCTTCGAATTCCGCTCGTTTCGGGAAAGATTTCTGAGTACCCACGCGCTGTGTAGAAAGCGCCGCGTAAAGATTGGCTCGCGACAGCGCCTCTCTTTCCGTAACGCCTTCCGCAAGGAACACCGAAAAGCTGCCGATAAATGCGTCGCCTGCTCCCGTAGTATCTTTAGGATTCACCGAAAACGGAGGCATTAATTCCATTTCTTGCGCGGAAGCCAGCAAGGAACCCCGTCCGCCTAACGTGAGTACAACTTTCGAAAAACCACGATTCAATAATTCACCGGCACACTTTTTTGCCTCATCGATTGAGTGTACGGGCAAGCCGGTGATTACTTCGGCTTCGGTCTCGTTCGGGATGAAATAGTCCGCGGCGCACAGATGGGCAAGAGTTGCGGGTAGAGCAGGCGCGGGATTCACGATGCAGCGGATCTTGTGTTTCCGAGCGAACTCGACGGCATAGTAGATCGTATCCAGCGGAATTTCGAACTGCAGAACGATAGTATCGACTCCGCGCAAGGCTTCAGAAGCCGCATCGATATCAGTAGGCTTCAGCATATCGTTGGCTCCCTTCACCACAATGATCCTGTTCTGGCCGTTCGGCTCGACAAAGATCGGCGCCACTCCGCTGGAGACGCCGTCGACGATTTGCACGTTGCTCGTTTCGATCCCGAACGAAGCAAAATTCTTCACCGTCGCTTCACCGAATAAGTCGGCCCCAACTTTTGCGATCATGATCACTTCGGCTCCGCAAAGACGGGCGGCCACGGCCTGATTCGCGCCTTTACCGCCGAAACCAAGATCGAAGCTGCTTCCAAAAATGGTTTCCCCCGCGCGAGGGAACGTGTCCGCGAACGTTGTTAGATCGGTATTAGCGCTGCCAATGACCGCAATGCGGGGTGACCTGGCCATGCTTTTCTCCTCGAAGCGGGACCAAACGGCGAAAGTATAACAGCCATGACGAATGAGCAAGCGTGATCAGCACAACAGATTCGGCGGACATCACCACGGCAGTTTTGCATTTCGTTGACGCGCGTTTCCCTCGGGTGTTAGGCTCGACCCTTCCACCACCAAATGCGCGCCGTCGACCTTATCCGAAAAAAGCGGGATTCCGGGGAGCATACCCGCGAAGAAATCTATTTTCTGGTCAACGGCTACACCAGGGGCGACATTCCTGATTATCAGATGGCTGCTTGGTTAATGGCCGCGTGGATGCGCAATCTCAGCCCGGCCGAAACGACCGCTTTGACGGAAGCGATGCTGCGCTCCGGTGAAGTTTTCGACCATTCCGATCTGCCGATGAAGAAGGTGGACAAGCATTCCACCGGCGGCGTTGGAGATAATACCTCCTTGATTCTGGCTCCTATCGTTGCCGAAGGTGGACTGGCCGTGCCCATGATCAGCGGCCGCGGCTTGGGTCATACCGGCGGAACGCTCGACAAGTTAGAGGCCATTCCGGGATTCGACACGGCATTATCCCAAGCAGACTTCCGGCGTGTCCTGAAGGAATGCGGGCTCAGCTTAATTGGTCAGACCGCGGAAATTGCACCGGCCGACAAGAAGATCTACGCGTTGCGCGATGCCACATCGACGGTCGAAAATATTGGTTTGATCTGCGCCTCCATCATGAGCAAGAAGTTGGCAGAGGGGATTGATGCCCTTGTGCTCGATGTCAAAACTGGTTCAGGCGCCTTCATGGAAAAAGAAGAAGACGCGATTCGTCTGGCGGAAGTGATGGTTGATACGGCGCGGGGCATGGGCAAGAAGTGTGTCGCCTTACTCACGGACATGAGCCAACCGCTGGGCCGCATGGCGGGGCATTCGAACGAGGTAATCGAGGCCATTGATGTGCTGGAGGGCGGAGGCCCGGCCGATCTCCGCGAATTAAGTGTCGAGCTGTCTGCTTGGATGTTTTATCTCGGCGAACGCTGCGGATCCGTGGAACAAGGCAGGCAACTTGCGGAGCAGACGATTGCATCCGGCAAAGCGCTCGAACGTTTCCGCACTTGCATCCGTCTTCAAGGCGGCGACCAGCGCATAGTCGACGATAACTCTCTTTTGCCACACGCAAAATTCAAAGACGATGTACTGAGTCCCAAAACTGGCTACATCGCCGCAACCCACTGCCGGGAGTTTGGGGTCGCACTGGCAATGCTGGAGGGTGGGCGTGGCAAGAAAGAGGATCGGATCGATCATGGCGTCGGACTCGAGTTTCACAAGCGGATTGGCGACCGCGTGCAGGCGGGCGAAGCACTGGTAACGATTGACTACAATTCCGATGCACGGCTCGCCGAAGCGAAGAGCATTATTTCGGAGAGCTTTGCGTTTTCCGATACGCCAGTGTCTGCGTCGCCGTTGATCCGCCGAATCATAGGCGGCTAAAGAATTCTGGTCTGCAGTTGGCATTCGCAACAGGTATCCACAAGGAGATCGAATGGGACGATTTGCGGGAGTGCTTGGCATGCTGTTTCTGCTTGGCGGGGCCTACCTCTTCTCCACATCGCGAAAATCGATCAAGTTGAAAACAGTGCTCTGGGGACTGGGCCTGCAATTAGCGCTGGGATTCTTCGTGCTGCGATCCGGATTCGGCAGTAAGGTATTTAGCTTCCTGGGCAACGGCGCAAACAAGCTGCTGAGCTTTTCCTACGCGGGCTCGGCCTTTGTTTTTGGTGATTTGGGTTTGCCCAAAGAGCTTTCGCGGCTTGGCTTCTCGTTCGCATTCCAGGTGTTGCCAACGATCATCTTTATCGCTGCGTTTTTTGCGGTTCTCTATCACATCGGCGTAATGCAGCTGATTATTCGCGCCGCGGCTTGGGTCATGACCCGGATCATGGGCGCGAGCGGCGCCGAATCGCTGAATGTGGCTGCCAGCATTTTCATGGGGCAAACGGAAGCGCCGCTGACGATTCGGCCCTTCTTGCCGAAGCTCACGAAGTCGGAATTGATGGTGGTGATGACCAGCGGCATGGCGCACATTTCCGGCGGCATGATGGCCGGATACATTCAAGTGGGCGGCGCCGATCCGAAGAACTTGCTTACCGCGGTGATTATGACCGCGCCGGGTACATTGTTGATGGCGAAAATGCTCGTCCCTGAGACGGAGCAACCACTCACCGCCGGTCGCGTGGAAATGCCGCAGATGGAAAAGGAATCGAACGTGTTGGGCGCGATCGCGCGCGGCACCAGTGACGGTTTGCACCTTGCGCTGAACGTCGGAGCCATGCTCATCACTTTTATTGCTCTCCTGGCCCTTCTCAACGCTATCATGGGCGGAATCCACAATTGGCCGCACATGGGCTGGTTTCCCGATAGTCTGCAAAAGGTGTTTGGCTGGATCTTCGCACCGGTCGCCTTTCTCATTGGGGTACCGTGGCATGACGCTCCGACGATCGGCAACTTGCTTGGCACTCGAATGGTGATCAACGAATTCGTGGCCTTCAGTCAACTGGGACCGCTCAGGGGCACGCTCGACCCACGATCTTTCATGATTGCGACCTTCGCGCTATGTGGTTTTGCGAACTTCAGTTCGATCGGCATTCAAATTGGCGGAATTGGTGCGTTGGCGCCGGAACAGCGAGGACAGTTGGCGAAGTTCGGCATTCGAGCAATGTTGGCCGGAACCATGGCGAATCTCATGTCAGCCTGCATTGTCGGAATTCTCTCGTGAGTACCGCGAATAAATCCGGCCGGGCCAGTCAGGAATTTGTCTGGGCGGAAACGGCGGCGAAGTTCATTTTGAGGAAGACCAAGCTGCGCCCGACAATCGCTCTCGTGCTGGGCTCCGGCCTCGGGGCATTTGCGGACGAGTTCACACGCCCGGTGAAGATACCGTACACAAAAATCCCTCATTTTCCTCGTTCGACCGCCGTCGGCCATGCGGGACAACTGGTCATTGGCAACGTTGGCGACACCCCAGTAGTGGGCATGAAGGGCCGGGTTCATTTGTACGAGGGTTATCCGGTAAAGCAGGTGTCGTTTCCGGTGCGTGTATTCGCCCGCATGGGCGTGAAGGCCATCGTCCTGACAAACGCTGCGGGGGGAATTAACAGAGACTTCACGCAAGGCCGGCTCGTGTTAATCCGCGACCACATCAACCTGCAGGGAGTCAATCCGCTAGGTGGACCGAACGACGAGCGTTTCGGCCTGCGGTTCCCGGACATGAGCGAGGCCTATGATAAGGAGTTTCGCACTCTAGCGCTTGCCGTAGGTAAGAAGCGCGGCGTTGACCTCGGCGAAGGCGTGTATGCGGCGCTGGCCGGGCCAAGTTACGAAACTCCCGCTGAGATCCGTTATCTCCGCAGCATCGGCGCGGACCTGGTTGGAATGTCGACTGTGCCGGAAGTCATTGCGGCGCGCCACAGCGGAATTCGCGTGCTTGGGATTTCTTGTGTGACCAACGCCGCGGCCGGGGTTTTGGACCAACCGCTCGATCATAAAGAAGTGTTGGAAACGGCCGAGCGGGTTAAGGACCAGTTCATGGGACTGCTACGTGGCGCAATTCCAGAAATTGCGAAAGTCCTGAAGTAGGGAGGAATGCTTGCCCGATTTCGATAACCTGATTAAAGCAGCTAAGGCGGCGAGAGAAAACGCGCACGCGCCTTTTTCTAATTTCAAAGTCGGCGCGGCTCTTCGCGCGAGTTCTGGAGAGGTGTTTGGCGGGTGCAACGTCGAGAACGCGACTTATGGTCTAACGGTTTGCGCGGAACGTGTGGCGATTTTCAAAGCAGTTAGCGAAGGAGAACGCAAGTTCGACGCGATCGCCGTCGTGACCGACACCGACGCCTTGACTCCTCCCTGCGGCGCCTGCCGCCAGCTGATTTGGGAATTTTGTGGCGATGTGCCGGTCGTCATGTCGAATTTGAAAGGGAAAGTGGAAGCCGTGCAGATGAGCCAGCTCTTTCCCAAGCCGTTCGACTCTTCTAATCTGTAGCTGCGCATTTCTGGAAGGACAATTTCATGAAAGTAGCTTCGTCAAAGCAGGCCAACATCTGTGCGTTCCTGACGTTAATTCTGCCGTTGTTTGCTCACGCCCAGTCGAAACAGGCGGTTGCCTACGATCTCGTGCTTACGAATGGCACCATTGTCACCATGGATCCCCAACGCCGCGTCATCGAGAATGGCGTGGTTGCCGTGATTGGAGACAGCATCGCCTTCATCGGACCGGCGTCTGATTTCCAGATCACGACTGCCAAGGGCGTCGTCGCGAAACAGACCATCGATGCCAAGGGAAAGTTGATCATGCCGGGCCTTATCAATGGCCACACTCATATTCCCATGGTCCTGATGCGAGGACTAATCGACGACGTCACCTTGGACGACTGGCTTCGTAAATACATTTTTCCGGCCGAAGCAAAGAATGTGACCGAGGATTTTGTCCGAGCGGGTTCCCGGCTGGCCCTGGCCGAAATGATCCGTAGCGGCACCACAACCTTTGCGGACATGTACTACTTCGAGGACGCCGAGGCCGAAGAAACCAAGGCTGCTGGGTTGCGCGGATTTCTCGGAGAAACCTGGATCGACTTTCCTGCGCCAGATAACAAAAGCAACGCGGAGATGTCGGCATATACCGAGAAGTTTCTAAAGAAGTGGCAGGGAGACCCGTTAATCCATGCGGCCGTCGCTCCCCATTCGATCTACACCTGCTCAGAAAAGACACTTCGCGACGCTGCCGCGATGGCCCGCAAATATCACGCTCCGATTCTGATTCATGTGGCGGAGATGCGGAAGGAACTGGTGGACAGCCTGGAGAAAAACGGCACCACGCCGGTGCAGTATCTGGAACGTATTGCAGTGCTGGGCCCAGACGTGCTCGCCGCCCATTGCATCTGGATCGATTACACGGACATGAAGATTCTGGCGGATCGGCAGGTCGGTTGCGTGCACAATCCGTCGAGCAACATGATGCTCGCAAGCGGCGTTGCACCGGTGGTCGATCAGCGCGCGGCGGGAATGCGCGTTGGTTTGGGGACCGACGGCCCCTCCGGAAGCAACAACGATCTCGACATGATGGAAGAGATGGATCTGGCAGCGAAGCTCCAAAAAACGTATCGTGCCGATCCACGTGCCCTCGGCGCAAAGGGTGCACTGGAGATGGCCACCATCGAAGGGGCCCGCGCATTGCATATGGAAAAGGAAATCGGCTCGCTGGAAACCGGGAAGAAAGCCGATTTCGTCGTTCTGAACCTCAATGTTCCGAACGCCGTGCCGATGTTTGATGTGTACTCGCAGATAGTCTATGCGCTGAAAGCAAGCGAAGTGGAGACGGTCTTCGTTGGCGGAAAGCCGGTGATGAAGGACGGAAAGGTCCTGACCGTGGACGAAGCCAAAGCGATCGCAAAAGGCATTGAATATGGCAACCAGATTGCCGCGTCTCTGAAAAATTAACTGCGAAGCTCAGACACTCTTCAACTTTCGATACCGCCGAATAACCGCGTTTGTGGAACTATCATGCTTCAACGCCGGCTCAGTCTTGCCTTCCAATTCCGGGATGATGCGCTGCGCGAGAACTTTGCCGAGTTCCACGCCCCACTGATCAAACGAATCGATGTGCCAAATGGTGCCCTGGGTGAAAACGGAGTGTTCATACAGGGCCACCAGTTTCCCGAGCGCTTCTGGCGTCAATTTTTCCAGCAGAATCGTGTTCGAAGGACGGTTCCCCTGGAAGACTCGGTGCGGCACCAGCCAATCCGGCGTCCCTTCCGCTTTCACCTGTTTCGGAGTTTTGCCGAACGCCAGCGCTTCGCTCTGTGCGCAAACATTGGCAACCAGCATGTCGTGATGACGGCCAAGCGGACTGAGCGTCTTACCAAATGCAATAAAATCACACGGGATCAATCGCGTGCCCTGGTGGATCAACTGGTAGAACGAGTGCTGGCCATTCGTTCCTGGCTCTCCCCAGTAGATCGGACCCGTTTCATAATTTACCGTGGTGCCACCCAGCGTGACGTGCTTTCCGTTGCTCTCCATCGTCAACTGCTGCAGGTACGCTGGAAACCTCTTCAAATACTGCTCGTATGGCAGCACCGCAACCGTTTGCGCATTAAAGAAGTCCGTGTACCAGACGCCGAGCAAACCCAGTAGCACTGGAAGATTTCGTTCGAAGGGCGCCGTCCGGAAATGTTCATCCATCTCGTGAAAGCCGGCGAGCATCGCACGGAAATTCTCCGGCCCGATCGCCAGCATCGTAGATAAGCCAATTGCAGAATCCATCGAGTAGCGCCCGCCGACCCAATCCCAGAAGCCGAACATATTCGCTGTGTCGATGCCGAATTTGCTCACCTCCGCGGCATTCGTGGAAACCGCTACGAAATGCTTCGCCACGGCCTTCTCGTCGCCCCCCAGGCCCTTGAGGGCCCAATCTCGGGCAGTGTGCGCATTCGTCATGGTCTCGAGCGTCGTGAAGGTCTTCGAGGAGATGACGAAAAGAGTTTCCTCGGGCTTAAGGTCTGCTACCGCTTCCGCGAAATCCGTTCCGTCCACATTGGAAACAAAGCGGAACGTCATGTTCCGATCGCTGTAGTACTTCAGCGCCTCGTAGGCCATGACCGGGCCGAGATCCGAGCCGCCAATCCCCACGTTAATCACGTTACGAATCCGCTTGCCTGTATGGCCGAGCCAAGCGCCGCTCCGCACCCGATTTGAAAACTCCGACATCTTATCGAGCACGGCATGAACATCCGGCACGACATTCTTTCCATCCACGACGATGGAAGCATCCCTGGGCGCGCGAAGTGCCACGTGAAGCACGGCGCGGTTTTCCGTGATATTGATCTTTTCTCCTCGAAACATCGCATCGATGCGCTCCCGCAAGCCCGACTCGCGAGCCAGATCGAGCAGCAGCTTTATCGTTTTGTCGGTGATGCGGTTTTTGGAGTAGTCGAAATAGATTCCGACGGCTTCCACCGCAAAACGCTCGCCGCGCTTCGGATCGTCCTCAAATAGCTCGCGTAGATGCGTTGCGCGGAGTTTCGTATGGTGAGCCTTCAGGGCAGTCCAAGCTTTCCGTTTGGTGAGCGGCTTGAGCGCGGACTTCTTCGCAGCAGCTTTCTTGTTCGCCATGGTCTGCTCCTTTTGCACGTCGATTAGATTGTTTAGTGCGGGCGAGGTTTCATGTGTTTGGCGTGATTTTCGCCATTCGTGTCATGAAAAAGACGGAACCCACCGATGAAGGCGTTTGCGTTGTTGCCTGCGCGGCATTTCGGGGGCAGGTCCTTCAACTTTTTGACGTTGCCACCGCCGAGCACGACTTCATCAGGCTCCAGCGCCTGGGTCATCTTTTCAACCACGTCAAAAACATGTTTCTGCCATTTTTTACGGCCTCGCTTCTCCAAGCTGCGCTTGCCCACATAGTCCTCGTACGTGCCTTTCTTGTAAGGCAAATGGCCCAACTCCATGGGTTCGACCGTGCCGTCAACCACCAGCGCCGTGCCCAAACCCGTACCCAAGCCCAGGAAAAGCATTTTGCCTTTGCTGTAGCTCCCCAGGGCTTGCATCGCCGCATCGTTGATCACTTTCACGGGACAACCGAACGCGCGATGGAAATGAAACCCAACCCAGCCCTTTCCCAGATTGTAGGGATTCATGATCGGGCGGTTGTGTACTACTGGCCCGGGATAGCCGATCGCCACCGCGTCATACTTCCAGTCCTTGGTGATCTCTTTGGCTTTCTTCACCATTTCTTCCGCCGTCATCTCTGGGCCAGACTCGAACTTACGGGGACTCTCTTCTCCGCTAACCAGGAGTTTTACGTTCGTACCGCCCACGTCGATCACTAGAACTTTCATTTCGAGTTCCTCGCTTGAGGCCTGGACAGCAAGGTTTGCAGCCCACAAGTGTACCGAAAACTGCGTAGAAATTGCTGCCGGCACATTAAAAAATAAGAAGTGAGCAGCGGTACAACCTGCAACTTATTCAAAATCTTACACAGGCAAATGCAAAACATCCCCTTGACAGGTCCGCCATACAGAAGTAATTTTCCTCAATGTTTCCATAAGATGGGCGATCTCCCGTTCGGGGTGACTGTTCGGCGGAGAATCTGAAGCCAGCGTCATAAGTTCATGCTTCACAATAGGAAATAAATCCTTCCGGTGCGCGAGGAGGAAGGAATTCCGTTTTCTATTGGCTTTGCGCCCAGACAAAATTTTCGGGTCGTGGAGAGGGGTGTCAAGAATGAGTCGTAAATACTTTCTCGTATTGTTTGTCTTCGTTGCGGCTTTCTGTTTCGGGCAAAACGCTTTTGGTCAGGCGACAGGCAGTTTCGCTGGATCTGTGACGGACAAATCCGGCTCCGCGGTGGCAGGAGCCACCGTGACCGTCACGTCCGAGGCGACGGGCGTCGTGCGCGCGACGACCACGGACGATTCGGGCCACTACACCGTGACCCTGTTGCCTGTGTCCGTTTATTCGGTGCGTGTAGAGTTTAAGGGTTTCCAGACCACCGAAAGCAAAGGCGTAAGGCTGCAAGTTGACGAGCACCGTGAGTTGGATTTTACGTTGTCGCCGGCCACCGTGAGCTCAACGGTGGAAGTAACTGCCGCCGAAGTCGCTGTAGAGACAACTAACCCTTCCCTCGGTCAGGTCATTAACTCTCAGCAGGTAGCGCAACTCCCGCTCAATGGTCGCGACTATGTGCAATTGGCTACCCTGACGCCCGGGACCGCAGCAGAGACAAATCCCGGCAGTTTCTTTGTTTCGGCAGCAAGCAGCGAAGTGGCGGCCCGTGGGCCCTTTTCGCTGTCTGTCGGCGGCTCGCGCCCCAATAGCACGGATTGGCTCATCGATGGCGTGGACAACAACGAGCTCACTTCCGGCGGAATCTCGATCTTGTCGAACATCGACTCCATCCAGGAGTTCAAAGTTTTGACCTACAACTATTCGGCCGAGTACGGTACCCGTTCTGGGCCGACGGTGCTACTCACAACTAAATCTGGAACCAACAGCTTCCATGGCAGTTTGTACGAGTTTTTGCGCAACACGTCTCTGGATGCCAAGAGCTTTTTTGCAACCAAAGCGGAGAAATTCAACCTCAATCAGTTCGGCGGATCTATCGGCGGGCCGATTCGGAAAAACAAAACATTTTTCTTTTTGGATGGAGAACAAAAGTTTCAACGCAAGGGTGTAACCTTCACTGGTCTGCTTCCCTCCGAAGCCATGCGCAATGGAGATTTTTCGGCCGATCCTTTCGGCAATCCTGTGTCCGGTCTGAACATCGTGAATCCCAATATGCTCGGCGCCTCTACGGATCCGACCGTTTTCCCGAATATCTACTTCCAATGCGATCCGGCCGGTAATGCTATCGCTGCCAATGCAGACGGCAGCCAGGCCAAGGGCACTCCCTGTAACAAAATTCCGGCAGGTCTGATTAACCCAATCAGCCAGGCGATGGTGGGTATCTATCCCCAGCCGAACGCAAACAACGCAGAGGCGGGCTATAACTACGTCAACTCTCCCGTCCGTAAGCTTGATGAGACCAAATTCGACATTCGCGTGGACCACAACTTCTCCGCTTCGGACTCGCTCTTCGCGCGTTTCAGTTACGATCAAGCCAGTTCTTACGTTCCGGGCGGCTCGCCGAACCTCGCCGAACAGAGCGCGTTCGGCAGTAATCAGGGCATCGTCAACCATGCGCGCAATGTGGCTATCGGCGAGACTCACATTTTCTCTCCGGTTACCATCAATCAATTCTCATTTGGCTACAATCGCATCTTCGATTACATCAATTCGCAGGGCAACGGAACCTGCGCGTCCGCCAACCTTGGCATCCCCGGGGCGAACCTGGGCTGCACGGGAAGCGGTTCCAGCTTCACATGCGAACCGGGGGCTTACAGCTGCGGGTTAGTTAGCACCCTCATGTTTCTGCCATTCTGGTCCCTCGGCGACCGCGGTTATTCTCCTTTTCAGGGCGGCACCAACGTTTTTACCGTGAACGACACACTCGACGTCATTCGTGGAAAGCATGACCTCAAATTTGGTATGGGCATCCGTGCCAATCAACTGAATACCGGCGCGGAGGCTTTCCAGGACGGCTTCTGGATTCCCAGCAACTTTGGCAATTTCACCGGTTATTCGAGCGGCACCACAACTGGCGTGAATATTGCTGGCAGTCAGCAAGCGGATTTCCTGATGGGCTTAGTAGGTCTGGGGCTGCATGATCAAACCTTCAACGGCCAGGTTATCGGCCGTCGCTGGAAAGTCTACCGGCCGTTCGTTCAGGACGACTGGCGCATCACCAAGGACCTGACGCTGAACTTGGGATTGGCTTGGAACATTAGCAACCCCATTACCGAGGTGGACGGCCGACTCGCCAACTACGATCCCTTCAAGGGCCAGCTTCTGGTTGCCGGAGTCAACGGAGTGTCATGGTCTGCAGGCGTCCAGAAAGATTGGAAGGCCTTTGAACCCCGAATTGGCCTCGCTTGGAAGGTGTTTGGCGGCGACAAGACGGTCGTCCGCGCCGGTTATGCCATCTATCATGACTCCGGCTGGAACATGGGTGCCCAAGGTCTGTGGCAGAATCCCCCGTTCTTCGCTGAGTCGGTTGCCCTAGGTTTCGCTCAAGATCCCACTAAGCCTGCACAAGGCTGTCCTTTTTCCACATCGTACTGCGCTGTCACGAAAGGGATGTCGCCAACCGGTTACAGCGTCTCGCAGGGTTTCCAGATCATCGACACACCGCCAAATGCTTCGACGTTCGATGGAACGTTTTTCTACCAGCCAACGAATTTCAAGCTGGGCGAGGTTCAACAGTTTAACGCAAATGTGGAGCGTCAGATTCCCGGAAATGTCATTCTTACGGTGGGCTACGCCGGGGCTCGCGGCCACCACATCCTCGTGGCGGGCAACAACCTCAATACGGCCGGCCCCGCGAACTGCAGCGTCGGCACGATTGGGTGCAACGCCGACGGTACTCAGTACTTTCCTCCCTTTACCACGCCTAACTTCAATGCGGTTTTGGAATTTGGCGACCTGGGCAATACCAAGTACGATTCACTACAGGTTAAGGCGGAAACCAAAACGGCGAAGTATGGATTCTATGCCCTACTCGGGTACACGTACTCCCACACTTATGACAATGGTTTATCCGATGGTTTGGGCTCCTTGTTGAGCGCCCCTTATTTCCCGCTGCCAAACTGGGGGAAATTGGACTGGGCGCCTTCGCAAATCGATTCTCATAACCAGTTCACCGCCAGCGTGATCTATGACTTGCCGTTCGGAAAGGGAAAGAAATTCGGTAATGATTGGAACGACGCCACAAACTCCTTGCTTGGGGGCTGGCAGCTGACGGTTATCGAAAAGATCACCTCGGGGTTTGCCTTCCCATTAATCGACAGTCAAAATCAGTCGGGAGTCGGTTTCAATAGCGGCGGCAATGGCAATAACTGGAACCGTCCAGATAAGGTGGCGGGCTGCGATCCCTACTCGGCCAATCACAAGAATCTCCAGTACATTAATCCCGCTTGTTTCGTTGCCCCCCCTGCTGGATTCCTGGGGAACGCGTCGCGGGTACCCGTCTACGGTCCGGACTTCGTCAACACGGACT
>Ga0335080_10004309_pt1 | contig 14500 bp, 8 predicted proteins | sample Lox_Sample_34_FD_206720 | JGI IMG/M metagenome (GOLD analysis project Ga0335080, IMG submission 206720) | Soil microbial communities from Loxahatchee National Wildlife Refuge, Florida, United States - Lox_Sample_3.4 | ecosystem: Environmental > Terrestrial > Soil > Wetlands | place: USA: Florida... | reverse complement strand
ATTCAGCAGGAGCCCCGTGTAAGGCCGGCCCGAGCCATATTGGGTCTCTGTGCTGATCATCCAGTTCTTGAGCAAGGCGCCACCGATACCGGAGCCGAAGTATTGAGACTGGTAGACAATCCCCGTTACGACGCGGTGACGCTGATCCAGTACATCCAGCTCCTTGGTATTTGCGAAACTGAACTGGTTATTAAAATCCAGACCGTTTTGCGAAATGTTTTTCGAAAACGTGTAAGACAGCATTGCGCTGAAGCCGTGAACGAGATTTTGACGCAATTGCACAAATCCGGCGGTGTAGTTGGTATTGCCGGGACTGATCAGCGCATCCACCTGGCCGACTCCCGGGAAGCGAGCTCCTTCTTTTAACGTGCCGGCGTCAAGATTCGTTAGCGTTATGGGCGCCGATCCCGCGCAAGGCACCGTCGTCGTACCCGGTGGACAGACGATGTACTGCGTGGTTCCGGTGGGCTGAATCAGGTTCATGTCGTAAAAGCTGGACGAAATGAGGTGCCAAGAGTGGACCCACATGCCGCCGACGGTGGCGGTGAGGCGGTTCGTCAATTGCTGCTCGACCTGCAGACTGATCTGACTCGTCGAAGGATCTCTTAGACCGGGATCGACTACGTTGACGTTTGGCGACGCCGCGAACAGGGATGACGACTGCGGCAAAACATTGGGAAATACGAGCGTTTGGGCGCTGGGAGCCAGCGCACTGTTGAAACTGAGCGAAAGGCTCGAACGCAGGCTGGCCAGACCATTCGAGGTTGTCGCGGTGAGATAGTTTTGCGACGTGACAAATGCGCGGAAGATACCGGCTCCGCCACGGATCACGGTGCGGGAAAACGGATGATAGGCAAAACCCACACGCGGCGCCCAGCGGTTGTAATCGTTAGGATATTGGCCGGTCAAAGGAAGCGCGGAATTCAAGGGCGGCTGTGGATACACAGTCCAGTCCTCGCGGATACCCAAGTTCAGAGTCAGCTTGCTGTTGACCTTAAAGGTATCGCCCACGTAAAACGCGTACGTCGGAAACCCAATCCGAATTAATGGCTGGCCGTTACTCTGCGTGTACAGGCTGTATTGCCCCAGCGCAAAGGCGGTCAGACTAGGGAAAGTATAGGATCCGTTATAGCCGGTAAACGAGAGTGAGACGTTGGCATCGTGGTTTATATCGGCTCCAAAGTCGAGCGCGTGACGGCCCTTGGTCCAGCTTATGTGCTCGCTGAAAGCCCACTCATATTCTCTAAGATCCGTAGCCGCCGTATTACCGATCGAAAAAGCCGATGGGGAGGTGAGTTTCACCGTGGGCGAAAATCCCAAGGGCGCGAGTCCGGCCGGTGTCGCGATCTGATCGTCCCGCGTGTATCCAACGTGCGTGTCCAGCAGCAACGTCGGGCTCAGCACGTGCGACCAGTGGATTAAAGCATCGTGATCGCGAACCGCGTTGCTGGCGAGCGCCGATATTCCCGAGGTCGCGATCGGATTGAAGGTGTTCGCGCCGCCCGGAGAATCGAACTTGTTGTAGTTGTAGTGCAAGGAGACCTGGTCCTTCGAAGTCGCGAGCAAATCGACCTTCCCGAAGAAAAGAAGATCGTACTGGCGGCGTTGCCGAAAGCCAAGGTTGCTTTGAATCTCAGACAGCGCGTTGGAAACCTGTTGCAGATAAACCGGATTTCCGGGGGCTGCGGCCGTGAGGCCGGACGGCACGGGATATCCATTCGGAGCGGGAAGAGCTGTCCCAGCGGGAAGACCGAAGTTCGTCACGTCCACGGCCGATTGACTGGTGTTGATGATCGAAATAGGATCCTTGCGGCGCTGCTGTTCGTAGTCAAAAAAGAAGAAGAGTTTGTCTTTTCGGATCGGCCCTCCCAGACCCGCGCCAAATTGCTGCCTTACATCCAGCGCCTTGGCGTAACCACTAGCTTTGGATATGGCGTCCACCGCTCCCAACGCAGTATTGCGGTTGTAATAAAACGCATCTCCGTGGAGACTATTTGTTCCAGACTTGGTCACTGTGTTGACGTATCCGGTCGCGCCTCCGCCGTAGGCCGGAGAGTACGGATTTTCCGACACTTGAAACTCCTGCACGGACTCCGCCCCGAACAGGTAAGGAATGCGTGTCTGGCCGCGCTGCTCACCTAAATACCGGCTGGTCGCATTCGACCCGTCAACCGAGTAAGAATTCGCTGCGTTGGTGTTGGCGTAGCTGGTATTAACGTCGCCATGAATACCTGCGAAGGATACGCTGCCAAACTGTCCATCCTGAGTCGCGGCCGGATTCAGCAGTACAAAGTCGGTATAATTGCGCCGCAGAGAGGGAAGATTTTCGATGATCGCGCCGCCCAACACCGAACTGATCGATGAATCGCTGGTGTTGAGGACCTCCACCTCGGCCGTCACATGGACTTCTTCTTTGACGTCGCCGACCTCCAGCTTGACGGTAATCGAGGTAGTCTGGCCCACCGAGGCGCTCACGTTCGTCATCTGAACACCCCGGAAGCCGGACGCGGCAGCCGTTAGAGTATAGGTTCCGACGGGCACGGCGGAGAAAGAAAACAGCCCATCGTTATTTGACGTGCTCACCAGCTTATAGCCGTTGCTAGGGTTGGCGATTATGATGGGAGCGCCGGGGACAACTGCCCCTGAGGCATCCTCGACGCGGCCGTCGATAATTCCAGTTGAAACCGAGTTTTGCGCTGGAAGGAATTCGCATCCCAGCGTCGTTAGGAAAGAAACCAAAACCGTTCTTGCGACCGCTCCACTGAATCTGCGCAGCATACACAATCCCCTACGCCCTAATCAGGGCCTTATCGAATCTGATGATTTACAGCGCTGGCCCAACAGGGGGGGCTGTGAACGGGTGGTGCGGCGTTGCCACGCGACCATGGACTAATCGCGCATGTTCTCGTGGTCCGCAGTACTCATATTATCCTAACGTGATGCTTGCCGATAGCGTTTCCCGCCATGCGGAATTATGCTCACGGCCTACTTCAGTTCCTTCATCATGCCTGGCACACTCCATTGTTGTGGAAGGCCCTTGGGAGCCCATCTGTACTCTGTTTGCATGAACCAGGCAAGTTCGTCCTGACTGTGACCTTGCCGGACGAATGCCTGGGCGCGGGCAATCAACTTCACGACATTGTCCCGATAGGTCTCCAGGCCTCGCCTATTCGTAACTGGGCCATGGCCGGGAATCACGGTGTCAAAATCGTACGCGGCCAGAACTTGGTCAATGGTCTTCGGATATTCCAGCAGACTGCCGCCTCCGTTGTAGTCGACCGTCGGACTCGTCCCCATTCTCAAGTCGCTGGTATCGGCCATCAAGTCGCCCATGTGAACGACCTTCAGATCCGGGAAATAAATGACGGCATCGCCATTGGTGTGGCCGCGCCCGAAGTAATGCGCGCGGACCTCGGCGCCACCCAAGAACACCGAGGCCTCTTCGGTAAACACGACGGGCGCGGGCAGAATGTTCGGGCTTGCGTCGAGCTGCTTGTGATCGAGGATGCTCATACGCGCATTGCGAGTGGAAATGATTTCGGAACCGGGAAGGAAGCTCGCGTTCCCGCCGCTGTGGTCCTCGTGATAGTGGGTGCTGAAGATGTATTTGACCGGTTTCGACGTTACCGACTTGAGCGCGGCAACAATCGCATGGTGGTCGCGCTCGTACTTGTCGTCGACCAGGATGACTCCTTCATCAGTGACTCGCGCCGCAACGTTCCCGCCGTCGCCTTCGATCTCGTACAGATTGTCGAGCACCTGATTCACTTTCAGTTGGGCGGGTGCGGTCTGATTCTGCGTCCAGGCCAGCCACGCGAGGAGAAAGAAAAGTACGCCGGTTGAGGCGCGCGCTAGAGCGGTTCGATTCATTTGGCAGCCGTTACTTCAGCTCCGTCATCATGCCCGGCACATTCTGCACTTGCTGAATACTGTTGGGAGCCCACTTGAACTCCTTCTCCATGAATTTGGCGAGTTCATCCTGGCTGTGCCCTTCCCTCACGAACGCCTGGGCGCGAGTGGTCAGCGTCAACACACTGTCCCGAAACGCCACCAGCGCCGCCCGATTGGTAACGGCTCCATGGCCTTGTATCACGGTGTCGAAATCCCAAGCCGCCAGGATCTTGTCGAGAGTCTTGGGCAACTCGAGCAGAGAACCCCCGCCGTTGTAATCAACCCCTGGAGCCGCGCCAGCGAACAGGTCACCCATCTGGACCGTCTTCAAATCCGGAAAATAAATGACGGCGTCGCCGTCCGTGTGGCCACGGCCAAAGTAGCGCGCGCGAACCTCGACGCCGCCAAGAAATACCGACGTCTCTTCCGCAAATACGACATGCCCGGGCAGATTGTCGGGGATGGGCTGCCGTGTATTCGGCCGCCTGTGTTCCAAAAGGTGGAGGCGAGTGTTCGGCGTGGTGATAATTTCGGCCATCGGCAGGAACTTTTTGTTTCCGCCGCTGTGGTCGTCGTGATAGTGGGTGTTAAAGACGTACTTAACCGGTTGCGGCGTCAACGATTTGATCGCGGCCACGATCGCGTCATGATCGCGATCATGCTTGGCGTCGCCGAGGATCACGCCTTCCTCGGTCACCCGCACCGTCACGTTGCCGCCATCGCCTTCGATGACGTAGAAGTTATCCCCCAGCTTGTTGATTTTCAGTTCGGGAGGCGCGGTTTGATTCTGCGCAAACGCCAAGCTGGCAACGAAAAGGAAAAGACCCGCAGCGCCGGCCCGGACGACTTGTCTTCGATTGCTGTTCGTGCGATGCACTTTATGCCTCAGAAGCGGTAGATCGCGGTGAACTGGAAAATTCGCGGTCCGGTGTTTTGCTGCACTACCGAAAACGTTCCAAAGCCTCCGACACTGTTATTAGGAATCAGGTAGCAGGTCTGATTTTGCGATTTGTTGCCGCAAGCAGGCCCCACTGGCCGGTACTCTTGCTGGTTGATGCCGTTGCCGGAGTAAACGTAGTAATTCGGATGGTTCAACATATTGAATCCTGTAACGCGAATCAGTAACTTGCCGAATTCCCCGATTTTGAATCCGCGCTCCACGTTCAAATCGACGCTGCCCGACCACGGTCCCGTGAAGCTGTTCAGGCCAATGTCGGGAGTCGGCCCGGCGCCCAAGATGCCTTGCGAGTAGTTAAAGGCGCTGTCATTCAGGTTGCTTCCGCCGGTACACGTCGCCAGAGAAGACCCAACGCAAGCCGTTGAGAGGATCGCCGCGTAGGGACGGCCGGAGCCATACTGAGTGATTGTGCTGATCATCCAGTTCGACAGCAAGGCCTTTTTGATCCCGGAACCGGAGTACTGAGACTGATATACGAGTGCGGCTGTGATCTTATGCCGCTGATCGAGAAGAGCCGGACCCTTGGTGTTGGCGAAGTTGAACTGGTTCGCGAAATTGTAGCCATTCGAATCGATGTTTTTCGAGAGCGTGTAAGCCAGCGTTCCAGTGAAGCCGTGACGGTATTGCTGACGGAACTGGGTGAATCCCGACGTGTAAGTGCTATTGGCGGGACTAACCAACGCCTTTACCTGACCGAACGCCGGGTACAGGGCGCCCTCCTTCAGAGTCCCGGCATCAAGATTCATCAGGGTGATAGGCGCCGCCCCGGTGCAAGGCACCGTGACAGTACCGGCTGGGCATACGACATACTGCGTAGTTCCCGTTGGTTGTATCAGGTTCATATCGAAGAAACTCGATGAAATCAAGTGTTCGGAATGTGCCCAGATGGTCCCGACAGTTACCGTCAGGCTATTGGCTAATTGCTGTTCGATCTGCAGGCTCGCCTGAGCCGTCGCGGGCGTCTTCAACCCGGGATCAATCACATTGACATTCGGCGAGGCCGCAAAAAGGGATGAGCTCTGCGGCAAAATGTTGGGGAAAACGAGCGACTGCGCATCGGGAGCGAGTGCGCTGTTGTAACTGAGCGAAAGGCTCGACCGCAGGCTGGCGAGGCCGTTTGTCGTGGTCGCCGTGATGTAATTCTTCGAGGAAAGGAATGCGCGGAAGTACCCGGTTCCACCGCGGATCACGGTGCGCGGGAGCACGTGCCAGGCAAAGCCCACGCGTGGCGCCCACCGGTCGTAATCGTTATTGTATTTGCCGGTTAGCGGCAGCGCTGGATTCAAGGGCGGCTGCGGATAGACCTGCCAGTCTTCGCGGAACCCTATGTTGAGGGTCAGGTTTGAAGTCGCTTTGTACGTGTCGCCGATATAAAGCCCGTATGTAGGAAAGCCAATGCGGTATAGCGGCTGGCCGTTATTCTGCGTGTACAAGCTGTACTGCCCCAGCGCAAAGGCGGTCAAACTCGAAAACGTGTAGGCGCCATTGTATCCCGAGTAGGAGAGCGAGACGTTGCTGTCGTGAGCCAAATCGCCGCCGAACTCTAAAGTGTGCCGGCCTTTGATCCAGTTAATGTGCTCGCTAAAACCCCACTCATACTCGCGAACGTCGTTGAGCGCTCCGCGGCCGATCGAAAAAGTGGACGGGACGGTCAGTCTCACGCCGGGAAAGGGCGCTGGGTGCGCCAGAGTCGTGGGTTGCGTCTGATCGTTGTTCCGGGAATAAAAGACGTGTGAATCCAGGAGCAGCGTGGGGCTGACAACGTGAGTCCAGTGGACCAGGGCGTCGTGGTCCTGCGCCGCATCGTCGGAGTAGGACTGCCTTCCGCTGCCCGGAATCGGGTTGGAGGTGGCCGATCCGGGAGAAACGAACGTGTTGTAGTTGTACCGCATGGCGATCTGGTCTTTCGAGGTCAGCATCAAATCGGCCCTCTCGAAGAAAACCAGGTCGTTTTGGACGCGAGGGTAAAAGCCCAGCTGGCTTTGAATTTCAAACAGTGCGTTGGAAACCTGCTGCAGATAAACCGGATTTCCAGGAGCCGGGGCCGTCAGGCTCGACGGCGTGGGGAATCCAGTCGGAGCGGGCAGCGCAGTGCCGGCCGGCAGGCCGAAACTCGTTACATTCACGGCCGCTTGACTGGGATTGATGATCGAAATTGGATCCTTGCGCCGCTGCTGCTCGTAGTCGAAGTAAAAGAAAAGCTTATTCTTGACCACGGGGCCTCCCAGAGCCGCACCGAACTGCTGGCGCACATCCAGCGCTCTGGGAAAGCCGTTGGCCTTCGAGACCGCATCGATGGCCGAACCGGCGCCGGTGTTGCGATTGTAGTAGAAAGCGGCGCCGTGCAGCGAGTTAGTTCCGGACTTCGTCACGGTGTTGATGTATCCGGCCGCGCCTCCGCCGTAGGCCGGAGAATAAGGACTCAGCGATACTTGGAATTCCTGCACCGATTCCGAACCGAACACATAAGGAATACGCGTTTCCATTCGCTGTTCGCTCAAGTACCGGCTGGTGGCATTGGCTCCGTCAACCGAAAACGAATTGCCTCCATTCCCGTTGGCGTAATTGGAGGTGTAGTCGCCTTGAGAACCCGCAAACGATACACTGCCGAACTGGCCGTCCACGGTTACGCCCGGACTCAGCAGCGCGAAGTCCGTGTATTGGCGCCGCAGTGTGGGAAGATTCTGGACTAATGTTTCGCCGATCACTGAACTGATGGACGAATCGCTGGTGTTCAAAACTTCTACCTCAGCCGACACGTTCACTTGCTGGTTCACGTCGCCGACTTCCATCCTGACGTTGATGGCAGTAGTCTGGCCCACCGACGCGTTCACATTCGTCACCTGAACGGGCCGGAAGCCGGACGCCGCTGCCGACAGGATATACGAGCCGGTGGGCACTGCCGGAAAAGAAAAAAGCCCATCATTGTTCGACGCGCTCGCCTGCTTAAAGCCGTTGCTGGCGTTGGTTAGTATGATGGCGGCGCCGGCGATGACCGCTCCCGATGGATCCTCGACACGCCCATTGATAATGCCCGTTGAGACTGAGTTTTGAGCCTGAAGAATCGGTCCCCAAGCCAACGTCACCAGCGAAGCGAATACGGCCGTTAATGGCGATCTGTACAATCGGCACGACATGAAACACTCCTCCCCAGGCCCGCTTTTGGCGAGGCCGATCGAAATCTTGTGGTTGAAAACGCTAGCCCGACAAGGGGAGCTGTGGACGGGAACTGCGGTCGTTGACACGAAGTGGTGTCGCCCGCAGTATCGATAGTATCCCATTCCGTTGCTTCTGGTAGGGGTTTCCCGCTATGCGGAATATCCGGGCGTGCGTCTGGCTTCAATATAGGAAGCGGGCATATAGCCGATTCAATATTTGAATTGGATTGTTTGTTGCACATGGGCTAAACTGCAAATCTAAAGGTGGGCCAGAGATGAGTAGATCGAAGGATCACGGCTCCGTGCAGTCCCTTCTGCGGGCCCTGGATTTGCTCAAAGTTATCTCCGACGAGGCCGATGGCCTCCGGCTAGTCGAGATTGCTGAAAGATCGGGTTACCCCAGCTCAACCGTCCATCGTCTTTTGACGACGATGGAAGAACGGCAGTTTGTCTGTTTCGACAAGGCCACCAAAAATTGGAATATCGGAAGCCAATGCCTTGCGGTGGGTGCAGGCTTTGGACGGCGTCGAAACCTTGGGGCTATCGCGCAACCTGTCATGCAGCGGCTTCGCGAGCGCTGTAATCTCAGCGTGAACCTTGCGGTCGCCGAAGCAGGGAAAATGACGCTCATCTGCCAGTTTCCGACTAGGACTGTCCCTCCGGGATTGGCTCGGCCGGGCGCTCGATCGCCGATCACGGCGACGGCGCTGGGGCAATCTGTGATTGCTTCTCTTCCACAGGCGGAGATCAGCCAAATCCTGAATTCAGCCGGCGATCAGCTTCCGGCGCGCGAAGACCTGTCGGAAACCATCTCCGAGACCCGTTTGCGCCGTTTCGCCGTAGACAACGAAGTGAACGCCCGAGGACTGCGTTGTGTGGCGGCGCCGATCTTCGATGAATACGGCAACCCGATCGCGGCTCTTTCCATTGCCGGAGGCGTGCCGCAAATTGAGATCGGCTCGTTGGGCGCCATAGGTTCCGACGTGCGGATGGCGGCCGCGGAAGTGACGCAGAACATCGGGGGACACGTACCCGCATTTTTGTAGCGTCGGACGTTTGACCCAGTAGTCTTTTAGTTGTGCGGCATCTCAATATCCCGCCTGGCGGGAAATTTCCCAGCGAGCGGACGAAGGATGCTAACAGTAATAGTGCGGGCGACAATGGCAGCGCTGTCAGCCTATGACCATTCGTCCACGCCGCGCCCCCCGTCGAGTTTTGTCGTAAGCGCTATCCATGCTGGATCTTTCCTAATGTGCATAACTATGTTCAAGTCAATGTCCGGCGTGTTCAGGCCGAACGGGCATTTCAAGTTCTATCCTGTGGCAGCAACCGCCACGTTACTCATCCTGGCTTCCACGCCGGCCCTGGCAGCCGATTCTCGTAGAGTTGCCATGCTCCTGCCCGGATCGATTAATGACCAGAGCTGGAATGCGGTTGGCTACAAAGGTCTAATGAAGCTGAAGGCCAGCGGCTGGGATACGTCCTATTCGGAAAACGTCCAGGCGGCCGACGAAGTCGAGGCCCTCCGGGACTATGCAAAAAGAGGCTACGATCTCGTCATTGGACACACTGGCCGTTTCCTCTCGGCTGCCACGCGGGTCGGCAGAGACTTTCCGAAGACAACTTTTGTGGTGGGGTCTGGTTCCGGAGGCGCGGGCCAGAACGTCGCCTCGGTCGACTACGACAATACCCAATTCGGGTACATGATCGGTGTGCTCGCCGCGAAGATCAGCAAGACGGGAAAAATCGGCTCGGTCAACGCGCTGGAGGGGCTTCCGAATGTCGTGGCGCAGGTGGGCGCCTACCGGATCGGCGCTAGAAGCGTCAATCCGAAAATTCAGGTCAAGGTGATCTACATCAAAGATATGGAAGACGCCGCTGCAGCCAGAGAAGCGGCGCTGGCACTTGCGGATTGGGGCGCGGATTTCATCAGCGGCAAGCTGAACGCGGCCCAGGTCGGTATCATCCAGGCGGCCAAAGATCGGAGAATCTTCTGCAATGGCCGCTCCATTGATCACAGCGGCATTGCTCCCAAGAACGTTGCTACCAACATCGTCGAGAAATGGGATGAGATGTATGCGGCCGCCGCCGTGGACGCCACGGCTGGCGCACTGGGCGGCAAATATGTGCTCTACGGACTGGACACGCCCGGCAGCACGGGGGCCTCACTCCGGTATTCGAACGGAAGCAAGTTCAATCCAGCTATTCCGGCAGCGATTGTAGCCGATCTCGATGTGTTGGAGAAGCAGTTCGCGGCGGGCAAGTTGAAGGTCAAAATGACGAAAGAGGATGCGCGCGGCGGCGTCTGACCGCCAGGCGAAATACATCGGATCCGGAGGCCTTCTGTTACCCGCTCTTCTTGAAATGCACGGCATCGTGAAGAATTACGGCGCCGTGCGCGCTAACCGCGGCGTCGATCTCATCGTGGCAGAAGGCCGGGTCGTTGGTCTCCTGGGTGAGAATGGCTCCGGCAAAAGCACTCTCATGAAAGTTTTGTTCGGCATGATCCGTCCGGATAGCGGGCGGGTGGTTTTCGCGGGGCGCGTATTGACGGATCACACACCGCGGATGGCGATTGCCGCCGGAATCGGCATGATCCATCAGCATTTCACACTCGTCGATGCAATGACCGTCACCGAGAACGTCATGCTGGGGTGGAATGAGGCCGGTGGTTTCCTTAAACCCGATCGTATCGCTCGCAAGATCGAAGAAGCCAGCCGCAACTACGGCCTTGCGGTCAATCCTGGGGATGTAGTCGCCAACTTATCGTTCGGTCAGCGCCAACGGGTTGAGATCGTAAAGGCTATCCTGCGTGGCAGCAAGCTTCTCATCCTCGATGAGCCGACCTCCAATCTTAGCCCGCCGGAAGTGGCGGGATTGCTTGGAGTCATTCGCCGGCTGAAAGAGCAAGGGCATTCCGTTGTGTTCATCTCCCATAAGCTGCCGGAGGTAATGGAAATCTGCGACGAGGTGGTCGTGCTGCGCGATGGCGCCGTCGCCGGGCATGTGCAAATCGCGGACGCGACGCAGGAGAGCTTGGCGCGCATGATGGTGGAGCGCGATTTGTCGGCACCAGTCCTGCGAAAGAATCACACGCCGGGCGCCGTTGTCCTGACCGTGGAAGGACTGTCGCGGTGCGATGGTCCCGCGGGGCAGCAACTGCACGACATCACTTTCACCGTCAGGGCGGGCGAGATTCTGGCAGTCGCCGGGGTAGATGGCAACGGCCAGCGGGAGCTGCTCGATTGCCTGGCAGGCATCACGGCGGTCAAAGCCGGTCGTATACGCTTAGACGGCGCGGATATTACCAGAAAAAATGTCCGGCAAAGGCTGGAATTAGGCCTTGCCTTTATTCCAGTGGACCGCGCCAGCACCAGCCTAGTGCCCGGCTTCACCATCGCCGACAACCTGGCGATGCGCGATATCGATCGGCCTCCGCTCGCCACCGGACCTTTTCTCAATGCCACGGCAGTGAGACAGATGGCGCGCACGCGCATGGCGGCCTGCGATATTCGGGCTTCCAACCCGGATGTTCCTGCCAGTTCGCTCTCCGGCGGCAACCAGCAAAAGATTGTCATTGCGCGTGAAATCGGCCGCCAGCCGAAAGTGCTCCTTGCCTTTCAGCCTACCTGGGGACTTGATCCCGGCGCCGCTCGCTTCGTAATCGACCAGATCCTGCTATTGCGCGATGCCGGAGCCGCAGTTCTCTATGTTTCATCCGAGCTCGGAGAAGTCCTCACGCTGGGGGATCAGATTGCCGTTATGTCCGGAGGAAGATTGTCGAGCCCGGCGCCCCGCGGGACAGTCGATGTGACGCGGATAGGGATGCTCATGGCGGGGGCAGCCTGACATGCTTCTCCCGGATAGCGCTGTCCAGTCGAGGCGGGTAGCGGAGCCGTATGCCGCGTGGAACGTGCGCGTGCGGCATCACATCGGGAACTCTGCTGGTATGCAGTCGGCGCTCCGCGCAATCGTCGCAGTGCTGCTGGCGTTCCTCGTGACGTCCATTCCGATTCTGATGTCCGGCAAATCCCCTCTCATTGCCTATTGGTCGCTGGTAAACGGCGCCTTCGGATCGCTCGATCACATTGCCTTCGCTCTGAACAAAAGTACTCCCTACATTCTGATTGCAGTCGGGATAGCGCTCTGCTTTAGAGCGGGGATCATCAACATCGGTGGCGAAGGCCAAGTTGCGGCCGGCGCGTTGGCCGCATCCTGGGTGGCATTGAATGCCATTGGTCCCCCATTTTTGGTAATGATTCTCGCGCTTGCCAGCGGTGTCGCTGCCGGCGCCATATGGGCTGGTCTAGCCGCGGCCATCCGGCTGGCGCGCGGAGTTCACGAAGTGCTTTCGACGCTGTTGCTAAACTTTGTCGGCGTTTTGGTGGTTAGCGCCGCATTGAACGGCGCCATGGGTGAGCAGGGGTCTGGCTTCCCGCAATCACCCATGTTCGATGATCGCGTGTGTTTGCCCAAGCTGCTCGCGGGCTCTGATCTGCACGTGGGTCTCGTCATCGCGCTGATCGTTGCTGTCATTGCGCAAATCCTGCTGTGGCGCACCCGTTTCGGCTTTCGATTGCGACTGCTAGGTGGAAGCCGCTCCGCTGCTGACTACGCAGGCGTCTCCTTTGCTTCTACGGTAATGGCAGTGATGCTTTTAAGCGGGGGGCTGGCCGGCCTGGCCGGAGCTACCGAAGTCCTCGGCGTACATTACCGTCTGATCGAAGGGTTCTCACAAGGGTTTGGCTTCACTGCTGTCGCCGTGGCGCTCCTGGGAGCGGCGGATCCCCTGGCCGTTGTTCCCGCCGCTCTCTTCTTTGGCTTCCTGCAAGCAGGCGCTCTCGCCATGCAGCGGGAGGTGGGCGTTCCCTCATCGCTGGTCTTTGTTATTCAGGGCCTCAGCATCGTCTTTGCACTTAGCGCAATGGCGCTCGATCGCGGACGGAGGCGGGTCTGATGGATTCAGCGTTACTGGCAGGGCTGTTGGCGTCGGCTGTTCGCATTGCCGCTCCCTTGATGATGGGAGCGCTGGGCGGTCTCATTTCCGAGCGAGCGGGCGTGTTTGCTGTCGGCATCGAAGGCATGATGCTTGCCGGCGCGTTCGGAGCCGGCGTCGCGACCTTTATCACCGGCAGCGCGATAGCCGGGCTTGCGGCCGCGATCTTTGTAGGAGCTTTTATGGCTGCGTTAGTCGCCATCGCTGTCACAAGGTTCCAATCGGACCAGATGGTGACGGGACTCGCGATTAATATTCTCGCCTTCGGTCTCACTGGTTTCCTCATTCGAGGTCTTTTCGGCGGGCATCCGCCGGCTATCCGGATTAATCTGTTCGGCGCTTTGCCGATCCCGTTTCTATCCGGCTTGCCGATCGTTGGGCCCATTCTGTTTCAACAGCCCATCCTCACCTATGCGGCCTTGACATTCACTTTTTTGCTGCATTTCTTTCTCTACCGAACGAATGCCGGGTTGGCGTTGCGCGCTACCGGCGAAAATCCCGAGGCGGTCTATGCGTCGGGCAATGATCCGGTGCGGATCCGGCAGTTGGCGGTGGTCGCTTGTGGCGCAGTCGCTGGTTTAGGCGGCGCGGTGCTGGTCTTCGAGGATGTTGGGACTTTCACGGATGGGATGACTGGCGGGCGCGGGTTCCTCGCACTAGCGGCCCTGATCGTCGGCAGGTGGACCCCCTTTGGAGCGCTGTCTTCCTGTCTCGTCTTTGGCGCGGCAAGCGCACTGGAGGTGCGGCTCCAAGGAGTCGCTCTCCCGGTAAGCTCCTATGTGATTCAAATGTTGCCTTACGTCATTGCGCTTGTCGTGCTCACCGGATTGGGACGCGGGACCCGCATGCCGCAAGCGATTGGCCGCGCCTATCAGACCAGTTAAGGAGATTTCGGATGAAGATCGGAGTTCACAAAATCGCAATGGCGGCACCCAACGACGTCTCGGGTCTGAAGTGTCTGATCGACACTGGCGCGGTCGATCCTGCGGCGATCGTCGCTCTCATTGGCAAAACCGAGGGTAATGGTGGCGCTAACGACTTTACACGGGGCTATGCCACGCTGTCGTTTCAGTTGCTGCTGGCGCCGCTGCTCGGGCTGACTCCCGACGAAGTAGGCTCGCGCATTGCCTTCGTTTGGTCGGGCGGAACCGAAGGCGTTTTGTCACCGCACGCCACCATCTTTACCCGCAGCCCTTCGGACGTGGCGGCGACGCCTCGCCTCGCTCTTGGCGTAGGCGTAACTCGCGATCTTGCGCCGGAAGAGATCGGACGCATGCCCATGGTTGAGGCCGTGGCAGCAGCGGTGCGCGATTGCATGGCCGAGAGCGGCATCACCGATCCGAAGGCGGTCCACTATGTGCAGGTGAAAGGTCCGCTGCTGACGCCCGCGCGGGTCGCCGATGCGCGGGCGCGCGGTGCGAGTCTGGCCACGGAAGATCCCAATGGGTCCAAGGCTTTTGCCCGCGGTGCGATGGCGCTCGGTGTCGGGCTTGGGCT
>Ga0335080_10004308_pt1 | contig 14501 bp, 9 predicted proteins | sample Lox_Sample_34_FD_206720 | JGI IMG/M metagenome (GOLD analysis project Ga0335080, IMG submission 206720) | Soil microbial communities from Loxahatchee National Wildlife Refuge, Florida, United States - Lox_Sample_3.4 | ecosystem: Environmental > Terrestrial > Soil > Wetlands | place: USA: Florida... | reverse complement strand
AGCAGAAGCAGCGAAACTCCCAGCGTCCCCAGTTCTCTTAGCCGCAGGCGCTCCCGGTGATTCATAAACAAGATCTTCAACGCCTTGTAACTCGACCACACGACAAAGAAGAACACGGTGCACCAGATGAAAAAGGTGTAGGAGAGCGACAGCGCTTCCCAATCGAGCTCCGTAGAGGATCGGAGGCCGCACAAGACCAGCTCGCTCGCCGGCGCGGAGCGGCTTTTTTCACCAGCGAAGGCGCTGATGAGGAGCGGCTGCAGAAATAGCTTGTACCGCGTGCCGGCGAGCATCAGGTCTGTCATGTGCATGGAGCGGGTGCGCCACGTGCGGTCTGCGTTTTGCCTGACCGTAGCAGCCTCCGCGGCTTTCGGCGGCTCCGCTGTCGGCGTTTCCCCACTGGATTTCGACTCCTGCTTGCTGTCCGCCGGGGTGGTGATCTGCGACTGCAACAGGCTGGTCAGGGTGGTGAACTGCGGGCCGGTCTGCTTGCTCTGATAGACGATGAAGCCTTCCTGCGAAACCAGAATGACGTCGTCGAACGGAAGCGATCCCAGGAGCGGCTTCATCATCTCGTCGATCTTGAGCGACCCCTGGTAGTCTGCCCCGCTCCGGCCGGCCTGGAAGGTTCCGAGCACGAGTTGCCAGGCGTCGTTGCGGCGTTCGATGTGAAGGATGTTCGCACCCCGAGACAGCTCCTGCGACGGGTTGATCTCCAGGGCCGGCGCAAGGAATTTCAAATAGTCGCCGAGCGCCTCCCGCTCTCTTTCAGGAGGCTTCATGTTTCTGTCTTCCGGGCGAACGATCAAAAACGATTCCGGGGGAAGTCCGTGTACATGCTTGTTCTCTTTCTTGTCCGACAAAATCTCAGCGCAAAAGTCGAGGATGTTGCCGTGGATCGAGACGCTCTGCTGGATCTGCTCCCCGAGCAGGGCCAGCGCCCGAAAATTGCGGTTAGCCAGATACTCGCGGCGAGCGCTGACGTAGACGAAATAATAAGCCAGAAAGGCGGCGGCCAGGATTGCCGCCGTAATTACCGGAATCGCCCAGGCCGTTGTGACCTTCGCGCCCGCCGAAGCGTCCGGCGTGGCCTCCGAGGCAGCGGCCGCACTGTCTTCCTTCATCGTTTCCTCCCGTTCGAACTCGATTGCCGGAAGTATACACCCATTGATCCATGTGAGGCGGAACGATCGATTGTTGTCGTCCGCCCACCTGCCGAAGGCCGGCTTGTGCCGCTACCCCCCGGCTCTCTCACAGGACTACCCTATACGTGATGTCCACCAAGCGACGAACTTTCCTCCAGCAGGTGGCCCTCGCCTCAGCCGCCGCCCAGGGGGGGGGGGGGCGGCGCGCCGCCCGCCCCCCCCCCCCCCCCCCCCCCCCCCCCCCCCCCCCCCCCCCCCCCCCCCCCCCCCCGCCCGGCCCCTGACCCCGCGAGCGGAGCGAGCCGCGGCCCCGCGAGCGAAGCGAGCTTCCCCCGTGTCTTCACCGGCCGCCACCTCACGGCTATCGCCTTCCCCCTCGGCGGCGTGTGCGCCGGATGCATCTCGCTCGGCGGCCGAGGCCAACTCCGCGATTGGGAGATCTTCAACCGCCCCGACAAAGGCAACAATCCCACCTACGCCTTCCCTGCCATCTGGGCTCAGGCCGGCACGCGCAAACCCGTCGCTCGCGTGCTCGAATCGCGTATTCAGCCGCCGTACTCCGGATCCAGCGGCCTCGGCGCCAACAACGCTCCCGGCCTCACTCGCCTCGCTTCCGCCACTTTCACCGGCGAGTTCCCCTTCGCCCGCATCGATTTCACCGACGCCGCGCTCCCTGTCCGCGTCTCGCTCGAAGCCTTCACGCCGTTCATACCTCACGAGCCCGACGATTCCGGCCTCCCCGTAGCCATTCTCCGTTACCGCGTCTCCAACCCCGGCGCCACGCCGGCCAAAGTCTCCATCGCGTGGTCCATCGACAACCCCACCGGGCGCAATCCTCAAAAGGATACCCGCGTCAACGACTACCGCGCCTCCGATCGTCTCGCCGGCATCGTCATGGGCAATCCCGATCTCCCCGCCGCCGATCCGCTCAGGGGCAGCTTCATGCTTGCCGCGCTTTTGCCTGCCGGGCACGATCCTTCGGCTGGCGCACGCGTGACCTACCTCCGCGGATGGGAGCGCTCGCGCTGGTGGAACTCCCCGATGTTCTTCTGGGACGATTTTTCCGCCGATGGCGAGCTGGGCCCCGAGGCCAAAGACCTCGGCACCGTGGGCGCGCTCTGCCTTGGCCGCACCATCGCCTCCGGCACTCACGCCGATTTCACCTTCCTGCTCGCCTGGCACTTTCCCAACCGCACCCCGCGCCGCTGCGGATGGAGCGCGCCCAAAGGTGAAGAGGACGCTCTCATCGGCAACCACTATACCACCCGTTTTGCCGACGCCTGGGCGGCCGCCGAATACGCCGCGGAGCATCTCACGGCTCTGGGACAGAAGACCCGCCGCTTTTCAGCCGCCATCCGTGAGTCCACCATTCCGCCCGTCATCAAGGATGCTGCCACCGCCAACCTGTCCACGCTGGTCACGCCCGTCTGCTTCCGCACTGCCGACGGCGAGTTCCACGGATTCGAAGGCGCCAACGATCACGCCGGCTGCTGCCACGGAAGCTGCGCCCACGTCTGGAACTACGAGACCGCCACTGCCCACCTCTTCCCCAGCTTCGCCCGCTCCCTGCGCGCCGTCACCTTCGGCTACGATCTCGACGAAGCCGGAGGCATCCGTTTCCGCGAGCAGCTCCCCCACAGCGGCGAACGTTACAACCTCGCCGCGGCCGACGGCCAGATGGGCCAGATCATGCACGCCTGCCTGGATTGGATCCTCTCCGGCGACGAGGCCTGGCTCCGCGACATGTGGCCGCGAGTGAAGCGGGCCATCGAGTTCGCCTGGGTCCCCGGCGGTTGGGACGCTGACAAGGACGGCGTCCTCGAAGGCGTACAGCACAACACCTACGACGTCGAGTTCTACGGCCCGAACCCGCTGTGTGGCATCTTTTATCTGGGCGCTCTGCGCGCCGCCGAAGAAATGGCCCGCGCCGCCGGCGACACCACCTCGGCCTCCGACTACCGAGGCCTATTCGAGCGCGGCAGCAAGTGGATCGACGCCAACCTCTTCAACGGCGAGTTCTACGTGCAGAAAATCCAAGGCATCCCGAAAGACAAGATCGCGCCCCACCTGGTCAGCAACATGGGCTCGGCCGATACCGAGAACCCCGAATACCAGGTCGGTGGCGGCTGTCTGCTCGATCAGTTGATCGGACAGTACCTCGCCGACGTCGCCGGCCTCGGCCCGCTGCTCGCACCGGCGAACATCCGCAAGACGCTCGAGTCCATCTGGCGCTACAACTACAAGCGCACCCTCGAAGGCCACGACAGCGTGCAGCGCACCTACGTCCTCAACGATGAGCCCGCTCTCATGGTCTGCGATTACGGCAAGGCCGAGCGCCCGCACGTGCCCTTCCCCTACTACGCCGAATCGTGGACCGGCCAGGAGTATCTCGCCGCCGCACACCTCATCTTCGCCGGCATGACGCGCGAGGGAATCGAGGCCGTCCGCAACGTTCGCGCCCGCTACGATGGCGAACGCCGCAATCCCTGGAACGAGCCCGAGTGCGGCCACCACTACGCGCGCGCCCTCTCTAGTTGGAGCACCCTGCTCGCCGCCAGCAACTTCCGGTATCACGGCGGCCGGCGGTCCGTCACCATCAAGGCCCCGCCCGGCTTCCGCTGCTTTTGGAGCACCGCGACGGGTTGGGGCACGTTCCGCGTCACTCAGACCGGCGCGGTTCTCCGCGTCGATCACGGCGAGCTGCGAGTCGGCACTGCCACCGTCAACGGCAAGCGCTCCACGCCGGACGCCACCATCGCCGAAGGCAAGGAGCTCGCGCTGTGACCCCTCTGCTTGCCATCGTCGGCGGATTCCTTGGCGCGGGGAAAACCACGCTGATCCTTGCCGCTGCACGCCTGCTCCAGCAGCGCGGCATGCGTGTCGCCGCCATCCTTAACGACCAGGGCGACGAGCTCGTAGACACGCATCTCGCGCGCGCCGCCGGCCTGCCCTGCGACCAGGTTACCGGCGGCTGTTTCTGCTGCCGTTTTGGCGATCTGGTCGATGCCGCCGGACGCCTGCTCGCTTTCCGTCCCGAAATCATCTTTGCCGAAGCCGTCGGAAGCTGCACCGATATTGTCGCCACCACGCTCCGGCCGCTGCTCCGCGATCACACCGCGCGGTTCCGCATCGCCCCGCTCAGCGTGGTGGTTCATCCCCAGGGCGCCTTCGACGACCCTCACCTCGACTACCTTTTCCAGTGCCAGCTCGCCGAAGCCGATCTCCTCTTCCACCGCGGCGACGACATCGCCGCCTGGCTTGACCTTCTGCTTTCGTCCGCTCCTGCCTCGGCCAAACCTCTGGACATCGACTACCACCGCTACGCCGAAGCCGAAGCCGCACTCGGCTGGCTCAACGCCCGCGTCACTGCTCACGCAGATCCGCCCATCAGCCCGCCGATGCTGATCGGCCCGTTGCTCGACCGTCTGGAGCCGCAGATCCGCATCGTGCATCTGAAGCTGTTCACACAGTGCGACTCCGGCTATCTGAAGGCGGCCTTGACCGGCAACGGGCAGGACCCGCAGATAGAGGGGTCACTCGATGCATCGCCGTCCTCGCGTCACGAGATTCTGCTGAACGTGCGCGCACTGACGCCACCCGAGGAACTGCGCGCCATCGTGGAACGCGAGATCGCGGGGATGCCCGCGCGCGTGGTCTGGCGGAACCTGCAGAGTTTCCGCCCGATCGTCCCGGTCGACTAAACCCGCCTACACGAACTTGTATTCTCCCGGCACAGGCAGCGGAGCCGGCTTGGTCGCCGTGTTGTATCCAAACTCCCTGGGCATCAGATCCTGCTTCGAATTCATGATCTGGTCCCAGGTGATTGCCACCCCCGAGTACGCCGATTCGCGCGCCATGATGCAGGTCAGCGTGCTCTCCGCGATCGGCACCGCCTGGTTCACGTACGGCCCGCGTCCCAGGATGCTGTCCACCATGTCGATGTGCTCCTGCACGTACGCGCTGATGCCTTTGGTGCCCAGGTCGATCCCGTTTGTGCGGCCCTTGGTCCCGACGACCAGGTCGTTCACGCTGCGGAACAGGCCGTTGGGATATTGCCGGCAGTGGCTGTTCAGGTGTACGCCATTGGGATACGTGAAGTCGGAATACATGTGGTCGAAGATGTTGCCGTACAATGCCGCGCGCGGCCGCCATGCTGCCCCTCCGCTCGCCACTACCCGCTCCGGATGTCCGCCCATCACCCAGTTCATGAAGTCGATATTGTGGAAGTGCTGTTCGACGATTTGGTCGCCGCACAGCCACAGAAACGAGTACCAGTTGCGGTGTTCCCATTCCATGTCGCCCCACTTGGCGTCGCGCGCCTGCGCGTGCATTACCGGTCCGCTGAGATAATTGGCGTTCAGGGCGACAATCTCGCCGATCTCTCCGTCGTGGATCTTCTTCACGGTTTCCACGTATGGTTTGTCCTCGTGGCGCTGCGCCCCGCTCATCACGGTCAGCTTCTTTTCGGCGGCTTTGCGCCCGGCGGCCAGAAACCTGCGGACTCCGGTCGCGTCGGTGGCGATCGGTTTTTCGGTGAACACGTGCTTGCCGGCTTCCACCGCGGCTTCGAAGTGGATCGGCCGGTAGCCCGGCGGCGTGGTCAGCATCACGATATCGATGTCGCTCTTGAGCAGTTTCTGGTAGGCATCGAAACCGACGAAGTGCCGGTCCGGCTGCACCTTCACGCGCGGACCGACGGATGCCACCAGTTCCTCCGCCGTCATGGATTTCTGTTGGCCGTCGCGCTCGACCACGATGCCGTTGTGCCGGCTGAGAAATTTGGGATCCCGCAGATTCTTGAGCGAGCCTTCGAGATGATCTTCGAAAATATCGGCCATCGCGACCAGCTCGACGTTTTCCGCGCCGGTGAGCAGGTCCACGACCGCCTGCGTGCCGCGTCCGCCGCAGCCCACCAGTCCCGCTTTTAGTTGAGCCTTGCCCGCGCCCCTCACCAGGTGCGGTTTCACCAGGGTGAACCCACCGGCGGCGCCGAACAGCGCCCGCCGGGAAACCTTCGAAGATGAGTTGTCCATATGGCGGGATCATATCCGCTACATGGCTCGCAAGGCAAATCGGGAGTTGTCAAACTGCGAATTATGTGATAATTGTTATGACAATGGAGCTGGATCTTAGAGCGGCCGGCAGTCTCCTCCAGCCCGTGTTCGCCGTCGGCAAATCCCGTCAAATCTCAGATATCACAGAAGTTCTATGTTCGATCCGACGGCTTTGCAGCGCCGACGGCTGCATTCTGTGGCTGTGGACCGAGCAGGGAACTCCCAGCAACTCCCGCCTGTTTGCCGCGGCCGAGGATTTCGAGCCGGTGAATGGCCAGCCGGCGGAGCCGCTTTGGCATTACCTGTTACCGGATTCGCCCAGCACCTGTGCGGTCCGCGAGGACGCGCCGCAGCGATTCATCCGGTTGCCGGATGAACGGTTCCCGGGCGACCCGGACCGGCAGGCCATGGTACGCCTGGGAATCCGTTCGTTCTGCACAGTCCCGGTTCGATGGCCCAATGCCTTGCCTGCCGAGGGGGCGCTTGGAGCAGTGAACTTCTACCGGCGCTCCGAGGAGCCGTTCTCGGAACAGGAATTCAGTCTGGCCAAATCGCTCGCCCCTCTGGTCCCGCTGCTTCTGGACGACCTGATCAACCACGCCAGCTTCCACCTTCTGCGTCAGATCTTCGATCTGTTGCACAGCCCGGCAGCCCTTCCGAATCCCGACCTCGGCTTCTGGACCCACCAGGTTCTGCGCACACTGCAAACCGTGCTGACCGATGTTCAGGAGACCTTCAACTGTCTCGAATGTTCGGTTTACATGATCAAGCGCGATGCAGCTGATGGCACGATTCACCTGGTTTCCACCATCTGGCCCTGGCGGCACCGCTCGCAGCCTGCAAGCTACGCGCCGGGCGTCGGCCTCACTGGCTACTGCGGTTCCCGGACCACGCCCATTTGTATATTCGATCTCGGCCGGTTCGAGGAGGATCTTCCCCACATCCGAGAGAAGTATCCGGACATCGATTGGTCAGTCCCGTTCGATCTGAAGGTGGCGGCGCGAGAGGTGCTCACCAAGGGAAGCGGTGACAAGCTACCTCCTTTGAGCTTCCTGGCAGCGCCGATAGTGGACCACGGGCGCACCCTCGGCGTCCTGCGGTGCTGCGTGGCGCGTTCTGCGCCCTACTATTTCAACCAGCGCCAGCTCGACCTGTTGTGCCTGGTGGCGGGGCTGATCGGCGAATGGTGCGGGGCCTACTTCCGTCTTCGCCTCGCCCAGGAGCGGCGCGTCTGGCTTCAATCCTATGTGCGCACCATATCGGCGCTGAACGGCCGCGCACACGAGGCCGCGGTCGGCCACAAGCGCGACTTTGAGTCCCTGTTTCCGAAAGCGCTGGAAGCCGCGGGAAATGCCCTCCCTGAGGCGTACGGGCTGGCGGCGCACCTGGCGTCTTCCGACAACCGTACGCTGCGCTTTGCCCAGGGCAGCGGGCAGGCCTGGACGACCATATCTTCGAAAGAGATTCAGCGGCGTCAGGCGCCGGTATCTCTTGCCGAACCGGGTTCGCCACTGGTGGAGGCGTTTAGCGGCAATACCGTGGTAAGCACCGGCGATCTCGGCTCGTCGAACTACCGCCTGAGCCCGTTCCCGGAAGCCGCCGGAGTCGTGGTGGCGCCCATCTCCTCCGGTTCAAGAAAGTACGGCGTGCTCACGATCGCCTTTGCGCCGCCCGGCACGCTGTCCGAACAGGCCGTTACCGTCGCCGAACTGCTGGGGCGCCAGCTCGGGCTTTACCTGTTTCTGGGCGAGACCATTACCGAGCTCAGGGAAAAGAAAGAAGAGCTGGAGCGAACCGTAGAGGTGCAGCAGCAGGCGTTCGAAAACCTGAATCATCAGCTCAAGACCCCGGTTTTCCTGGCGCGCCGCGCCGCGCGGCATCTCATGTCCCGAAAAAACCTCGTCGATACGGTTCGGGAGATACCGCGGCTGAACGGCCAGCTTCGGCGCGCGGAACAGGTTGTCACCAACATCCGCATGTTCTACGACCTCGCCCGCGGCCGGCCGATTCATCCCAACCGCACTGCGACGCGCCCCGAAAAACTGCTCGAGCGTCTGAGCGACACCGTCAGAAGCCACAATCTGTTCTCTCTAAACCCATTGCGCGGCATTCATTTTACGGTTGCCGACGAGTCGCCGCGGCTCGATCTGCCCAACGTGGTCGCCTGGCTGGACCTGGAACTGCTCGATCAAATGCTGGACGACCTGCTGGACAACGCCGAGAAATATGGCGATCCCAACACGGTAGTCACGGTTCGGATGGGTGTGATGGCGCGTGGACAGTGGCTGTACGTCTCGGTCTCGAATTACGGCAAGACGGTTTCTATAACTTCTCAGGCCGCCAAAACCCTGGCTGAGCGGGGACAGCGCGGCGATACGGCGGTATGGCGCGGTCAGGAGGGTTCCGGCATCGGTCTCTACATTGTCCGGGAGATTCTAACCGCGCATCATGGGCGCCTGGAAATTTACCCGACTAACGAACAGAACATCACCGAATTTCGCCTGGTATTTCCCACAGGCCCTCCGGACGGATCTCATGAAAACTCTGCTCATTGAAGACGATTACTATTTCGGCGAAGAGATCGTAGGCGATCTCGAAAACGCAATTCCCTCGTTGAAGGGCTCATTCGACATCATCCGGACCGAACAGCAGTTCAAGGAGCGGTTCCAGGGTTCCGAGCCACTGCAATTCGGGTTCATCATTCTGGACGTGATGCTGACCTGGGACAACCAGTCCGGCGGCAGGCCGCCCGCGGAGGTCGTGAAAGGCGGCTACTTCGAGGCGGGCATCCGTTGTCTGAAACAGCTCCGGGAGCACCCGTCCACCAGGAGCACGCCGGTCATCGTTCACTCGGCCCGCGACACCGACCAGATCCTACAGAACATTTTGAAGGAGAGAATATCCATGGATGGCGTGACGGTCGTTCCCAAAAGCGGGGATCCGGAGCCGCTGGTCAGCGCTGTCCGGCAGTTGCAGACATCGCCTGATGTTTCTTGAGGGTGTCGATGTTACGCAACAGTTCCGGGTCCTTCGTGCCGGGGGCATGGGCTTCGATTCGTGCCGCCTTGAGCGACTCGTTGGGAAGAACTCCTCCCTGCTTGCCGGTCCACTGGTCCGCCAGCCGGATGCTGTCTTCAAGGGTCGGCACAAACACCTCCTGCCATGCCCTGAGCACTTCCTCGGGCCAACTGATTTCGATGCCCTCACGCAGCAGGAGTTGATCGAGTTGGCCGAACTCGCCGAACGTGCTCTGGACATCGCGCAGAAGCAGCACCATATCGATGCCGCTTTCCGGCCTGTCCCATGCAGCGATCTGCATGGCCTTCAGACCCTCCGCGATGGCCCGCAGGTTGGGCCGGGCGGGCATCCATTTCAGGCCTTCGAACCCGTCCCACTCGTTGGCCGGCAACACGCCGTGGCTGCCGCTCTCGATCGTGTCCAGCCACTCGTTCTTCAGCTCGAAGTTTCTCTGATTGCGGATGAGCGCGGTGAGGAAGGCGGATTTGGCGCCCGCCGGCATCTCGATCCGACGGGACTTCAACTCTCCGTAGAGCTTCTCGATCGGCTGCCAGAACCACGTGGGATCGTGAAATGCCGCCGCCAGGTTGAACACACCCGCGAAAAACGCACTGCGGTTGTCCACTTGACCGGCCGTTTCTTCCGCCCGGAATATCTGGCGATTCAGCCAGGTTCTCATCAGCTTCAGATGCCAGGAGTCCGGCCCTTCCACTTCGATTGCCCGAGCGATCCAGATGTGCGGCGGATCGTGATCGCCCACAGGAGGCAGATCCCTCCCCTGCAACCAGTTGACCAGCATCGGGTCGGGCGGCGCATATTCCGGCGCATGGTCCTGGAGCCATGGGAACAAGCGCTGCTGCACCCAGCGCACGGTTTCCGGCACCGGACCCTGGGCCAGGCTCCCCCAAAACACGGGATCGTCTTCAAAGCGCTCGCGCCGCAGGTTCTCGGTCGAGTATTCGTCCACGGCTTCCACCAGCTTTCCCCAAGATTCCAGCCGGATGTCCAGCCAGCATCCAAGCGAATTCGCCACCTTTTTCAAGGTCGAAATGTTCCAGCGCGCATAATTCACGTTCTCGATGCGCGAAATTGCGGCCTGGTGTTTGCCGATTTTCTTCGCCAGCCGGTCCTGTGTCAGGCCGCGCTGCTCGCGTACGGTGCGGATCTGAGTGGCCAGAACCGAATTGAGGTGATGTTCGGCGTAGGATTCGCGGTACTCCGCATCGCGCAGCTCCGCGATCATTCTGTCTCTACGCGCGCTCATGTACGGTCCTCCATTGATTGGGCGCGGCGCAGATCAATTCGCGGTTTCGCCGGGCATCCTCCACGGCCGACTTCGGACAGAATTGACCATCTCTTATCTGAGCCCCTTGCAACAGCGTGTATTCCCCCAGCGGAGCATTGGGTCCGCGGCAGAGCAACGGACTCAATGCGGTGTCTCCCGAGGCACGTAACTTCAGCACGTGTCCCGACTTCTGAATCGGGCCAGCAAGCAGCTTCAACCCGTGGGCCAGCTCAAAATCGATTCGTTCCAGAATGTCCAGTTTCTGGTTCAACGCCGCCCGGTCGCGGCTGGACAGGGCCTTTGCCCAGGCGTGAATCTCGTTCCGGTTGCCGTTTTTGTAATCCCAAAGCTCCATAACAAATTTAGAATAACAGCGGTTCCCCCTGCAGGCAAGCGAAATAATGTCTTTTTTGTTATGTCCCGCCCAGTGGTCTGGCCTGTCTACCCCAGCGTGATCGGATCGCGCATCCACCGGCGCACTCTGGCGCGCTTATATTCTTCACACAATTGCAGATAATGGATCCGGCGGTGGTCCATCAAGACACCGGGAGTGGCGCTGGTGGTGGACGCGAGAAGCTCGCCCGCGGCGACCCAATGTTCGAGATCGAACCCAATCTCGGCATGCACGAACTCGGATATCAACTTGCTAGCCCTGCCCGGCGGCCGGGCGTTGGCAAGGTTCATGGGATGGCCTCCGCGAAGAGGAGGGCGTGCGCATTTCGGAGACGGGAAATGAAAGGCGTATCCGCCCGCCTCCAGTTGGGTCGGACGGTGGAGTTGTTTGGCGTCGCCGGCCCGATAACGCAGCACCAGCAGCCATTGCGCCTCGGGCGGCGATTGCAGCCCGACGGTTTCCAGCCAACTCTCGGGCGAAGCCGGATCCATCAGTTGGGCGAACTCATCCCAACTTGCCGCCCACACCGGGTGCCAGGGGGCGCGGCTGCGATATAGATCCAGCATCGACAGAAACCGCTCTACGAAACTGCGCTTCCGCGGCATGTCGCGCCGCAGCGTGTCGAGAAGGCCGTTCACTGCGGCCGCATTGGGATAGGTCCTCTGCCCGTACCCCAGGCGCGCAAGCACGGCACCATCCTGGATGTGAATCAGCTTCTGAGTAACGTTGCAGACATGTACCAGTTCGAGATCCGGCTTCAGCCCGGCTCGTGGGGCCAGGTCGAAAACATGGTTTTCCTTGTTGGCGCTCGGGTGGGCAAAGGTATCAGCCGGCAACTGAGCGATCCACTCTCTCCGGTATTCCTGAAGGATGCCGATCAGCCTGTCCGGGTCCAGCGACGCGGCCGATCCGTTTGCCAGGCGGCCGAAGGCGAGGGCCCGTTCCTCGCCAACCCGGTGGTCGTGCATGAGGTTCAAGCCGATCGCACGGTGCCTCTCACTGGCGGAGCCTGCCATCTCGCGAACCACGCGATCCAGGTGAATCAGCTCACTCGGAGGTTCTCGCCCAAATAACATTTCGTAGAGAATATCATAGGTTTCTAAGAATTTCCCTATGAATTGGCGAGATCCAGCCAGCCGGTTTGCGTGGTCTAACGGGAGACTGCCGGGGGCGCGTGGGGAGGCGCCGGCTCCCGGTGCGCCCGCGCAATGCGCACAGAAGCTGCGGCATCGGCTCCCGGCGTCATCACGATGCGAAACTGCTGCGACTTCGGATCATAGCTCATGCCGCTGATGGAGCCGTCGGAAGCCGAGGCGGAAGGCTCCCACGGTGCGTAACCCGTAATTGTGCGCGACGTTTCTCCGGCCGCGAACGCCACGGTCAGACTCACGTAGCCGCCAGCGTCCTCCACGGCGGAGATCCGCTTCCTGCCCATGGTGACGAACTGGTCCGTGTCGCCGATCACCGCCATTCCCGAAGGCCCCAACGGCGCCATCACCAGGTACAGCGCGTCGCCCGAGATCTGCTGGTCGACCAGGTCGGACGGGTCCATGAGGCCGCCGGTGCCGGCGAAATAGTCGTACACGTAGACGGGCTGTATGGCCCCCGTCTCGGCGGGACGGAGCTTCACCTCCGCGTTCGAGCCTTGCGTGTAGGCGAAGACGTAGTAGGTCCTCACACCGCCGAAATCCGAATAGGTTGAAGCGACCTGCGGCGCATCCACTCCTTGCGCCCAGTTCTGGAAGCTGGCCTCGGTGGGCGTCAACGGCACGTCCGGCTTTACGATCACTCCATCGTGCCGGACAGAGCGCAGCAAGTTGGCGGCGCTGATGCTGCCGATCGGATCGCCGATGCCCACCGGTCCCGCGGAGAGCGTCGCCAGCAGCAGTTGGGTGTATTCCGTGCTCAGGAAGTTATCGGTGAACGGCCAGATGCCCAGCGCGCTGGCCAGGCGCGACGTATAGATGAAATCGGACCACTTGTCCCGCGCCAACCGGTCCGCGCTGGTCCGGATCGTCGTTATGTTGCTGTACTTGGCGCTTTGCAGGAAATGCCGCGCGGACGCCATGCAATACTGCATCGTCAGTCCGCGGCTCGCCATGGACTTGGCCATGTTGTCCAGGAATGCGTCGGCATCGGTGAGGTTGAAATCGGTGTGAGCGTTGTCGTTCAGCCAGTCCTGTTCGAACGTGCCCACACCGGATGCCGCCAAATAACCCGCCACATAATCCCAGTACGCCGGGTCGATGACTACATTGCCGGACATCTTGTACGTCTGGTGATACGGGCTGCTGGGATCGATCCAGCGCGCATGCGTCACCAGCGGCACTCCCAGGTTCTGCTGGAATTTGGCGAGGCCCGCGGAGAACGGCGGCGTCGCGGCCACATATTGGTAAATGCCCTGACCGTTGTTGCTCCACAGCGCCGCGGGACCCTTCGGATAAAACCAGCTATCGAGCTGCAGATACCCCAACGGAATCCCCATCGAATCGAAATTGCTCTTCACCGCGTTCAGGGTCTGCTCATAATTCATCGACCCCTGCATGTGGTAGTAGTAGGTTGCGCCATTATCGGTCCAGTACCCGACCTTCTTCAGGCCGGCATCGGCATCGTTGGCTGGCCGGGTCTTGCCGTAGAGTGAGGTCAGTGCCTGCCCCCACGTGTCAAAGGCGTTGTTGATACCCTGTTGGATCACGAGCAGGGTACGATGCTGGAATCCCTGCGGCAGAAAGGTGATCGCCGGTGAGATGCCGCTCTGCAACTCGCCTTTCGGCCCTTGAGTATTGGCCGCGGTCATGAAATTGGCGGCGGCCGAAAGGACAAACGCGTTCGACGAGGAATCGAAGAAGATCCACGGGCTCGCCGGGTCGAAGGTGGAGAACGATGGCGGGGCGAAGGTTCCAGAGAAGACTACATGCCTGAGGCCCGCTGGATACTGGCTCAGTTTGGGAAATACGAAGGTATTAGCGGACGGGGCGTAGTTGGTTACCGTGAACAGCACGTCCGGGTGTGCCGCATACGAGCGGATGGAGGCGTGGCGCTGGATATCTGTTACGAAGTCGAACGACACTTCGTTATAGACGCCGAGGCTGTCGCTGCCGCCCGCCATAATCATGTTGGCTAGCGGCGCGCCGATGCTGCCGCTGAACGTCCACACTGCCGCGGGAACCGAGATGGAATACACACCGCTGGCATCTACTGCTACCGATAGGCCATTGGGCCCGGTAAGCGATACAGCTTGGGCCAGAGGAAGGACTGCGAGAGAAGCAAGGCAAAGAGAGAAACGGGTCGAAATCACGACTTTGGTCCCCCCGGACCACTGGGTTTGCATGTAAAGTTCTGTAAAGCTGTAGCGAACATGACAATATTACCCGGGTATGTTCCCTAAACACAACTCCCCAATTGGGTGGAACGTACCGAACTTAGGGGGAGAGTCGACGCGCCACCCCATCTTCGGTACTAAGGCAGCGGGTTACACTGGACCTGTGGTGCGCTTTTACGGAAGGGAAGACCTGGTGCGCCAGCGCGCCGTCTGGAAAAGGGACGGAAAGACGGTCGTCTTCACCAACGGCTGCTACGATTTGCTTCATCCCGGCCATTTGCGC
>Ga0335080_10004307_pt1 | contig 14501 bp, 10 predicted proteins | sample Lox_Sample_34_FD_206720 | JGI IMG/M metagenome (GOLD analysis project Ga0335080, IMG submission 206720) | Soil microbial communities from Loxahatchee National Wildlife Refuge, Florida, United States - Lox_Sample_3.4 | ecosystem: Environmental > Terrestrial > Soil > Wetlands | place: USA... | reverse complement strand
GCAGCGGAGCACTCGCCGGCTCCACGCTGCCGCTCAAACGCGAACTCGTCGCCAAATTGCTCGGTTTTGTGGACGCCGGCGGCAAGGTCCAACTTACACAAAATTCAATGGACGCGGTGAGCGACCGCGATTTCCCCGTCGAATTCTGCGCCGATGCTGCATTGCTCGCCGTGCACCTGTCGCGGCTCGCAGAGGATTTAATTCTCTGGGCCAGCGCGGAATTTAATTTCATCAGGATTGCCGACGCGTACACCACCGGCTCGTCGCTGATGCCCCAGAAAAAGAATCCCGACGTTGCCGAGCTGGCGCGCGGCAAATCCGGTCGCGTCATCGGCAACCTGGTCGCTCTGCTCACGCTGTTGAAGGGCTTGCCCATGACCTACAATCGCGATTTGCAGGAGGACAAGGAACGGCTGTTCGACACGGCTGATACCGTACGCACTACCACGCGGCTGATGGCCGCGATGCTGAAGAACATGAAAATGAACCGCGTCGCTTGTGCCGGTGCCGCGAACGATCCGGCATTGCTGGCAACCGATCTCGCGGACTATCTCGTGCGGAAAGGAATGCCATTCCGGCAGGCACATCACGTTGTCGGTTCGGTCGTCGCATTGGCGGAAAAATCTAACAAATTTCTTTTTGACCTCACGCTCGCTGAATTGCAATCCGTGGACAAAACTTTTGGCCGCGACGCGCTGGCGGTGTTCGATTTGAAAACCGCGATGGCGAAACGGAATCTGACCGGTGCGCCGGGGACAAAAGAAATCGCGAAGCAATTGGCAAGGTGGCGGAAGCTGCTTTCATAATTCTGTCAAGACTTCCCCATCGCGTTTGTCCGCAAACAGCCCTTGTTATTTCTCGCGTTGGTAAATGACCGCGCCGGGCGCGGAGAACACTTTTGCGCCCAGCGCTTTCAAATTTTTCTCGCTGACAAAGACCAGGAAATGTCCCGGGAGACGCAGTTGTTTGAGAACGCGATGCACCAGTTCGCCATTGGCCTTTTGACCGCGCGGTTTCCACCACGACACCTTGATCCGCAGCGCAATCGCAAAGCACGGGCTGTTCCGTAATTCGGCGATTTGCGGCTCCGTCAATTCGTGCGCCTGGAAAGTGTCCGCCGCTGTGATCCGGGCGCGCTCCTGTCGGGCGACGGCATTTTGCTTCTGAAATTCGTCGAAGCGATTTTCGAGCGGACGCAATTTGTCGCGCTGGCCGGTGCGGTTGAAATGGGCGTAGATCAGGTTGCAACCGGTTTGCGCCAGCGCCGGGTCGGCCGCGATGGCGGTCTCGATGAATTCCACGCCGCGCGGGTCGTCCTTCTGCAAATGGTACCGGCCCAGGATGAAATTGGCCGCCGCGTGGCGAGGCTCCAGCGCGACGACCTGTTCGAGCGCGGGCACGGCCGCCGCGTCACCGCGAAGTTCGGCCAATTTCCGCGCCCGGTCCCAGATTTGCGCGGCGTTTGGCGGCGCATCTGATGGCTGTTCCAGCCCGGCCAGTTCGCCGGCGATTTTTTCCGCGTTTTTGTGGCGTGCCTTCCATTTGGGCGCAATCAGCTTCTGCCATTCCTCGCTCATTTTCTGCCCGACCACGCCGGCGTAATCTCCGAGATAAAATTCCGCGGCGTTTTGCGACGGGCCCGGCGGCGGCTCCGGAAATTGTCCGTTTTCGATTCCGGCGGGCAACCGGCCGATGGCGCGCAGCCGGTCTTTGAGGCAGGGATGTGTGTCGGCGTTATTCGTCTCGGTCAGAAACGCCTGCCGCAACCAGCGCGCGGCGTCCTCGGCCGGCGGGCCATTTTTCAAAGTCTGGTTGAGCGCCAGCAGCACGTTGGCGGGTGGCTCCGGTTCCTGATTCGCGCGGTTGAAAGTGTCCGGCCAGAATTTTTCCGCGAGCAACGCGCCGTCCACCCGGCTGCGAATGAGGGCGCGGCCGGCGGCATCGGCCCCGGCGAGGCGCACAGAGCACGCATCGGCCTCGTATTCATTGGCACGGGCGAGGACAAAGGCGTGGCCGTTGAACAGCGGCCAGAACCAGTTGAGGAATTTGAAAACCACGCCGCCGAAACGGGTCCGGCGTTTGGCCATCTCCGCAAAAACCTGCGCCCAGGTCCGCCGCACGCGGTAAAGCCAGTTGCCGAAACGTCCGTGACCGCGCGAGGAATGCGCGAATTCGTGGGCGAGCACCGCTTTGAACTCGTCCGGCGCGAGGCTTTGCATCAGCGGCAGGCCGAGCACGAGATAATTCCGATGCCAGCCGAAAATGCCGAGCCGGGGCACCTGTACCACGCCGGCGTTGACGTCGCCGATGATAAAAACCCGATGGAACGGCTTGCAGTCGAGCGCGGCGCGGAGTTCGTCCAGCAGCGCGAACAGTTTGGGCGCCTGCGCGCGCGTCACCGGCTGGCCTTTGGGCGGTTCGAGCTTCACCCAAAGCCCGCGCAACACGGCCAGGAATATGCCCCCAAAAGCAATCAGGCCGATGAGGGCCAGTTTGATGGTGGCCGGCGCATAAATTACCATCACCACCATCGCCACACAGAGCGCGAGGGAGCCAAACAACACCAGCACCAGATAGGCGTAAGCGAGCACGACCAGCCCGATGATGCGAACGTTATATAGCCGCGGGTTCTTACGGGAAACCACCTCCAGCCGTTGGATCAACGCATCAAAATCTTCGCGCGTCACGCGGCGATTCTGGCCGGACCCGATGCAGAATCAACAAGTTTTTGGCCGGGAACGAAGCCGGATTTTTCGGCTGTTTCGGGCAAAAACTGCAACTGTGACCGAATCGTAGGCAGGTCCAAACCAATTTCCGGGCGGTCGGCGCCGCGCCCCATTGTGCCTGTGTTAACTTCGCAAAAAGGCGGCACGACTTTAGCTGGCGGAAGAGGCGAAAAGATTTATTCTGTGACGATAAATGGCCGCTGAATTGAATAGTTTGCTCAAAGCGACCTCGCGCTCGTTCTATCTGACGTTGCGCGTGCTGCCGGCCGCCATTCGCCCGCAAATGGGCCTCGCCTACCTGCTCGCCCGCACCAGCGACACCATCGCCGATACGGAAATCGTCCCGCTGGACCAGCGGCTGGCCGCGCTGCAAATGCTGCGCGAGCGGGTCCTCGCCCAAAGCACGGCACCGCTCAATTTTGGCGACCTGGCCAGGCGACAAGGCTCGCCGGCCGAAAGTACCCTGCTGGAGAAAGCCGAAACTACCATCGCCGAACTGGAGAAACTTTCCGCCGCCGATGCAAAACTGGTCCGCGACGCCCTCACGATCATTATGGGCGGTCAGGAACTGGACCTGCGCCGCTTTGCCGGCGCGTCGGCCACAAAAACCGTCGCGCTGGAAACGGCGGCCGAGCTGGATGATTACACGTATCGCGTGGCGGGCTGCGTCGGCGAATTCTGGACCAAGATGTGTCGCGCGCATTTGTTTCCCCGTGAACGGCTGGACGAGAAACAATTTCTGGCCGATGGCGTCCGGTTCGGCAAAGGTTTGCAGCTCGTGAATATTTTGCGCGACCTGCCGTCAGACTTGCGCAATGGCCGTTGTTACCTGCCGACGGAAAAACTGGACGCGGCAAAATTGTTGCCTGCCACCATGCTGTCGCCGGCCAACGAGGCGCGGTTCCTGCCCTTGTTCCGGGAATATCTCGACAAAGCAGAGTCGCACCTGGCGGCCGGCTGGAACTACACGAACACGCTGCCGTTCGGCCAGTTTCGGGTGCGGCTGGCGTGTGTGTGGCCGATCATGATTGGCGTGCGGACGCTCGAAAAGCTGCGCGCGGCGAACGTGATTGAGTTGCAGCAACGCGTCAAAGTCTCCCGCGAAGAAACACGCGCGATTATGCGGCGTTCCATCCTGGCCTGCCCGTTCCGGAAGGTCTGGCTGAACCTGCTCCCGCCAATCGGAAAAGCAGTTGCATCGGGCGGGAAATTGGCGTAAGAAAGCGTTATGCAAATCTCCAAGATATTTCCTGTGGTCTGCGCGGCAGCCTTTTGTGCGAGCTGCATCGCCGTCCGGGCGCAGGACACTCCGGCGCAGGCCGCTGCGCGCGCGGCGTTGATTGATAAAATGAGCGAGTTGGAAGCCCAACCTGCCCAGCCCGCCCCGCCCGCTCCGCCGCCAATGGTAGTCATTCCGCCCCGCGCCAAGCCGGCAAAACCGAGCCAGCCGACCAATTCAGTCGTGGTTCCACCCCCGGTGGTTAATCAGCCACCGGACGTCCCGGCGCCGACTACAAAACCCGTGTCCGCCACAGAATTTGACCAAACCACGCCGACGAACTCCGACACTGAAGCCCAAGCCAAAGCAAAAGCCGCGCTGGAACAAAAATTGTCCGAAACAAATGGCGGGAATTGGGCAGCGCCCTCGTCTCCTCCGCCACAATCCCAGCCCGTCACCACCAATCTCGCCAGGCCCACTCCACCTCCCGTCCAGCCGGTCGTGGCACCACCGCCTCCCCCGCCAAACCCGACCTATCCCGGAAAGGACATGGGGCTGAAGCCGATTGTCGCGCCGCCGCCGCCGCCGCTGCCAATCTCGCCGGCCAAACAGGCCCAACTTCAAGGCTTGCTCGAAAAATACAAGGCCGACCAGATCACACCCGCGCAGTATCACGCCGAGCGGGCCAGAATCCTCGCCGAGCCGTAAGCCGAAACCGGTCGCCAGTTTTCCAAATCCGGATTTCTATCGGGATGCGAACGCACATCGCTTCCAAGGTGCGGTTCTTTTGGGCTTGCCGGGCTTTAACGGCGGCGGCACAGTGGCCGGGTCGAAGTCGAAAATGTTCCAATTCAGACAACACGATTCTCATCGTCCGCCGGGAGCCACCGTAAAATCATCCGGTTCGCACGGCCCGGCGGCAATCCGCGGTTGAATCGGCCAGCTCGATTTCTGCCATGGCTACGCCAAAAACAAAAGTCGCGACCACGCGGTTTGTCACGCTGGCGACTTACTTCGCGAACCGGCCGGTTACCGGTACTGTGGTCACGGTCCTCGACTCGACGCACCAGGCGCGCGGGCTGAAGTTGATTTCCACCTATTCGCGGGCGTTGCGAAAAAATTCGATCCACGAACTGATTGCCACGGATGAAACGGACAAGAAACCGGGCGGCACAGTGGACCGCATCGCGTATCTTGCCTTTTTTGAAGTGAATCGCGGCGGCTGCGTGCTTGTCGGTGAAACGCTTTGGCTCGGTCAACAGCCCATCGGCAGGGTCGTTGGCTTTGACGAAACGCACGAGCCGAACCACCTCAATATCATCATTGGCGTGAAGCAGCGAAAGACCGGGCGACAACAGGAATTTTCCGTCGGAAAGAAAATCCGTTTCGGACCGCCATAAAGCTGTTGCCGGGTCAGGGTCGGAGTCACCGCCACCGTCTCATGGCCAAAACGGGGGGTATCCAAAATTCGCGGTTTTGTGGAAAATAGCGGCCTGCTCTCGCGTAATCCGGCGGGAGCCGCCATCTGATGGAAAAGGCGCCAACCAAAAATGCATTTTCGGGGGACCACGACGCAGTTCTCGTTCAAATCCAGAACCGGGCGCTGTGGCTGGCCATGCAGATGGTGTATCACGCCAATCAGACCCGCACCGGCACGGATGGAGTGAAAGTCGGGGGCCACATGACTTCCAGCGCCTCAATCGTGACCATCCTCACGTATCTCTTTTTCGAGTATTTGCGTGCCGATGACAAAATCGCGGTCAAGCCGCACGCCTCGCCGGTCTATCACGCCCTGCAATTTCTGCTGGGAAATCTGGAGCCGCGCTACCTCAAATCGTTGCGCGCGTTCAAAGGACTGCAAGCATATCCGAGCCGCACGAAGGATCCGGACGGCGTGCATCTCTCAACCGGTTCGATGGGCCTCGGCGTAGTGGCGGCGAACTTCGCGGCGATGACCGGGGAATACGTGCGGATGCACTTCGGCGCCGAATGCTGTCGCGACCGCCGTTATGTGAGTCTCGTTGGTGACGCGGAACTGGACGAGGGCGCGGTCTGGGAAGCCATCGCCGAGCCGGCGCTGATGGATTTGAAAAATATTCTCTGGGTCGTGGACATCAACCGCCAGAGTCTTGACCGCGTGATTCCCGGCATCCGCGTCCACTGCTGGCGCGAAATGTTCAAGGCGAACGACTGGCACGTGGTCGAAGCGAAATACGGCAAGCAATTGCAGGCCGCGTTTCAACTGCCGAACGGCGAACTGCTCCGCGAATGCATTGACGATCTCTCCAACGAAGCGTATCAGCGGTTGCTGCGTCTCCCGCCGGAACGCCTGCGCGAGTGGCTGCCGCGCCTGAGCCGCTACCCGAAGGAAATGTCCGCACTGCTGAGCGCCTGGAGTGATCCGGATTTGCAGCAATTGTTTCGCAATCTCGGTGGACACGATTTCGCGGAATTGCGCGATGTTTTCGCCAAAGCCGACAGCCGGCCCGGACCCACGGTGATTTTCGCCTACACCCTGAAAGGCTGGATGCTGCCGTCGGTCGGCCATCCGCAAAATCATTCGCTGTTGCTTACCACCGCACAAATGGAGGAATTGCGCGCCAAACTGCAAATTCTCAAAGGCGAAATCTGGGAAAGTTTTCCCGTCGAGAGCGCAGCGGGCGAACTCTGCGCCCGGGTAGGTCGCCGCCTCCAGCCATCACCGTCCGGCAAAAATATGGCCGCCAGTCTGACGATTCCGACGAGCCTCGGCGGCAATTACCCCGGCAATCTCTCCACGCAACAGATTTTCGGACGCATTTTGACTTCCATCGCGCGGGAATTGCCGGAATTGTCGAAGCGAATCGTGACCGTCAGCCCCGACGTCGCGAGTTCCACCAGCCTCGGCGGCTGGATCAACACCATGGAAGTCTGGAGCCGGTCGGAAAAGGAGTTTCTCCCGGAAGAAGCCGAGCCGGGCGTGTTTACGTGGCGGGAATCCGCCACCGGTCATCACCTCGAACTCGGCATTTCGGAAATCAATCTGTTCATGGCGCTCGGCCAACTGGGGCTCTCGCAGGAGGTCAACGGCAATTTGCTCTTTCCCATCGGGACACTTTACGATTGCTTCGTTCCGCGCGGTTTGGACGCGTTTTTCTACGGGCTTTATTCGGGAGCGAAGTTCATCGTCGTCGGCACGCCGTCGGGCATCACGCTCGCACCGGAGGGCGGCGCGCATCAGTCCACGATCACCGGCTCGATCGGCATCGAGCTGCCCGGCGTTTCTGCTTACGAGCCGTGCTTCGCGCAGGAACTCGAATGGATTCTTATGGCGGGTCTGGAAAACATCCGCACGCGGAGCGGTTCCACCTATCTCCGCTTGACGAGCACGCCGGTGGATCAATCGCTCCTGTCCGTACCGTCCGATGCGGGCGAGCGCGAGCGTTTGCGCCAACGGGTCATTCGCGGCGCTTATCGGCTCGCCGACCGCAGTGGCGCGGCCGGCTACCAACCCGGGAAAAATGTGGTTCACATTTTCGCCGCCGGTGCCACGGTGCCGCAGGCCCTCGTGGCCGGTTCTCGGCTCCAGGAAAAAGGTGTGTTCGCGAACGTTTTCAACGTCACGGGCGCCGGGATGCTTTATCGCGAATTTCAAAATGCTTCGCACGTGGCCATGACCGGCGGAAAACCGCACGGTCATTTGCTGGAAGAGCTTGTCGGCGCTGCGGAACGTCTTGTCCCCGTCGTGACGGTCGCGGACGGGCATCCACACAGCCTGGCGTGGATTGGCGCGGCCTTGCAGGCGCCGACTTTCCCGCTCGGCGTCGTCGGTTTCGGCCAGTCGGGCACCGTCAGCGACCTTTACCACGAATACAAAATTGACGCCGAGAACATCCAGGCCGCGTGTTGTCAGGCTTTGAACAAATAGACTCCAATCACCATCCAACAAGGCAAAACCATGTCTGCCAAATATCGTTTCCAATTCTACAAGGAACTCCACAAAAACATGCCGGCGATTTACGCCGAGGCGAAGAAATTCGCCGACGACATCGGCATCAAGCCGGAGATGAAAGGCAAGATTGGCCTCACCGGCGCGGTATCGTCCTGCCACGCGTTGTTGACGCGCGAGGTGAGCCAGGCCATCGAGGACGCGTCACGCAAGGTCATCGAAAACAAATTTCTCATCGAGGAAATCCGCGAGATTGTGAAGGACGTTTACGGCGACGGCTTCGACGCCGCGCCGGTGAACACCTGCGAAGCCGCGCTCTGGGTGAGCTTCGATTGCCTCGCCACGCCGCCGATGACCGGTCGCGGCGACGCGTATCGCGCCCGCTACATCGCGCCGTTCGAACGGCATCTCCATCATCACGGCGGTTATGGCCGACCCTTTCCGCCGCGCTACAAAGATTTGTTTGCCGACCGCGGCGTCACGGCGGGCGAACTCGGCTTTTCCGGCAAGCGCCTGGAAAACACCGACGCCGTGTTCGTGCCGATGGAAGGCGCGCGTTACGAATTGCACGGCATCAAACAGCATCCCGCCGTGCTGCTCGCCAATTACGACGCGAAGAAAACCCTCGCGCGCATCGAAAAAACCGCCGCGCGTCACGCCGCGTCCGTCACCGCATTTTCATCGCTCGGCTACGACAGCGTTGGTTACGGCTACGGCGATGTTGGAGCGCCAGTCTCCGACCCGGCGCGTGGGAAAATTCAACCTGTTCGTGCCGGGTCGGAGACCGGCGTTCCGGTTTTGCAGACGGGCATCGCAAAGCTCGCACAGGAATACGGCGTACCTTACATCGTGGACAACGCGTGGGGCACGCCCTTCATCGGCACCGACCCGCGCAAGATTGGCGCGGACGTGATGGCGTATTCGATGGACAAATCCTCCGGCGCGCCGACCGTCGGCCTCATCATAGGGCGCGAGGACGTGATGGTGCCAATCCGCCGGGCGCTCGGTTATCATTCGGACCGCTCCGGCACGGGCTATTCCTACGGCAAGGCGGCCTACGTCACGAACGATCCCGGCAAGGAGGCGCTAGTCGGCTTGATTGCCGCGCTGAAAATTCTCCGCGATAAACCGCAGGTGATGACGAAGCCTCTTGACCAATTGCTCAAAGTCGTGAAGGAGGAATTCAAGGCGCTGCCAAAGAAATTCCACGACGGCCTCATCATAAGCAAAAGCGTCAACTCGCTCGCCGTCGAGATTAATTACGAGAACACGTGGCGCGAGGGCCAGCCGGGCATCCCGATTTTTTCCATCGAGGACATGTATGCCGGCACGCATATTTTCCAGGCGGGCATGGCGCAGATGGGCATCATCCCGACGATTGCCTACGACGCGAACATTTTCATTTCGCTCGGCCTCGGCACGCTCGACGCGGACGGCAACTTGCTCGAAAAGGAAACCCGGCTGATAGTAAAGGCAATGGTCGGTTTGATGAACATTACCTGCAAACACGCCGGAGTGGTGTGAAATGAGATGAAAATAACCAATTTATGACTCCGCGAGATCCAAAACGCATAGATCGAATGATCGAATTGCTTCGGGAGGCTTGGCATCTTAATCCTGACGAACGTCTCACACAACTAGTTATCAATGCGACAGACACACGTCACGATTGTGGTCCTGTTTTTTATTTTGAGGATGACAAGATGGAGCAGCGACATCAGAAATTAATTGAAGGCCGTCGCAAATTTCTGGCGAAAACCAACAAATTCTGGGCTGAAAGCCCCAAACAGGATAGCCCAGGGCAACGCCCTGGGTCATCAAGGCCCAATAATAATTGAGCCCTGAAAGGGCGAAACAAAATGCCACAATCCCTCGCCAATATTTTGGTTCATGTCATCTGGAGCACGAAAGAGCGCCATCCGCTTATCTCCGATGCCGTGCGTTCGGATTTGCATGGATACATGGCCGGAATTTTGAAGAATATTGAGTCACCCGCGTTGATCATCAATTCCGTGGCCGATCATGTTCACGTGCTTTGCCAGCTTTCAAAAAATTTGGCCGCATGCAAACTGGTCGAGGAAGTCAAAAAGAGTTCCAGCAAATGGATGAAGGAACAGAGTATTCCCGATTTTGCATGGCAAAATGGATACGGCGTATTTTCCGTCAGCCAGTCAAATGTTGATGCCGTGCGGAAGTATATCGAAGGTCAACCCGAGCATCACCGGAAGCGCGATTTCAAGGACGGGTTCCGCGAATTTTGTCAGAAACACAATGTGTCATTGGATGAACGTTATGTGTGGGATTGATTTTGTGCCGCCCTTACAGGGCTTGATATTTTGTTGCGATGAAACCCAGGGCGTTGCCCTGGGCTGTTATGTGATTGCGCTTTCAGCGCGTGGCGTGACCGGTTCACAATTTTCGGCGAGTGCCAAAGCGCTGTTGTTGTTCGCGGAAATTCCGCGCCGCGTCATAGATTATTCCGCTCAGCCAAATTGATTTTATGACCACCGCCCGCGACACCATTGTTGATGCGCTGGACATCGAGAGTTTCGTGCTTTGCGAAAGCGAGAAGGAGGCAAAGGAAATTGTCGGCAAGCTCATGCAATCGCTCGGTCTGGCGCGGTTCGTCATCGTGTCGCTGGATTTCAACGGTCCCGGCGCGCATTTCCGCGTTCGCGCCTACATGAACAAACCCGGCGATAATTACACCTGGCTGAAAGAGTGATTTGGAAATTTATTTGGTTGTTGAATTGTTAAGTCGGCAATGCGTTCGCGGATTTCACGATTCAACCATTTAACAATTTAACGATTCAACAAAATGAAAATATTGCTCGCTCCGCTCGATCCGGTTCACGATGCCGGCCTGAAGCTCATCAAGCGCAAGCTCGAAGCGCTCGGCTACCAATGCGTGCTGTTGCCGCCCGACATCACCGTCGAGGAAATCGGCGAGGCGGCACTCAAGGAAAAAGTGGACATGATTTTTGTCGGGCGCACGGTGGGTTACAACGTGGAACAGCTTTTCCGCCGCGTCCGGCACGTGCTCACGCAACAGGGAGTTTTTGGCAAAGTCCGCATTGCCATCGGCGGCATGGCGGTCACCACCGAACTTGCGCAAGGCATGGGCTTCGAGGCCGGTTACGGCCCGCACACGACCATCGAGGAAATCCATGCGTTGATTGAAAAAAATCCCGAACTCGCCCGCCACATCACGCATCCGGTCAAACACAAGCCGAAGTTCCCGTTCCCGCACGATAACACCGTCAAGGATTCGACCACGCAGAAATATCTCGATCAGATTGTGGACGGCATTCTCGATTGGACGGCCAGCCGGACTTCGCCCGGCGTGGTCCGCGCGCACATCACCGAATCCCAATTGCAGGACGTGCACGGCTCGGTCGAGAGCTACACCGCGCTGCCGTTCACGCGCGATTACCTCGCACAATGCGATGAGGCGGTGGTGGATTTTTTCCAGAAGAACATCTGTCCGCCCAGCGTCCGTCAGATCACACAACAGGAAGTGGACGCTTATAATCAGCGCATTGACATCGCGAAAAAGCATTTTCATCCGCGCGTGTTGCAGCATGGCCGCGCGAAACCGCTCGTCTTCGTGCAATACGGCACCGGCTGCCCGATGATGGACGGCATGCACATCAAGGTCGCCGAGAGCTGGGGAGCGGATGGCGTGCTGCACTTCGATCCGGCGTGGGGCGCGCGCACGGAGGGTTTGATGGACGGTTTCCTTACCAACGCCGAGGACGGCACGCCCGTGACCTACGCGAATCTTTCGCTCATCAAACGCTCGCTCGACGTGGCAACGCTCTGGACCGTCCGCGCCCATCGCGGATTGAACACGCCGGAGATTGCCGTGCTCTCCGGCTTTCTCGGCGCGGACCTGTCAAAGATCAACATCGTCTACGGCTCGATTTGCGGCGGAACCGATCCGGCGCGGCTTACCGTGGACGGCGTGGACGCCATCCGCACCGCTGTGCGTTACAAAATGCCGTTCGACATCCCGACGAATGAAGAACTTGCCGGCGTGCCACCACACAAGGCATTTGCGGGAATGCTCATCATGGCCCAGCTCGGGCGCCGGCTCGGGGCGCAACCGGTTTTGAAACCGCTGCTCTGCCACGGGCCTTACATCATGGTGAATGAATTGATGGAACAGAATTACGTGGATTACAACTTCGCCAAGATTCGCGCGCTGCAAACGCTCGCTGATTTCCCGATCTGGCCCGGCGAACCGATTGGTTTTATGACGCACTCCGAGGAAAAGGAGCAATCGGCCACGACCACTTCACTGCATGTGGCGATGTGCTCGACCCTCGGCGTGGACGCCGTCACGACGGCTTCGACCGATGAAGCGTTTTCTCATGGACCCATCACGTCGGCGGGTCGGGTCGGCTCATTACGCTCGATTGAGGAAGTCTTTCGCTTTTTCGGCCAGACGGACGTCGCTCCCACAGCAAAGGCGGACCAATGGAAGGACGAAATCATTTCCGGCATCAACGCGGTTTTGAAATCCGCCGCCGGAGCGCCGTCGTTTGTGGACGCCTTGTATCAGGGGATTTTCGGTGACAAGGCCGACGGCGTCTATCCCGGGCGCGCCGGTAAAAATTCGGTAATCATCTCGACCGCGCCGAAAAACGGGCGCCCGGGTTTGCGCCCCGTGGATGGCCGAAAGAAGGCAGTGCGGGCGGCAAAATCTGCGCGTTCCGCGACAATGGCCGCGCGACGTTGCCGTTGAGCGCGGTGGCCTTGCTCGCCCTGCGAGCAAGGCGTCGCCGTTGCCCCCGTCCGGCAGGCAACTCCGGCCAAAATCCCGACCTTGAACTTTGGGTCCAAGAGCTTAAACTCCCAACGATGCATCGTTTTCATTACGTCGGGAACAAGCTGTATTGCGAAGGCGTCGCCCTGGAAACACTGGCGAACAAATTCGGCACGCCGCTGTATGTGTATTCGCAGGCGACACTGGCGGACCACTTCCAAAAGCTGGACGCAGCCATGTCGCCGGTGGACCACCTGATTTGTTACGCCGTGAAGTCCAATTCGAATTTGTCGGTGCTGCGCACGCTCGCGAATCTCGGGAGCGGCTTCGACATCGTAAGCGACGGTGAATTACAGCGCGTTATGGCAGCGGGCGGCCATCCGCGCCGGTGCGTGTTTGCCGGTGCGGGCAAGACCGGGCCGGAAATCGAATTCGCGCTCAAGCGGAATGTGTATTCGTTCAACGCCGAAAGTGAGCCGGAACTGGTGCGCATCAATCGCATCGCCGCGGAGCTAAAAAAAATTGCTCCCGTGGCGGTACGCGTGAATCCGGACGTGGCGGCGAATACGCACGCCAAAATCACCACCGGCACCTACGAAGATAAATTCGGCATCGCCTTCGAGCTGATCGAGGGCGTGTATGCCCGGGCGGCGAAACTGAAAAACCTGCGGCTGCGCGGCGTGCAGATGCACATCGGGTCGCAAATCACGGAAACCGTGCCGTTTGAAAATGCCGTGCGCAAAATGCTGCCGCTGGTGCGAAAGCTGAAAGCGCGGCACGGCATCGAATTTTTCAGTATCGGCGGCGGACTGGGCATCGTTTACCGGCACGCGCTGGCGAGCGGCACGTCCGCCTGGTGGCAGACGCCGGTCGCAAAAAATATTCTGACTCCGCGCAAATACGCGGACCGATTGTTGCCGCTGTTGCAGCCGCTGGGTTTGAAAATCCTGATGGAGCCGGGCCGGTTCATTTCCGGCAACGCGGGCATTCTGGTCACACACATCGAATATGTGAAGCGGACGGGCCGGAAGAATTTTGTCATCGTGGACGCAGCGATGAACGATTTAATTCGGCCGGCGTTTTACGAAGCCTATCACCAGATTGTGCCGCTCGTTCGTAAAAGCGGCGCGGCGATGAAGGCCGATGTGGTCGGCGGCGTCTGCGAGTCCGGCGACTATTTTTGCAAAGACCGCTCGCTGCCGAAATTTACGGCGGGCGAGCACATCGCGCTGATGAGCGCGGGGGCGTACGGTTTTGCCATGGCGTCAAATTACAACGCGCGTCCGCTGGCGGCCGAAATCCTGGTGAACGGCCGCCGCGCGACCGTCGTGCGCGAACGCCAACCCGTCAAAGAAATCTGGGCAGGCGAAAAAATCGCGCCGTGGTTGAAGTAAGGCGATTTACTTTCCGATTTGCCCGCGTGTGACGCCGAGTTGATTCATCAATTTCAATTCGCGCCACAGTTGCGTGCCGGTGATTGCGCCCCGCAAAAGTTGCCGGTATTGGGCGATGGTACCCTCGACGGTCTCCGCCGGTTCATCCAGAAATTCGAGCCGGAAATGCCGCACGCCGAGCTCAATCATTTTTGCCACGTATTCCGCGCCGGTTTGCGGCAAGGCGTTGAACACGGTGTTGCGGCAGCCGGCGTCGGCCTTCAATCCATGCTCGGCTCCCACGCGGTCGCGCAACTTCACCGCGTGACGGTCGCAAGGCCGGCCGCAGTTCGTATAATCGGTGCCGCTGGACAGGAACGCACAAAAAACGCAGTGCTCCATGTGAAACATCGGCATGTGCTGGTGAATCGTCACCTCGAACCATTCAGGTGGCGTGGCGCGCAACAACGCTTCAAGCTGCTGAAAA
>Ga0335080_10004306_pt1 | contig 14502 bp, 12 predicted proteins | sample Lox_Sample_34_FD_206720 | JGI IMG/M metagenome (GOLD analysis project Ga0335080, IMG submission 206720) | Soil microbial communities from Loxahatchee National Wildlife Refuge, Florida, United States - Lox_Sample_3.4 | ecosystem: Environmental > Terrestrial > Soil > Wetlands | place: USA... | reverse complement strand
CCGCCTTGCGCTTCGCCAGGAAGCCGCCGATGCGTTTCATCGCCTCGGCGATGTTCTCGATCGAGTTCGCATAGGAGATCCGCAGGTAGCCCTCGCCGTAGGCGCCGAAGCTGGTTCCGGCGATGGAGGCGACGCCCGCCTCGTCGAGCAGTGCCACTTCGAGCGCCTTCGACTTGAAGCCGGTCGCCTTGACGTTGGGGAAGGCGTAGAACGCGCCCAGCGGCGTGATGCAGGAGACGCCGGGGAGCTTGTTCAATTCGGCGACCACGAACTTCCGGCGCTCGTCGAACGCCTTCATCATCTTGTCGATCTCGCCGCGCGGGCCTTTGAGCGCCGCGATGCCGGCCCACTGGGCGGCGGCGTTGACGCAGGAATGGACGTTGATGCAGAGCCGGGTCGCGTGGTCGATCAGCGACTTCGGCCAGACCGAGTAGCCCATGCGCCAGCCGGTCATGGCATAGGTCTTCGACCAGCCGTCCAGCACGATCAGCCGGTCGGCGAGCTCCGGATACTTCAGCAGGCTGGTGTGGACGTTCCCGTCATAGAGCATCTCGGAATAGATCTCGTCCGACATGATGGCGACGTCGGGATGCTTGGCGAGGCCGGCGACCAGCTTGTCGATCTCCGCCTTCGCGCAGATGCCGCCGGTCGGATTGGCCGGCGAGTTGACGATGATGAGGCGCGTCTTCGGTGTGATCCGCGAGAGCACGTCCTCGGCCTTGAAGCCGAAGCCGTTCTCCTCCAGGAGCGGCAGCGGCACCGGGGTCGCGCCGGTGAACTTGATCGCGGATTCGTAGATCGGGAAGCCGGGGTTCGGATAGATGATCTCGGCGCCGGGCTCGCCGAACATGGCGATCGCGAAATACATCGTCACCTTGCCGCCGGGAACGATGAGCACGTTGCCGGGATCGACGTTGACGCCGTGGCGGCGGTGGAGGTCGGCGGCGACCGCTTCGCGCACCTGGGGGATGCCGTTGGCCGGGGTGTAGCCGTGGTGGCCGTCCTTCAGCGCCTTGATCGCAGCCTCGACGATATGCGCCGGGGTCTGGAAGTCCGGCTGGCCGATCGAAAGGCTGATGATGCTCTTGCCCTGGGCCTCCAGCGCCTTGGCGCGGGCCAGGACTTCGAAGGCGGATTCGGTACCGAGGCGGCCCATGCCGCTGGCGAGATGAAGCATGAAAGATCCTCTAGAGTTGGACGCGGCCTGCTTGGGAAACACCCGGGATGCCGGATCGGACCGGAGTTTAGCGAAAGACCACACCGCGTGAGGGCGGAAGCCGACGGGAATTTGCATGGCGGCGACAGGCCTTGCCACCGGATCCGCACCGCTTCCAGCGGCCGGAGGCTTGACGGGTCCCACCCCCTCCGGTTACATCCACGCCGCTCCAACCCGGACCGGTGCTTCGGTCCTATGCGCATGGCGGGCGTAGCTCAGTTGGTTAGAGCGCCAGGTTGTGGTCCTGGATGTCGGGGGTTCGAGTCCCCTCGCTCGCCCCAGCGCCTCTCGCTCGAAAATGTCGTTCGCTCCTGCCCTGAAGGGCATGCCGTCCCGGCGATCGACCTTCACGCAATTCACCGCAGTAAAGGTCGTAATGCGAGAGAATGCCCGGATGGTTCGGTTGTGCGCCCGCCGAGCTGCCCGTTGGAAGCGGATTTCGCCGACAATGAGCGGTTGCAGGTGCATTATAGTAAATCCATAAGAGCCAGCATTCCTGCCCTGAATCGGACATAAGGCGCGTGACTAAATTCGGCAACATCGGTACCGTGCGCGCTCTCCGGACGGTCACACGATCCGGAGCGAGCGAGCCGAGGAGCACAGTCCAAGTTCTGGGAGGGACAGGCGCCGCTAGGCGGCAGCTCAGAAAATAGACAGGGGACACACACTTTGAAGAGGCAGCCGCAAGGCCGCCTCTTTTTGATTCCGGGACCTCTTGTTTAGGAACAGTTAACCTCTCTGTGTGTTTGATAGGCCAATAGTCTTAACTGATTTACCCGTAAGAAGTGCCGTGGCCCACGAACCGTTTCCCGTCGGCCTGACCTGCCTCAGTCGAGCGGAATCCTTCCGGGATCCCGGCACGAACCTGCACGAACGGCGGGTCATCTTGTTGATCGAGATGGTCGCCAACCGGCTGGGCATTCCGCCGGAGATATCCTACCGCATCGGGCAAGCGTCGCTCCTGCACGACATCGGCAAGATCGCGGTGCCGGTCGACCTGTTGCAGAAATCGACACCGCTCACCGCCGAGGAAAGTGCGCTGATCCGCACCCACTGCCGCCGGGGCTATGACATTCTCCACTGGAACGCCGACGCCTTGCTGCAGCTCGCCAGCGAGATCGCCCTCCATCATCACGAACGCCACGACGGGACGGGGTATCCCGACGGCATTGCTGGCGACGACATTCCGCTGCCCTGCCGGGTGGTCTCGGTGTGCGATGCCTATGATGCGTTGCGGCAGGATCGGCCGTACCGTCGCGGCCTGTCCCACGAACAGGCGATGAATGTCCTGTTGCAAGGCGACGGGCGGACGTTGCCCCAGCATTTCGCCCCCGAGGTGCTCTCGGCATTCGAGAGCCTCAGTGACGCAGCGAGATCGATCTTCGACAGCTACGACGACGCGGCCGATCTGGCACGCCTGATGGGGTGAGGGCTACCGGTACTTCATTCCCTTCTTCTCGGCGGCCATCCAGGCCGGCTTCCGCTTGGCGATCTTCGTGTAGACCGGGCAATCCTCGGCATGGGCGCCGGGGAGATAGCCGATGCTCATCAGGAACTCACCGACGATCTCGCCGCCGGTGAAGACGAAGGTCTTCTTGAAGAGCTTCAGCCACTCCGCCTTCGGCATCGGGTGATGTGCCGCCAGCCAGGCCGCGAACGAGCCGTGGCTCTTCTGCAGCGCCTGGATCCTCTTCGCGTTCTCGATCGCGGCATTGACTTTGAGCTTGTTGCGGATGATGCCGGCATCGCCGAGCAGCCGCGCCCGGTCCTTCTCGCCGTAACGGGCGACCTTGGCGATCTTGAAGCCATGATAGGCCTCTTGGAACGCCGCCTGCTTCTTCAGGATGGTGAGCCAGGAGAGGCCGGCCTGGTTGATCTCCAGGACCAGGCGCTCGAACAGCTGGTCGTCGTCGGCGATCGGGAAGCCGTAATGCTCGGCGTGATAGGGCCCGTGCCATTCATGGCCGGGCGCCACTTTGCAATATCCGCTCATGACGGATGGCTCATCGGTTCACCGTTCACTGTCCCCGCTCATTGTCCGGGAGTCTCCCCGGGCTCCTGCAGCATGGTCAGCGACAGATGATAATGGATGATGAGGAAGACGCTGATGCCCCAGATGACGAAGGTGATCAGCGTCGTCGCCAGGATCTTGCGGCCGAGGTGGGGCATCACCGGCGCGCCGGGATCATGCCCGGGCCCCGGGTTCTCCTGGCGCCGGACGCCCCAGGGCAGCACCGCGAACAGCACCACCCACCAGACCACGATGTAGACGAAGATCGAGCCGATCCACTGCATCTCTTCTTACGCCTGTTCCAGCTCGATCAAGGTGCCGCAGAAGTCTTTCGGGTGGAGGAACAGCACGGGCTTCTCATGGGCGCCGAGCTTCGGCTCGCCGTCGCCCAGCACCCTGGCACCGGTCGCCTTCAGCCGGTCCCGCGCGGCGATAATGTCGTCCACCTCGTAGCAGATATGGTGGATGCCGCCGGCGGGATTGCGGGCGAGGAAGCCCGCGATCGGCGATTCCTCGCCCAGCGGATGCAGGAGCTCGATCTTGGTGTTTGGGAGCTCCACGAAGACCACGGTGACGCCGTGCTTCGGCTGCGCGACCGGCGCCGACACCTTGGCGCCGAGGGTCGCGGAATAGAGTGAGGCCGCCGCCGTCAAATCCGGCACGGCGATCGCCACGTGATTCAGTCGTCCGATCATCGTCTTGCAGTCCGTTCCAAAAAAGCGCGCCATGTTGCAGCGCACCGGTCCCACCCGCAAGGGGGCGCGAGGCTCCCGAATTGTCGCACATCAAGGATCCGGCGCAACGAGACGGGGAAGAACTGGCGCCGGCTTTCGGCCTCTGCATAATGCGGCCATGGCCGACAACCTGACCGCCGATCTCGCGTCCTTGGAATTCGCCAATGACGCCTTCTACCAGGCCTTCGCCGCGGCGGACCTCGCCGCCATGGAGGCCGTCTGGGCGGAGCAGCCGACGGTCTTCTGCTGCCATCCAGGCTGGCCGCCGCTGACCTCGCGCACCGAGGTGATGGCAAGCTGGCGCGACATCCTGGGCGGCGCCGGTCCGGTTCCGGTCGCCTGCGCGGCGCCGCGGCCTGCGATCCTGGGCGAGGTCGGCCTGGTTTGCTGTTATGAACGATTCTCCAACCAGCATCTGGTCGCGACCAATCTCTTCATCCGCGCCGGCGATCGCTGGCGGATGATTCATCATCATGCCGGGCCGCTGGCGCGGGTGCCGGAGGAGATCGCCGCCGCCGACAACCCTTCACGGCATTGATTTTCGCAACCTCGCTTGGACGAAGCCGCGTCGGCGCATTGCGCCGACGCCGAGGCGGCGGCATAGTGACTCGGATGATTCGGGATTTTTCCTTGCGACTCATTTGCTTGCGACTCGCCGCCCGGCGAATCGGCGCCGCGATGCAGACCGTCCTGCTCGCTGGGCTGTTGGCCGCCGGTTTCCTCGGATCCGCCCGGGCGGACTATAATTCCGGGCTCCAGGCGTTCAATGCCGGGGACTATAAGCGGGCGCTGAAGGAGTGGCAGGCGCCGGCGGAGGCGGGCGACGCCCAGGCCCAGCATGGGCTCGGCCTGATCTACGAGACCGGACGCGGCCTCGACAAGCCGGACCTTACCCAGGCGATCCACTGGTACCAGGCCTCGGCCGACCAGGACTACCCGCCGGCGCTCAACAACCTCGCCATGCTCTATTCCAGCGGCCGCGGCGTCGCCAAGGACCAGCCGAAGGCGATCCAGCTTTGGAAGCAGGCGGCAGAGGCGGGCAATACCACCGCCGAGTTCAATCTCGGCATCCAGTACATGCTGGGCTCCGGTCTTGCGAAGAGCGACGACGAAGGCGCGCGCTGGATCGGCAAGGCGGCGGAAGGTGGGCTGCCCTACGCCCAGCTCACCATGGGCCAGCTCTATCGCGAAGGCCGCGGCGTGCCGAAGGATGGGAAGGCTGCCCGCGACTGGTTCGAGCGCGCCTCGGCCAACGGCAATCCCGACGCGAAGCAGCTGCTGCAGCAGCTCGATGCCGCCGATGCCGGCACGGCGCCCTCTCAATCGACGGCCTCGCAATCGGCTGCGTCCCAACCGGCGCCGAGCGGTTCCACCGCTGCTTCCACGGTCACGCCGAGCCCGACCGAGGCTTCAAAGGACGGGGAAGCGCCGAAACCCGCCGAAAGCGCGAAGACCGAGACCGCGAAGGCGGACACCGCCAAGAGCGAACCCGCGAAATCCGACACGGGCAACACCGAGACGGCGAGTTCGAATACCGCATCGGCCGACGCAACCAAGACCGAGCCTGCGAAAACCGAAGCCTCGTCGGCGCCGGCATCGGATTCGACCAAGCAGGAAGCATCCAAGCCGGCTGAGACAACCCAGCAGGTGGCGACTGCGAACAGCCCCTCCTCGGACAGCGACACGGCATCGCCGCCGCCGGAATCCGTCAACGTCCCGACGCCGCCGGCCCCGAGCGCAGCGGAGAATCCAAAACCGAGCGCGGCGGAGAATCCAAAACCGGACGCCACCAAGAATGATCAGAAAGCGACGACCACGGTCGCCCAGTCTGGAACGGATGCCGGAACATCGCCGGCCGCGGGGACGACGAATGCCGGCGACACCCAGAAGCCGGCGGAGCAGAAGCCTGCCGAGACGACAAAGACCGAGCCCGCGACAACCGAGCCGGCGAAAACGGAGTCGGAATCGACTGCCGCCGCGCCGACCAACAGCGCCGAGACCGCGACGAAATCCGAGCCCGCGACGGAGCCGACGGAAGCGGCCCTCGAGGCCAGCCTGCCGCAGGCGGATTCGCTCACCGCGGGCCAGCGCGTCATACACATCTGGCTCGGCGATTCCGGGCAGAATGTCGCCGCGCAGCGGGCTTTCGACGATCCCAACGAGGGGTTGAAACGGAAGTTCGCGCCGCTGCTGGACACCTATGTGCTCGAAGTCCGGCAATTCGCGGTCGCCAGCTCCAACGTCCACTACTATCTCTATGTCGGCCCGGTGGAGAACCTGCAGAAGGCCCAGGATCTCTGCAACAAGATCAAGCAACGCGACAGCGGGCAGATGTGCCGGCCTGTCATCAACTGACGTCTATGATCGGCCGGTCTCGGCCCCCGGTTCAGCGCCCGTCTTTCAATCCGCAGCAAAGGAGAGCTCGAACGTGACCGCGCGCAGCATCAAGGAGCGGCTGAAGTCCGGCGAGAAGATCCTGGCCGGCTGGCTCTATGGCCTCGGCCCGGTCACGACCGAGGTGATGGCGGTCTCCGGCTACGGCGCGCTGCTGATCGACCAGGAGCATGGCCCGGTCGACATGCAGACGATCCATGTCCAGATGCTCGCGGGACTGGCCCATGGCGTCCCCGCCATGGTGCGCGTGCCCTCCCATGACCCCAATCACGTGAAGCGGCTGCTCGACCTCGGGGTTCAGACCATCATGTTCCCGATGGTGGACTCGCTCGCCGACGCCGAGGCTGTCGCAAGCGCCTGCCGCTATCCGCCGAAAGGCCGCCGCGGCCTCGCGACCGGCGGCATCCGCGCCAGCCGCTATGGCGTCGATACCAAGGACTATCTCGACCATTACCATGAGCGCCAGTTGATCATGGCGCAGATCGAGACCCGGGGCGGCCTCGACGCCGTCGAGGCCATCGCCGGCGTGGACGGCATCGATCTCCTCTTCATCGGTCCCAACGATCTCTCGGCGGCCCTCGGCCATTTCGGCGAGCAGGATCACCCGGTGGTGCGGGCCGCGATCGACCGCATCGTCGCGGTCGCCAAGGCCAAGGGTAAGTTCCTCGGCACCGTGCCCACCAAGGAGCGCGATGCGCGAACCCTGTTCGCCGCCGGCTTCGACATGGTGATCAGCGGCTCCGATGTCTCGCTGCTGCGCGAGGCCGCGGTCGCCCATTGCAAAGCGCAAAGCCCGAAGTGAGGTGAGATGACCGCCCGGCTGCGCTGGCATCGTCACGGCGGCACGGCGGAGGAGATCGCCGGGCTGCCGGTGGTGAGCGCGGCGGAGATGCGGGCGGCCGAACGGGCGCTGTTCGCCCGCGGCACGCCCAGCTTCGACGTGATGGCGGGGGCCGGTCGCGCCGTCGTGGAGGCGATCCTGCAGCGCTGGCCGAACCGCTTCCGGCGCGCGCTCATCCTCGCCGGCCCCGGCAACAACGGGGGCGACGGCTTCATCGTCGCCGGCGAGCTCGCCGGCCTCGACTGGGACGTCCATGTCGCCGCCGCCCGTCCCCGTGAGTCTTACGAAGGCGATGCCGCCCGCGCCGCGGCGCTCTGGAGCGGCCATACCGCGGAGCTCCAGCCAGGCGCGCTCGCCGGCCTCGACGAGGGCGATTGCCTGGTGATCGACGCCATCTTCGGCATCGGCCTTGCCCGTCCGGTCGAGGGCGAGATCAAAGCGGTGATCCACGCGCTGCACGGCCGGCCGTGCCCGGTCGTCGCCGTCGATATCCCGAGCGGGATCGATGCGGATACCGGCGCCGTGCTCGGCGCTGCACCCCGCGCCGCGATGACGGTGACCTTCGCCTGGCCGAAGCGCGGGCATCTCTTGCTGCCCGGCCGGGAATGGGGTCGCGACCTGGTCGTCGCCGATATCGGATGCCGGAGCGAGGACTTGCCGCAGCTCGGCGGCATCGCCCGGGTGAACGGCCTGCCGCTCTGGCGCCTGGCGCTGCCGCTGCCCTCGGCGGCGGACCACAAGTACAGTCGCGGCCATGCGCTGGTGATGGGCGGTGCGGCGATGCCGGGTGCGACCCGTCTCGCCTCGCGCGCCGCGCGACGGATCGGCGTCGGCATGCTGACCTTGGCGGCGCCCCGGGAGGCACACGTCTTCTACCTCGCCGACCAACCCGGCCTGATCGTGCGCCCGGCTGAAAAGCCCGCCGATCTCGCCGCGCTGCTCGCGGATCCACGCTTCACCGCCGTCCTGGTCGGCTCCGGCCTGCCTGCCGATGCCGGAACCCGTGCCGCGGTCGAGGCCGCGGCGGGGGCGGGGCGGGCCATGGTGATCGACGGCGGCGGGCTGACCGCCTTCGCCGGCGATCCCGCGGCGCTCGGCAAGCTCGGCCGACCGGAGATCGTGCTGACGCCGCATGAAGGCGAGTTCACGCGCCTCTTTCCGCACCTGAAGTCGATGCCGGACAAGCTCTCGCGGAGCCGCGCGGCGGCGCGCGAGGTCAATTGCACCCTGGTCCTGAAGGGCGCCGACACGGTCGTCGCGGCGCCGGACGGCCGGGCGGCGATCAATGCCGACGCCCCGGCCTGGCTCGCAACGGCCGGTTCGGGCGACGTCCTTGCTGGCCTGATCCTGGGCCTGCTCGGTCAGGGCATGCCGCCTTTCGAGGCGGCATCGGCCGGGGTCTCGGCTCATGGGATGGCGGGGGCGGCCTTCGGCCCCGGCCTCATCGCCGAGGACCTGCCCGAACTCATCCCGGAAGTCCTCCGCAGCCTTGGTGAGGCCGAAACTGAATGAGCTTTCGCCCGATCTGGTAATCCGTCCGGCGGCCGAAGCCGACCATCCGGCCTGCGCCGAGGTCTTCCTCGCGGCTTACCGCCAGGCCTTTCCGCTCCATCCTCCCGACTACTATGTGCCCGCGCGCTACTACGAGAGCATCACCGGGGAGGAGCAGTGGGTGGCGCTTCAGGATGGTCGGATAATTGCCGTATTATCAATCTATTGGCCGGAGAATTTTATCCACAGTCTTTACGTGGTGCCGGACTGCCAGGGGCGGGGCATCGGGCGGCGCCTGCTGGAGGCGGTCCTTGGCCGGGCCAAGGGGGCCTGCGAGCTCAAATGCGACCGTGTCAATGCCAAGGCGATCGCCTTCTACCGGCACCTCGGCTGGCGCGAGGTGGGCGAGGGGACGGCCGATACGGGCCCCTGGGTCCGGTTGCGGAAATAGCCACAATTCCAGGGGCTTTGCCGCCCCCCGGAAGCGGACGGAATTTGCTTGTGCCCTCGGGTTTCGTGGGATACACCCGCGCCCTGATTTCACTGGGATTTCGCCTCGGACGTCCGCATCGGATTTCAGGGGTGGGGTGGCACCGCCGGCGGGCGTGGCGGAACTGGTAGACGCGCGGGATTTAGGTTCCCGTGACGCAAGTCGTGTGGGTTCAAGTCCCTCCGCCCGCACCACAACACGGCGCCCCCCTGATGCAATGGTGGGCCGGCGGCGGCGAGCAATAGGATCAATCAGCAGGACAGAGTTGGACGATCATGCAGGTGACTGAAACCAATACCAGCGGCCTGAAGCGCGAGTTCAAGGTCGTGGTTCCCGCCGGCGATCTGAAGGCGAAGGTCGACACCAAGCTCCTCGAGCTCGGCCAGCGCGTCCGCCTGGACGGTTTCCGCCCCGGCAAGGTGCCGATGAAGGAGCTGAAGCGCCGCTACGAGAAGAACGTGCTCGGCGAGGTCGTCAGCGAGGCCGTGAACGAGGGCTCGCACAAGCTGATGCATGAGCGCAACCTGCGCCCGGCCGGCCAGCCCAAGGTCGAGATCGTGAAGCTCGACGCCGATTCCGACCTCGAGTTCAGCGTCGCGCTGGAGATCATCCCGGACATCAAGCCGATGGACTTCAAGTCGGTGAAGCTGGAGCGGGTGAAGGTCGAGGTCCCCGACAGCGAGGTCGATGAGCGGCTCGCGAACCTGGCGAAGCGCCAGGGCGGCAACGAGCCTGCCGTCGATGGTCACGCGGCGGAGAAAGGCGACATCGTCGTCATCAATTTCGTTGGCAAGATCGACGGCACCGCCTTCGAGGGCGGCAGCGCCGAGGGGCACTACCTGGAGCTCGGCTCCGGCATGTTCATCCCCGGCTTCGAGGACCAGCTGACCGGCGCGAAAAAGGGCGACAGCCGGGTGGTGAAAGTGACCTTCCCGGCGGAGTACGCCAACACCGAGCTCGCCGGCAAGCCGGCCGAGTTCGACGTGACCGTGACCGAAGTCCGCACGCCGAAGCCGAGCGCCGTCGATGACGAGCTGGCGAAGGCGCTCGGCCTCGCCGACGTCGCCGAGCTGAAGAAGCAGACCAAGGAGCGGGTCGAGCGCGAATACAGCCAGGTGGCGCGCGCCCGCCTGAAGCGCAAGCTCCTGGACGTGCTCGCCGAGAACCACGATTTCACCCTGCCCGAGGGATTGGTGGATATTGAATTCTCCGCCATCTGGCGCCAAATCGAAGAGGACATGAAGGCGGACCGCCTCGATGAGGAGGACAAGGGCAAGAGCGAAGACCAGCTCAAGAACGAATACCGCGAGATCGCGGTCCGGCGCGTGAAGCTGGGCCTGCTGCTCTCCGAGGTGGGGCGCCAGAACAACATCGAGGTGCCGCAGGACGAGCTGACCCGCGCCGTGATCGCCGAGGCCCGGCGTTATCCCGGCCAGGAGAAGCAGGTCGTCGAGTTCTACCAGCGCTCGCCGGAGGCCCTGAACCAGCTCCGTGCCCCGCTCTATGAGGAGAAGGTCGTGGACTTCATCCTGGAGCAGGCGCAGGTCGCCGAGCGCGGCGTCTCGCCGGAGCAGTTCGCCAAGGAAGGCGAAGAGGAGCTGGCGGCGCTGAAGAATTAGCGTGCCCGGTCTGGTCGGGCGCTAAGATGGATGGGGCCGAGTCGGCGCGTTGCGCGTCGGACCGGCGGGAATGGAGTTAGAGCGAGCGTCATGAGAGACCGCGATCCGATCGAGACCTACAACAACCTGCTGGTGCCGATGGTGGTCGAGCAGACCAACCGCGGCGAGCGGGCTTACGACATCTACTCCCGGCTCTTGAAGGAGCGGATCATCTTCGTCGTCGGTCCGGTGAACGACAACATGGCCAGCTTGGTCTGCGCCCAGCTGCTGTTCCTGGAATCCGAGAACCCGAAGAAGGAGATCTCGCTCTATATCAATTCTCCGGGCGGTGTGGTGACGTCCGGCCTCGCGATGTACGACACCATGCAGTACATCCGGCCGGAGATCTCCACGGTCTGTGTCGGCCTCGCCGCTTCGGCCGGCTCGCTGCTGCTGACCGCCGGGAACAAGGGCAAGCGGTTCAGCTTGCCGAACTCGAACATCATGATCCACCAGCCCTCGGGCGGGTTCCAGGGCCAGGCGGCGGATATCGAGATCCACGCCCGTGAGATCTTGAAGACCCGCGACCGGCTGAACCAGATCTACGTGCGTCACACCGGCCAGGAGCTGTCGCGGATCGAGACCGCGATGGACCGCGATCGCTTCATGACCCCGGAAGAGGCCAAGGATTTCGGCCTGATCGACGAGGTCGTGACCGTGCGGCCGCGCCCGGCGGATGACGAATCACGCTCCTGACAGCCGGGTGTGCTGGATCGCCCCGGAAGCCGCGGTTTCGGCGCCACGGTTTAACGCTTTCTCAGGAATACGGGGCTAGGCTTCCCGACCGGGCGTTCCCGACAGACGGGTCGTTTTGGTTGGCCGGGAGCGCTCGCTGTGCAGGCGGGTTCACCTCTCGTTCGGACACGGTTTCCTGTGACAGTTCGAGGGCAAAAACTCGTTGAGCGTCCAAGGATTACCGGTTTAACATGATTGTTGCCCCCCGAATCTCGACGATCCCCTCGATTTCGCGGGCGCAACGAATAGGTCGGCGATGAACAAGTCCACCAACGGCGACTCGAAAAATACGCTCTATTGCTCGTTCTGCGGCAAGAGCCAGCACGAGGTCCGCAAGCTCATCGCCGGGCCGACCGTGTTCATCTGCGACGAGTGCGTCGAGCTCTGCATGGACATCATCCGTGAGGAGCACAAGACCACCCTGGTGAAGTCGCGCGACGGGGTGCCGAGCCCGCGCGACATCTGCAAGGTGCTGGACGACTACGTGATCGGCCAGGACCATGCGAAGAAGGTGCTCTCGGTCGCGGTCCACAACCACTACAAGCGCCTCTCCCACGCCGGCAAGAACAACGACGTCGAGCTGTCGAAGTCGAACATCCTGCTGGTCGGACCGACCGGCTGCGGCAAGACCCTCCTGGCGCAGACCCTGGCGCGCATCATCGACGTGCCCTTCACCATGGCCGACGCGACCACGCTCACCGAGGCGGGTTATGTCGGCGAGGACGTCGAGAACATCATCCTGAAGCTGCTGCAATCGGCCGACTACAACGTGGAGCGTGCGCAGCGCGGCATCGTCTACATCGACGAGGTCGACAAGATCAGCCGCAAGTCCGACAACCCGTCGATCACCCGCGACGTCTCGGGCGAGGGTGTGCAGCAGGCGCTGCTGAAGATCATGGAAGGCACCATCGCCTCGGTGCCTCCGCAGGGCGGCCGCAAGCATCCGCAGCAGGAGTTCCTGCAGGTCGACACCACCAACATCCTCTTCATCTGCGGCGGCGCCTTCGCGGGCCTGGAGAAGATCATCGCCCAGCGCGGACGCAGCGGATCGGCGATCGGCTTCGGCGCCGACGTGCGCGGCCCGGATGAGCGTGGCGCCGGCGAGATCCTGCGTGAGGTGGAGCCGGAAGACCTGCTGAAGTTCGGTCTCATTCCCGAGTTCGTCGGCCGCCTGCCGGTCGTCGCCACTCTCGAGGACCTCGACGAAGCCGCGCTGATCAAGATCCTGACCGAGCCGAAGAACGCGCTGGTGAAGCAGTACCAGCGGCTCTTCGAGATGGAGGACGTCCGTCTCGAGTTCGCCGACGATGCGCTCGCGGCCATCGCCCGCAAGGCGATCGCCCGCAAGACCGGCGCCCGCGGCCTGCGCTCGATCATGGAAGGGATCCTGCTCGAGCCGATGTTCGAGCTCCCCGGCCTCGACGGAGTCGAGGCGATGGTGATCAGCCGCGAGGTGGTCGAGGGCAACGCCCGGCCGCTCTACATCTACACCGACCGTCGCGGCGACGCGGCGGGCGCCTGAGCCGGCTACAGCTCGTTCCGCTGAAATTTCCGATCCGAATCGGCCCCGAATCGGTGCTGTGACGCCAGTCATGGCGCCGGTTGGCACGCCACTTGAACATAATCCGAACAGGACCAAATAGGTTAACGAGTTGGACTGGCGGGCAGCGGCCCTCGGTCGCGGAGTCCTCGGCGTAAGTCTCTGTTTTCCACAGCCGAATCGAAGATCGAGAGCCAAATGCCCTCGCCGCGTCGCGGTGCCAGGGTACAATGATTGCAGTGTGGCAGAGGCCGGCGGTAGTCTGGCCAAAGCCCAGGAGAGCTTGAAGAATCATGGAACAGAATCCCCGCGAACAGACCCCCGGCCAATCGCAGAACTACCCGGTCCTTCCGCTGCGGGACATCGTCGTGTTCCCGCACATGATCGTGCCGCTCTTCGTCGGGCGCGAGAAGTCGGTGAAGGCGCTGGAAGACGTGATGAAGGATGACAAGCAGATCCTGCTGGTCACCCAGAAGAACGCCGCCCAGGACGATCCGAGCCCGGCCGACATCTATTCCGTCGGCACGGTCGGCACCGTGCTGCAGCTCCTGAAGCTCCCCGACGGCACCGTGAAGGTGCTGGTCGAGGGCGGCTATCGCGCGCGCATCAAGCGCTTCGCCGAGAACGAGGCCTTCTTCGTCGCGGAAGCGGCGCCGGTCACCGACGCCGCCGAGCCCGCCGGCAAGGAGGTCGAGGCGCTGGCGCGTTCGGTCGTCTCGCAGTTCGAGCAGTACATCAAGCTGAACAAGAAGGTGCCGCCCGAGGTGCTGGTTTCGATCAACCAGATCGAGGACCCGTCGAAGCTCGCCGACACCGTCGCGTCGCATCTCTCGCTGAAGATCGCCGAGAAGCAGGAACTGCTGGAGATCGGCTCGGTCGGCGAGCGGCTGGAGAAGATCTACGCCTTCATGGAAGGCGAGATCGGCGTCCTGCAGGTCGAGAAGCGGATCCGCTCGCGCGTGAAGCGCCAGATGGAGAAGACCCAGCGCGAGTACTACCTGAATGAGCAGATGAAGGCCATTCAGAAGGAGCTCGGCGAGGGCGAGGACGGCCGCGACGAGGTTGCCGAGATCGAAGAGCGGGTGAAGAAGACCAAGCTCTCGAAGGAGGCGCGCGAGAAGGCGCAGGCGGAGGTGAAGAAGCTCCGCACCATGAGCCCGATGTCGGCCGAGGCGACGGTGGTCCGCAACTACCTCGACTGGATCCTGTCGATTCCCTGGGCGAAGCCGACCAAGATCAAGCGCGACATCAAGCTCGCGGAAAAGGTGCTGAACGAGGATCACTACGGCCTCGACAAGGTCAAGGAGCGCATCCTCGAGTACCTCGCCGTGCAGCAGCGCCAGAAGCGGATCAAGGGCCCGATCCTGTGCCTGGTCGGCCCTCCGGGCGTCG
>Ga0335080_10004305_pt1 | contig 14509 bp, 9 predicted proteins | sample Lox_Sample_34_FD_206720 | JGI IMG/M metagenome (GOLD analysis project Ga0335080, IMG submission 206720) | Soil microbial communities from Loxahatchee National Wildlife Refuge, Florida, United States - Lox_Sample_3.4 | ecosystem: Environmental > Terrestrial > Soil > Wetlands | place: USA: Florida... | reverse complement strand
GGTCAAAGGCCCCAAGGGCTGGCAGGCAGAGAACGTCAAGGGCGTCTAAGAACTGCTTCGCAGAACAATCCGCAATGAGGGCGGCCAGCGATGGCCGCCCTTAGTGTTTTGGTGAAAGATCCGACAGAGTAAGATTATCGCATCGCTACTACAGCAGTTTTGTCATCCTGGCGCTTTTTGCGCTCAGGATCTTTGCAGCTTGTGCTCCTGGGGCCGTCAAGGCGAGCTCGCTCCAAAGACGGATTGGGCCCCTCGCTGCAGCGCGGCATTACCGCGATCCAACACTCTCTTCCCGCCTCCACAACGGCAGTCCATCCGCCCCCAGTGCAAGCATCCCAAGCACAGGACGTTCCGCATCCTTCGGCTCTGCCTCCGCCTTTTCTCCCGCTGCAGCTGTCCCGGAAACTCCTGCCAGAATTTTCCGGTTGGCAACGGTCTCGTACGCATAGGCGGTAATCGTTGCGGACATGTTCTGCTGCTTGGAGGTATTCACCGTCAGCCGCACCCACCCATAGTGAGTCTCGCCATTGATGAAGAATCGAAGTCCAACATAGCGATTCTTCGGATTGCTTCCCCAGGAGCCCGTATAAACTTTCTGACCCTGAGTGTTGATGCTGGTTGCCTCAATCAGTGCCCCATAGCCGCCGCTGAAGTCCGCCGAAGGCCCGATCTTGGCTCCGCGCGCCAGATCCATCACGTGGTTCGCACCGCCAGGCGCAAGAACCGCGCCGGCCTCCTTCGACGAAAAAGGATGCACGCTCAGTTGACGGTACGAAATAGACTTGTAGGCAAAACTGAAAAAGTTAAAAACAAATTGGTCCGCTCCATTGTTGGTAAGCGAAATCTCCACTTCCTGGCTGACCGGAATCGGGATTGTTTTCTTGGTAACAATCACCTCACTCTCCGCAGGCTGCCCTAGCGCCACAACGCTCACGCCTGCGGCAGCCGCCGCCAGAGCGTATAGCCTCAAACGGTCCGAGGTCTCAGACTTGTGCGCGATCTGACGATTCAGGGTGTTCGCGAATGACTTGCAGGCAGAATCAATGGGCCGAGACGACATAAAACTCCTCCATAAATGTTGGAATGTGTTTCGGGGCTCAAGGGGGAGAAAAGAGCTTTCATCTGACCGCTTTCTGGTCGGTGGCTATACGTTGTTTCCCAAGATTTCCCAAAAATGGACCCATTCGGAAATGGTGTCAAGGTGAAAGAATCTGCACGCTGCATTCGCCCTTCGCCTCATCGGCGCTATCTCGCAGCAGCCACCTAAAATGCCGACTCTCCCGGCCTTGACACGAGCCTCGCGATAAAAACACATTCAGTGGTAACACGATATCGATACACAAGACTGCCCATTGTCATGCAGTTGCTCTCAGCCGCGAGTTCTCCGGGACTCCCCATCTGAACTACAGAAATGGCTGCCCGCCTTTCCCATTCGGAAGCCTGTTTGCCACGATGTGAGGAACCAAGCGTCTTGCTAACATCGTTCCGGAGTTCTTCGCCTCATCCATGGCGATCAACCGCGTCAAGCACATCGCCGTAGTCGTCGCCTGTATTTTTGCCATGGGGACATGCGTGCCCGTGATTCGCCTCTTTAACGAAACCGCCGGAGTCATCGGGATCGTCGTATGCGCACTGGTATTGGTTCGCTTCCTGATTCCGCTATTGGAAGACCTCCGCGGCAAAGAATGATCCTGCATCCCACCTGTCGTTTCTAGAATGCTCACTCGCTGCTGCGTCCCTCCCCTTCCAAACGAGCCCCTTGACGCACAATAGTACGCAGCGATATAGTACGTAACGTACTATATGGACATTTCTACTTACCGCCTCGCAGCAACGCTCGCGCCGGCCTTAGCCATGGCCTCCTTCGCCGCAGCCCAGGCGTCTTCGCCTGCTCCTGCACCTACCCCCACTTCGCCGGCGCCGATCGCCCGTCATTACACCGACGGCGAGACGCTGACCTACCAGATGAGGGCATCGAACGAAAGCTGGACCTATCAGGTCAAAGCAAAAGGTGTGGTGAAAAAGGATCCCGCCGGCCACTTCGTCGAAGAGTTCACATGGACCGACTTCAACTCATCGGCTCCGATGGGAGCCTCTCCGCAAAATTCAGACTTCCGCCAGATTTTGAGCCTCGATCCGGCTGTCCAGATGTCAATACCCGATCTCAGTAAGGCGCAGCCTGCTCTCATCGGCCCCATCACCGACTTGCTCACTTTCTATAGCGATCTCTGGCTGGCCATAAAACTGAACCGCTTCCGCCAAGCCGGAGATCACGCTTACATTCCATTCGGCGGCCCGTCCTCATGGGCTGACGGCACCCATGTCATTCTGGGCGAAGACTCAATCGACTTCGATCTCACCCTCAAAGATGTCGACATGAAGAGCCACATCGGGACCCTGTTGGCCCGCCACGTTCCTCCGGCCAAACCGAAAGTAAAACTGCCCGCCGCCTGGATGCAGCAACCCGTCTCCGACACGCCGAACAATTTCGTCAACGTGGAGAAGAAAGATAAGAAATACGAAGCTGAAGTCGGCAAAGAAATCTTCGATGACGAAATCAAGTTCGACCTGTCCGACGGAAAGATTCTCTCGGCAACCATGAACAACCCGGTGCAAACTAGCAGGCGCACCTGCTCGGACGCAGCTCTCACCGATTGCGGCGAGGCCGCGCCTCACAGCATCCTGCGTCAGATTGAAATTCGATTGATACCGTGATCGGCGGATGAAATGAAGATCCCCTCGCTCGGCTACGCTCTTCTCGGACTGCTGCATGGCAAGCCCTCCTCCGGCTACGACCTCCGCAAGATCTTCTCGTCCACTTCCATGCGGACCTACAGCGACAGTCCGGGTGCCATCTATCCGGCGTTAAAGCGGCTTCAAAAACAAGGTTTGATTGTGGGCAAAGTCGAAGAAGGTTCCGGCTTACGCAGGCGGCAGATCTTCCGAATCTCTGCCAGGGGTATCGCGGAGTTGAAGAAGTGGATTACTGCGCCGGTCACTCCCGAAGATGTCGCAGCTGGAGCGAGCCTCGTCATGCTGCGCTTCGCCTTCAGCGAGACGGTGGCCGGGCCGTCGGCTACGCTCGCCCTTCTGCGCTCGCTCGAAGCGGCGCTTACCCCGCAACTTGCCGCTCTCCGAACCGAATTCGAATCACTCAAGAAAATCGCACCCACTTCCGGCCGGCTGGCGTTCGAGTGCGGCCTTCGCGGCACCGAAACCTTTCTCCATTGGACGCAATCGGCAATCACAACCTACGAACAACTCGCTGCAAAACGAGGAGGTACTGTATGAAGCTGTCTCAGATAATCTTGCGTGCCCTGCTGGCATTTCTGGCCATTTGTGTCGTGCAGATGCTTGTCGGAATGCTGGTTCCCATCAAGGCCCCGACGGTGCCCCATCTCTTCGCATGGCTGCTGCTCATTAACGCGCTCAGCGCCGTTGTGCTCTCGATCGTTGCAGTCCGCAGCGAGTGGCGCGGATGGAAGCTGGGCACGGCACTCGCGGTGATCCCGTTCACCATCTCATCGCTGAATCAGTTGGAAGGAACTGTGTTCCTGAAGAACTCGCACCTGCCTTGGGATCGTCTCTTCGTGAATTCACTGCTTTCCACGGTCCTCATGATTCCGATCTGGATGCTGTTATTTGGCAGGCGCCCTTCCGAAGGTCACGACCACTACCATCCGATCCAGTCCAAGGGACGCGGAGAACGCGCGTGGAAATTCGCACTCTCAGATGTGAGCTACCTGGTTCTCTATTACACGGCAGGAATGATCATCTTCCCTTACGTCAGAGACTTTTATGCGACGCAGCAGTTGCCCTCGCCCGGAACCATCATCGCGCTTCAATTGCTGATTCGCGGCCCCGTGTTCGTTCTTCTCTGCATCGGCCTGGCACGAATGCTCGGCTTGCCACGGCTCACCGGAGCGCTCGCCGTGGGCCTGATCTTCACGCTCTTGAGCGGCGTCGCCCCGCTGCTGATTCCGAACCCATATTTCCCAGACTCAGTCCGGTGGGTTCACTTCTGTGAAGTCGTCAGCGAGAATTTCATCTTCGGCGCCATCGTGGCGTGGCTCTGGGGAGCGCCGATGGCGATGGAGCAGCACGCAATGCCGCAAGCAGCCTAACAGCGGACCTTGGACCTCAGACCGCGGACCTCGGCGGAAAACGGTTTGGCGCGGGTCCTGAGTCTGAGGTCTGAGGTCGGAGGTCCGAGGTCTGAGGTCCGCGGTCGGCTCCTACTCGTGCTGTATCTCCCGCATGAGCACGACGTCGGAATCGGTGTGACCGCGGACCAGCGCCAGCTTGCTTCCATCGGGCGACCAGTGATAATCCCCGATGTGTTCCGCATTGAACGACGTCAGAAATCTTCCTGGCTTGCCGTCCAGCGGTTGCTGCCACAAATTGTCAACGCCGTTTTCGCGAACATCGTAGACCAGCGACTTGCCGTCTGGCGAAAAGCGCAGCATGCCGGTCACTCTCGGTTTTTGAAAAGGCAGCTTCTTCTGAACCTGCCCCGTTTCCTCCGCAATAAGAGTGATGGATTCTTCATGGCCTGCAGCATGGTCGATGGTTGCGGTGGCGAGCATTTTGCCGTCTGGCGATACGTCGAAGAAACCGGCGGCGGAGATCTCGGCTGCTTTTCGAGGTGTACCTCCCTCGATCGGCACTTGCATGATGCCGCCTGTCTCGGCGCTGAGGTAATACACGGATCGTGAGTCCGGAGCGCACACCGGAAAATTATCAGACCGGCCCTGGGTCAATTGTTTGAGATCGCCCCCGGAAGCGTTGGCGCGCCAGATCGTTTGCGTGCTGCTGCCGATCCGCGATGCGACCAGGAAAACGAGGTAGCGGCCATCCGGGCACTCCCACGGATCGCCGACCGCCGAATCCATTTCAGTCGCGAGCGTTCCCTTGATCCCTTTGTCTGGATTCAACCAGTTCAGTTTGTTGTCACGGTCATCAATCAAACGCCCATCCAGTGTCCACGTGACATTGGTAAGCGCAGTGGCCGGGCCGACTTTCTGCGCGTCTGTGCCAGCCGGCGTCGACGGCATCACTTGAATGTTCCAGCGGCCCTCGCTCAGCACCGTCGCCAGAATCTGTCCCGTTGAAGCAAGGCTCAGATCGGAATAATCGTTGGTGTCGCGCGTGACCGGCTCGATTTGCCCGCCGGGATACGCGCTGTACACAATCTGATTGCGGCTGAAGTTTGTCGAGCGAGCTCGCTCCAGCAGGAGCACGCCACTCTCGTCCGGCAACCAGATCGGCAAACCGAGCGCCGAATCTGACGACAACACCAGCTTTTGTTGCCCGCTGCTGACATCGACGGCGACGAGCCCCGTGAGAGCGTTGCCGGGCTGATTGATTACGCACAAAATGACCTTGCCATCCGGAGACCAGGCGGGATTGTATAGATTCTGTTGGATTGCACCGCTGGTAATAGCTTTCTCGTTATTACTATCCAGCGAACGAAGAATCAACTGGTACTTGCCCTGTTCCGGATTGTCGTACCGCATGAAAGCAAGCCGTCGGCCATCAGGCGAGAAAGTCACGTTGGAGTCGACGTCTTCTGCCAGGCGCTCGGGGGTTCCACCCAACACAGGCGCGCGATACAAGAATTTCAGATCGGCGTTCCCCGGATCGCTGCGCACAAAGTACAGGTAGTTTCCGTCAGGCGAGAAGCGCAAACCGTTGTAGAACACATCCGCCGGAGGCTGCACCTGCGTGTTGCTATTGGTCGGCACGTTACGCAGCCAAAGACTTGCCAGTCCATTCTTGTCTCGCATCAAGCTGAGAATGTATTTTCCGTCAGGCGATAGGGCGACTAACGACGCTGTCCCTTCTTCGGTCAGCTTGGTAACAGAAAAATCTCGAAATGGACGATGGTGGCTGCGATGCAGGTAGTGACTCGTGCCCCACACGAGCCCGATCGCCGCAATGAGCGCGACCGCCGCAACCAGAATCCAGCGGCTCACGCTCGACTGCGCGGGCGTCGCGGTGACCACGGAACCGGAAGCACCTGTCGTTGACGACGCGGAAGGCATGGATGCACTTCCTTGTGTCGCCACTGCGGCCGAACTCGCGGGCGTGACGCGCCTGCCGGACTCCACATCGCGCTTGAGACGTTTCAAATCGCCGCGCAAATCGGCTGCGGACTGGTAACGCAGATCGCGATCCTTCTCCAGCAGCTTTTCGATAATCTCTTCGAGCTTAGCCGGAAGCGTGGCGTTCAACTGCATCGCCGGAACAGGATCGAGCTGAAGGATGGCGTGAAATACGACGGCCGAAGTCGCGCCCGCAAAAGGCATTTTTCCTGTCGCCATCTGGTAGATCACTGTGCCGAGTGAAAATAGGTCGGTGCGCACATCGAGTTCTTCACCGCGCGCCTGCTCTGGAGACATGTAGGAAATCGTGCCGACGGTCGCGCCGGGGCTCGTGAGATTCATCGGCGACGGCGAGTCTTGCGTGGCGCCGATCGTCTCCATCGCCATTTCGCGGCGGGCCAGCTTGGCCAATCCAAAATCGAGCACTTTGACCTGGCCGCGCGGCGTGAGGAAAATGTTGGCCGGCTTGATGTCGCGGTGGATAATTCCGCGCGCATGCGCTGCGTCCAGCGCATCCGCAAGCTGAATCGCTAAATCGAGCAGCTTGTCGATCGGTAACGGACCGGAACGCAAACGCTGGTCAAGGTTCTGACCCTCGAGCAGTTCCATCGCAATGAACGACTGCTTCACGCCATTTTCGCCGGTCACATTCTCAACCGCGTAAATCGTGCAGATATTGGGATGGTTCAGCGCCGATGCGGTGCGTGCCTCGAGAAGAAACCGATCGAGCGCGTTCTGATCGCCTGCAAGTTGAGGAGGCAGGAATTTCAGCGCCACCTTGCGGCCCAGGTTCAAATCTTCCGCTTCGTAGACGACGCCCATGCCACCGCTGCCCAACTGGCCAGTGACGCGGTAATGCGAGATGGTCTGGTTAATCAATGGACAAAACCCCGGTGACGAGCGGAGTGATTCATCTTAGGGAGGTTGAAAACAGCAGTCAAACTACCTTCCCAACTACGTCGCCGGAACGTTGCGAGAAGGCTGCACGCTTCCCAGCGACATCACTGCTGCTCTTTTTCAAGACGATCCACCATGTCTTTGGGAATCGCGTGCAACAGCTCCAGGAACGCTGCATTGGTCCAGCCGAACCCGATCACGTTGATGCGATATCCCAACTCGTTACTCGCTTCCGACGAGCGGGTGACCACATTGTATTTCTCGCGGATGTTGCCATCGCGACGGAAGTTTTCGGCAACCATGGAAAGGAACTCGTAGGAAATGCGATCGGCGTCTTCTTTGAATCCGTAGCGCCGCAGTCCGTTGATGCAGATCATTTCGATATTTCCCCAACCGTAGGGCAGATCCCACTGCGCGCCGGTGTCGATGGTGCTCATCGGCAAGCCACCGGGCCGCTCGAACACTTTTAAGTTCGCGGCCACGGCCTTGGCCTGCTCCGGCGTTGCCAGGCCCGCCCACAACGGATAGAACGTCGTGACGTAGTTGTAATCCGACATGCGGTTCGTCAACAGGTTGTAGTCGAAGAACATTCCCTTCTGCGGATTCCAGAGATACTTGTTGATCAGCTTCTTTCGCGCTTCGGCACGGGCATTCCATTGCTTCGCGTTGTCGGGATGCCCAAGCCACAAACTGATCTGCTCGAGGTCTTTCTCCATTTTGTATAGCAGGCTGTTCAAACAGACTGGCGCGTAGTGATGAGTGGCCGCGCCGAATGGACCGAAACGCGAGCTGACATCGAACCCGGACTCGCGCATCGACCGGTCGCCTTTGTAGAAATCGGAGCTGAGTTTGTACTCGATCGACTTGTCGCAATCGGGACGCGCCATCGTCGTCGGAGCGTCGCATACTTGCACGGTGTACCGAGGCCCTGCCACTGGCACCTTCGGTTCCGGCTGCAGAGGCACGAGATAACTATCGGCATCCGACGGATGGAAGAAAAAATACTCCGCGACCTTCCGGTTGGTTCCGGCCTCGTCTTGCAGAGCCTCTTGTGCTGGCCCTTCGCCGAAATCGAAGTAGCGCGACAGGCCCGTATCGCCCGCGAGATGCGGTTCGCGGGTCCACATGCCGTAGTCTTTGTCGAGGTCGGCATAGGCACGCTCCAGCCATGCCCGGTCCGCGGTGGCGTCGCGATGGCCACCCTCTTTCTGCATGGCGCGATAAACGTCCACCACCATCGAACTCATGAATGGCGGCTGCGAACGCGTCAGGTAGTACGTGCGGTTCGCGTTGAGCATGGCGCCGTAGTTCTCGACTTCAAAGAAGAAGTTTTCGACCATGCTCCGCGCCATGTCGAGACGGTTCGATTCCAGAAGACCGCGAATGATGAAGTAGCTATCCCACCCGTACATCTCGTTGAAGCGGCCTCCGGGCACAACGTATCGCTCCGGCAGGTACAGCAATCCCGGGGGATTGATTTTGGACGTGTCGACTTCTCCCAGCCGATGAATTGCGATGGGCAGATGCTCGATTCTGACGTTGCACTTCCCGCTGAGACTCTTGACGGCCTCAGGCTCGGCGAATCCGGAAGGCAGGTATAAAACTGATGCGGTTGCGATCTTCGGATCGACCACGCTCTGGCAATCTGTCATCGAGCGAGTGAGGTTGTCCCATCCGGTCGAGATGTAATCGAGAATGGGCTTCAACCCCTGAGCGTCAGGCGCCGCGGCCGATGAGCGTCCGGCGGGCAGTCCAAGAATTGCGAAGATGAGCGCGCACCGAAGGCTGAAAGACAAGGCGGAACGAAGTTTTGAAGACGGTTTGTTGGGCATTGTGGCTAATCGAAAAACTCCGCCATCATAAACCGCTGTGACAGAACTGAGACAAAACATTTTGCAGCCGGAATGCTGTAAAGCTCATTCCGACCGGGTGATGTATCAGTTTGAAATTCTTAGAGGTCTGGAGAAAAGAGCACGCGGAGCAGGAACCAAAAACCCTCGTGGACGATACCGTAGATAAACCCGATCACTACGAGCAGACCCAAAATTCCCTTTGCCCAAGTCGGGAGTGGATCGACGATTTTATCCATTGCTCTTGAGATCAGTCCCATTGAGCCGCGCCCTCCTTTTTATAAGGACCACGCTTCACGGGTTGCAGCAGGCAATTGTCCGCTATTTCGATAGTACCTTTCACGCGGGCGCTTCGCGACGAACCGAGTATCACACAGGCCGGGTTTTACTGCGTTCTTTGGCTTATGGGTTTATGCTATGGAGTTTGCCGTTTGTGCTCGAGGGGGAAAACGAGTGAACAGACTCACTGGACTACTTCGTCTATTCGTGTGTTCGGCAGTAGTGTTGTCGGCAGCCGCTAGCTGGACGCAAGTCCCCGAAAATACCTACCAGGAATTGCATTGGCGCACGATCGGCCCGTTTCGTGGAGGCCGCACCCGCGCCGCCGCCGGAGTGCCAAGCCAGCCGAACCTCTTCTATATGGCTCAGGTGAACGGCGGCGTCTGGCGGTCGGATGACTACGGCCGCATATGGACTCCGATCTTCGACAGCCAGCCAACGCAATCGATCGGCGCCATCGCCGTAGCTCCCTCTGATCCCAACATCATTTACGTTTCCAGCGGAGAGGGACTGCATCGGCCTGATCTATCGGTGGGCAACGGCGTCTACAAATCGACGGACGCGGGCAAGACGTGGATACATCTTGGATTGCGCGAGGGACAGCAGATACCCGCGCTCGCAGTCGATCCGCGCGACCCCAACAAAGTCTTCGCTGCCGTCCTCGGGCACCCGTATGGACCGAGCGACGAGCGCGGGATTTACCTGTCGAAGGACGGCGGGCAGAACTGGCAGAAGGTCATTTCAAAGGACGAGAACACCGGGGGCTCAGATGTCGAAATCGATCCCTCGAATCCCGACATCGTGTACGCCTCGATGTGGGAAGTGCGCGAGGGCCCGTGGGAGGACGGCAACGAATTCAACGGCGCCGGAGGAGGGCTATTCAAGTCCACCGACGGAGGCAGCACATGGCATCCGCTGAAGACCGGATTGCCCGAAGATCTTTCGCAGATTTATGTCGCCGTGGCGCCCAGCGATTCGCGCCGTCTCTACGCAACTCTCGCCACCGCATCGGGCAAGTTGGGCGTCTATCGTTCCGAAGATGGCGGCGATAGCTGGTCGCAAATCACGAACGACCCGAGGCCTTCCGGACGAATCGGCGGCGGCGATCTGCCGATTCCCCGAGTTGATCCGAAGAATCCCGACGTTGTTTACGTCGCCAGCACGGTCACGATGAAGTCCACGGATGGCGGCAAGAGCTGGTCCGGATTCCGCGGCGCGCCCGGAGGCGACGACTACCAGAATCTCTGGATCAATCCCAACAACGGCAACATCATTCTTCTGGTCAGCGATCAGGGCGCAATCATCACCGTCAACGGCGGACAGACGTGGAGCTCATGGTACAACCAACCCACGGCGCAGCTGTATCACGTCATCGCCGACAATTCGTTTCCATATAAAGTTTGCGCGGGCCAGCAGGAAAGCGGCTCGGTCTGCATCAACACTCGCGGCAACGACGGCGCGATCACCTTTCGCGATTGGCACCCCGTGGGCGTGATCGAGTATGGCTACGTCGCTCCCGATCCGCTGAATCCCGACCTGATCTATGGCGCTGGACGAACGGAAGTCTCGAAGTTCCATTGGTCCACTGGGCAAGTGCAGGACATCACGCCGATACCACTGCGCAACGGGAAATACCGCGCCAATCGTACGGAGCCGATGATGTTCTCTCCTGTCGATCCGCACGTTCTTTACTATGCCACCGACGTTCTGTTCAAAACGACGGATGGCGGAAACACATGGGAGACCATCAGCAAGGACCTCACGCGCGAGAGCCCGGGCATTCCAGAAAGTGCGGGATCCATGCACAACAAAGGCGTGGAGAAGGCGAGAGGAGTGATCTACTCGCTGGCGCCATCGTTCAAGTCGATGAACACGCTGTGGGCTGGCACCGACGATGGGCTTCTTTGGATCACGCACGATGGCGGAAAAACGTGGTCCGAAATCACTCCGAAAGAGCTGACGCCGTGGAGCAAGGTCACGCAGATTTCCGCGTCGCACTTCGACGAACAGACCGCTTATGCCTCGGTCAGCCGCTTCCGCATCAACGACACACACCCCTACATCTATCGGACACACGATGGCGGCAAAACCTGGACGTTGATTACTAGCGGGCTACCCGAGTTTGGTCCGGTAGACACGGTGCGGGAGGATTCCGTTCGAAAGGGATTGCTCTTTGCCGGAACCGAGAATTCCGTCTGGGTTTCTTTCGACGACGGCGATCATTGGCAATCGTTGCAACTCAACCTGCCACACACGTCGATGCGTGATCTCTGGATCCACGAAAACGACTTGATCGTGGCCACGCACGGGCGCGGATTCTGGATTCTCGATGACATCGCTCCGCTGCGCGAGGCTTCTGCATCACTGGCAAGCGCCGTTCATCTGTTCAAGCCGTCGCCGGCTTACCGCGTTCAGCGCGACACGAACACCGACACGCCTCTACCGCCGGATGAGCCTGCGGCTGCGAATCCTCCCAATGGCGCGATCCTCGATTACTACCTGCCAACGAACGCGAACAGCGTAGCCCTCGAGATTGTCGATGCGGAAGGACACAGCGTTCGCAAGTTCTCGAACAGCGACAAATCTGATGCCAGTGAAGAAGAATTGCAGAAGCAACTGATTCCGCTGTACTGGGTGCGCGAGTTTCGTCATCTTTCGACAGAAGGAGGCATGCATCGCTGGGTGTGGGATCTGCACTATCCTGCTCCGTCTTCTACGCGGCACGAGTATCCCATCGCCGCCATCCCACATGACACGCCGCGAATGCCCCTGGGACCAACTGTCCTTCCCGGAAACTACTCCGTTCGTCTCACCATTGATGGCAAGACTTCAACGGCTCCGCTCACGGTAAAGATGGACCCGCGGGTGAAGACTTCGGCCGCAGCATTGCAGAAGAAGTTCCAAGCCGAGATGCACCTGGCGTCCGTGGTAAATGATTCAAGTGAGGCGGTGACCGAAGCCGCCTCGATCAAAACGCAGGTTGAGAAACTGAAGTCGACCGACTCCAAAGCGAAAGAGTCCGCCGAAGCGTTCGAAAAGAAACTCGATGCGCTTGCCGGATCTCAAGGAGGATTCTTCGCTCCTCCAAGCCCGGAGGCCACGCTGGCGCGCGTGAATGGCCAGGCCGCTACGCTCTACCAGCAGATCTGGCAGGCAGACGCCGAGCCTACCAGTGCGCAAATGGAAGCCATGACTGCAACCGAGCACGACAGTGCGGACGTTTTGAAGCGCTGGAAAGAATTGAAGAGCAGAGATTTGCCCGCGCTCAATCAACAACTGCGCCAGTCGCAGTCTCCGGAGATCAATCCGGAACAGAAACTTGAATTCCAGCAGACGGACGTCGACGAAGAGTAGGAACGCTGGACTTAGAGTTCCTCGACCATCTGTTGCAGGCGAGCAGCGATTTCGGCGGGATCCATCGCGGGCGGAAACTCGATTGGCCTGCCGATCTTCACGCCGATCTTTCCGGGCGGCGCGAATTTCTTTCCCGCCTGCTTGTACTCGAACAAGCCATCGATACGCATCGGCAGAACAGGGATCGCCAGATTCTGCGCCAGCAGGCCAATCCCAGAGCGGAACGGATTCATCTTTCCATCAGTCGTGTGCCGGCCTTCGGGAAATACGAGAATGCTATAGCCATGATCGACGGCTTCGCCCGCGTAGGCGAAGCTCTTGCGGAAACCGGATTCGCGCGGCAGCGGAAACAGGTTGAGCAGCGAAACTCCGAGCAGCCATTGCACGCGATCGTAGACGCGGGCGAATATGTTGCGCTCCCGAGGAGGCGTTCGAAGCACTTCCAACGCCTCACCACCAGTAGCCGTCGCCAGTCGATGGCGGAACCGTCCCGGCAGCGCTGTCAAAATAAATCCTGGATCCACGTCACCGACGTGATTTGAAATCACGAGCAGCGGGCCGTGTATTCCGCGAAGGTTCTCGCGTCCTTCCACGCGCGGCCAACCCAGCAGCAGAATCGCCGGGCGCATCACAAGATAGTGAACGATCACACGCAGCCACGTCACCGGCCAGCGGAGAACCCAACCAGGATAGTGATACCCGCGAATGGCACCCGTTTCGCCCCGGAGCATGCGCTCGAGATCGCCGACTGTTTTGACCGCGCTGAAGCGCGCTTCGCTGAGATCGACTTGATATCTGTCCTCTACTGCGCTCAACAACTCCACGCGGTCGAGGGAGCTCAAGCCGAGATCCATGTCGAGACTGGCATCTTCTTTCAGTCCGGCCTTGTGACGACCAGTCACGCGGGAGATCAGTTCCGCAAGTGGGCCGGCCTGATCGCCATCTGCGGCGACGGACTTCCCTTGCACTCTTTCCCGAGCGACTTCGGAAATTAATTTTCGTCGTGGCTTCTGCGTGCTGGTGCGCGGGAAATCGTCCTGTGGCCATTCGATCCACATCCGCATCCGCTGAAATTCTGCGAGGGACTCGTTGGCACGCCGCACCACCGCTTCAGCATCAGCATGATGTTTCAGAATCAAGACTGCGCAAGGTTCCGCATTGCCGCCGCGATCCATGCCAACCACGACACAATCCTTCACTTCAGGTTGGCGGCGCAGAGCGGCCTCGAGGTCGTCGGGATAAACGTTGGTGCCGCCCGGCGTGACGATGACTTCTTTCTTTCGACCTTTGAAATAAAGATTGCCTTGCGCATCCAGGGCGCCAATGTCACCAGTGTGATACCAGCCTTGTGCATCAGAGACGGATTGAGATGCGGTCCCCGACCAGTAGCCGGACGCGACTCCGCCGCCGCGAACGAGGATCTCACCGTCGTCGGCCAGCCTGAGTTCGCGCCCGGGCAGCACCTTCCCGATCGATCCTTTCCCCAGCTTGAAGGGATGATTCACGCTGATCAGCGAAGTGGTCTCGGTGAGGCCGTAGCCTTGGATCGCGGCATAGCCGAGGCGTCCCCAGAATTCTTCGGTCTCGTGATCGAGAGCGGCGCCGCCACAGATGAAAGCTAAGAATTTCCATCCAAACTGCCGTCGGATCGCACGGAAGATCCACCAACGATGCAAGAAGTGTTTTCCTTCAGCGGCGGCGTAGCGCTTTTGAAATGCAGTAATGCGACCGGCTTCTTCCAGATCGCGCTCGACCTTCTGCTTCAACGACTGCAGCACGCGCGGAACACTGACCAGCACCGACACTCGCTCGCGGCGAATCGTGCTAACAATTTCCGATGGCTTCAGTTCTTCCTGGAAAATCACGGTACCGCCCAGGATTGGCGGCAGGAACATGCCGAGGAATTGTCCGAAGACGTGGCTGAGCGGAAGCAAATTGAGAAAGCGCACCGGGTGTACGAACCGTTCATACTTGAGATATCCGCGCATCTCGCGCTCGAGCGGGGCGATGTTGGCGAGGACGTTG
>Ga0335080_10004303_pt1 | contig 14514 bp, 9 predicted proteins | sample Lox_Sample_34_FD_206720 | JGI IMG/M metagenome (GOLD analysis project Ga0335080, IMG submission 206720) | Soil microbial communities from Loxahatchee National Wildlife Refuge, Florida, United States - Lox_Sample_3.4 | ecosystem: Environmental > Terrestrial > Soil > Wetlands | place: USA: Florida... | reverse complement strand
CTACTATGGCTCGGTGGGCAGTCACATACAGGCATTTCCCTTCGCAAATGGGTTGTTCACCGCGAATCCCGCAACCACCGGCACTTCATTCGGATATCCTGGAGCGACCCCGAGCGTTTCGGCAAATGGATCGAACTACGGAATCGTATGGGCGTCGGAGAACACGAATCCAGCGGCTCTGCATGCTTATCGGGCCGACGACCTCAGCACCGAGCTCTACAACAGCAATCAGGCAACAGGCAGCCGCGATCACTTCGGTGCGGGGAACAAATTCATAACTCCCACCGTCGCGAACGGCAAGGTGTACGTCGGCACGACCAATGGCGTGGGGGTTTTCGGCCTTTTGCACTGCAGCTATTCGATAGACCAGCACGCATTGTCGTTTCTGCAGGCGGGCGGAACCGCATCTGTCAACGTGACAACTTCTTCCGCGTGTGTATGGAGCGTCAGTACCGACGCGTCTTTTGTCACCATCAATGGCAGCATCGGAGCCACCGGGAGTGCTTCGGTCTCTTTCAATGTGGGGGCCAATGGCACCGGTTCCACTCGCATCGCTCACCTGACTATTGCGGGGCAGACCCTGACCGTTAGCCAGGGCACTGCAGGAGTGTCATATACCCTGACAACGGCCGTTGTTCCGGCTGGGTCGGGGATGGTAACTGCATCGCCGGGCGCGTCCGGGTTGACGTATCCCTCTGGAACCCGGGTGTGTTTGACCGCGACACCGGCCTCGGACTGGATGTTCACTTCATGGAGCGGGGCCACGCTGGATGCTCAAAACTGCCTGGTGATGAACGCGAATACGACGGTCTCAGCCAGGTTCACTTGTGTTGCCGGCTGTCTCCTGCTGGATCAGGAGGACTTGTGGTTTGGCGCCACCAGTCGGGGGGCCATCGTAACCGGGCCGCAGGTGGTGCATGTGACGGCGTCTGCCGGAGTGAGCTGGTCGGCAAGTTCCAATAAGTCCTATATCGTCGTCAGCCCCACTTCCGGCACCGGCAACGGGACCTTCACTGTAGCCATACAGAGCACCATCCTCTCCAGCCCGGCCACACTCAGCGGAACGGTCACGGTGACCGCCGGCGGCGTGACAAACTCGCCCCAGACTGTGCAAGTATCTCTGAACGTAATCAATTCCGGGAGCACGGCTGCGCCCTTCGGCAGTTTCGACACACCCGCAAACAACACCACAGGCATCACGGGCAGCATAGCGGTGACTGGCTGGGCGCTGGATGATGTCGAGGTGCAGAAGGTGCAGATCTGGCGCGACCCGTTGCCATCGGACGGCGCAACGGGGCTGATCTATATTGGCGATGCTACTTTTGTGCCGGGAGCTCGCCCCGACGTGCAAGCGGCATATCCGGGTTATCCGCTAAACAATCGCGCAGGCTGGGGTTATTTGATGCTGACCAACGGCTTGCCCAGCAGCGGCGGGTCGGCGGGAACGGGCAATGGGACCTACCGGGTGCACGCCATCGCCATCGACCTCGACGGACACACCGCAGAACTGGGCGCGAAGACGATCACCTGCGACAACGCCGACGCGGCGACACCGTTCGGCGCCATCGACACACCGGCACAGGGGGCCACGGTTTCCGGCACCATCGTCAACTTCGGGTGGACGTTGACTCCGCAGCCGGCCTCGATTTCCGTCGACGGTTCAACCATCTGGGTGACAGTGGACGGACAGAATGTCGGACATCCGGTGTACAACCAGTACCGTTCGGACATCGCAACGGGATTCCCGGGCTATGCAAATGCGAACGGGGCGGTCGGGTATTTTTACCTGGACACCACCACGCTGAGCAATGGCATGCATACCATTGGCTGGCTTGTGACCGACAACCATGGTCGAGCCGACGGCGTTGGCTCCCGCTTCTTCTGGGTGCAGAACTGAGGGCCGCGGGCCAGTCCCGAGCGCGGCAACCTCAGTGAGGCCGCCGCAGATTCGCATCCCCTGGCCGAATGATCCTGAAGTTGCCGCTGCAGTGCAGCATGCTCATCAGGTAAAGCATTCCGTCGTAGTAACGCTGCTCTCCCGATGGGACCGGCGTGCTCCAGAGCTCTTCCACGAAGGCCTTCGCAACAGGTCCGCTGGTGGCCGCCAGACTCCCCGCGGCGGCCGCTGCCAGCATGCCTGTCGAATGTCTCGTCGAGAGGGGCTCGCCGTCCAGCGTGTACCGGTCTGCAAATGCACGGATGCCCTGGCTTTGCAGGAACTTCTGCAAGCGGTCACTCAGGACCGTCTCCCGCGGGTCCTTCCGCCACCACGAATAGTCCACCGACCAGTTGCTGGCGCTTCGCCACGAATCGTAACCGAAGGGCGTCGCGGACCCGTCCTGGTGCATGATTTGTGTTCCGTCGAACCAGGCGGCGTCGGGAGTCAGTCCGGTCTTCGGACCGGCAATCTTCGCGAACAGATCGCGGCTGACATCGGCGGCCCTGGCCCAGAAAGCCCGATCCTCTTCCGGTCCCCAGCGCGCCCAAAGCTCATAGAAAGCCGGCAGGTGATACGACGGATCGGTAAACCCGAGATCGACGTTGGGCACGAAGCGGATCATATAGTGCTCCTCGTCCACCATCGGACCGATGGTAATGGCTCGCGATTCCCAGGGAGCGTGAAACACGGGCGCGTGCTCGCCTTTCGCGGCCATTTCTCTTTCACGAGCTGTGTTGTTCGGGCTGGGCCAGGGATGGTCTGGCGGAACGAACGGCGTGTCCCCGGAATGGATGCGGAACGGCCCGGTCCCGGTCAACACCGCATGGTGCCGCATGCCGCGCAGGATCTTGTCGGCCTCGGCCCGATAGTCGTAAATCCCCTGCCCGCTGCCCCAGCGGTGCGCCGCGAAATACAGCGCCATCACGAAGTACTCCTCACCATCGGGCGCGGCGCCGGTCGCCCGCGGCGAGCCGTCGGTATTCATCGACCACGCGAAATACCCGACGGAAGGATCTTTCGGATCGGTGATGAGCATGTACGTCCTGGCCCAGTTCCAGATGGCGTCGAATTCGCGCTTCTTGTTCATCTGGACTGCGATCATCATGCCGTAGCTCATGCCCTCGGTGCGCGCGTCGTTGTTGGCCCAGTCGGTGATGTAGGCGAGCGGGCCGTTCTCATTCGCGCCGGTCTCGAAGTACAGGCGCTCCTCCTGTCCGTCGCCGTGAAACAACTGCCGGAAGGCTTTCTCGATCCTCGCCTGAGTTTCGCGCGGTGGATGTCCCGCCTCCGCAAACAGATCGCGATATTCGTTCGTTCTGTACGCGCCGTTTCCATCACCCGGCATGCGCGGGATGTCGCCCGGAGGAGCATTGGCGTGAGGTACCGGTGGCGAGAATGGCGGCCTGCTGGACTGCGCGGCCGCGCCGCCCGCCAATAACAGCAGAAGAGCGTTGACGGGGAGGCAATGACGAAGACGAGAACGGGTAAACAAGGCCGCACCTTTTGGGGAAGTGTATTGAGCCGCCCCGCCGGCGACTCTCTCTCAGCATTCCCACTATAGGAAGCGCAACTCCCTTCCGTCAAAGGCCGCGGAAATAAAGCGGTCAGCCTGCTCAGCACCTTGATCCGGCGCCGCACCCGCTGTATCCTTTCCACCAGGAAATCGTATGGCCGTTACCGTAAAGAGCATCGAACTGTGGCGGACGGAAGTGGAGAACACTCCCGGGACACTGGCCAGCGTCCTCGCGCCTCTCGCCGAAGCGGGCGTCGATCTGCAACTATGCATGGGTTATCGCTATCCCGGCAACGAAGCGAAAGCCGCAATCGAAGTGTTTCCCATCAAGGGAAAGAAAGCGGTCGCAGCGGCTGCATCGGCCGGTCTGAAAGTGGCTGCAATTCCAACATTGCTCATCGAAGGTGACAACCGGCCCGGTCTCGGACGGGCCATCGCACAAGCCCTGGCAGCAGCCGGAGTCAACCTCGACTTCTTCGTGGCGCAGTCGCTCGGGCGCAGGTTCTCCGCCGCGGCCGGATTCAAGAGCCCTGAGGGCCTGAAGCAGGCGTCCCCGCTGGTCAAAAAGGCAGCTGGCGTCAGGAAGAAGAGGTAGTCGCCGCGCATCGGTGAGAGAGCGCCACGCGAGCCCGTCCGGCCGCGACGTCGCGTCACCGCCCGGCCATCGTTTCAGACGCCGGTTTGGCAGGTCGGCTTGTTTTCTGCCATTTCCGGCGTCGCACCGGTCAGGCCTCGCCGCGGGGCTCCAGGCCGGTCCGGCCGTCGCCTCGGCTCACCTCAACTTCAGCGTGAGGATTGTGAGCGAGTGCTTAGGGAACAACCATGGGGCGAGTTTCTGCAAACGCTTTTCAGCAGAAACGTTACGCCGCACGCGAAGTTGCGTCAAGTCGAAAACAACGGTTCCCTCCCAGCAGCTCTGTCACTCGAAACGACGCTTTCCCTCGCCCGCCAGCCGCGCCAGCAGCGGAGCCGGTTCCCACAACGCGCCGTGACGCTCACGGAACTCGCACACCCGTCGATACACCTCCGCCAGCCCCACCTCGCCCGCATACCACATCGGCCCGCCGCGATAGCTCGGGAATCCGTAGCCCGTCAGATAGATCGTGTCGATGTCGCTCGCTCGCAGCGCGTAGCCCTCTTCCAGAATCCGCGCGCCCTCGTTCACCAGCGCGTAAATGCAGCGTTCCACAATCTCCTTCGCACCGATCTCGCGCCGCTCGATCCCCGCCGCCCGCGCCGTCTCCCCAATCAGCGCCTCCACCTCGACGTCCGGACTCGCCTTCCGATTCTCGTCGTACTTGTACCAGCCGCGCCCGGTCTTCTGCCCCAGCCGCCCCATGCGATAAAGCTTTTCCATCACCAGCGGCACGCGCCCCCCAGTCTGGCGCAGATGCTTGTGCGCTTCGGTCACGCGCCACCCGACGTCGATGCCCGCCATATCGTCCACCGCGAACACGCCCATCGCCATGCCCCACTCGTACAGCGCCTGATCAACGGCCCATGGTGTCGCGCCTTCCTCCACCAGGAACTGCGCCTCGCGCATGTACGGCAGCAGCATCCGGTTGCCCACGAAGCCGAAGCAATTCCCCACCACCACGCCGACCTTCTTCAGCCCCTTCGCCAAAGCCAGCGCCGTCGCCAGCACGTCCATCCCCGTGGCCTTGCCGCGCACAATCTCCACCAGCCGCATCACGTTCGCCGGACTAAAGAAGTGCAATCCAACCACATCCGTCGGCCGCCCCGTCACCGCCGCCAGCTCATCGATATCCAGCGACGAAGTATTGCTCGCCAGCACGCACCCCGGTTTCGCGATCCCATCCAGCTCCGCGAAGATCCGCTTCTTCAAGGCGAGATCCTCGAACACCGCCTCGATAATCAGATCCGCCTCATCGAACCCCGAGTAATCGGGCTGCGGCCGGATCATCGCCATGCGGCGCTCCATCGCCTCTGCCGTGAACCGTCCTTTGCGCACCGAGCTCTCGTAGTTCCGCCGGATCGTCTCCATCCCCCGCGCGAGCGCCGCCTCATCCGCATCCATGATCCGCGCCGGAATGCCGACATTTGCGAAGGCCATCGCGATCCCGCCGCCCATCGTCCCCGCCCCAACAATCGCCGCCCGAGCCACCGTCCGAGCCGCCGTCTCTTTCCCAATCCCCGGCACCTTCGCCGCCTCGCGCTCCGCAAAGAACGCATGGATCATCGCCCGAGCCTGCGCCGATTCCAGGCACTCTACAAACAGCTCGCGCTCCACCCGGCATCCCTCGGCATACGGCAGTGTGGCCGCCGCTTCAACCGCCGCGACGGCCCTCAGCGCAGCCGTCTGATTCCGCCGCACCCGCCGAGCCATCTCCCGACCCGCCTCGAACATCGCGGCGTCCCCCACCGCCGGCCGCTCGCTCGCCCGAGGCCACGGATCCCCATTCCCCGCCACCTCCGCGGCGAACGCCACCGCCCCCTCCAGCAGATCCCCCTCGATAATCCGATCCACAATCCCCACCGCCAGAGCATCCCCCGCCTTCACCGGAGCGCCCGTCACACACATCTCAATCGCCTTCGCCACCCCGGCCAGGCGCGGCAGCCTTTGTGTTCCCTCGGCCCCCGGAATCAGACCCAGGTTCACCTCCGGCTGCCCCACCTGCGCGCTCGCCACCGCGACGCGATAGTGTCCCGCCATGGCCAGCTCCAGTCCGCCGCCCAGCGCCGTCCCGTGAATCGCCATAACCACCGGCTTCGCCAGGTTCTCGCAGGCCGTCAGCAGATCGTGCAGCTTTGGCACGGTCCGCGCGCGCAGTTCGTTGATGTCCGCCCCCGCAACAAACGTCCGCCCCGCGCCGATTACTACCACGGCGCACGTCTCCCGGTCGCTCGCTGCCATCGTCAGGCATGCTTCCAGCCCCTCTGCCACCGCGCCGCTCAGCGCGTTCACCGGCGGATTGTCGATCGTGATCACGCCCACACTCCCGCGCCGCGTCAACTTCACCAGTCCGCTCATGACAATCCCAGCAGCCTCCGTGCGTTTTCTTTCAGAATCAGCGGCCGTACCTCAGGCCGGATATCGATCTTCTCAAAATCGGCCATCCACCGGTCCGGTGTGATCAGCGGATAGTCCGACCCGAACAGCACCTTGTGCTTCAGCAGCGTGTTCGCGTACTGAATCAGGCTCGCCGGGAAATACTTCGGCGACCACCCCGACAGGTCGATGTACACCTCCGGCTTGTGCAGACAGATCGAGATCGCTTCGTCCTGCCACGGAAACGACGGGTGCGCCAGGATAATGGGCATTCCCGGGAAATCCACCGCTACATCGTCGATATGCATCGGGTTCCCGTACTTCAGCCGCACGCCCCCGCCGCCCGGCATCCCCGTCCCAATCCCGCTGTGCCCGGTGTGAAACAACACCGGCAATTTCGCCTCGGCGAACACCTCATACAGCGGATACGCCACCCGGTCGTTCGGGAAGAACTGCTGTAGCGGCGGATGCAGTTTCAGGCCGCGAATCCCTCCCGATGCCACCAGCCGCTTCGCCTCCCGTGCCGCCTCCGCCCCACGCGTCGGATCGATGCTCGCGAATGCAATCGCCACATCGGAGTTCTCGGCCGCGAACTCCGCCACCGCATCGTTGGAAACCTGCGGTTTTCCCGTCAGCTTCTCGTCCACTGGAAAGATCACGAACCCGATCTTCCGCGAGCGGTAATAATCCGCCAGCCCCTTCCGGTCGCGCGGCGCGCCGCTGTCGCCGAAGTACTTGCGCGCGGCCGTGTCCGCGGCCTTCGAATCGTCCTCGGGCTCGAGGTGGACGTGCGTATCGATTGCAATCAGTTCATCAGTTTTCATGTTTTGCATGCAAAAACAACCGAGGTATTGTATCATCCCATGAATAGCGATAGATCACGATCTTCTCTGCATGCAGGACACTGACCGGCTCCGTCCACTCAACGTCGCCTCCTGGACCGTCGCCACCGAGCGCCGGCCCGGCGGAGCCATCCACGTCCGCCCGAGTCTCACTCTTGGCCCATATCCCGCGCGCCTCACAGATTCACTGGACCAGTGGGCCGATCGCGAACCCAGCCGCACCTTTCTCGCCGAGCGCGATCTCTCCGGTGGCTGGCGTCGCGTCACCTTCGCCGATTTCCGCCAGCAGTCCCGCCGCATCGCGCGCGCCCTGCAGGACCGCGGTCTCACCTCCGAGCGCCCTCTGGCGATTCTATCCGGCAACAGCATCGAACATGCGCTACTCGCCGTCGCCGCGATGTACGCCGGCGTCCCCTGCGCGCCGGTATCGCCGGCCTACTCGCTCATCTCTTCTGACCTTGGCCGCCTCCGCCACGTTTTCGATCTCCTCACCCCCGGCCTCGTCTTTGCCGCCGATGGCTTCGAGTTCGCGCGTGCCATCGAGAACGTCGTGCCACCCGGCACTCCGCTAATCGTCAGCCGGAATCCGCCGCTGGGGCGTCCCGCCGGGTTCTTTCACACGCTCCTCGAAGCCCCGCCTCTCGACGGTGAGCCGTCTGCCGGTCCCGATTCCGTCGCGAAGATCCTGTTCACCTCCGGCTCCACCGGTATCCCCAAAGGTGTCATCACCACGCACCGGATGCTTTGCAGCAATCAGGAAATGCTGCGTACCGTCTTCCCATTCTGGGCCGACGAGCCGCCCGTCATCTGCGACTGGCTCCCCTGGCACCACACCTTCGGCGGCAGTCACAATTTTGGTCTTGTGCTCTACAACGGCGGCACTCTGTACCTCGATCGCGGCCGCCCCATGCCCGGCGCCTTCGACGAGAGTCTGCGCAACCTCGGCGAAATCGCGTCCACGGTGTACTTCAATGTGCCCAAAGGCTACGAGTTGCTCGTGGATCACATGTCCGCGAATCCCGCCTTCCGCGGACATTTCTTCTCCCGCCTGCGCATGGCCTTTTTCGCCGCCGCCGGACTGCCGCAGCACATCTGGGACGCCTTCGATCGTCTCGCCATCGAAACGCTCGGAGCGCGCATCCCCATGCTCACCGGCCTCGGCGCAACCGAAACCGCCCCGTTCGCGATGTGCGCGGACAAGGCCAACCATCGTTCCGGCGTGGTCGGCCTGCCTGTCCCCGGCATGGATCTGAAACTCGCGCCCGTGAACGGCAAGCTGGAAGCGCGCGTCCGCGGCCCCAACGTCACCCCCGGCTTCTGGCGCGAAGAAGCGCTCACTCGCGCCGCCTTTGACGAGGAAGGCTTCTACTGCATGGGCGACGCGCTCCGCTTTATAGACCCCGCCGACCCAAACCGTGGCTTCCTCTTCGACGGCCGCATCGCCGAGGACTTCAAGCTCTCCACCGGCACCTGGGTCAGCGTCGGCCCGCTGCGCGCCAGGTTCATCCTTCACGGCGCGCCCTGGGTGAAAGACGTTGTCATCGCCGGGCATGACCGCGACGAGGTCACCGCCCTCATCGTCCCCGACCATGGGCCCGGCCATCCAGCCCGCGCTGTCTTTGAATGTCTGCTTCGCGATTTTGCGCGCGAGAGCACCGGCAGTTCGAACCGTATCGAGCGGGCCATCGTTCTCACCGACCCGCCCTCTCTCGATGCGGGCGAAATAACAGATAAAGGTTCCATCAATCAAGCCGCCGTCCTCTGTCGGCGCGCTCATCTGGTCGAGCGGCTGTACTCGACTCCGTACGCAGAGGAGGTCATTGTCCTATGAGCACGCCCGACACCGAATCGCAAACGCTCCGCGCTCTGTTTCTCATGCGCGAGATGATCGTGCGCGGCGAGTTCGCGCCCGGCGAGCGCATCCGTGAAATCCCCCTGGCCGAAAAGCTCGGGGTCTCGCGAACGCCGCTGCGCCTGGTGCTCGATCGTCTCGAAAACGAGGGGCTGCTCGAAGCCCGGCCAACCGTTGGCTTCGTCGTGCGCGAGTTCACCATCCAGGACATCCTTGACACCATTGAGCTGCGTGGAGTGCTGGAGGGCACCGCCGCGCGTTTTGCCGCCGAGCGTCTCGGGTCCGACGACGATCTGGCCGTCATGCGCAAATCCATCCGCCGGACCGAAGCCCTCCTTGCCGAGTCCCGCGGCGGCGTCGAAACGCTGGGCGAGTACGCCGGCCTCAACACCCGCTTCCACGCCGGCCTCCTCGATCTCGCCCACAGTGAAATGCTGCGCCGTTCCATCGAGCATGTTCTCGCCCTCCCCTTCGCATCGCCCAACGCCTTTGTCGCCGCGGAATCGGAAGCCGACCAGTGGCGCGAGGCTCTCGGCGTGTCGCTGTGGCAGCACCGCGCGATCACGGACGCAATCGCGGAACGCGAAGGCGCGCGTGCCGAAGCAGTCGCCCGCGAGCATTCGCGCATGGCCCGCCGCAGCGTGACGCTCGCCTTCGAACGCCGCCGTTACGAAGAGATCCCCGGAGGCTCCCTTCTGCGTGTATGAATATCGGGACAATCCAATGAAGAACGCCATAATCCTCACCCTCCTCGCGCCTTTCGCCTTCGCGCAGGCGCCCCATCCGTGCGCCGATGTCGCGCACTTCTCCGTGCCCGGCCTGAATCTGAAGATCGTGAAGGCCGAACCAGTTCCCGCCGCCGCGCCCGGCACTGTGCGCATCTCGCCGGCGTTTCCCGGCACAGTGGGCGTAGCTGTCCCCGCGTACTGCCGCGTGGACGGTGTTATCGACGAGCGAACTGGCGCCGATGCCAGGCCCTATGGCATCGGCTTCGCGCTCGGCCTGCCCGACGAATGGAACGGCCGCTTCCTCTTCCAGGGCGGTGGCGGATTGAACGGCAGCGTCGCCACCCCGCTCGGCATGAACGCCGCCGGCGATGTCCCTGCCCTCGCCCGCGGCTTCGCCGTTGTCGATACTGACACCGGCCACAAAGGCCAGGTCTTCGACGGCGCATTCTTCGCCGATCAGCAGGCCAGCCTCGACTTCTATTACGTCGCCATCGGCCGCGTCGCTGTCCTCGCGAGGCAGATCGTCGCCTGGTATTACGGCCATCCCGCCGAGTACTCCTACTACGACGGCTGTTCCACCGGCGGACGCGAGGCCATGATCATGTCGCAGCGCTATCCGTCGTATTTCGACGGCATCATCTCCGGCGCTCCCGCCATGCGCACCGGCTACTCCAACCTCGCCCTCGGCTACATCGGCTCCGTCTTCGGAAAAGCCGCCGCCGACGGCAAGGCTTCGTCGCTGCTCTCCGACTCCGACCGCAAGCTCGTCATCGACGCATTGCTCGAGAAGTGCGACGCCAGGGACGGCCTGCGCGACGGCATGATCTTCAACACCCGCGCCTGCGATTTCGACCCCGCCGCCCTCGTTTGCAGCGGCCCGAAGACCGACCAGTGCCTCGCCGCCGCCCAGACCAGCGCCCTGAAGACCGCCTTCGCCGGCCCGAAGAACCTGCACGGCGACGAGCTCTATCCCGGGTATCCGTGGGATGTCGGCATCGGCTACCACAACGGCCTCCCCGGACTCCTTTACGGCCCCACCATCCCCGTGCGCACCGCCGCGGGCCCCGGCTTCGACCTGCAGAGCGAAGCCGCCCGCATCGCCGCCAACCCTTCCGCCCTCCTTGGCGACAGCACCTGGACCAACCTCAGCACCTTCTCAGCGCACGGCAAGCTGCTCTTCTACCATGGCCTCAGCGATCCCTGGTTCTCCGCGCTCGACACCCTCGAATACTACGAGAAGATGGCCCACGACACCGCCGGCCCCGCGCCTGTCGAGTCCTGGAGCCGCTTCTATTTCGTTCCTGGCATGGGCCACTGTGGCGGCGGCGCCTCTGCCCTCGACCACTTCGATATGCTCACCGCCATTACCGACTGGGTCGAGAAGAACCACGCCCCCGATTCTGTCATTGCCACCGGCCCCGCCTTCCCCGGCCGCAGCCGCCCGCTCTGCCCATATCCGCGGCACGCCCAATACAACGGCCAGGGTGACCCCAACGACGCCGCGAACTTCACCTGTCGCGAATAATCGGAGGACTCAATGAACTACCGCAGCGATGTCGTGGGCAGCCTCCTGCGCCCGCCTTATCTCAAGGACGCTCGCCGCCGCCATGAAGCCGGCGAGCTCACCGAAGCCGCGTTCAAGAAGATCGAAGATCGCGCGGTGGACGAAGCCGTCGCCCTGCAGGCCGCCGTCGGCCTCGACGTCCTCACCGATGGCGAACTCCGCCGCTATGCCTTCTTCGGCCACCTGATCGATGCCGTCGAGGGATTCGACAAGCTCGGCGGCTGGGCCATTCCATTCCGCAACGAGGCCGGCGACAAGCTCGTCCTCCAGCGCCCCGTCGTTGTCTCGAAGCTCCGCCGCAAGCGCCCGCTCTGCGCCGAGGAGTTCACCTACCTCCGCGCCCGCACTGACCGCCCCGCCAAGGTCACCATGATCAGCGCGCAGCAGGCCGCCGCTTACTACGATCCCGAGAAATCCGCCGGCGCCTACCCCGCCATCGACGCCTACCTCGCCGACATCGTCGCCATCATGAAGGACGAAGTCGCCGAGCTGGTCCGCCTCGGCTGCACCTACATCCAGATCGATTCGCCGCAATACGCCGCGCTCCTCGACCCCGATATTCGCGCCGGCTACCAGCAGCGCGGCAACGACCCCGATCGCCTCATCGACCTCGCAGTCGAAATGGACAACGCCGTCATCGGCCACCACCCCGGCATCGTCTTCGGCCTGCACCTCTGCCGCGGCAACAATCAGAGCCGCTTCTACGCCTCCGGCGACTACGCCCCCATCGCCCGCATCTTCAAGCAGACCCGTTTCCACCGCTTCCTGCTCGAATTCGACGACGAGCGCTCCGGCGGCTTCGAGCCTCTCGCCACTGTCCCCGACGATCGCGTTGTCGTCCTCGGCCTCATCTCCACCAAGCGTCCACGCATGGAAGACATCGGCGATATGAAGGCCCGCATCGACGCGGCGTCGCACTACATCGCCCGCGACCGCCTTGCCGTCAGCCCCCAGTGCGGCTTCGCCTCCACCATCGAAGGCAATGAGATCACCGCGCAGGATCAGGAAGCCAAACTACGCCTGGTCGCCGAGCTGGCCCGCGAAGCCTGGTGATCGTCCCATCTCCTCGGCCGCCATTTGGAATGCAGTGTTCGCCGCCGGAACCCCCGCATACACCGCCACCATCAACAGCGCCTCCTCCACATCGCACGCCTCCAGCCCATGCGCCAGCCCTGCCCACACATGCAGCCGGAACTCCTCCCACCGCCCCAGCGACGCCGTCATCGCCAGCACCAGCAACCGCCGCGTGCGATCCTCCAGGCCAGGGCGCGACCACACCGTACCCCATGCATACCGCGTGATCAACTCCTGAAACGCCGCTGTGAACTCCGTCGTCCGCGCCACCGCGCGATCCACGTGCGCATCCCCCAGCACCGCACGCCTTTTCACGAACCCCGCCGCCAGTGCGTCGTCTTCGCGAGGCAGCAGAAACCGTAGCAGCGCTGTCGAAAACGAATGCGGCTTTTCGACAGCGGACAGATGCGCCGTCGGCAGATGCTCCACCTTCGCGCCCGCGATCCCCGCTGCCAGCACCTCGCCATGTCCGGCCCACGGCGTCGACACATCCTGGTCGCCAATCATAATCATTGTCCGCGCGCGAATCGCGTTCAGCTGCGCCATATTATCCATATCGCGAATCGCCGCGCAGCACCCCGCATACCCTGCGGGATCGGTCCCCAGCAGCACGCGCCGCACGGCCGCCACCTCAGCCCCGCCCGCCGCCAGCGTCTCCGGCGTAAAGAACCGGCCCATCGCCGTTTCTTCCACCGCCGCCATCCCTTTCGCCAGCACTGTTCGCCGCCGTTCTTCCAGTGGGCTCGCATCCGGATACTTCGCCGACGTGTTCGCCAGCACCAGAGCCGTCACGCGCTGTGCCGCGTTTGCCGCCACCCACTGCCCGATCATTCCCCCCATCGATAACCCGCACCACGCGAACTCTTCGAGGCCCAGCGCGTCCGTCAGCGCCAGCGCATCGCGGGCCAGCAGCTCAATCGTGTAATCGCCGGCAGGAACGTCGCTCGCGCCGTGGCCGCGTGTGTCGTAGCGGAGCACGCGGAAATGCGGGCGTAGCGCCTCTGCCTGCGCATCCCACAGCGTGTGGTCGCAGCCCAGTGAGTGCGAAAACACCACCACCGGCCGCCCCTCCGCGCCCTCCAGCCGATAGTATTGCCGCACCCCGCCCGCCTGAATCACCGGCATCTCGTCACTCCGTCTCCAGCAATCGCTGCCGCAGCGATTCCGCCGACCCCAGCCAATCCTCCGCCCGCCCCTGCACCGATCCGTCTTTCAACATTTCCGCCACCCTGGATTGCGCCGTCTCGCGTCCCACCTTCTCCGCCAGCTCCATCGCCGCCTTCTCCGCGAACACCGCCCCTCCCGCCGCCTCCAGATTCGCGCGCATCCGCTCCGCATTCACCGTCAAACCGCCGGTCATCTCTGCCAGCGTCGCCATCGCGCTTCCGGTTGCCTGCACCACTTCAGTCACGGTTGGCCACTCCGCCTGCCAGCCTCCGCACGCGCGCTCATGTTCCTGCACCATGCCCATGAGGAACGACGAGATCATCCCCGGCACTCGCACCGCCGCCGCCAACACCATCGCCGACCCCGCCGGATTCCTCTTTCCCGGCATCGCCGACGATCCCCCGCCGCGCTCCGCCACTTCTCCCACCTCGGCCTGCATCAGCAGCGATACGTCGCGCGCGATCTTCCCCATCGCGCCGGTATAGATCCCGCAATTCGCCACCACCGCCGCCAGACGATCGCGATGCGCATGCCACGGCGTGGCTTCGCCCAGTCCCAGCTCCCGCGCCACCTCGCGCCCCAGTTCCACGCCGCGCTCGCCGTAGGACGCCAGCGTCCCCGCCGCCCCGCCGAACTGCGCCACCAGCGCTTCCTCAAACGCCCGCGCCAGCCGCCGCCAGCACCGCCGCACCTGCGCGAACCATCCCGCCGCCTTGTATCCGAAGGTTGTCGGAGCCGCCGGCTGCAGCAGCGTCCGAGCCAGCATCACCGTCCCCGCGTGCCGCTGCGACAGATCCCGCAACCCTGCCTCGATCCTCGCCTGCT
>Ga0335080_10004300_pt1 | contig 14520 bp, 12 predicted proteins | sample Lox_Sample_34_FD_206720 | JGI IMG/M metagenome (GOLD analysis project Ga0335080, IMG submission 206720) | Soil microbial communities from Loxahatchee National Wildlife Refuge, Florida, United States - Lox_Sample_3.4 | ecosystem: Environmental > Terrestrial > Soil > Wetlands | place: USA... | reverse complement strand
CCAAAGCCCGATCGTGAGGAATGCCACAAGCCGCACCCGAAGAGTAACCGAAGCGCCCGTTTTCGACACAATTGCCATCTGAGTCGTCATCAAGACTTCCTGGTTGAGGGTTCAGTTGAATCTGCGAATGACGGCGTGATTATATTCTGCCGCAATAGATTCAGTCAATCTGAAAGTGGCCAGCAACCAGCGGGAATCAATAACGTGACGGCTGGTCTAACCTTCTCTTTGACAGGCTGTTCAGTTATACTACAGCTCGTGAAACCCGATTCCTGGCGTCATGGAATCACGCCCTACCAATGGCTGGTGCTGTCCGTCGCGTGGCTTGGCTGGGTGTTCGACTCAATGGACTCGACCATCTACGCGCTGGTCCTGCAACCGGCGTTGCACGATCTCCTGCGTTCTCCTGATGGCGGGCAGGTCACCGCTGATGCGATCGGCTGGTATGGTGGAATCATTTTTTCAATTTTTCTGATTGGTTGGGCTGTTGGCGGCGTGTTGTTCGGCGTGTTGGCCGACCGTTTCGGTCGGACCAGGGCACTGGTTTTCGCCATATTGATTTACGCGCTTTTTACCGGTTTGGCGGCCTGGTCACAAACGTGGTGGCAACTGGCCGTGTACCGACTGGTTACGGCGCTCGGCATCGGCGGCGAGTGGGCGGCGGGTGCGGCACTGGTGGCCGAGGTATGGCCGGAGGACAAACGCACGCGGGCCGCAGGTCTGCTGCAATCAGCGTGGGCCGCCGGATTTCTGTTGGCTGCGGTCTTCAACCTGCTCTTGCGCAACCACGGTTGGCGGCCTTTATTCGTCGTCGGCGTGGCGCCGGCCATCGTCGCGGTCTTTGTTTTCTTGTGGGTCAAGGAACCGGAACGTTGGGTCAAGGCGCATGCGGCCGAGAGGCAAACCGGCGGCTTGCACCCTTCGAAAGTGGCGGAGCTGTTTACGCCGGCACTGGTCAGGTCCACTTTGGTTGGGTCCGGCCTGGCCTTTGTGGCCGTGTTCGGATTGTGGGGTGCGACGAATTGGACGCCGACTCTCATCCGCGCCCTGCCGGATTTGCAGAACCTGAGCGCCGCCGCACTGATAAGCCGCGCCAGCTACGCCGCCATGCTGCTGAACGTCGGAGCGCTGGCCGGTTACCTCAGTTTTGGCCCGCTGGCCGACCGGCTGGGTCGGCGCTGGGCTTTCGCGCTGATGTGTCTCGGCAGCCTGGTAATGTTGCCGATCACTTTTCTGGCGCCACGGACCTATACCGAGGTGTTGGTGCTGTTGCCGCTGCTGGGCTTCTTCAATAACGGCATTTTCAGCGGTTTCCCGATCTACCTGCCGGAATTGTATCCGACGCGCATTCGCGCGACCGGCGCGGGTTTTTGTTTCAATATCGGCCGGGTGCTGGCGGCCAGCGGACCGTTTCTGACCGGTTATCTGGTTACAGTGCTGGGCGGTTTTGGCCGTGCCGCCAGTGCCATTGCTGTGGTTTATCTCGTCGGCCTGTTGATCCTGCCATTGGCACCCGAAACCAAAGGCCAACCGCTGCCGGCCTGAGCCGACTGGTCGTTGGGGTGGTTAATAGAGGCGCATCTGCGTACTGTTATTAACGGAATGACGAGCGTTGTTTGGAGTTACGGGTTTACGCGGCAAATCGCCTAAACCGCCTGAAGGCGGAACTATAAACCAGAACTATGCTTGGATGGCTGTTGAGGGGTTGAAACGCCAGAGAATCTGCGTAAGCTCCGTTCTGGCAAACTATGAAAGCGAATTTATGCAGATGAAAGACAAGCCAATCCCGATCAACAGCGGTTGGAAAATCCGCGTCACTGGTTTGCGTTTATCGGCAGGGTTTTGTCTGGCGACTATGACCGCCACGGCGGTGCCGCAACTCATCAAGCCCGGTGAAATCTGGCCGGATGACCGGGGCCGCCACGTCCAGGCGCACGGCGGCGGCATCCTCAAATTCGGCGATGCCTGGTATTGGTTCGGCGAGGACCGCACGGCGGGATTGCCGCGCACCAACCGTTACGTCAGTTGTTATTCATCCACGGACCTCGCCCACTGGACCTTTCGCAATGAGGTCGTCAAATTTTCGGACCCGGCCAACCTGGGCCGCGGCTGGATTCTCGAGCGGCCAAAAGTGTTTTACAACGCGCGGACAAAAAAGTTCGTGATGTATATGCATTTCGACAATCGCGGTTACAAATTCGCCGGCGTCGGCGTGGCGACCTGCGACACCGTGGACGGCGATTATCAATACGTGAAAAGTTTCCGTCCGCTCGGCCACGAAAGCCGGGACATCGGCCAGTTCGTTGATGACGATGGCTCGGCGTATCTGATTTTTGAAGACCGGCCAAATGGTTTTCACATCGCGAAACTTTCCGACGATTATCTGGACGTGGCGATAGACGTGCATCTTTTCACGAATCATCTGGAAGGCGGAGCCTTGGTGCATTACCGGGGACTTTACTATGTCATCGGCTCGGAACTGACCGGCTGGCGGCCCAACCCGAACAAATACGCCACAGCGAAATCCCTGTCGGGCCCGTGGTCGGAATTCAAAAACATCGCTCCGCCCGAAACCAACACTTACGGTTCGCAATCCACGATGATGCTCAAGGTCACCGGTACCAAAACCACCACGGTCATTTTCATGGGCGATATCTGGAAACCCTGGACGCAGTGGGATTCGCGTTACCTTTGGATGCCATTGGAAATCGGCGATGGCCAGCTTCGGCTGCCGCCGCCGAAGGAATGGACATTGGATGTTGTTACCGGCGAGGCCGTCATCCAAAAATGAACTGGCAGGCCTGCTGGTTAAGGATTAAACCGCAACCGCACAACAGAAAGGGAGCACACGCGGCTCGCGTGTCGTTTTCGGCGGCCCGCCGAAAACTTCGTACCACCGACTTTCCACGCTCCGTTTGATGAAGTGGATGATGGTTGGAGAAAGTGTTTGGCGGGCCGCCAAACACTGCAGTCCGGCGGCCTGCGCTCCCCAACCAATTTCATATTTACGGTTGAAACCGCTTCTTGTTCCCATAAACTCCGCCGTCAACCAAACCATGAAAACGCATTTTGCAGCGGCAATTTTGCTGTCCTCTTTAATTATGTCACACGCTGAAATTCTCGCCCCGATTTCTCTCTGGTCCGGCGGCGCACCCGGCGCGCTGGGCACCAACGCCGCGGATATTCCCACGCTCACGCCGTATCTGCCTGACCCGACGAATGCCACAGGAGCGGCGATGGTGGTTTGCCCGGGCGGCGGCTACAGCCATCTGGCGCCGCATGAAGGCAATGATTACGCGCTTTGGCTGAATCAGCACGGTGTGACCTGTTTCGTGCTCAAATACCGGCTCGGCTCGCGTGGATACCGGCATCCGGCAATGTTCAATGATGTGACACGCGCGCTGCGAATGGTCCGGGCGGACGCCGCAGACTGGAAAATTGATCCGCATCGCATCGGCATCATCGGTTCTTCGGCCGGCGGGCATCTGGCGGCGACGCTGCTGACCCATTTCGATTCCGGCAACACCAATTCGGATGACCCGATTGAGCGGCAAAGTTCACGACCAGATTTAGGCATCCTTTGTTACGCGGTTATCACGATGGGCGAATACGCGCACCAGGGTTCGAAGGACAATTTGCTGGGCAAACACCCGTCGAAGAAACTGGTTAAACTGCTTTCCAACGAATTACAGGTCAAAACCAACACGCCGCCGTGTTTCATCTGGTGCACCTACGAGGACAAAACCGTGCCGATGGAGAACAGCCTGATGTTTGCCGAAGCGCTGCGGAAAGACCATGTGCCGTTCGATTTGCACATTTACCAGAAGGGTCCGCACGGCATGGGGCTGAAAGACAAACCGCCTTTCGCGCATCCGCATCCGTGGGCGAACGATTGCCTGTTCTGGCTGAAACAGCAGGGCTGGGTGAAGGATTGAAGCGTAAAAATACCGTTTGACAAGACGCGAATACGGCGCTAAAAGGACTGTATGACGACTTTAACGATTACCAAGGCTCGCGCCAACCTCTCTGCCTTGCTGGAGAAGGCCAAACGCGGCGAAGACATCGGGATAGTGTCCGGCGACCAGATTGTGGCGTTGCGCCCGGTGACAATTTCTTCGGACGATTACGCGTGGCGGGAATACGGCGCGACGCCCGCCGAATTGCAGCAATTCGAGAAGCGGATGGAGCGAACAATTACCGCCGAGCGCAAACGCGGGAAGATAAAGCGTTTTTCCGGCAACCTGGAAAAGGATTTGGCCGATTGAAACCGTTGGAATTGAGCGAGTCATTCCGCCACGGCGTTCGAGCTTATCCGAAGGAGACGCGCCGGAAAATTGGGGCAGCCTTGCAACAGTTGGAACGCGATTTCGGACATCCACACGCGCATCGGGGCTTGGGCATTCGCCGGGTGACAGGAAACTACTTTGAAATCCGCGTTGGTCTGGACATCCGGCTCATTTTTCAGAACCGCCCCGAGTCACTTCTATTTCTGACGGCCGGCAGCCACGACGAAATTCAGAAATTTCTGCGTGGGGTTTAAGGTTCGCGTCGGTTTTAAAGCACCAGAGGGCTGGCGCACTCCGAGACGCTTTGCGTTCGCCAAGTCGCGCCGTATTTCCGTCAGGTTTTGGACTGCGGCGGCCCTCCGCCGCTTTCTATTCTCGAACCGCCTATACCAAATTCTCCTCGACGAAACCAGCGGGCGCGAAATAGCGTCCGGGTTGTGGGCGGAATTGCCTGCCTGAATGAAACTATCACATGAAAGGCTGACGAAAATAGCTCCGCCGCCGATTCATCCGGTGGCACCTGGTTCACCAGCAGGGTGGGATCAAATTGAAGCAGAAATTGGCATTCGGCTGCCGGAAGATTTTAAGGATTACATCGGCGTTTATGGGGCGGGACAATGGGCGAATTTTTTTGGCGTGATAAACCCTTTTTACGAGTGGAAGCACCCCCCTACAAAGAGAAGTTGGCGTAAATGGATGCAGGATCGATTGGAATTCCTCGATGAGTGGCAAGAAAAGCATGCGGGAGATGTTGCGCCATTCCGATGCTATCCAGCGCCCGGCGGCTTGCTTGCATTTGGATACGACGACTGTGGCGGCACGTTATGCTGGAAGACCGTTGGCGAGGTGGATTCCTGGAGTATCATTTGTCTTGATGCAGAATTCTCCAAACAATTCGATCGGTTTGACATGTCACTTACGACATTTCTCGCGGAATTACTGACCGCAAAAATTTGCCCCAGGACATTTCCGGAGGACTTTTCTCCTCTCCGGAAGACAATGTTTCGACCTTACACCGACGAATGATTTTCACCGTTTCGACTCGCAAAGGTTTTCCTTGCTATTCTTCGCATTTCCGCTATTCTCTATCTTGCCTGAACGCCGTGTGTGCGGACCTGTCCTCCGTAGCAAAAGTGCGAAGGATGGATGTTCATTGAGGCTGAGAAAAAACCGTTAATGTATAACCTAAATTTTAACCTCCGTTGCCCCGGCAGCGAACGTTAGTTAGGCAATGGAGCTTCGGTTCCCGCCGTTTGGACCCCAAGTTCCCGCAGAATCCACAGTCAAGTTATGCTCACGATGGAAGAAGCCCTGAAGCAGACCAGCATGCGGTTTGCGGCAGGCGAAATTGTCAAAGGCAAAATCATCGAAGTCCGCCCCAAAGAAGTCCTGGTGGACATCGGCTACAAAAGCGAGGGTGTCATCCCCGGCACCGAATTTGAAGACATCAAAACGCTCAAGGTCGGCGATGAAATTGATGTCCTGATTGAAAAACTCGAAGACAAGGACGGCATGGTGGTCCTGTCGCATGAGAAGGCCGAGTTCAAGAAAAATTGGGACAAGATCCTCACGATTTGCAACGAAGGCGGGCGCATCACCGGCAAGGTCAAATCGCTGGTCAAAGGCGGCCTGGTCGTCAACGTCGGCGTCGAGGCATTTTTGCCCGCATCGCAAATTGATGTCATCACACCGAAGAACCTCGCGCAATTTGTCGGCAACTCTTACGAGTTCAAAGTCGTCAAAATCAATCAGGAGCGCCAGAACATCGTCCTGTCGCGCCGCGAACTCATCGAACAGGAACGTAGCGAGCGCCGCTCGGCGTTGCTCGCCGAGATGGTGCCGGGCGATATCCGCAAGGGCACGGTCAAGAACATCACCGATTTCGGCGCGTTCATTGACCTGAACGGCATTGACGGCCTGTTGCATATCACCGACATGAGCTGGGGCCGCATCGGGCATCCGTCCGAGTTGCTCAAGATCGGCCAGGAAATCGACGTCGTGGTGCTGGACGTGAACAAGGAGAAGGAACGCGTCAGCCTCGGTCTCAAGCAGAAGATGTCCAACCCGTGGGACAGCATTGAAACGAAATATCCCGTCGGCGCGCGGGTCAAAGGCAAGATTGTCAACCTGGTGCCGTATGGCGCGTTTGTGCAACTCGAGCCGGGCGTCGAAGGATTGGTGCACGTCACCGAATTGTCGTGGACAAAGCGCATCGCCAAACCCAGCGACATGCTCAAGCAAGGCCAGGATATTGAGGCCGTTGTCCTGGGCATCAACCGCGAAGAACAAAAAATTTCCCTCGGCATCCGCCAGTTGGAAAGCAATCCGTGGGACACCGCGGAGCAGAAGTATCCCAAAGACACCCACGTCAAGGGCAAGGTGCGCAATCTCACCAGCTACGGCGCGTTTGTTGAACTGGAGGAGGGGATTGACGGCATGATCCATGTGTCCGACATCTCGTGGACGCGCAAAATCAATCATCCGAGCGAAGTGCTGAAGAAAGGCGACGAAGTCGAGGCTGTCGTGCTGGAAGTGGACCGCCCGAACCAGCGCATCGCGTTGGGCATGAAACAACTCGCGCAGGATCCGTGGGAGAAAATTGACGAGCTTTACAAGGTCGGCGACCTCGTCACCGGCAACGTCACCAAGCTCGCGAGCTTCGGCGCGTTCGTCGGCTTGAAACACGAAATTGATGGGCTGGTGCACATCTCCCAAATCAGCGAAGAACGCGTGGACAAAATCAAAAACGTCCTCAAAGTCGGGCAGGAAGTCACCGCGCGCGTGGTCAAGATTGACAAGGGCGAACGCCGCATCGGCCTGTCCATCAAGGCCGCCAGTTACACCGACGAGCAACTCAAAGAAGAACAGAAACTCCTCGACGCGCTTAAACCCGGTGAAGACCTTGTGGCTTTGCAGCACGCCTTCGACGCCGCCGACGAAGCGAAACACGAAGAGACCAAGCAGGAATAATCGGCCTCCGAATTGAATTCACTCAGGCGGGCTGGCAACGGCCCGCCCGTTTTTTGGTTCTGATGAGTTCTGAATAAGTCATTGAAGCTGGAAAAACTGCGCAGGCGAGGTGTTGGTTACGGTTACGCCAGTAATTGACGTGCCGTTAGTGACGGCGACCCAGTTTGGATTGGCCAAATTAGTAGCAGTCACAAGGATGTAATTGTTAGTGCTGGCCGGCCAGAAAATGGCGATCTGATTGCCGACCACGGCGATGTTCAGTGCCGGCGGTCTGTTCGATGTGCCGCCTGAGACTGGTGTGGGCTGGAAAACCAGACCAGATGGATAAGACAACCCTGATGCAAAAGTGCTTCGCACACTATTCGTTGTAAACTCGTAAATGTTTCCGCTACACCGGTCCGCCTCAAATAGATTGCCCATGCTGTCAAACGCCAGCGCACTTGGGCAATCCAACCCCGAGGCAAAAGTGCTTTGTACTCCATTCGTGGTGAACCTGTAAATAGTGCCCAGATTACAGGCTACAAACAGATTGCCAGCGCCGTCAAATGCAAGTCCCGTTGGGTCATCACTCAGACCCGATGCAAAGATACTTTGCGCTCCGCCCGTCGTGTATTTATAAATATAACCGGAATCGGTCGCCACAAACAGATTGCCAGCGCCATCAAACACCAGACTCGAAATGGAATCCGACAGTTGAGCAAAAGTGCTTTGCACTCCGTTTGTTGTGAATTTGTAGATATAGCCATGGTCGGAACCAACAAACAGATCGCCCGCGCCGTCAATTGCTAATCCTGTTGGTTCGTCCAACCCGGTGACGAAGGTGTTTTGCACACCATTTGTCGTAAATTGGTAAATACCGCCACCCCAATCCACTACAAACAGATTTCCCGCACCGTCAAGCGCAAGACCCCAGGGATAGATGAACCCCGAGGCGAAGGTGCTTTGCGCACCACCCGGAGTGAATTCGTAAACGTTGCCACCGCGGCCATCCGCTTCGAACAGATTTTGCGCTGGCGCTTGCTCCGAACACAAAGCCGTCGCCAGGGCGATTAAAAATAATTCAATCTTGGCTCGCATGATTTTTCCTACGTGGATTTATGGTTCAAATGCTCAAACCCATTCCGGGTTCGCATTCGTTTTCCATTTCTCAACCGGCGTGACTCGCAATTTGCGTGCCACGGGGCCGGGCTCAAAAAGCCTGCGATTCGTGAACTCGCTTTGTAATTTTTAAGAGATGCTCAGCGTAACAGCGACTTGTGCCGGTAGTGCAGAATCTTGAACTCGGGCGTGCTCTGGATTTCCTCGGCCAGCTCGAAACGGTTTTCAAATGGCGGAAAGAACGCATCGCCGCCTTCAATTTCGCGTTGCACCAGCGTCAGGTAGAGATCGGAACAACGCGGCAACGCTTGCGCGTAAATTTCCACGCCGCCGCAGATGAAAATGTCGTTGGGAAATTCGTCCGGATTCAGCCGGTTCAGCGTGTTGAAAATCAGGATTTCCGTTTCCTGCTTTTCCCCCAGCTTCGTGAAATGAAACTGGTAGGCGCGCTTGAGGTAACGCCCTCCGCGCCACTCGTGGTATTGGCCGAAAATTTCCGGATGCTGTTTGATGAGCCGTTGTGGATGCCGGGTGAGCACCATGTTTTTGCGGTTGGACAGCGGCTGGCCGAGGCTCTCGAACGTCCTGCGCCCCATCACGACGATGTTGCCCATCGTCATGTGTTTGAACCACCTGAAATCTTCCGGCAGGTGCCACGGGATTTTGCCGCCCGCGCCGATCACGCGGTTCAGCGACATCGCGGCAATGGCCTTGAAGTGTTTCACGTTGGAGTTCAAGCTTCAGCTTGTTCGGTGTTTAAGCCAATTTACCCTGCCAGAGCAAGCTAAAGCTTGAACTCCAACTTAAACCGCAATCGGCGCTTTGATGGCCGGATGCGGGTCGTAACCCACAAGCTCAAAATCCTCGAACTTGAAATCATCGATTTTTTTCACGGCCGGATTCAATTTCATTTGCGGCAGTGGACGTGGCGCGCGCGACAGTTGCAATTTGGCCTGCTCGACGTGGTTCGCGTAAAGGTGCAGGTCGCCGAAAGTGTGGACGAACTCGCCCGGCCTCAAGCTGCAGACCTGCGCGACCATCAGCGTGAGCAGTGCGTAGCTGGCGATATTGAACGGCACACCCAGGAAAATGTCCGCGCTGCGCTGGTAAAGCTGGCAGCTCAATTCGCCTTCGCTCACGTAAAATTGGAACAGGCAATGGCACGGCGGCAAGGCCATGCTGTCGATGTCGGCCACGTTCCACGCGCTCACGATCAATCTGCGGCTGTCGGGATTCTTCTTAATTTGTTCGATGATCTGGGCGATCTGGTCAATGCCGCTTTGCCTTCCCCGGACGCGCGGGCCTGACGGCGTGACCCCGGCGCCGTCATTCAATTCGCCCAGGTCGAAAAGCGGCGGTTGATCGGCCAGCGGGTCCCGGCGCGGGCGTGGAGTATTCTTCGTCCAATGCCGCCACTGCTTGCCATAAACCGGGCCCAGATTACCCTGTTCATCCGCCCACTCGTCCCAGATGGTCACCTTGTTCTCCTGCAAATAGCGGACGTTGGTGTCGCCGCGCAGAAACCAGAGCAGTTCGTAGATGATGGACTTGAGGTGCAGTTTCTTGGTGGTGAGGACGGGGAAATTTTTTCGCAGATCAAACCGCGTCTGCGCGCCGAACACGGAATACGTGCCGGTGCCGGTGCGGTCGGCCTTGAATTTGCCGTGCTCGAGGACGTGCCGCAACAGATCGAGGTATTGAATCATTGCGCGAAAAATTTAACCACGAAACTGGCGAAAAACACGAGAAAGAAATCAGACACCGATTGCACGGATGAACACGGACTGAAACGGGGAAAATCCGTGAAATTCGTGTCATTGAATTTCTAGCCGTTTGCTGCAAAACTGTGGGCGCGATGCGCATTCTTGCCCTTGACCACGGAACCAAACGCATCGGCGTCGCGGTGAGCGATGAAACCAGAACCATCGCCCAGCCGCTGGAATATATCCCCGCCGAGCCGTTTGCGGATTTTCTGGTGCGGCTGAAAGAATTGTTGGTCGAAAAGGAAATTGACCTCGTCCTGATCGGTCTGCCGCGCAACATGGACGGCAGTTACGGTCCGGCGGCGCAGAAGGTGGAAGCGTTCGTCGCCGTGCTGAAAACCGCCGTCACGGTTCCGATCGAAACCCGGGATGAACGGCTGACCTCGGCACAGGCGAACCGGGTTTTGATTCAAGCCAGGGTCCGCCGCGATAAACGTAGAGAGAAAGTGGACAAAATGGCGGCGGCAATTTTATTGCAAAGCTATCTGGACGGAATTTGAACCGCAGATGAACGCAGATAAGCGCAGATTTTCAGGTGCGGACCGAAGATTGCGACGTCTGCGAAATTTCATCTTTCATCTGCGTCCATCCGCGTTTATCCGCGGTTAGATGTTGTGAAATTTAAACTGGTGATTGCCTACGACGGCACGGCTTACGAAGGCTGGCAGGTGCAAAAAACCGGCACCGGCGTGCAGGAGAAAGTCGAACAGGCGCTGGCGAAGTTGTTTCCCGGCAAGCCGCGCCTGCACAGCGCCAGCCGTACGGACACCGGCGTACACGCGCTGGGCATGGTGGCGCATTTTGAAGTGCCCAGTGGCGGCGACGCCTCGTCGCCGGGCGGGGCGCCTGCGACGGGGGCGTCGCAGCCACGCAAAATGTCCACGCGCAAACTCGCGCTGGCGCTCAACGCGTGGCTGCCGGAAGACATTCGTGTGTTATCGGCAGCCCGCGCATCGGAGAAATTCCACGCCCGGTTTGATGCCGCGGGCAAACAATACCGATATTTCGTCTGGAACCACGCGGCGATGAATCCGCTGCTGCGTCACAACGCGTGGCAGGTGACGCGTCCGCTCGATCTGAAAGCGATGCGCTCTGCCGCGCCACTGTTTGTCGGGCGGCGCGATTTCAAGTCATTCGCCGCAAGCCGCAACTACGAAATGGAATCCACGGTACGTCGCCTCACGGGTTGCGACATCAAAAAATCGGGCGCGCTGCTGACGTTCATCATCGAGGGCGACGGTTTTCTTTACAAAATGTGCCGGGGCATCGTCGGAACGCTGGTGCAAATCGGCCTTGGTAAATTCACGGCAGACGAAATCAAGCCGATGCTGGCGAAGAAAGACCGGCGGGTGGCCGGCATGACCGCGCCGGCAAAGGGTTTGGTGTTGTGGAAAGTGTTTTATTCGAAAGCCCGTAGGAGCCGACGTGAGGAGGCTTTAACTAAAAACGAAGAATGAGCCTCGTAACCTCGGCTCCTACAAAGATGAATGTGGTTCTGGTTGAACCGGAGATTCCGCCTAACACGGGAAATGTGGCGCGGCTCTGTGCAGCGACGCGGACTACGCTCCACCTGATCGAGCCATTCGGATTCAAGCTCAGCGACACGCAGCTTAAACGTGCCGGCATGGATTACTGGCAGCACGTCGAATGGCATCGCTGGAAAAATTGGAGTGAGTTTGAGTCGGCTCACAGAATCGACACTGCGAAATTTTGGTTTCTCGAGTCCGGCGGGCCGAAAATTTACTGTGACGCGAAATTTTCCGCAGATGATTATCTGATTTTCGGGCGCGAGACGGCCGGGTTGCCGAAGTCATTGCTGGCACAATACCGGGATCGGTGGTTGCGAATTCCGATGTTCAACCCGAAATCGCGTTCGTTGAATCTGTCGAACTGCGTGGCGTTGGTTTTGTTTGAGGCCTTACGGCAGCAAGGATTCAAAGGCGAGGTTTGATTATTCCGCAGCGACTGGCTTTGCAGCATTCGAAGGCCGGCCTGCCGTCCGTAGCTCGCCGCGAAGCGGTGAGCCCAGGATGGTGGGCGCTGAGGGATTCGAACCCCCGACCTACTCGGTGTAAACGAGACGCGCTAGCCTCTGCGCCAAGCGCCCGACCGCAAATACGCTAGCAAAACCGGGCAGCAACAACAAGCGTTTGACAACGGCGGCAGCGGCCATTTGAGTTTGGAGGTTCGGGTTTGACGGTTCAGAACAACCCGCCACTGATGGTTAGAAACCCGGAACATTTCGCCATGGAGCCCACGCCCTGATTTCCGGGGTCAGGTCGTCAGGTGAGTTTGGGCCAAACATGTTTTGACAATTCGTGCGGCGGGTAGACAATCATGAACTATATTTCCCTTACCACATGAAAAATTGTCGAAAGGAGAATTTTGAATGAAAACTTCCATCACCTTGGTTAGCATTTGTTGCATTCTTGCCGCAGGCCTTCTCATCGCGTGCAACCGGAAACCAATCTCCGGCCTTGGACCCATGCCGCCGGAGAAAGACTTGCCCGACCCGGTGGCACGGCAAATGGCCGGCCAGATGCGCACATGGGTTCAGAATCTTAAGCCCGCCGACGCGGAAAGACTGAAGCACACTGGAGGTATCGTCTTCTCCTGGGAAGAGCTTCAAGCAGCATATCCAGAACAGGCAGGGATGATAAATGACTATCTGGAACACAGGCGAGTGAGCATCGTTGAAGCGATCCAAAAACAGTCACAGCCGATCCCGGCGGGATTAGCGACACATTTCTATCCGGTAACGGTCGAGTTCGCCGAACCGGGCACCGGTGGGTGCTGGCTTCGCATCACTTCCAAGACAGGAATCGAGCATGAAGATCTGGTGATTGCAGTGCCGGGATGAAGTCACGATGCCTGCGACCCCATGCCGCGGAGCCAACGGCCGCTCCGCCTTGAATTTCCCGACTTCCCGTTGACAGTTACGGGACCACCGTGAGGCTCACATCATCAATCTTCAAGGTTTCGCCGCTGATCATGTTGCTGGCATCAAAGACGACGCGCACCGTCGTGGTGTTGGCAGGAATCGCATTACCGTAAAGGGTCAACTGTTGCCACGTGTTGTTCACCAGAGGAGAAATGTTTTCGATATCCGAACCAAGCAGGTTTAGTGAACTGTCGTAGTATTCAAGTTTCATCCGATAGACGCTAGTTACCACTGAGGCCGCATCATCCACACCCCATACGCTCAGGATACAAGTCGCGCCTGGCGTCGCCGGGACATCCTGGTAAAAGCCCGAACTTGTGCCCCACCACCACTCGTGCGCCATGCCGTAAGACCCCGTATGAGCCGCCCAGGTTTCCCGTTCGCAGGAACCATAGGTCGTCCAATTGGTGGCAGTGTAGATACCGCCAGCCCCAGTGATTTCAAAGCCGGGATTCAACAGCAACTGGGACGCCCCCGGCGGGGGTGCCTTGCCGGCGTCGAACACGCGATAGAAGCGCGCCGAAACCGTTGCGGGAGCGGACACGGTGCCGGGTGGGCCGTTGTCGAGCCAGGTGAATCTTCCGGAGTTTGTGGCTGGTACCAAACCCGGAGACGCCGCCCAAGTGAGCAGGTCCGGCGAGTATTCAACCTGGTAATAATGCGCCGGGGAGGCGTCCCACGACAGTTGGTAGGTGGACTGGGCGGGCGCGGCTTGGATGCCGACCTCGACGCCGGGCAGCGTGGTAAAGCCAGCACGCTGCAATCCGCGCTGGACTTCGGGGTTCTGCATGAAAAGGTTCCAAACCCGGTGCGTGCGGTAGTTTTCAATCATGATCACAATCGGGCCCTGATCCAGGCCCAGTTCATCGGTGTCCCACCACCCAAGCCCCAAATTGAAAGCGTCGCGAAAGCCGTTCTCGGTCCAAATGTTCGTACGGTATAAACTATAAAGGGCTTCCAAGGTCGGCAACGCGTATTCGGGGGCGAAACACATGGAGGCACCCGCTGCGGTGGGGGCGATCGTGCCGTCATCAAATCCAGCCGGCGGCAGACCACGCGCCGTGTAGCCGGTGGGTGGCGGACCGTCACACGCCGTGATGCCCCAGATGGTGCTGCTATAGCCCGGGAAGGGTGTCGTGCTGCAGTAGGCGACCTCGGCCAGCGCTGCTCGCCGCGAATTCTCAAAATAGGTGCTGCCGTGGTTGCTCATGTAGGAATCCGCGATGTGACTGAAGTCGATCCAGCAATGCGAGAATTCATGGCCAAAGAGCGGGGGAAACGCCACGTAGGTCTCGCCGTAAAACGTCGCCCAGTTGTATCCGCTGGTCCACAGATACCAGGCCGAGGCCGGCAATGGATTCGTCGCGGTGCCCAGGCCCAGGACATAAATGATCATCGCCTCGTTGTACCCGGTCCAGTTGCCGTAGCCGCTGAAACCGGTCGTCGGCTGCCAGCCCAGCGC
>Ga0335080_10004299_pt1 | contig 14520 bp, 9 predicted proteins | sample Lox_Sample_34_FD_206720 | JGI IMG/M metagenome (GOLD analysis project Ga0335080, IMG submission 206720) | Soil microbial communities from Loxahatchee National Wildlife Refuge, Florida, United States - Lox_Sample_3.4 | ecosystem: Environmental > Terrestrial > Soil > Wetlands | place: USA: Florida... | reverse complement strand
CCCCCGATCAAGATAATTGGTCACCGTTTCGCTCGTGCCAGGTATGGCGATCGCGGGGCTGGCGTCAAAGAAAGCTGTGCCCAATGCTGAGTTCGTCTGTAAAACGTAGTGCTTGCCGCCGACCGCCGACCAACTCACCCGAACATTGCCGTTGGTCAATGCCATCGAGGTGATGGCGAAATGTGACGCGGCATTGGTCGGGTTGGTGCCGGCCAGGTATTCCTGCAGGTTGCTCATCCCATCGCCGTCATTGTCGGCGGCTGCGTCGTCGGGGTTCAGGGGATCAAGGCCATGGGCTTGTTCCCAGCCGTTGGGAATGCCGTCGCTATCCGTGTCTAAGGCCGGGTCGAGCTGGAGGTTCCGGTAAATCAACGTGCCGCCGATATGCATGAATTGAGCGCCGTCATTGGTTATGACCAGCGTATCCACAATCAGCGTACCGCCGGTGAGCAGGAATCCGCCGCCATACACCTCCAGCTCGGCGTCGTGAGTCTGGTTGGTGACCACGATCTGGCCGCTGTCCAACTCGACGAGATTGTTATAATAGAGCGGATTGTATCCCACGGCCATGTAGGTGGTGACGAAAACCGACCCGCCCTCCACAAACATGGCGTTGTGCGAGCCCATGTCGCCGATACAGAGTTGCTGATTGCGCCAGACGCCGCCGGATTCAACGTAAACCGTGTTGTCTTTGCCCGATACTTCCTCGCCCACCAGGCCATAGTTATCAACTACCAGCCCTCCATGGCTGATGACCAGACTGTTGGTGGAACCGAAGTCGCCGACAAATACCACTGTGGAGTTGCTCCAGACCGAGCCTGCGCCGGCGACCAGCGCCTGATTGTTGAAACAGTTGGTGTCATATCCGACCGTGCCATAATCGTCGGTGACCCGGCCGCCGTTGCTGACCACCAGGCTGTTGCCGCCCCCGTAACATCCGACATACATGTTGGCATGGTTGGTCCAGACCGAATTGGTGCCCACGACCCTTACGCTGTTGTTGACGCTGCCGGCGACCCGCCCCAGGTAACCATAGCCGTTGTTGATGACCCGGCCGCCGTTGGTGATGACCAGGCTGTTGCCGGCGCTGAAATCCCCGACGTAGAAGTCGGCACTGTTGGTCCAGACCGAATTGGTGCCGGTGACCAGCACGCTGTTGTAGTCGCTGCCGGGATTTGCCCCGACATAACCATCGGTGTTGATGACCCGGCCGCCATTGCTGATCACCAGATTGTTACCTGGGCCATTCAGACCAACGTACAGGTTGTCGGCACAGTTCCAAACCGAGCCGCCGCCTGTGACCAGGGCGCGGTTGTTACTGCTGGTGGCATCGACCCCGAGGGCGCCGTCGTGACTCGCTGCAAACGCTCCGCCGCTGCTCATCGTCGCGCCGTTGCTGATGGTCAGGCTGCCACCTCCGCCGTCAAAGCCGACGAATACGCTATAACTGTTCTGCCAGGAGGAATTCGTGTCCGTGATCAACACCGTGTTGTTGGTGCTGCCGGCGCTGTAGCTGATATAGCAAAATTTGTCCGACACCGTGGAGCCTTTGGCGGCGGTGAAGGTGTTGTCGTGGCCCTGGTCGCCGGTGAAAATGTAGCAATTGACCGAAAAGCTCGAACCGGGACCGGTCACCAACGCGGAGTTATTGCCGGAAAAGTTTCTTCCGAAGTAAGCATAGTAACCCAACACCTTGCCGCCGTTGGTGACTACCAGACTGTTACCCGAGCCGTCCTGGCCGACCGTGATCACCGAGGCCTCGGCCGAGTCGTCCCAGAGCGAATTGGTGTCTGTGACCAGCATCGAATTGTTACTGGACCAGGCATAGGCGCCGATCGTGGCATAATTGCAGACCATGCGACCGCCCTTGTTGATGGTCATCTTGTTGTTGCTGCCGTTGAGGCCGATCGCGCAGCTCGCCGTGTTGCTCCAGACCGACCCCCCGCCGGTGATCAGAGCGCTGTTGCCGTCACTGCCAAGCATGCTGCCCAGCTGGCTGTAGGAGTCGCTCACGCGGCCGCCATTGGTGATGACCAGGCTGTTCCCGGATCCCGCCAGTCCCAGGGCCAGATTGTTGGCGCAGTCCCAAATCGAATTCGTGCCGGTGACCAGGACACGGTTGCTCATGCTCGTTCCGTCGTTGGCAACATATGTCCCCAGACTGTTCGCGACGCGCCCGGCATTGGTGATGACCAGGCTGTTCCCACCCCCGGAGAATCCGACATATTGGTTCGCGTTGGTCCACACCGAACCGGCGCCCGACACCATCACGGAGTTGCTGACGCTGGCCGACAGGCAACCCACATAGCTGTCGGCATTGGTGAGCACACCTCCATTCCGAACCAGCAATGCGTTGCAGAAGGTGTTTGAACCGATGACATAATCGCCCGGCCAGTTGCTCGTCACGCCGCTGATGATGTTGGTTTGATAGTTGGAGGTGTATTGCGCTGCCGCCGGCTGGATTCCCAACCACAAGCTCATGAGCAGTACAACCATCGAAAATTGGCGCTCGATTTGTTGCATGACAATCAGACCATCCTGTCCAGTTTTGCTATTAGCGTTGGACAGGCGATATATTAGTCCAGCTTCCTTACCGGTACAAGACTAAAAATTGCCCGTCGAGAACAGCCACAGCGCCGTCTTTCAGGAAATCAAACCCATTCTGGCCCTTGAAACGATGATGGTTTTTATGGTTTGGCTGGAGCCGCCGGAGCCGTGGGAGCCGCGGGAGCGGTCGGAGATGCCGGAGCGGCGGGAGTCAACGGGGCCGTGGTCGCACCCTCAGTTTTGGCTTTTTCTGCCTTAGCCTTGTCGAGCTTGTCTTTGGCAATTTGCTCCTGGACGGACTGCGGCGGTGTGCCGTACTTGCCGTCAGTCCAGTTATAGAGCCGGCCCTGGCTGTCGTTCAGAAACGCCCAGATGAACCAGACGATGAAGGCGACGAGGAGCAGTTTGGGCCAGACGGAAGGTTTCTCGGCAAAGGCATCCGCCGCGCCAAAGGTGGAACCCGGCGGCAACGCTGCCACGCCCGTCAACGCGCCGCCGAACGGCACATTCATCCTCGCCTTGGCGTTCACCGCCCAGCCATTGGCGTCGAGGATCGGGCCAAGGTTGCGTTTGCGCAACTTCAACCAGGCGATGGCCATGGACGGAGCGGAAATGACCAGCATGATTCCGGCGATGACCAGCGGCACCTGCCAGTTTTCAAATCCTTTAAAGAAAACCAGGAGGCCGGCAAACGCCGTCGCCAAAGTACCCAAAGCCAAACTCAAGAGGGCGATGACACTGGGATCAAATGCGGGTTTGGCCGGAGCGGCCGGAGCGGCGGGCGCCGCCGGCGCCGCCGGAGCGAGCGGTGTGTTGGCAACGGCAGTCAATTGCGCATTAGAGCTGGCGTCCGCAGCGGCGGCCTGTTTGGCGGCGCGTTCCTCAATCAGGCGCACCAGCTTTTTGTACGGCGACCAGAACGCCTGCCGGATGCTGATGGGGTTGTCCACGATTTTGGTGATGGTGGCGTCCCAGTCGCGGCCTTTGCGGTCGTAGAAGATTCCGTTACGGCCTACCAGGAGATTGTCGGACTCGCCGCCGGTGAACGCAGCGACAATGGACAGTTTTTCGCCCGTGCCTTTGCGGGCGCAATCGCAGTAGGCGAGATAGGTGCCGGCCATGCCCGCCATGGCGGCGTGTTTACCGGCGTCATCCACCATGAGACAAAGATCGCAACTGCGCTGGTCGAGATAAAGCGTGCCGGCCTGGAAAATCGACTTGTCCTTCCGGCCATAAAAATCGGCAAAGTTGACGAAGTTACGACAGAGTTTGGCCAGGTCGCGGTGATAGTGAATCAAGCGGTGCAGCCCGATCACGGCCTGGGCATGACCGGCTTCGGTTGTATCTTTGCCGATGAGAGCGGTCAGGGTGTCTTTGGCTTTGCTGGCGAGTATTGCCCGCGTGCGCTTCAAGCCGATTTTTTCGACCGTGCCGCCGGTCTTGCCGGCGTTCCAGGCATCAAATGCGGCAAGTTTGCCGATCAGCGCGTTCCAATCCGCTTCGGTCAGCACGGTGCGGGCGCCGAGCAAAGGCACGATGGCATGAGTTTGCAATGCGGCAATGGCGTTGGCCCATGCCGGGTTGATGCCTTGCGTCAGCGGCAGTGGCGTGGTGGCCCCGACTTTCGCCAGCGGCAGGCTGGCGATGTCGGCGCTTGTGCTGGTCAGGTCTTTGGCGCTCAAAGCGGCATACTCCTTCTCGTCGCGATTGAGCGCGCTGACGGAGCGCGGGTCGAAGGCGGCCAGGCGGCCGCGCGCAAAATAGTCGTCCACTTTGGCTTTGACGGCCTTGACGGCTCCGGAGGCAACTTCGGTATTCACGCCCAGCGGCAACACGGCGGCATCGCCCTCGGCCTTTTTCCACCAGTCGGAGTAGGCTGCGGCATCGGCGAAAAACCGGTCCACTTTGACCTGGCTCACGCCGGGCTTGCCGCTGACATCCGTGTCCGCTCCGAGACAGGTGATGATGTCGGCAATGACGGCCTTGGTGGCATCGTCGCCGGCGGAATCGGCGGGCAGGATGCCGTCGCCGTTGAACGGTTTGGCGGCGAAGGTCTGGGCCGCGGCGGCGGCTTCATCAATCGTAATTTCATCATTGTCCTCCTTGCCCAGCACCTGCCGGGCAAAGTTGGCAATCAGCTTGCCTTCGGGATCGGCGTCGTTGATCGCCGCCGGACGCAGGGTGAGGCTGCCTTTGAGCAGGTCATCCGGGTTTTCGAGCAGGCTCCCGGCCCATTTGACGGCGGCAATCAACTCCGGCACGCGGATGCGGCCGTCCTTGTCCGTGTCAATCAGCGCGAGCGTGGTTTTATCAAACTCGACACCCGTGGTGGGACAGGCCAGAGCGACCCAGAGTTTCTGGTCAAGCTGGTCAAGGTTGAGAAGGTCCGCTCCCGAGCCGAGAACGACCTGGTTGAAGCCGCCGGCGCGGAAAAACCGCCAGCGATGGGAGGACGTTGCGGAGTTTTGCATAGATAATCTTAATGCTGTTGTTGATTCAAACGCAGACGCATCCGACCACGCATTCAAGCGTGATGCAACAAATTCTCAACCCGTTTCCATCAGGCTGCCATCGTTCAAGGAGAAAGAATTGCAGCCGGCGTTCACTTGCCCAACAGACCGCCGACGCTGTTGACGGCGTTGGACACCGTCGTATTGGACATGAGTTGTTGGATCTGCACCTTGAGGTCATCCACCAGCTTTTGCTGTTCAGCCGACAATTTCATGGTGTTGAGCTGGTTGATGATGTTCATGGCGTCCTGATATTGCTTGGCGTCCACCAGGCTCTTCGCCTTGTCAATCAAGGTCTGCGCCTGGGCGGTGGCGGCGGCCACGGTCGGGGGGGCGGTCGCAGTCGCTGTTTCCGCGGCCGCAGCGGCGGTGGTGGTGGCTTTTTCAGTTGTCGGGACGGCAGCTGCCGCGGTCGTTTCAACGGCGGGTTTGACTTCAGCCGGCTTGGCCTCGGCAGCGGGAGCACTGGCGGCCGGAAGCGCCGCGTTGGTGACGGCGGCGACGGGTTTGGAGGGTTCGGACGGCGTGGTTGCCGGCGTTTCACTCCTGGTGCAACCGTTGAGCGTGACGACCAGCGCACAGACGACAAAGCCCGCATTTAATGTTTTGAATTTCATGATCAGTTCCTTTCTTGGTTGTAGTTGGTCTTGTGTTTTAAATCGCAAATTCATCCGACTTTCGTCTCCACACGAGGCACCTCATCCGAACCGTCCGCTTCTGCCCGTCGAGATCGGGGTTTGCCCGGGGTACAACTTTGCGCGATTCAGTGAGACGTGAAACGCACACTATCAGGGGTTAACAAATTTACTGGCAATGTCAAGCCCGGCTTAACCCCCAAAAAGGTTGATGATGTTAGCGACCAGCTCATTGGCCGCATCAAAACAACTGCGGCTCCGCGATTTCTTTCGGTGGCTTGGACAAGGGCGTGCCGTCGGCGGATTCGGGATATTCGAAGATTTTGCCTTCGTAATTGCGCAACACCACGCGGTCGGCGTTATGGCTCAAGACGTAGTCCGGGTTGAGGGGCACCTTGCCGCCGCCGCCGGGAGCGTCAATGACGTATTGCGGCACAGCGTAACCGGTCGTGTGGCCGCGCAACTGCGTCATGATTTCCAGGCCCCGGCGAACGCTGGCCCGCAAATGTGCCGAGCCGGAAATCAAGTCGCACTGATACAGGTAATACGGTTTCACCCGACACATGAGCAGCTTCTGGATATGCGCCTTCATCACCGTCGCGTCGTCGTTGACATGTTTGAGCAGGACGGACTGGTTGCCGAGCGGGATGCCGGCATCGGCCAGGCGGCCCAGCGCGTCGCGGACCTCGGTGGTGAGTTCGCGCGGGTGGTTCGAGTGGATACTCAGAAACAGCGGATGAAATTTCTTCAACATCGCACACAGTTCGGGCGAGATGCGCTGGGGCAGGAACGTGGGGATGCGCGAACCGATGCGCAAAAATTCAACGTGCGGGATCGCGCGCAACCGGCCGAGCAGGTGTTCCAGCCTTTCGTCGCTGAGGAGCAGGGGGTCGCCGCCGCTCAACAGGACGTCGCGGACTTCCGGGTGCTGTGCAACGTAGGCGATTTGCCGGTCGAACTCGGGATGAAAATCATAGCCACTGGCGTTGCTCACGAGCCGCGAGCGGGTACAGTAACGGCAATAGGCGGCGCAACGGTCGGTGACCAGGAACAGCACGCGGTCAGGGTAGCGATGCACCAGGCCAGGCACGGGCGAGTGCGAATCCTCGCCGCAGGGGTCGCTCATTTCCCACGGCGCCGTGTGCGTTTCCTCGATGCGCGGGATGACCTGCCGGCGGATAGGGCAATATTCGTCCATCGGGTCAATGAGATTAAAAAAGTACGGCGTGATGGCGAGTGCGAGCTTGTGGTTGGCCTGCTTCGCACCGGCGAATTCCTCCGGCGTGAGCGTGGGCATTAGACGCTGCAACTGTTCCGGTGTGGTGATGCGATGTTGGAGCTGCCAATGCCAGTTGTTCCAATCGGCGTCGGAAGCGTCGCGCCAGAAACCGCGGCCGGCAGAGTGGAATTCCTTCAACCCTTGGAGTTGGTGGTCCGCTGGCGGCTCCCCGCCATTCGCCAGTGAATTGTCATCCTTCATTTTTTCAATGGGAACTATAAGTTCTAACCGCCTCCTGTCAAGTTGACCCTGTTCGCGTCCACCGCGTTCGAGAGTGGTTGAAAATCAGGGGGATGTCCCGCCCGGCTTGATGGCCGATTCGACGGCCCGCCGGCGCGCGTCGAGCGCATCCAGTTTGCTTAACGTGTCGTTCATGATCGCTTTTGACGGCGAGGTAAAAGGGTGTTTGACCCAGCGCAGCACGGGCGAGGGGCGTTGGCCGGTGCCCAGATAAATCGCCAAGGCGCGACGATATTCGTCGGTCAAAACCGCAAACGGCCGGGCCATGCGCAGTTGCGCGAGTTCCAGGGCGTATAATTTGGGCTGAAGTATCGCTGCCTGCCGCGCCCCGTCGAAGTTCCGGATCACGGCCTGGAGCGAAATTTCCGCGCGGGCAGGGAGAGCGTTCGATGCCGTGCGCATTTCCACGGATACACTGAGAATTTCGTCAAGCTTGTCGCGGCTGACCGCGAGCGTCCAGGCCGGGCCCGGGTCGCGCGCAACGAAACTGACGAACTGCACCGCCCACCATTTTTCCACATCGAGCGGGCGCGGAAAATTTTCGCGGAATGCGGATTGGAACGCCATCTGCCAGTTGTAAAACTTCGGCAGGGTTTCGAGCATCGCGCGCAAATGCGCCGGGCCATTTTTCAAATCCAACAATTCGTTGACGAACAATTGCGCGCTGGCCCGATAAACGCCGCTGTCGGCGCCGGTCAATTGTGCGTCGGTTGGCCAGTTCAATTGTTCAAACGTCAGCACGGCGTGATCGCGCAACACCCGCCGCGCGCCGGCCAACGCGTCCAGGCCGCGGGCGGTTTTGATGGTGCGGCTGACCGGCGGGCCCTTCGCCGCTTTGTTCGGGGATGACAGAATGATTTCCTGCCAGGCGGTGGCGAGCAATTCCTGCGACAAACCATCCGTGAGCCAGGGGGGGATCTCCGCGGAACGCCCGCGGGCATCGCGGTTGGCCAGTTCCAACAACAACACGCCGGTCATCGCCCGCAGATAACGGGTGCGCGACAAAACGTCGGGCAGCTGGACTTGATAATCCCAACTGCCCGGGGATTGCCGGGAGACGATGGTAACGCTCTCATCCGTTGTCTGCGCCGGATGCAACGCGAGGAAAATTTTCCCCGGCGGCGGCGCGGGAAGTTCCAATCCCCGCTGTTCCGGGTTGAGTTCACGTTCCAGGGATTCCTTGACGCGCTCGGCGGACACGGCCAGCAGCGCCGGTTCCAGCCGGACGAGATCGGCGTTGGTGGCGATTTCCGGTCGGGCCGCCAGCCGTAATCCCACCGGAGGGGACGGCGGTCCGGTGACGATGAAGTGGCCGGAAACGCTGCGGACGATGCTCGTGTCCGGAAGTGAAATCTGCGCGCGGGCGTACGGTGGAAAAACCGCCAGGCAAAGAACCAAAAGGTTTTGAGCGGTCCACCCGTTGAACCGCCAGATCGTCAAACCAACCAACCGGCGCAACCCTGCATCGATGCCATCATGTAACTTCCGGATCATTTTCCCGCCGCTTTGTCAGGCGTTTTCACGGGAACGGATGGGGTTTCGCTTTTTGCCGGCTTGCTTTTGTCCCCGGATAAATTTGACGGAGCCGCATCTTTTTTCGCGGCCTGTTTGTAACCTTCGCTGCGGTAGTCGGTGGTATAAAAGCCGCTGCCTTTGAAAAGCAGGCCGCCGCCGGCGCTGATGGTGCGTTGCACCCGGCCACGGCCCCATTTTTTCCGGCCGCAAAGTTCCTTCGGGCAAATCCGGAGCGGCGACGCGGAGATGGACTGCACGGCTTCAAATTCGTGCCCGCATTTTTTGCAAATGTATTCGTAAGTCGGCATGGCGGTTCGTGCACGGCCCGCTCCGGCGGCAAACGGATTTGAAAATTCCCATCGCGCGCGTCACGGCGGCGGCAAATTTGTCGTCGTTGCGGGTGCGTTGGCCGGCAATGGAATGACATGGATGGAACCATCGGAGCTGACCTCGACGTTCAAATCGTAGTGCGGCGGACGCGCCGGGGCGGAGGCCGTGCGCTGCATCAGCAGTTCCGCGCCTTTCTGCTGTGAAGCGGGGTCAACCCCGTCGCGCATCCATTGCAAGCGCCGGGCGACGACCAGATCATTCTTTAATTTTTTGACCTGGGCGCGCACCGTTGACAGGTTGTTAAACTTGTTCTCCAACTCGGTTTTGGCGGCCGTTTGCCGCTGCAATTCCCGTTCGAGAAAAGCACTGTTGGTTTCGGAGGTGGCGAGTTTCTGTTCGGTGTCGGCGATTTGCGCATTCAGGCTGGCGATGGCGTTGGTCAGCGCGGCGGCGCGCTGGTCCAGCACCTGATTGCGCGTTTCCAAACCCGCAATCCGGCCGTTGAGATTGGCAATCTGGTCCTGGGCACTTTGGAGCGAGGCTTTGGTGCTGGCCAGCGAGCTGGAGGCTTCGGTGAATTGGTTGCTGAAGGTCAGTACTTCCTGGCGGCTGCCGGCAAGGTCATTGGTCAGCATCAGGTTGACCTGGCGCAATTCATCCAGGTTGGCCGTAGCGACGACCAGTTGATTGGAAAAGTCGAGAATGGCGTCGCTATCTTTTTTGAGCCGTTCGTCCGCCGCATTTTTCATCACCAACAGGGCAATTACCAGCCCGCCGCAGGCCACGGCGAAAAGGACAATTCCAAGTTTTGTCTTCATAACGCTTTCCAAAGTGCCTTGGCGGTACCGGCCTGGCCAGCGCCCTTCAGCGCCGCGTTATTTTTCGGGCGTTGCGACCGGCGCGCTGGCGGCGGCTTCCGCCGCCGCTGCCGCTGCTTTCAAATTCGCATCCAGAATTTGCACATCCGCGCCTTTCTTCAACTTATCCACATAAGCCGGGGCGAGTTTGTCGGTTTTTTGTTGGGTCAGGTAATCCTTGATTCTGCTGGCGACGGTCACTTCACCCAACGGGACTTTGTCGGTCAGCGCCAGTTTTTTGGCCGGAGTTTTGTCGAGCAACTTGATGATATGATAGCCGTATACGGTCGTGATGACATCGCTGACCTGATTGTTGGTCAGTGAAAACGCCGCCGCCTCAAATTCCGGTGTCATCTGGCCGTGCGGGAACGCCGGGATTTCACCGCCATTATCCTTCGAGCCGGGGTCCTCGGAGTATTGTTTGGCCAGCGCCGCAAAATCCGCGCCTCCGCGGATGCGCTTGAGGAGGTCATCCATCTGTTTACGCTTGGCTTGTTGCTGTTCCGCCGACAATGGCGCTCGCGAAACCGGATCCATGGTCAGCAGCAAAATGTGGCGGACATGAGCCATTTCCGGCTGCTCAAAGTCCGCGGCATGATTGGTGTCGTCGTAAAATTGCCTGACCTCGGCATCAGTGATGGTGACATTCAACTCCCGTATCTTTACCGCCTGCGCGGTGTTTTCCTGGGTGATCTTGGAGCGCAAGTCGGCCACGGTCATGCCGACGGCTTTCATTTGCCGTTCGAGTGCTTCCGGCGAGCCGAAGCGTTCGAGCAGCAGGTTCATCTGCTGACTGGCCTTTTGGGCGCCGTTGGTTCGGTCTGCGTCGGTGGCCTTTTGCAACAAAAGCTGATTCTCAATCAGCCGGTTGAGCAACTGGCCCTCGATCTGATTCAACTGCCCCGGTGGAATGGCCTGCCCGCGGGCGGCAGCGGCGGACTTAATCCCCGTTACCACCTCGTCCAATTCGCTGCGTTTAATTTCAACGCCTTTGCCCTTGGCAATAACCGGGTCGCCAAACAGCGCGGCCATCGCGGCCTGGGAACTGCCATTGGTAGCGGTGGACGCGGGCACATTCGTGGCGGCGTTATTGGCAGAAGCCGCGTTGACGCGCGGCAGGGCGAACAAAACCGCGGCGAATACGGCAGGTGAAATCAGTTTTATTTGTTTTTTCATTTTGGTCTTCTTTCGATTTAACGGCATTTACAATTACAATTTTACCACTTTTACATTGCTGATATCGGGGTCGTTCTGAAGCTCGGCGAGCACGGCCGGCGGCGGCGCGCTGTCGAGATTCAACACCGACAGCGCCAGCCCGCCGGCGGTGTCACGGGTCAGGCTCATATTGGCGATGTTAACGCTGTGTTTGCCGAGCAGCGAGCCGAGATGGCCAACGATGCCGGGCCGGTCCTTGTTGTTCAACAGCAGCAAGGTGCCGCTGATGGGTATTTCCACCGGGGTGCTGAACAGCCGCACGATGCGGGGATTGTTCGGCGAGCCGAAGAACGTCCCGCCCGCTGAAATCAGTTTCTTCCCGTTGCTGAACACTTGCACGTGCACCCACTCGTTGAACGTGACCGGCTCGTCGGATTTCTTTTCCTCGACGGTGATGCCGATGCTCGCGGCGGCGGACCGGACGTTGACGTTGTTGACATCCTTGACCGCGCTGCCTTCCAAAAAGCCGCGCAAAATGGAGCGCGTCACCGGATCGGTGTTTGGCAATTGCCGCGCGTGGCCGCCGTAGGTGATATAGATGCGGTCAGCGCCTGACGGCGCTAGCTGCGCCAGCAGTTTGCCCAGCGCTTCGCCCAGCGGCAGGTAGGGCTTCACCTGCTCGTAGGTCTTCGCGTCCAGATACGGCAGATTCACCGCGTTGCGGACCTCGCCCGTAAGCAGGTAACCCGCGATGACCTCGGCGACCTCGATGCCGCATTTTTCCTGGGCCTCCTCCGTGCTGGCGCCGAGATGCGGCGTCAAGATCAGGTTCGCCTGCTTGCGATACGGATGGTCGGCGGGCAGTGGTTCGACGGCATACACGTCCAATGCCGCGCCCGCGACCTTGCCGGATTCGAGGGCCGCAATGAGGTCATTTTCGGAAATGATTTCGCCGCGGGCGCAATTCACGATTTTCACGCCGGGCTTCATCTTGGCGAACGCGGCGGCGTTGAGCATGTGCTTCGTCTCCGGCGTTACCGGCATATGCACGGTGATAAAATCCGCCATGCGATAAATTTCATCCACGCTGTCGGCAAATTCCGCGCCGATGGCCTTCGCGCGGTCTTCGGTGAGGTAAGGATCGTAGGCGATGACCCGCATGCCGAAGGCGATGGCGCGTTTGGCGACTTCCGTGCCGATGCGGCCCATGCCGAGCACACCGAGGGTCTTGCCCATGAGTTCGGCGCCCTGGAACAGCTTGCGGTCCCATTTGCCGGCGATCATGGACGCGTGCGCCTGCGGCACCTTGCGCGCGAGGGAGAGGAGCATGGCAAAACTCAATTCGGCGGTGGTCACCGTGTTGCCGCCGGGCGTGTTCATCACCACCGTGCCGTGCTGGGTGGCGGCCTCGATGTCCACGTTGTCCACGCCCACGCCTGCTCGGCCAACCACGCGCAATTTCGGGGCGGCCTCGATGACCTTGCGGGTGACCTTGGTTTCGGAACGGACGACCAGCGCGACAGCGTCGGCCACAACGGGGAGCAATTCCGGCTCGGGCAGCCGTTTGGGCAGGACGACCACTTGAAATTCGGGCCGCTGTTGCAACAGCGCGATGCCTTTGGGCGATACGGGATCACAAACGACAATTTTCATATCAAAGGGGCGTGAGTGTAGGCCATGACCCGGGCAAGGTCAAATCATGAATCTCAATCGCGACAAGTGCCGGGAGCGCCGGCGTCTCGCCGGTAACTGAATACAGTATCGCATCAGGTAATGAGCCGGCGGGACGCCAGCGCTCCCGGGAGAAAAGAGCCTGGTGGCATTGCCCCCGGCATGCCGGATTTATCCAGCCACGCTTGAAAGCGTTACTGCATTTTTTTCTTCGCTTCGGCCGGCACTTCAATCTTCGTCGAGTTGACGTCCCTGATTTCCACAGTGGTTGTGCGGTCCACGTCGCGGTCATTGCCGCCGAAGCTCACGGTGCCCTGAACGCGGAACTGGTATTTCACCAGTTTGCCATCCGTGAGCCAGAATTTCGCCGAGCCTTTGGCGTTGCTGACGGTCGGTCCTTCGCCTCCGCCGCCCCCACCCCGCGGCCGGAACGTCAACAAGGCTTTCGCGCCGTCTTCCGTCAAATCGCCGGAAATTCCGTTGGTGTCCTTTTTCAAATCTTTCGCCGCGTCGGCCAGGTCGGCGGCCTGGATGGCCGGGGCCTTGAAATTTTGCATCATGCGGGCGAGGAACAGTGACGGATTGAATCCGCCGCCGCCGTCATCTTTCGCGGCTTCTGCCAGTGATTGCCAGCCATTGTCCGGCGTTTTGATTGCGCCATTGGTGCCTTTGAGCACGGCTTCGTTCGTGTTGTCGCCGAAGCTCATTAACAAAGCGGTGTAACCGCCCTTTTGCGTCCGGCCCTCCGTCGGGCCGGGACGGAACCGGGAATTGTTGCCGACCTCGACGGTCGTTCGCCAGCTGTAATTGGTCTGGTTGCCGAGCGCGGCGGCAGCGTTCTTGATGTTGTCCTTGGGACTGACATCCGCCGCCAGGAGCGGAGCAGCCAGCAAAGCCATCAGGCTGAACATGATATTTCTTTTCATAATGATTTTAATTCGATTTGAGAACCATCGCAGGGTCGCACTGGCGGCGAGGTAAATTCAAATTAAATATGCTCATTAAAAATTCCTTATTTCTTTTGCCGGAATTCATTATGCTCAACCGCCAATGAGCAAGCTGCTGCTGATTGATGACGAAGAAGACGTGCGTTATTCGTTCCAACGGATTTTTAATTCGCCGGAAATCGAACTGGCCACGGCATCGAGCGGCGAGGAAGGGCTGAAGGTCATTCCCAGGTTCAAGCCCGACCTCGTGCTCATGGACGTGCGGATGGGCGGCATGAACGGGCTCGAAACGCTCCGCCGGATCCGCGCCGCCAATCCCAAGCTCCTCGTCATCCTGATGACCGCCTATGGCACGACGCAGACGGCCATCGAGGCGATGAAGCTCGGCGCCTACGATTATCTGCTCAAGCCGTTCGATGCGTTGAAACTCAAGGAAATCGTCGGTAACGCGCTCAAGGCTGCGCACGATATGGAGCAGGTCGTGTCGTATCAACCATTGCTCGAATCCGAGGATTACGAACTGGGCATCGTCGGCCGCAGTGAGCCGATGCAGCAGGTCTTCAAGCTCATCGGCCAGGTCGCCGCGACCGACGCCACCGCGCTCATTACCGGCGAAAGCGGCACGGGCAAGGAACTCGTCGCCCGCGCAATTTACCATCACAGCAATCGCAGCACGCAGCCGTTTCTGGCGGTCAATTGCGCCGCCATTCCCGAACAATTGCTCGAGAGCGAACTCTTCGGCCACGAACGCGGCGCGTTCACCGGCGCCACCCTGCAACGCATCGGCAAATTTGAGCAATGCAACCAAGGCACGATTTTTTTGGACGAAATCGG
>Ga0335080_10004296_pt1 | contig 14522 bp, 14 predicted proteins | sample Lox_Sample_34_FD_206720 | JGI IMG/M metagenome (GOLD analysis project Ga0335080, IMG submission 206720) | Soil microbial communities from Loxahatchee National Wildlife Refuge, Florida, United States - Lox_Sample_3.4 | ecosystem: Environmental > Terrestrial > Soil > Wetlands | place: USA... | reverse complement strand
AACTGCAGTTGCCGCGGAGTGTTCCACGCAGTCTCCACCGCCCCGTGCACTGCGTACGAGCCCGGGCTAAAGATATTGAGGGCCGGATCGTTTGGCTGCATGTGGTTCAGCACGTTGGTGAAGTCAAAACACATCGCCCCCGCGAACTCTACTACTGCTGAAACGCATTGCAACCCAAGGTCCAAACTCAAACCCTGCATTTGCAGTTGATTAGGGCGGCGTTGATCCGGCGAGATTATGAGTTTGTGGATGACTCTTGGGAGATTCGGAGAGCTTGCGATTGCATCTGGGTCTGGCTAACTGTCGAAAAATCGTGAGGGCTCAACCGGTCGATGCAACACTCTTCTAATCTGTTGATCCGATTGTGTTTTTCAAAGAGACCTGATCCTTTGGACTGTACTCAATTAAACCTAGACAGGCAGTGTTTTCTTTGAATCAGCGCTCCATTCGCTATTCAGTGATGCCCAGACAATAGCTTTGCGTTTTCCAGTAAACTGGGTGCCCAGTGAGGGGAATCCATTTGCACAAACTTAGGTCGTGTTTGCATCACAGTTTCGTCGCACTCTTCATTCTTTCACTTCCGTGGTCGGTAGACGCTCAGTCGGTTCCACCGCAACTGATGAGCGCCCTCAAATGGCGACTGATTGGCCCGTTCCGCGGAGGCCGAGTGGTGGCCGTCACAGGTGTGCCAGGCGACTCGAGAATCTTCTATTTCGGCGCGGTCGATGGCGGCGTCTGGAAAACTACTGATGCTGGAACCGTCTGGAGGCCAATCTTTGACAAAGAGCCTGTGGCCTCAATCGGGGCAATTGCAGTAGCACCATCTGATCCCAAGACGATCTACGTCGGCACTGGCGAGTCTGATATTCGATCGGACTTGTCATCCGGCGATGGCGTTTACATGTCCAACGATGGCGGGACCACGTGGACGCATCTAGGCTTACGGGATACACGCCAAATCAGCCGAATCGTAGTTGATCCGCGAGATCCCCAGATCGTCTACGTGGGTGCTCTCGGTCATGCTTACAGTACAAACGAGCAGCGGGGCGTCTACAAATCAATCGATGGAGGAGCGCATTGGACGAAGGTCCTCGATAAGGGATCGGAAATTGGGATTTCCGACCTGGCGATTTGTCCCGGCGACCCCCAGCTCTTGTTCGCGGGCGCGTGGAATGTGCATCGGCCTCCTTGGAGTACCTACGCTGCTATCGATGGACCAGGTGGCGGCCTGTACCGCTCTCAAGATGCCGGCAAAACGTGGACTCGCCTCAACAATGGTCTACCCGAAGGCGAGTGGGGACGCATCGGAGTGGATGTTGCGGCGGACGGCAAACATGTCTACGTGCTGATTCAGGCCAAGAACGCAGGTTTGTATCGCTCTGATGATGGTGGCGACACCTGGACTTTGGTGAACACAGATCCTCGTCTCACCAGTCGGGCGTGGTATTTCAACAGCATCACGATCGATCCGCAGAATCCCGACGTGATCTACATTCCAAATGTGGCTCTTTATCGATCCTTAGACGGAGGAAAAACAGTCTCGATTGTGCGCGGGGCGCCTGGCGGCGATGATTATCACCAGATTTGGATCGATCCCAAGAATTCCGACAGCATGGTTCTTGGGACAGATCAGGGCACGACAGTTAGCCTCGACCGTGGCGAGACTTGGAGCACCTGGTACAACCAGCCCACCGCACAGCTCTATCACGTCATCACGGACAACCAGTTTCCCTACATCGTGTACGGCGCCCAACAGGATAGTGGCAGCGCAGCCGTTCCCAGCCGCACCGATCACGGCCAGATCGCGCCACGAGATTGGTTTCCGGTGGGCGGAAGCGAGAGCGGGTACATAGCACCCGATCCCAAGGATCCGAACATCATCTATCTGAGCGGCAGCTACGGCACCGTCACCCGCTACAACAGACTGACTGGATTCAGTCAGGATGTGACTCCCTGGCCGGTGCCAACATTTGGTTCTGAAATCAACAAACGAAAATATAGGGACCCTTGGACTCCAGTTCTCATTTTTTCTCCTGCTGACTCCACAACGCTTTACCTCGGGACGCAGTATGTGATGAGGACGGTCGATGGCGGTCTGAACTGGCAGACCATCAGCCCAGATCTCACCGGATCAACTCAACAACCAGGAGACAAGACAGAAGGACCAACAACGATCGAGAACGCGAAGCAGCGAGGCTACGGCGTCGTATTCACCATTGCGCCCTCAGCGCTAAACCGAAACACCATCTGGGCAGGGAGCGATACAGGTCTAATTCATCTTACACGCGATGGAGGCAAAACCTGGAAAGATGTCACGCCAGCCGGTCTCACAGCTTGGAGCAAGATCACCTTTATTGAAGCTTCGCACTTTGATGCTGCGGTTGCTTACGCGGCCGTCGATCGCAGCCGATTAGACGACCAAACACCCTATCTTTATCGAACCGGTGATTATGGAGTTACGTGGAAACCGATCACCAACGGCATTGCTCCCAATGCTTTTCTGCGAGGCATTCGCGAAGACACGGAGAGAAAGGGTCTGCTCTTTGCCGGCACTGAACTCGGGGTGTTCGTATCCTTCGATGACGGCCGCGATTGGCAAACCTTGCAACTCAATTTGCCGGTGACTTCCGTCCGCGATCTCACGGTAAAGGGCGAAGATCTTGTAATAGCTACGCACGGCCGCTCTTTCTGGGTGCTGGATGACATCACGCCGCTTCGTCAAACGTTCGATGCTGCAAAGGATAATGCATTCCGGCTCTACCGTCCGGCACCAGCGTATCGCATCGATAACGATTCCTTCACGGGTACTCCACTTCCGCCGGAGGAACCAACGGCCGAGAACCCGCCCGTCGGCGCCATCATCGACTACTTTCTCAAGTCTTCGGCCGGCAGTGTGACGCTGGAGATCTTTGATGCGCAGCAGAAACTGGTCCACCGATTCTCATCGGAAGACAGATATCCGGAAAAGCACGCCCTACTTCCCATTGCCGAGCGTTGGTTTCCCAAACCGAAAGTCCTCGAAACGAATCCTGGAATGCATCGCTTCGTCTGGGATCTTACCTGGCAGAGTTCTGGGGGAGCCGGGGTGGATGAAGAGAGCGAATACCGCAACCCCAGAGGTCCTAAAGTCGTGCCGGGCATTTACACGGCCAGACTCACTGTTGACGGAAAGTTCCAAACTCAGCCTCTGAAAGTCATCATGGACCCCCGCTCTCCCGCCACTCCCCAGATACTTCAGCACCAGCTGCGACTCGGTCAGCAGGTATTTACCGAAACCTTGGAAGCGCGCCGCGTGCTCGCAGAAATCGCCTCGCTAAAGAAGGAAGTTACTGATCTCGAGCAGAAGGCTGGCGATAAAGATTCCCCTGTTAAGTCCGCACTGGTGGATGCTCGAGTTGAAATTTTAAAGATTGAAAGCACGCGCACAGACAGCCAGGGGGAGCCTACTGGTCTGCTGGACGCCTTCGCCGATATGGCGTCGGCTTTACGCGTAATCGAAAGTGGAGATCGCGCCGCACCTTCGCAAGCAATTGCCGTTTACGAAGACTCCAACCGGCGCGTCAACGCAGCCATCGCGCGATGGCGCGAGTTCAAAACAACTAAACTTCCCCAGCTTAATCAGAAATTGATCGAAGCAAATCTCACTCCAATCGCTATTTCCGAAATTGAACAGGAAGTCCAATTTCTAATATCACGCTAATGCCTCGGGGCTGGCTCGGTGGGAAGCGGCGCGAGGCGCAGCCTGCATGCCGTCGCTTGCTCACGGCTGTCCGCCCTTTAAACCGCTGCGCAGTTCTGGAGCTGCCTGCCAGAACCCAAGATGAAATGCAAAAGCAAGAGCCGATTAGCAGCAAATCCTAAGGGCTCGCCAAACCTTGGGAAGCACGCGCTTGACTTTCGTTCTCCTGAATTTGTCCGGACGATTCGGCTCAGAACCGAATGCTCTACAGTGTTCCAATTGCCCTTTCTGCACCAGTTTGTGCCGATAGAAGCGCTTCAACTCTGGATCCGGCTCGACCGCGTGCATCGCCGTTTAACCACAGATAACGCAGCAGCGTGTTCCCTTGTTTGCTCATCGCACCTAGCCGCTGCCGGCCTCCGCTGGAATGTTCGCGGTCTTTTGCAGCGACAGTCACGACCATGCTGAGAGCAATCGAGAGGGCGACGACGAGCCGGAGGGTTAAGGCTCACGCGACGCAGGCGTCGATGGCCGAGAATGAGGCGCATGCCGAGACGTGTAACGATATTAACTCGGGAGGAGTCGGTTCTTTGATGCAGATGCAGTCGCGTTTTGCACGGCAGGAGCCGGTGATTTGGTGAGCAATATTATGCAGACATCAGAAGAGGAAATAGCGCTGGGCGAGCGGAAGAATGGTGGCCGGCTCGCATGTGATAAGGTGCCCGTCGATGCGCACTTCGTAAGTCTCGGGATCAACGGCGATGTCGGGAGTGCCGGTATTGTGGATGAGATCTTTTTTCCCGATATTGCGGCAGTTTTTAACGGCAACGGCGGTTTTTTTCAGCCCAAGCTTTTCGTGGAGACCACCCGCAAGAGCTGCTTTGGAAAGAAATGTGATGCTCGTGGCGGCGGGGGCACAACCGAAAGCGCCGAACATCGGCCGATAGAGAACCGGTTGAGGAGTGGGAATCGAGGAGCCCGGGTCGCCCATCGCATTCCAGGCAATGAAACCGCCCTTGATGATCATCTCGGGCTTCACGCCGAAGAATGCAGGCTTCCAGACAACCAGGTCGGCAAGCTTGCCCGACTCGATGGAGCCGACTTCGCCGGATACGCCGTGGGTGATGGCGGGATTGATGGTGTACTTCGCGACGTAGCGCTTCGCGCGGTAATTGTCATTACAGGCGGAATCTTCCGGGAGGGGGCCGCGCTGCGTTTTCATTTTGTGCGCGGTCTGCCAGGTGCGAGTGATGATTTCGCCGATGCGGCCCATGGCCTGGGAATCGCTCGAGAGCATGCTGATGACGCCCATATCGTGGAGGATATCTTCGGCGGCGATAGTTTCGGGGCGAATGCGGCTTTCCGCGAAAGCGACATCTTCAGGGACATTGGGATTCAGATGGTGGCAGACCATGAGCATGTCGAGATGTTCGGTGATTGTGTTAATCGTGAAGGGGCGCGTGGGATTCGTTGATGAAGGGAGAATATTGGCGAATGACGCGATGCGAATGATGTCCGGGGCGTGGCCGCCGCCGGCACCCTCGGTGTGGTAGGTGTGGATCGTGCGACCGGCGATTGCGGCAACTGTGGCTTCGAGGAAGCCCGCTTCGTTTATCGTGTCGGTGTGAATCGCAACCTGAACGTCGAACTCGTCGGCGATTTTGAGAGAAGCGTCGATTGCGGGGGGCGTGGTGCCCCAATCCTCGTGGAGTTTTAGGCCACATGCGCCAGCTACGACTTGTTCGGCCAGAGGCGGGAGGGCGGAGGAGTTTCCTTTGCCGAGAAAGCCGAAATTTATTGGCCACGCTTCAGCAGCCTGTAACATGCGCGCGAGGTTCCAAGCGCCGGGCGTGCAAGTGGTAGCGGCTGTGCCGGTGGCAGGACCTGTGCCTCCGCCGATCATGGTTGTAATCCCGCTCGAAATCGCTTCGCAGACTTGCTGCGGAGAAATGAAATGAACGTGGCTATCGATGCCGCCGGCGGTGATGATCAGGTTTTCGCCGGCGAGGGCTTCCGTGGAGGCGCCGACGACGAGATTGGGATCGACGCCGTCCATTGTGTCAGGATTTCCGGCTTTGCCGATTCCAGCGATGCGGCCGTCTTTGACGCCGATGTCGGCCTTCACGATTCCCCAGTGATCGAGAATCACGGCGTTGGTGATGACGAGATCTAGCGCGCCGGGTTTTGTTTCGCGGGTTGCGGTGCTGCTTTGGCCCATGCCGTCGCGAATTACCTTTCCACCGCCGAACGTGATCTCGTCACCGTAATGGGTGAAGTCTTTTTCGATTTCGATAATGAGATCAGTGTCGGCCAGTCGAATGCGGTCGCCTTTGGTGGGACCGTAGAGATCGGCATAGGTGCGGCGGGGAATCTTGAGGGTCATTTCAAGTCGCTTTTCGAATCGGCCTTTGAGTCTATCGAGCCGCTCGACTGGAACCCCTCTTTGCGCGCGCGCTCTATCGCTCGCTTTTGCAAAGAGGAATCGGATATTGCGCCGCCGACCAAGCCGTTGCCGCCGTGAATCACGCGGCCGCCTCCAAACTCGGTGAGCTCCACTTCTTTTTCTTCGCCAGGCTCAAAGCGCGCCGCTGTGCCAGCAGGATGGTTGAGCCGCAGGCCGAACGCCGCGGGGCGGTCGAACGAGAGCGCCCGATTGGCTTCGAAGAAGTGGTAGTGGCTGCCGACCTGGACGGGCCGGTCGCCGGTATTTTTGACGATGAGACGAAGCGTGCGACGGCCGGTATTCGCGAGGATCGGTCCAGCATTTTCATTAAGAAGATATTCGCCAGGATTCATAAGGTCACCGGATTGGATCGTGAATCGTAACCAGTTTTGTGCCATCTGGGAAAGTGGCTTCGACCTGCACCTCGTGAATCATCTCGGCTACGCCATCCATCACCTGGCTTCGATTCAGAATCTTCGCTCCTGAACTCATGATCTGGGCGACAGTGTTTCCGTCGCGGGCTGCTTCCATCACTTCCGCGGAGAGGATCGCGACCGCTTCCACGTAATTAAGCTTCAGGCCACGAGCCTGACGTTTGCGAGCGAGGTCGGCTGCTACGGTAATCATCAGCTTTTCTTGTTCTCGAGGCGTCAGGTGCATGAGTTTTCTCCCGAATGCATTACGATTTCGGCTTTAATTTGCCTTTCGCGGTGGAATTGCTTCGGTGCCATATAGCGCGAATTTCGCGGCGCGCCAGAGTTTGTGGAGGCCGGCGAGAGCGTCGCGTCCGTGTGTAGCCAAGCATCTGCAGACAATGCCGTGGGCAAGCAAGGGGCTGATGCCCCACAGCGCGCCAGCTGCCGGAGAAAATTCGCGCGCGACTTCTCGGAGTTGCCCTTCGAGACAGAGCCATGCATTAGGCTCCACGCCGACGCGGCAAATGTAAAAAGTAGACCAGTAGCGATATTTTCCGAGTCGAGCGGGCGAGGTGAGCAGATAAAGGCGGGGCTGCACGCGGACGCGTTCGATCGCAATCTGATTGTCGAAGGCACAGATGCTGGTTTTCATTTCGACGGCATCGTAGGCAAACAGCTCGTCGCGCGCTTCGCGACCAGGAGCAAGAACCTCCCACCAGAAAAGGCCGGAACCTGCATCGAGTTGGATCTTCGTATCTTGAGTGAACCTGGAACTGGCAAACGGAATGATTGGGTCGGGCAAATATTCGAGGCATGCGTTTTGTCCGACGTGGACATGGATTCGCTGGATCGCTGGAGCCGCATCTGCACGCGAACGGTAGATGCGAGTGGCGCCTGTGGTGGTGACTTGAGCTTGTGCGTTCTCGCCTATTTCCAACGACATCGCTAACTCATCGCCGCCGAGCAGGCCGCCCGAAACGTTGTGGAGGTGAACAAGAGCGCTGCTATCTTCAAGTCTAAAAGCACGGACGACTTTTAGCGGCGGTTCCTGTGAACTCGCGGCGAGGACGGTGGTTCGTCTTGCAGCGTCATATTCGAAATTAAGATCGAGGGAGGCGTTTATGCGGACAGCCGCGTAAGTGGCAGGCGGCTTTCGTTTGGCGGTTTCGTCGAGTATGAGCATTGAGTTCAGCTGATAAAAAGGCGGGTTCCGAGGGCAGGGTGCTCCATTGCGCCCCAATCGAGCAATGGATTGAAGCAGCAAACATCGTCGAGATGCACTGAGAGACTACGCTTTGCCGTTTCAATCATTGTCGGCTTGAGATTCCAGAAAATTCGAGTGGCCTCGGTTTGTCCGAGTGGGAGCAGACGTTGGCAGGCGGAAACGAGACTCGCAACTGATTGGTGCAGATAAGCAACGAGTACGCTTTCTTCGATGAAATCGAGCAAGCCGCCGACCAGGCCGAAAGCCGGACTGTGTTCGACGACGTGCGGATGGTGCTGGCTCGTCTCCCGATTAGCATCTTCAATTGCACTTCTAATGACTGGGAAATCTTCTAGAGCGCTTACGGCCATGAGAAAGTTTCGACCCAGTGCTGTGCTGCCGCAACGGGACTCGCGCGCGGGCTTCATCGCGTTGAGGGTGGCATTCAGGTTGCGCCATCGTTCGATTGAAAAGAGTTTGCCGCCATTGCTTGCGAGCAGAAACGCTTCGCGGCAAAAGACTACTTCCGAGATTCCGGTTTCCTCAAGGTAGCCACGTAGGAAGCTTTCAAGATTGGAGACTTTCAAAAGTCCGCGCGAAACGAGAGTTTCAAGCCCAAATGAATGCGCTAGGGCGCCAATCGGCAGAGCGCTATCGGCCAAGTGGAGCAGTTGAAGATAGCTGATCGCCGACGCAGCAGGCGGGAGAGCGACAATTCGGTTCGTTTCCAAGGCATTAATTCCTAGTGCCGATGAGCATGAGTGTGGGAATGGTCGTGATCATGCGAATGAGGAAGACCCTGATAAGGGCCGTGGGCGTCGATGACCGGATGGCGCGATTCAACGGGGCGCTTCATTTCGTCTTCAATCCAGGCCACGATCGGGTCTAGCCCGACGGCATCGCGCAGATTCGTGAACACAAACGGCAGCTCGCCCCGCATTTTCCGCGAGTCGCGCTCCATCACTTCGAGCGATGCACCGACGAACGGAGCGAGGTCAATTTTATTTATTACCAGCAGGTTCGAGCGAGTAATTCCCGGACCGCCTTTGCGGGGAATCTTATCGCCCTCGGCGACGTCGATAACGTAGATCCAAATATCGACAAGCTCAGGGCTGAACGCGGCGGCAAGATTATCGCCTCCGCTCTCGACGAAGATCAGCTCGAGTCCCGGAAGCGTGCGCTCAAAATCGGCAATCGCCTGCAAGTTCATGGAGGCATCTTCGCGGATGGCTGCATGCGGACAGGCACCAGTCTCGACTCCGCGGACGCGATCGGCGGGAAGCGTCCCCTGCCGCAGCAGGAATTCGGCGTCCTCCTTGGTGTAGATGTCGTTGGTCACGACGGCAAGATTGTATTTTGGCCAGAGGCGCTGGCTAAGTCGATCGACGAGAGCCGTCTTTCCGGAGCCAACCGGACCCGCGATACCGATGCGGAAGGCGCGCGCTGAGTTCTGATTCTTCATTTTGTGGCCTTGGGTTTCTTTGTGGTGTGAGCGGAGTGGCCGTTGTGGCCGTGATCGGAATCGCCACCGAATCCATGGCGAACCATTGAAACGAATGCCGCGGTGAGCTTCATGGATTTTCCGACACGGTCGAAGGGCCTTTGGCCATATTCCTCTTCGAGCCGGCGAATCTGAGCGCGTCCAGCCAGGTTGCGAGCGAAACAATTTTTGGCCGCCGCGCGAGAAACTGCCCGCTTCGGGATTTCGAGAAATGTGGTGAGGTAGTCGAGATCCATTCTGGATGCGATGAATTATAGCAAACACGCGAGTTTATATCTCGATGCGTGGTATACGGCGCGGTTGTTGCTCACCGCCGCTTTTAGGCGACCGATTCATCAACGGCCTCTGCTGAATCTGGACGGATTCGATGCAAGAACTTCGCGGCTGCCATTCCGGCACCGTCCGCACGTTTTTCTCAACGCTCAAGCAGTGGCGACCAAGTCTTCGCGAGCGAACACGGAAGATGAACCGGTTCGAGGCGCAACAGGGGCAGCGGATCTATAAGGGAGTATAGTATAGCCAAAAAACAGAGCCTTGCACGGGAGTACGGACAATCGACATCCAAATTGCTGCTGTAATTCTCAGCGTGTTCGCAATGCTCTCAACCATCTGCGGGGGAGTGGTTGCAGTCCGTGGACAAAAGAGACTTCATTTGCTTCTAGGGACGGGAGCCGGAATGCTCCTTGGTGCCACGTTCTTTGATCTGTTGCCAGAGTCCATTGAAGCCGCACAGTCGCAAGGCTGGAGCGTCAGATCGATGTTGCTCGTGTTGGTGATCGGGTTCTTGGGCTTTTACGTAGCGGAGCGCGTCCTGATTCTTCACTCGTGCCCGGAGGGCGATTGTGTCAACGAAGCGCATCGCCGCATTGGCCGAATGAGTGCCTTCGGACTCATCGCACACAGCACTCTCGACGGTGCGGCGATTGGCGCTGCAAGCCTGGTGAGCTTGGGCGTTGGGATCGTCGTAGCGCTTGCAATCATCGCGCATGACATGAGTGACGGGCTCAACACAATGATGTTGGTTACTCGGGGCGAAAAGGCCGGGCCGACAGATTTCGTTTTTCTCGGAACAGATGCAATTGCTCCGGTGATCGGGGCTCTTCTCGCCCTGCGATTCTTGCCATCGCCGAAGTGGCTGGCGATTTTTTTGGCACTAGCGTCCGGGTTCTTTCTTTATACGGCGACGTCAGACTTACTGCCCGAGGCGCATAGGCGTTCGCCCAGTCCTTCGGTCATGATTCTGACCGTTGTCGGAGCGTTGATAATGGCGGCGGCTGTCGGCTTGACGCGCCTTGACTACGGCGCGCTTCAACGGTTGCTGTGGTCAATGTTCTAACCGAGTCGCTCGAATTTTGTCGCACCGCTCAAAACAAAGGCGATCCAACTCGTGAACAACCGGTCCGTAAGACTCGCGGTAGACAAAACGATGGTTAATGTCGTCGGTAGCCTGGACCGCGTCCGCCAGATCTGGTTCAAACGCCAGGAATGGCCGGTCGTCTCCGGACAGTATTACGTCGGCCGGAAAGATAGTTTTGTCGCCGTCTGCACACTGGGCAGCATCGATTTGATGAAGGAAATCGGTCCTCGCAAGGATATCGCCATCGTCGGTAAAACCTTCACGGAGAATCTCGGAATCGAGAAAATGATCCGCAACCTCGTCACCAATCCCTCGATTCGCATTCTTGTTTTGTGCGGTAAGGAGTCGCCACATCGTGTCGGGCCGGCGTAGGTGACCGAGTTCTTGTACCACGGTGAATGAATGAGTAAAACCTGCTAGACTACGCGCGAGGAGACCACCATGAAAAAGGGCGCCACAACGGTTCTGATCGCCATTGCCACCGTGCTTCTGTGCAGCGTATCAATGTTTGGCCAGGCAGCACAGTCACCGCCACAGAGCGGTGCCGGCTCCGGGGCGCAGCCGAACTCGATCAACGACAAGGATGTCGAGCTGCTTCGCGCCAACCTGCGTGCGAACCGCAAGAACCTCATGGCGCAGAACATGACTCTTACGGCTGACGAAGCTACCAAGTTCTGGCCTATCTTCGACCAGTACAGAAAAGAGGCCATCAAGCCCAACGACGAACGCTGGGCTTTAATCAAGGACTATGCCGCGAACTACAACACGATGACGGATGCGCAAGCTCAGGATTACATACAAAGAGCTACGGATGTTGACCGGCAACTGCTCGCACTGCGCCTGAAGTATGTTCCAATTTTTGAGAAGGTTATATCCGCGAAGAAAGTAGCGTTATGGTACCAGATCGACCGCCATATCGACCTTATGATCAATCTGCAGCTCTCTTCGGTGATTCCGATGGTCGACACAACCAAATGAAAATGTTATGGGGTGCGCGCCCGAGGCCGCCAACTCGGCACGGTGTTCGTCGTTCGCCCACGATCACGACGTGATCGACGAAGTCGTCACCCGCATCGAACACCTCAAAGTCGGCCACATCGAAGATTTCAAAAGGCCTCTACTCCAAACACCTAGCCTACGATAAGGAAAAAGCCTCCTAGGCCGTCCGGCAATGTGATGCGAGATTGAGGCCAAGGACTTTCTCCTCTGGGCGGTGGTGGCGGTATTAACGCGCCATTCATTCCGCGAATGCGGTCGTGGATAGCGGCCTCCTGCGCTTTGACGTCATCATGCCTTGAATGTCTCGCTCCGCAAAAAGCGTGCGAATGTCCGCTTGAAAGCTCGTCAGTTTCGTCATTGACGCTTCATCCTTTTTAGAAGAAAGCCCGGGACGCCGGTTGCCACGACTGAATTTCCAGCTCGATCCGGACTAAAAAGGCTTCCTAATACGACGATCATTCATATCGCAGCGATTCCGTTGGATCTAGCCGGGCGGCTCGATTGGCAGGCAGATAGCCGAATAGAAGACCGGTTGAGCACGACACAACAAATGCCAGCAGTACCGAAATCCAAGACACAGGAACTCGAATCCCTGCCGCTTCCGGCATAAACCCTAGGATGAGATTGATGGCCCTGGCAATTGCCACAGCGATGAGAATTCCGACTAGCGCGCCGGTCCCGCTAATTAGGAACGCTTCCACTAAGAATTGGTAAAGAATTGCGTCATGCGGAGCGCCCACTGCCTTACGGATTCCGATCTCGTGGGTGCGCTCAGTGACGGTGACCAGCATGATGTTCATTATTCCGATCCCGCTAATCGCCAGTGCGATGAGCGTAATCAATACCAGAAGAACCGTCAGCGCCCACGAAATCTTTCGCGCCGATTCCAACAATGATGTGAGGTTTTGCACATCATACTCAGCAGCCGGGCGATGGCGGCTTTTCAAAATCTGCGCTACTTGCCTCGTCACTCCGGGAACAGCTTCGGGCGAATCCGCCTGCACATACAACGTGCTGATATATTCCCTTCCCTTGTAGTAGGTCATCAGTCCGAAAGGGATGAGCACAGACTCGCGCGCGATTTCTGTCTGACCGAAGGTGGAAATCCGTTCGCGAAACACGCCAATCACTGCAAAGCGCAGGTCGCCGACTCGAATTTCCTGTCCCACCGGGTTCTGATTTGGAAAAACGCGTTCGGCCAGTTTCTGGGTCAGCAAGCAGACCTTAGCGTGGGTCATCATGTCATCCGGATCTAAATAGCGACCGCGAAAGACCACTAGCCTGCGAATCTGCTGGAAGCTGTCTGTGACTCCGACCAGTTTTACAGGCCGCTCGACGCCTGCCGCAACAACGGACATCGGTAACTCGGCGGCTCCCGCTGCTAGTGCAACTTGGGAAATCTGGGTCTTCACCGCCTCCATGTCGCCGAGCGAGATCTCGTCGTTCAACGTGAGAGGCGAGGGATTATTTGAGCGCATGATGCTGGCATAGACAAGATTGGAGCCGCTAGCTTCGATCTGAGTGAGAATGTAGCCCTTGCCGAGCAGTGCCACCGTGACGACGAGAACAATGCAGCCGCTACCAACAATGACTCCGAGCATCGTCAACCCAGTTCGGAGCTTGTTGGCCCAAAGTGCCTGAACCGCCAGATGTAAGGTCTGATTCCAACACTCGGATCGGCTTCGTGAATTTAACAATGCAATAGCGTTTTTACTTCCGAGTAACCGGCGAGATTTCATCGAGGCGAAAGGAGTATCTTGCCATCGTATCGGCGTGCCCCTCTTCAGGAGTGTACGCTGGCTGTGAGGCAAGCGTCTATTTTCTGAGCGAGAGACCATTTTAAAACTGCTCCCCATTTCCTTTCCAGCAGAAAGTCCGCAGCCTCTAGCGGAAAACCAGGCTGTAACTGCTTAGGTTGGCTTCGTGCCGCTTTCGTTTCCAGGACGGACTCCAGAATCAACTTACCAGCGGAATCCATGACCGCAACCGAGATCGTTGCCTGATGAACATCCATGCCGATATACTTTGCTTGGTTCACAACGGCGCTCTTTTCGTTGGGTGGTGATGCGAGCGATCAAAAGCTAGCACAAAGTGGCCGCCTTTTATATTGCGTGATAATCCCTGTTAACTACGGTTAAGCTGTAAGAGCCGCCATGATTTTGGCTTGATACGATGAACCCCGATGCCGGATGATTTGCTCAAGCTGCGGGATTTCGCGGCGCGCTATACCGCAGCATGGTGTAGCCGGAACCCCGCAGGCTTGGCTGAGTTCTACTCAGATGTTGGGTCGCTCCGTGTCAACGATGACCCTCCCGCGGTCGGCCGGAATGAAATTGCGTCGTTAGCTCAGTCCTTTATGATTGCGTTCCCGGATCTTTGTGTGGTCATGAATGAACTGAAGCTTGACGGCGAGGAGCCCGAGTACCACTGGACTCTCTCCGGCACGAACACCGGGCCAGGAGGCGCTGGTCACAAGGTCTGCATTAAGGGCTTTGAGAAGTGGCGCATCGGATCCGACGGCCTGATTGCCTCTTCGCATGGTCATTTTGATTCAGCTGAATACCGACGCCAATTGGAGCAAGGAGTCTAACTAATTGTCGGTATCATCCGCACTGACAAGCAGCAATGCGAGAGCACACAGGGGTAAGACGGCGATTGGACCAAGCCCGGTTCTGGCCGGCCGCTGCCGCATCATTGAAAAGGGTCTAATTCCAGGAGCGCCCATATGAGAGGAAGAAAATCAATTGCATGCCTGCTACCGGCATTATTCCTTGTTCTGCCGGGAATCGTTTTGTCACAGAATGCGAACCATAACCGCACACTCATCATTAACGGGCAGACCACGCAGGTACCCGTGGTCAACGTGAACGGCCGATCCTACATCGGCCTGGAGGCATTGGCTAATGCCGTTAACGGATCGCTG
>Ga0335080_10004295_pt1 | contig 14522 bp, 11 predicted proteins | sample Lox_Sample_34_FD_206720 | JGI IMG/M metagenome (GOLD analysis project Ga0335080, IMG submission 206720) | Soil microbial communities from Loxahatchee National Wildlife Refuge, Florida, United States - Lox_Sample_3.4 | ecosystem: Environmental > Terrestrial > Soil > Wetlands | place: USA... | reverse complement strand
ACGCTGCCGCCGCAGGGGATCTGGAACACGCTCACGCACCTGGGATTCGGGCAGGTGACCACCAGCGGCTTCCCCGGCGAGTCCGCCGGGCTTCTGCCCAACTACGCGCAGTGGCGTCCGATCGGCATCGTCACCATGTCGCACGGCTACGGGCTGTCGGTCACGCCGCTGCAGCTGGCGCACGCCTACGCCACCATCGGCGCCTTCGGCGTGGCGCGCCCGGTCTCCTTCCTGCGCGTCGAGGGCGAGGCCGGTGGCGCGCACGCGCTCGATGAGCACGTGTGCCACGAGCTGATCGGCATGCTCGAGTCGGTGGTGAGCGCGGAGGGCACCGGCAAGCTCGCCGCCATCCCCGGCTACCGCGTCTCCGGCAAGACCGGCACCGCCTTCAAGGCCACCGCCGGCGGCTACTCCACCGACCGCTACATGGCGGTGTGGGGCGGGGTGGCTCCGGCCAGCGCCCCGCGCCTGGCGGCGGTGGTGGTGATCGATGAGCCGGGCGCCGGGCAGCACATGGGCGGCCAGGTCGCAGCCCCCGTGTTCTCGCGCGTGGTGGGCGGGGCGCTGCGCCTGCTCGCCGTGGCGCCGGACCAGCCGGTCAACTCGCCCGAGGAGCTTCCCGGGAGCGAGACCCTGGTGGGCTCACGCACGGTGGCGCTGCGATGAGCGCCACCTTCATGAGCAGTGCGCACGCGCTCGCCGAGCTGACCGCGGGGCTCATCGCGGTGCCGGCGGACCTCGAGGTCTCGGACGTCACGCTCGACAGCCGCGCGGTCACCCCCGGGGCGCTGTTCCTCGCCTGCCGCGGCCGCGCGCACCATGGACTCACGTTCCTGCCCCAGGTGCTCGCGCACGGCGCACGCGCGGTGTTGTACGAGCCGCAGGGGGCGCCGGCGCTGCCGGCCGCGCCTGCCGGCGCCTTCCTCGGCGCCGTGCCGCAGCTCAGCGAGCACGCCGGCCTCATCGCGGCGCGCTTCTTCGGTGAGCCCTCGCACGCGCTGACGGTCGCGGGCATCACCGGCACCAACGGCAAGACCACCTGTGCGTGGCTGCTCGCCCAGGCGCTGAACCATTGCCAGCGGCCGGCCGCCTACATGGGCACGCTCGGCTTCGGGCGTCCACCGCAGGTCACCGCGACGCTGCACACGACGCCGGATGCCGTGAGCGTGCAGCGCCAGCTCGCGGCGCTGCGCCGCCAGGGGGCCGAGTGCGTCTGCATGGAGGTCTCCTCGCACGCGCTCGACCAGTCGCGCGTCAGCGGCGTGCGTTTCCACACCGCGGTGTTCACCAACCTGACGCGCGATCACCTCGACTACCACGGCAGCATGCAGGCCTACGGGGCGGCCAAGGCGCGCCTGTTCGCCTGGCCCGAGCTCGCCGCGCGCGTCATCAACGTCGATGACCCCTTTGGTGCCGCACTCGCCGCCGGCGGCGGCGCCCCGCTCATCGTCACGCTGCGCCAGGCGCGCAGCGGCGTGCCCGCCGGGGCGCGCTGGGTGCGCGCCACCCGCGTCACCGCCGAGCCTGGCGGGCTGTGGATCGACGTCGACTCCTCCTGGGGCAGCGCGGAGCTCACCGTGCGACTCGTGGGCGAGTTCAACGTGGACAACGCGCTCACCGTGCTCGCGGTGCTGCTCGCCTGGGAGGTGCCGCTTCCCGAGGCGGTGCGCGCGCTTTCGCGCAGCCGCGCGGCGAGCGGACGCATGGAGATGTTCGGCGGCCGGGGCCGCACGCCGCTCGCCATCGTCGATTACGCCCACACGCCCGATGCGCTCGAGAACGCGCTTAAGGCGGCGCGCCTGCACTGCCGCGGCGAGCTGCGCGTGGTCTTCGGCTGCGGCGGTGACCGCGACCCCGGCAAGCGCCCGCTCATGGGCCGGATCGCCGCCGAGCTCGCCGACGACATCATCGTCACCGACGACAACCCCAGGAGCGAGGACCCGGCGCGCATCGTGGCCGCGATCCTCACCGGCATGAGCACGCGCAAGCCGCACGTGATCGAGCACGACCGCGCGCTCGCCATCCGGCTGGCGCTGGAGCGCTCCGGCCCGGAGGACGTGGTGCTCATCGCCGGCAAGGGTCACGAGGGCTACCAGATCGTCGGTCACGAGCGACGCGAGTTCCATGACCAGGCCGTGGTCAGCCAGGAGCTGGCGCGGTTGCCGCCATGAAGCGCACGCTCGGCGAATTTGCGCGCCTGTGCGCCGGGCGGCTGCAGGGAACGGACGCCCCCTTCAGCGAGGTGGTGAGCGACAGCCGCACGCTCGGCTCCGGGCAGCTGTTCGTAGCGCTGCGGGGACCGAAGTTCGACGGCCATGACTTCCTGGCCGCGGCGCAGGCCGCCGGCGCCGCCGGGGCGCTGGTCTCGAGGGCGCAACCGCTGGCGCTGCCGCAGATCGTCGTGTCCGACACGCAGGCGGCGCTCACCCAGGCGGCGCGCGCCTGGCGCGGCTTCTTCGCCGGCCCGCTGATCGGCGTGGCCGGCAGCAACGGCAAGACCACCACCAAGGAGATGACCGCGGCGATCCTGGCGCAGGCCGGCAGCACGCTCGCCACGCACGGCAACCTCAACAACCACATCGGCGTGCCGCTGACGCTGCTGCGCCTGCGGCCCGAGCACCGCTTCGCGGTGATCGAGATGGGCGCGAACCGCGCCGGCGAGGTGGCCGCGCTGGTGGCGCTGGCGCGCCCGAGCGTCGGCATGATCACCAACGCCGGTGCCGAGCACCTGGAGGGCTTCGGCTCGCTCGAGGGCGTGGCGCGCGCCGAGGGCGAGATGGTCGCGGGCCTCGAGGCCGGGGCGACCGCGGTGATCAACGCCGATGATGAGTTCGAGCAGCTGTGGCGCTCGCTCACGGCCGCGCGGGTCGTCACCTTCGGTGTGCGCAAGCGCGCGCAGTTCAGCGCCAGCGAAGTGCGTGCCACGGTGGGCGAGCAGGGCTTTCGCACCCGCTTCCGCCTGCAGGCCCCCGAGGGCAGCGCCGCCATCGAGCTCGCCCTCGGCGGCACCCACAACGTCGCCAACGCGCTCGCCGCCGCCGCGGCGGCCGCCAGCGCCGGGGCCACGCTGGCGCAGATCAGCGCCGGCCTTGCCACGGTGCGTGCGGTGTCCGGCCGGCTGCAGTTCAAGCAAACCAGGGGCGGCGCCTGGCTGATCGATGACTCCTACAACGCCAACCCGAGCTCGGTGCGCGCCGCCATCGAGGTGCTGGTCAGCCTCACCGGCCGGCGCTGGCTGGTGCTGGCGGACATGGGCGAGCTCGGCGCGTTCGCCGAGGACGCCCACAGCGGCATCGGCGAGTTCGCGCGCGCTGCGGGTGTCGAGCGGCTCTACGCCACCGGCAAGCTGGCGGCGCGCGCGGTCGAGAGCTTCGGCGCGGGCGCCCGCTGGTACGCGGATACCGGCCAGCTCGCCAGCGCGCTCACCGAGGCGCTCGCCAGCGCCGGCTCAGAGGTGCGGTTGCTGATCAAGGGCTCCCGTTCCAACCGCCTGGAGCGCGTGGTCGATGCGCTCACCGGGCACGCCAGCGCGAGTCATCACTAGTGCTCTACTGGGTCACACAACAGCTCGCGCCCTACCTCAGCGGCCTGCACGTCTTCGCCTACCTGACCTTCCGCGCCATCCTGGCCACCGCCTCCGGGCTTGGCCTGTCGCTCTTGATCGGGCCGCCGCTGATCGCGCGCCTGTCGCGCTACCAGATCGGCCAGGTGGTGCGCGATGACGGCCCGAAGTCGCACCTGCCCAAGGCCGGCACCCCCACCATGGGCGGCACGCTGATCCTCGTCACGACGCTGGTGAGTACGCTGTTGTGGGCCGAGATCAGCAGTCGCCTGGTGTGGATCGTGCTCGGCGTGACCTTCGCCTTCGGGCTCATCGGCTTCTACGATGACTACCTGAAGCTCGTCGTGCGCAATCCCAAGGGCCTCGCGCCGCGCTGGAAGTACTTCTGGCAGTCGGTGGCGGGCCTTGCGGTCGCGGCCACGCTCTACTACACGGCGCAGGAGCCGGCCGAGACCGCGCTCTACCTGCCATTCGTGAAGAACTTCGAGCAGCCGCTGCCGGCCGCCGGCTTCATCCTGCTCGCCTACCTCATGATCGTCGGCATGAGCAACGCGGTGAATCTCACCGACGGCCTCGACGGGCTCGCCATCATGCCGGCCGCGCTGGTGACCGCCGCGCTCGGGATCTTCGCCTACGCGAGCGGCAATGCCGTGTTCGCCCACTACCTGCAGATCCCGGAGATCCGCGGTGCGGGCGAGCTGCTCATCTTCTGCGCCTCCCTGGCCGGGGCGGGCCTGGGGTTCCTGTGGTTCAACGCCTACCCGGCACAGGTGTTCATGGGCGATGTGGGGGCGCTCGCCATCGGCGGGGCCATCGGGGTGCTGGCGGTGATCGTGCGCCAGGAGCTGGTGGCGCTGCTCATGGGCGGAGTGTTCGTGCTCGAGACCGCTTCCGTGATCCTGCAGGTGGCCTCCTTCAAGCTCACCGGCCGGCGCATCTTCCGCATGGCCCCGATCCACCATCACTTCGAGCTCAAGGGCTGGGCGGAGCCGAAGGTCATCGTGCGCTTCTGGATCATCTCGCTGCTCCTGGTGCTGGCGGGGCTTGCGACCCTGAAACTGCGATGAGCACCGCACGCAACCGCATGCGCGCCGTGATCGTCGGCCTGGGCCGCACCGGGATCTCCTGCGCGCGCTACCTGCACGAGCGCGGTTGGCAGCTGGCGGTCACCGACACGCGCACCGAGCCCCCGGCGCTCGCCGAGCTGCGCGCGCTCGATGCCACGATCCCCGTGAGCCTCGGCGCACTGGATGCGCGGCTGCTCAAGGATGCGATGTGCGTCGTGGCCTCCCCGGGGGTGAGTCTGGATCAGCCCTTCTTCGCCGAGGCGCGCCGCCTGGGGCTCGAGGTCGTCGGCGACATCGAGCTGTTCGCGCGCGCCGCCAACGCCCCGGTGGTCGGCATTACCGGCACCAACGGCAAGAGCACGGTCACCACGCTGGTGGGCCGCATGGCCGCGCGCGCCGGGCTCACGGTGCGCGTCGGCGGCAACCTGGGCGCCCCGGCGCTCGAGCTGCTCAGCGCCGAGGCCGAGCTGTACGTGCTCGAGCTCTCCAGCTACCAGCTCGAGACCACCGAGTCACTGCACTGTCAGGCGGCCACCGTGCTCAACGTGTCGCCGGACCATCTCGACCGCTACGCGGACGTCTGCGCCTATGCGGCCGCCAAGGCGCGCATCTTCGCGCGCTGCGACACCGCGGTGATCAACCTGGATGACCCGCTGGTGGTGGCCATGCCGCGCGCGGCGGCGCGCACGCTGAGCTTCTCGCTGCGCGCCGCGATCGGCGCCGACTACGCCATCGCCCGCAGCGCCGGGGAGTGGTGGCTGACGCGGCGCGAGGAGCCGCTGCTGCCGCTCGCCGCGATGCGCATCCGCGGGCTGCACAACGCCGCCAATGCGCTGGCCGCGCTCGCGCTCGGGGAGGCCCTGGGGCTGCCGCTGCCGGCGATGCTGGAGGAGCTGCGCAGCTTCGAAGGCCTGGCGCACCGCTCGCAGTGGGTGGCGGACATCGCCGGCGTGCACTACGTCGATGACTCCAAGGGCACCAACGTCGGCGCGACGCTGGCCGCAGTCGCCGGCATGGACGGTCCGCTCGTCATGATCCTCGGCGGGGACGGCAAGAACCAGGATTTCGCCCCGCTCGGCGCGGCCTTCCGCGGCAAGGTGCGCCACGCGGTGCTGATCGGGCGCGACGCGGCGCTCCTCGAGCGCGCGCTGACGGGGGTGTGCCCGCTCTCGCGCGCCACCACGCTGCCCGCGGCGGTGGCCGCCGCGGCGGCGGCCGCGCAGCCGGGCGACACGGTACTGCTCTCGCCCGCGTGCGCGAGCCTGGACATGTTCCGCGACTACGCCCACCGCGGCGCGGTGTTCGCGCAGGCCGTGCGCGAGCTGGCGGCCGCATGAGCGCGGCGAGCAGCGCACTGATGGGCTTTGCACGCTCCAGCGGACGCGGCGGCGCGGTGCACCTGGACGCGGTGACGCTGGCACTGGTGGCGGCGATCACGCTCCTCGGCCTCGTCATGGTGACCTCGGCCTCGGTGTCGATCGCAGGTCAGGAGAGCGGGCAGCCCTTCTACTACCTCGAGCGCCAGCTGCTCTTGACGCTGACCGGCGCCGCTCTCGCGGCCGGCATCTTCTGCCTGCCCACCCCGCAGCTGGAGAAGGCCTCGCTCGCGCTGCTGGCGGTGGCCATCGTGCTGCTCATCGCCGTGCTCGTGCCCGGGCTGGGGCACGCGGTGAACGGCAGCCGGCGCTGGCTGCGCCTGGGCGGCATGAACTTCCAGGCCTCGGAGCTGGCGCGCGTGCTGGTGCTGATCTACATCGCCAGCTACGCCGTGCGACGCGAGCAGGAGCTGCGCGAGAGCGTGCTCGGCCTGGCGAAGCCGCTCGCACTCCTGACCTTCGTGAGCGCGCTGCTGCTGGCCGAGCCGGACTTCGGCGCCGCGACCGTGCTGTTCGCCACCGGCTTCGGGTTGCTGTTCCTCGCCGGCGCGCGGCTGCGCTACGTGCTCGCCATGACGGCGATCGCGGGCACCGGCTTTGCGCTCCTGGCGGTGAGCTCGAGCTACCGCGTGCGGCGCCTGACGGCCTTCCTCGACCCCTGGGCGGATCCCTTCAACAGCGGCTTCCAGCTGACGCAGTCGCTGATCGCAATCGGGCGCGGCCAGTGGTTCGGTGTGGGGCTCGGCGAGTCGGTGCAGAAGCTATTTTATCTGCCCGAGGCGCACACCGACTTCCTGTTCGCGGTGCTGGCGGAGGAGCTCGGACTCGCCGGCGTGCTGCTGACGCTGGCGCTGTTCCTCGCGCTCGTGTGGCGCAGCTTTCGCATCGCCCGCCTCGCCGCGGATGCGCAGCTGAAATTCCCCGCCTACCTCGCGGCCGGCTTCGGCCTGTGGGTCGGCATCCAGGCCTTCATCAACATCGGCGTGAACATGGGCGTGCTGCCCACCAAGGGCCTCACGCTCCCCCTGATGAGCTACGGGCGCTCGAGCCTGATCGTCTCGCTGGCCTGGGTGGGGCTGCTGCTGCGGGTGTACCACGAGGCGCTGCGCGAGCAGCGCGGCTCGGCGACCGTGCGGGGGGCCGCGTGAGGCCGGTGCTCATCATGGCCGGGGGCACCGGCGGGCACGTCTTCCCCGCGCTCGCCCTGGCGCGGCTGCTGCGCGAGCAGTCGGCCGAGGTCATCTGGCTCGGCACCGAGCGCGGGCTCGAGTCGCGCATCATCCCGGCCGAGGGCATCCCCATCGAGCGGCTCTCAGTCGCGGGCCTGCGCGGCAAGGGAGCCCTCGCCTGGGTCATGGCCCCGTTTCGCCTGAGCCGCGCACTGCTGCAGGCGCTCGCCGTGATGCGCCGCCACCAGCCGAGCGTCGTGGTCGGCCTCGGCGGCTTCGTCACCGGCCCGGGCGGCGTGGCGGCGTGGCTCACGCGCCGCCCGCTCGTGATCCACGAACAGAACGCCATCGCGGGCTTCACCAACCGCTGTCTGGCGCACCTCGCACGTCAGGTGCTCGAGGCCTTCCCCGGCAGCTTCGGGCGCGAGGTGCACGCGCGCGTCATCGGCAACCCGGTGCGGCGCGACATCAGTGCGCTGCCGCCGCCGTCCGAGCGCTTCGCCGCGCGCTCCGGCCCCGTGCGCATCCTCGTCATCGGCGGCAGCCAGGGGGCCGCGCGGCTGAACGCGGTGGTGCCCTTCGCGCTGAAGCGCCTCGCGGGCGCGCTCGCCTGCGACGTGCGCCACCAGGCGGGCGAGCGCTGGCTGGAGGCCGGCCGCGCCGCCTACGAGCAGGCCGGCGTGCGCGCCGACGTGCGGCCGTTCATCGAGGACATGAGCGAGGCGTATGCCTGGGCGGACCTGGTCATCTGCCGCTCCGGGGCGCTCACGGTCTCCGAGCTTGCCGCCGTCGGCGTGGCCGCGATCCTCGTGCCCTACCCGAACGCGGTCGACGATCACCAGGCCTACAACGCGCAGTACCTGGTCGAGGCCGGCGCCGCCGTGCTGATCCGCGACCGCGAGCTCACCGCCGAGCGGCTGGCCGCAGAGCTCACGCGCTTGTGCGCCGGGCGCGGCAAGCTCCTGGCGATGGCCGAGCGCGCGCGGCTGCTGGCCAAGCCGCGGGCGGCGGATGAGCTGGCCGCCTCCTGCCTGCAGCTGGCACGGAGGGCAGCATGACGCGCGAGCGCAGGGCGCTGCCGGAGCGGCCGCAGCTCGAGCGGCGTGCCGAGCCGGAGCGGCGCGACCGCATGCGCCGCATCAACACCATCCACTTCGTCGGCATCGGCGGCAGCGGCATGTCCGGGATCGCCGCGGTGCTGCTGAACCTCGGCTACGCGGTGACCGGGTCCGACCTGCGCGCCAGCGCCGTGACGCAGTGGCTCGAGGGCCTCGGCGCCCGCATCCTGTTCGGGCATGCCGCCGCCAACATCCGGGGGGCGGACGTGGTGGTGGTCTCCGGCGCCGTGTCGCGCGATAACCCCGAGGTGCAGGCGGCACTCGCCGCGCGCGTGCCGGTGGTGGCGCGGGCCGAGATGCTGGGCGAGCTCATGCGCTTCCGCTACTCCATCGCGGTCGCGGGCTCGCACGGCAAGACCACCACCACCAGCCTGATCGCGGCCCTGCTCACCGAGGGGGGCGAGGACCCGACCTACGTGATCGGCGGGCGCCTGAAGAGCGGCAGCAACGCGCGCCTGGGCGCCGGGCGCTACCTGGTGGCCGAGGCCGACGAGAGCGACGCCTCCTTCACGCACCTGCAGCCGCTCATCGCGCTCGTCACCAACATCGACAACGATCACCTGAGCACGCACGGCGGGGACTTCGGGCTCCTCAAGCAGAGCTTCGTCGACTTCCTGCACAACCTGCCGTTTTACGGGCTCGCGGTGCTGTGCGCGGACGATGCGCACGTGCGCAGCATCCTCGAGGAAGTCGGCCGCCCGGTGCTCAGCTACGGGCTCGAGGCCGGCGCCGACGTGCGCGCGGTCGCCATCCGCGCGCAGCGGCTCGCCACGCGCTTCCACGTCGAGCGCCGCGGCTCAGCCGCGCTCGAGGTCACCCTCAACCTCCCCGGCCTGCACAACGTGCGCAACGCCCTCGGGGCCATCGCGGTGGCGACCGAGCTCGGCATCGAGGATGGCGCCATCACGCGCGCGCTCGCGAACTTCCAGGGCGTGGACCGCCGCCTGCAGCAGGTCGGCGACGTCCTGACCGCGCGCGGCACGGTGACGATCGTCGATGACTACGGCCACCACCCCACCGAGGTCACGGCGACGCTGGAGGCGGTGCGCCAGGGCTATCCCGACCGGCGCATCGTGCTCGCCTTCCAGCCGCACCGTTTCACGCGCACGCGTGACCTGATCGATGACTTCGCCAAGGCGCTCTCGGCGGCCGACCTGCTGCTGATCACCGAGGTGTACGCCGCCGGCGAGACGCCGATCGCCGGCGCCGACGGGCGCGCCCTGTGCCGCGTGGTGCGCGGCCGGGGACTGCTCGAGCCGGTGTTCGTCGAGCACGTGGAGGAGCTGGCGCAGGCGCTCAAGGACGTGCTGGCCGACGGCGATCTGATCCTCGCCATGGGCGCGGGCAACATCAGCCAGGTGGCGCATCGCCTGCCCGAGTCGCTGCCCGAGCTGCTGCCGCCAGGGAGGGGCGCGTGATCGTGGCCGTGGCCCCGGAATTCACCGCGCGCGTGCGCCGCAACGAGCCCCTGAGCCGGCACACCTCCTGGCACGTCGGCGGCCCGGCCGAGGTGTTCTTCAACCCGCGCGACGTGGCCGAGCTCGGCGCCTTCCTGCGCAGCCTCCCGGCCGAGGCACCGGTGAGCTGGATCGGGCTCGGCAGCAACCTCCTGGTGCGCGACGGCGGCATCCCCGGCGTCACCATCAGCACGCACGGCACGCTCGATGCGCTCGAGCGCATCAGCGACACCGAGGTACGCGCCGAGGCCGGGGTCGCCTGCGCGCGCCTGGCGCGGCAGTGCGTGAAGTGGGGCCTGGGTCCGGCGGCGTTCTTTGCCGGCATCCCCGGGACCCTCGGCGGGGCGCTCGCCATGAACGCCGGCGCCTTCGGCGGGGAGACCTGGGCGCACGTGAAGCGCGTCGAGGTGATCGACCGCGGCGGGCGCACGCGTACGCGCGAACGCGCCGAGTACCAGGTGAGCTACCGCCACGTCGAGGCGCCGCAAGCGCAGGAGTGGTTCATCGCCGCCGAGCTCGCCTTCGAGCGCCAGGCGGCTTCTCGCGAGCGCGAGCTCGAGGCACTGCTCGAGCGGCGCCGCGCCACGCAGCCGATCGGCGCCTGGAGCTGCGGCTCGGTGTTCGTCAACCCGCCCAACGATCATGCGGCGCGCCTGATCGAGGCCGCGGGACTCAAGGGCCACCGCATCGGCGATGCCTCGGTGTCCGAGAAGCACGCCAACTTCATCATCAACCACGGGGCCGCGCGGGCGCAGGACGTGGAGAGCCTGATCGCGCACGTGCGGGCCGAGGTCGCGCGCGTGCACGGTATCTCGCTCACCCCCGAGGTGCGCATCGTGGGAGTGCCGTAGATGCGCCTGAGCTACGACCCGCGGGCCATGAAGCGCGCCGGCACGCCGCAGGAGTTCGGGCGTGTGGCGGTGCTCTTCGGCGGGACCTCCAGCGAGCGGGAGATCTCGCTCCTCAGCGGCAACGCCGTGCTCGCCGCCCTCAAGAGCCGCGGCGTCGATGCGCACGCCTTCGACCCGGCCGAGCGTGCGGTGACCGAGCTCACCGTCGCGGGCTTTGCGCGCGTGTGGATCGCCCTGCACGGACCCGGCGGCGAGGACGGCACGCTCCAGGGGGCGCTCGAGTACCTCGGGGTTCCCTATACCGGCAGCGGCGTCATGGGCTCGGCGATCGGCATGGACAAGCTGCGCACCAAGCGCCTGGCGCTGGCGGTCGGCGTGCCCACCGCGGATTTCGCGGTGCTGCGCGGGCCGCAGGACTTCGAGGCCGTGCTCGAGCGGCTGAAGCTGCCACTCATCGTCAAGCCGGCCACCCAGGGCTCGAGCGTCGGCATGAGCAAGGTCGAGCGCGCCGAGGATCTGTCCGCGGCGTTCGCCGCGGCCGCGCAGTTCGAGACGCTGGTGTTCGCCGAGCCCTGGCTCACCGGCTCCGAGTACACGGTCTCGATCCTGCAGGGTGCCGCGCTGCCCTCGATCCGCATCGAGACGCCGAAGACCTTCTACGATTACGAGGCGAAGTACTTCCGCTCGGATACCCGCTACTACTGCCCCTCGGGCCTGGCGGCCGCCGCCGAGGCGCATCTGGCGAGCCTTGCGCTCGCGGCCTTCGAGGCCTGCGGCGCCTCGGGCTGGGGACGGGCGGACTTCATGATGGATGCGGCGGGCCGGCCGCAGCTGCTCGAGATCAACACCATCCCCGGCATGACCGATCACAGCCTGGTGCCGATGGCTGCGCGCGCCGTCGGCATCGACTTCCCGGAACTGTGCTGGCGCGTGCTCGAGACCAGCTTCGCGCGGTGTGTGCTGCCGCAGGGCAGGAAGGGGTGAGGGCCATGCTCGGTCGACCGAAGAACCGCCGCAAGCCCCGCGAGGCGCGCCGCCGCATCCGGCTGCCGGCCCTGAACTGGCGCTACCTCGCCATCAGCGCGGGCGCGCTCGCCGTGATCGCGCTCGCCGCGGGCGCGCTCTCCTGGGCGCTGAACCAGCCGGTCGAGTCGGTCGCCGTGCAGGGGCGCTTCCAGCGCGTCACCCCCGGGGAGGTCGAGCGCGTGGTCAAGGCCCGCGTGCACGGTGAGGGCCTGTTGTCGGTGGACCTGGCAGGCGTGCGGCGCGCCATCCACACGCTGCCGTGGGTGGATGCGGTGAGCGTCGAGCGCGACTGGCCGCACGGGCTCTCGGTGCTGGTGGTGGAACAGACCGCCGCCGCGCGCTGGGGGGAGCGCGGGCTCCTCAACACCCGCGGCGAGCTCTTTGCGCTGGATGAGCGGCACATGCCGCCGGAGCTGGCGCAGCTGGAGGGACCCGAGGGCAAGGAGGGCGTGGTCGCGCAGCGCTACCTCGCCGCCGAGGGGCGCCTGATGCAGGCCGGCGTGCGCTTGACGGCGATGCGCCTGGATGCGCGCGGCGCGTGGGAATTCGACCTCGCCAACGGGGTCACGGTGCGGCTCGGCAGGCGACAGGTGGATGAGAGGTTCGAAAAATTCATGACGACGGCGCTCAAGCTGGTCACGCAGCGCGGCGAGGACATCGCCTACGTGGACATGCGCTACAGCAACGGCTTCGCCATCGGCTGGCGCAGCCAGGCCGCGCACGCGGCGCGCTCCGGGGACGGCCACGATGCTTAAGCGCGCCGAACGCAACCTGATCGTCGGCCTGGACATCGGCACCTCCAAGGTCGTGGCGATGGTGGGCGAGGTGGGCCCGGATGGCGCCATCGAGCTCTTGGGCCTCGGCTCGCAGCCCTCGCGCGGGCTCAAGAAGGGCGTGGTGGTCAACATCGAGTCCACCGTGCAGTCGATCCAGCGCGCCGTGGAGGAGGCCGAGCTCATGGCCGGCTGTGAGATCCACTCGGTGTTCGCCGGCATCGCCGGCAGCCACGTGCGCAGCTTGAACTCGCACGGCGTGGTCGGGGTGCGCGACAAGGAGGTCAGCCACGGCGACGTCGAGCACGTCATCGATGCCGCCAAGGCGGTGGCGATCCCCGCCGACCAGAAGATCCTGCACGTGCTGCCGCAGGAGTTCATCGTCGACGGCCAGGAGGGCATCCGCGACCCGATCGGCATGTCCGGGGTGCGCCTCGAGGCCAAGGTGCACATCGTCACCGGCGCGGACTCGGCGGCGCAGAACATCGAGAAGTGCATCCAGCGCTGCGGCCTTGAGGTGGATGACGTGGTGCTCGAGCAGCTCGCCTCGAGCTTCGCGGTCCTGACCGAGGATGAGAAGGAGCTCGGCGTGTGCCTGGTCGACATCGGCGGGGGCACCACCGATCTTGCGGTGTTCGCCAACGGCGCCATCCGCCACACGGCGGTGATCCCGATCGCGGGCGACCAGGTCACCAACGACATCGCGGTCTCGATGCGCACGCCGACGCAGTACGCCGAGGACATCAAGATCCGCTACGCCTGCGCGCTCTCCCAGCTCGCCAACCCCGACGAGAGCATCGAGGTGCCCTCGGTCGGGGAGCGCCCGGCGCGCCGCCTCGCCCGCCAGACGCTCGCCGAGGTGGTGGAGCCACGCTACGAGGAGCTCTTCGGCCTGGTGCGCGAGGAGCTCACGCGCTCGGGCTTCGAGGAGGTGATCGCCGCGGGCATCGTGCTCACCGGCGGCAGCGCCAAGATGGAGGGCGCGATCGAGCTCGCCGAGGAGGTGTTCCACGTGCCGGTGCGCTTAGGGGTGCCGCAGGCGGTGGCCGGCCTCGCCGACGTGGTGCGCAACCCCATTTATTCCACGGGCGTGGGCCTCTTGCTCTACGCCCGTGACAACGCCTTGCCCGCCCGTCGCGGGCGCTCCCTGGGCGGTAATGCCAAGACCGTTTTGGACCGCATGCGGTCCTGGTTCCAGGGGAATTTTTGAAGCTGACAGCGTGACACCAAAAGCAACAAGCGACTCAACCAACCGTTTGTATTTGTGTAAGGAGCGAGACCATGTTTGAACTGATGGACGCGTATAGCCAGAGCGCCGTCATCAAGGTGATCGGGGTGGGCGGCGGCGGCGGCAATGCCGTGGCGCACATGGTGTCATCGGGCATCGATGGCGTGGAGTTCATGTGCATCAACACCGACAGCCAGGCCCTCAAGCACGCCAAGGTGAAGACCGCGCTGCAGATCGGCTGCAACATCACCAAGGGCTTAGGGGCCGGGGCCGACCCGGAGGTCGGGCGCCAGGCGGCGATGGAGGACCGTGACCGCATCATCGAGCTCATCGAGGGATGCGACATGCTCTTCATCACCTGCGGCATGGGCGGGGGCACCGGCACCGGGGCCGCGCCCGTGGTGGCGCAGGTGGCCAAGGAGCTCGGCATCCTGACGGTGGCGGTGGTGACCAAGCCCTTCGAGATGGAGGGCAGCAAGCGCTCGTTCGTCGCCGAGCACGGCATCAGCGAGCTCGGCAAGTACTGCGACTCGCTGATCACCATCCCCAACCAGAAGCTGCTGACGGTGCTCGGGCCGCAGACGACGCTGCTGGATGCCTTCAAGGCCGCCAACCAGGTGCTGCAGGGGGCGGTACAGGGCATCGCCGAGCTCATCACCCGCCCGGGGCTGATCAACGTCGACTTCGCCGACGTGCGCACGGTGATGGCCGAGACCGGCATGGCGATGATGGGCTCCGGGGCCGCCAGCGGCGAAGGCCGCGCGCGCGCCGCGGCCGAGGCCGCGGTTTCCTCGCCGCTGCTCGAGGACATCAACCTCGCCGGAGCGCACGGCATCCTCGTCAACGTGACCGCGGGCATGGACCTCTCGATCGGGGAGTTCCAGGAGGTAGGCCA
>Ga0335080_10004294_pt1 | contig 14525 bp, 12 predicted proteins | sample Lox_Sample_34_FD_206720 | JGI IMG/M metagenome (GOLD analysis project Ga0335080, IMG submission 206720) | Soil microbial communities from Loxahatchee National Wildlife Refuge, Florida, United States - Lox_Sample_3.4 | ecosystem: Environmental > Terrestrial > Soil > Wetlands | place: USA... | reverse complement strand
GGGTATGCATTACCGGCAAGGCGTTCGCGCTTGTCGCCTTGCTCCCAATTTCGCAAGTTCAGTACCATAGGAAATCGTGAACCGTGAAGCGATTGCCCTGAAGTACAAACCGCGACGTACAGGAGCTAGGCCTCAGCGAGCGGTTGCTGCTAGCTTTTTGTCGCATTTTGCGGCCCGTTTGATCCCAAGCCGACCCGTGAGGTTCTTGCGGGATGTAAGATTGCGAAAGGGCGGCGCGCCGCGGACTTAGGTCCTCAAAGGGCGATTGTGACTGTGCGCTCCAAAGTTCTGTTGATCGGCATAGTCGCGCTTTACCTTGCGCTCGCCCAGTTAAGCGCGTCCACCTTGATGCCGTGGTGCGATGAGGCTTGGTTCGCGGGTCCGGCGCTCAATCTCCTCACCAAGGGGTACATGGGCACTCCGGTGCTCGACCCGACCGCTGAGTGGCATGTGCGTGATCTGACGGGCATCGATCGTTACACATATTGGATCGAACCGCTCTACCCGCTGTCGCAGACGATTTGGTTTCACTTCTTCAACTTCGGATTGTTCTCGGTTCGGCTGTATTCGGTTTTTTGGGGTTTGGTAGCGCTAGCCAGTTGGCTGGCTATTGTGTGGAAGCTTTCCGGTCAGGTCCGCGCGGGCGTTGTCACTGCCGGCCTACTGGCCGTCGACTTCCAGTTTGTTTGGAGCGCCAGTGTTGGCCGAATGGACATGATGTGCGGCGCGCTGGGCGCATCGGGGATCGCAGCGTTTCTATGGCTGCGCGAAAGGAACCTGGGCGGAGCCCTGTTGGCGGGCACCGCTTTGGTGGTGGCCGCGGGTCTGACGCATCCGGTGGCGATCAGTACGTTCGCTGGATTCGTTGCGTTGGCATGGTATCTTGACGGATCGCGGATCCGTTTCCACCACCTGGCTATGGCAGCCCTGCCTTTTCTGGTGGGCGCAGCCAGCTGGGGCTGGTACATTGCCAGGGATCCGGCCGTGTTCTGGGCGCAGTACAAAGGGAACGTCTCCGATCGGTTGGTGTCCGGACCCCTACTGGAATGGCTACGATCGCAAAGCATCCGGCGTTATCTGTTCATGTACGGGTTAGCGCCAGACACTCACGGGTTCAGCCACATCAAGATCGTGGTCCTGCTGTTCTACCTAGCCGGGCTCGTGGGAGCACTCACCAGCGGCGCCATTCGGGGACACAAAGGTTATCGCGCTCTGCTGCTCTATGGGCTGGTCGCGTCGCTCGTAATTGCGGCGGTCGATAAGGACATTCAATCCTTCTATCTTGTGCATTTGGTGATGCCCCTGGCGGCAATCACGGCCGTGTGGCTGTGCTCCATGTGGGAGGCCCAGCGCCAGGCACGCTGGGCTCTGGCCGGAATCGTCGCGGGGGCATTGACTGTGCAACTCGCCGTTGCCGGCTCTCGCATCGTGCAAGATCCCTACCACAAGAACTACCTATCCGCAACGCAGTTTCTCAAGCAGCACGCCACCGCCGGCGACGTGGTTTTCGGCAGCGCGGAGCTGGCCTTCCAATTGGGCTTTGACGGCCAAGTCATTGATGATTACCGCCTCGGTTTCAGGACCGGGAAGAAGGCGTCCTTCGTAGTACTGGATCAAAACCGGTATGTGGAGTGGATTGCAAATCTCGAGAAACAGGAACCTCAGACGTATCAGTATATTCAGAGCATGCTCCACAGAGACTTCCGGCTGGTACACGTCGATGGCGCCTACCAGATCTACGAACGAAAAAGTCTGATCGCAAAGACCGGGCTGATCCTCAGCCGCTTAGGGGATCGCAGAGATAGTGGAACTCATCTCCCTTACGTCTGGATTGCACTTCGTAACCGGCAGAGCTGAGGAATTGCTGCACTTCGTTTTCTGAGACTCCAAGGAGCGGGTGTACTTCCAAATGCACTACGGGCCGATAACGGCGCAGAGTTTCCGCAGCCCCTCGCAGAACCTGCATCTCGGCTCCCTCACAATCGATTTTTATCAAATCCGGGCGCGGAAGATGGAGATCATCCAAACGATATGCCTGTACCTGAACCCTGCGGAAACCTTGCGTGTGCGGAGCACGCGTTAAAAGCGTTCCTGTTTGCGAAATGCCGTTCTCCATAAAATCGAGGAGCGTAGAGCGATCCGAAAGGGCGGCATTCCAGGTCGACACGTTGGTACGGCCGTTCAAACTCAAATTATCAAGCAAGCGTGCGTAATTCCGGGGTGCAGGTTCAAAGGCCACGACTTGATCGGCGATCGCCGAGTAAAACAGCGCGTGCAGACCCAGGTAAGACCCAATGTCAAAGACACAACGTAAGTGCTTCTCGGATACGAGTTCGAGGAGGTGATGTTCCCGCTGATCGTTCAGAAGGAGCAAGTCGTCCGATGGCGTGGAATACATCCGGAACTGAACTCCTCCCACCTTTACATTGCGCGTGCTCGCCACAAAGCTCAGGAAATTGTCCTTGGCAAGCCTCCAGAGACTATCCAAATCACCGGCACGGACCAGGCGCAACGATGTCTTGACCTTCGAAACGATGCTCATGCTGCAACAAATAGCCGTCTCGCCAATCTACCCACCCCGAACGGAGATCCGGCAGAGCAGCGCATCCCAGACTGGGCCGCCGGGGCGTGGCCACCCGGGCATCCCATTGTACTCGTGTTCGTACCAGCTAGCGCCTCCGCGCGTCACCAAAGTGCGGTTTCCACCCGAGTGGGGTACAGTAGTTGCAAGTATTCAAAACCGTGGCAGACCCTAAACACAATAAGGCGCGCCTGAGCACGCCGGGTCTTGACCGCGCATTGACCCCGGCGAACGCAGCTCCAAACGCAGCCGCCAGTGAAGCCCAGCCGAAAAACAGCGAGACTCGTAATTTTCAAACGGTTCAACCGCTGATTGGCGAGTCCTCCTCTATCGGATCAGCAGGGAGCGCCATTCAGTGTTATCTGGCGTGCGCGGTCGTACTCATCTTTTGTAGCCGGTTTTTCGATGTGTTTTTATCGGGCTACAAAATTCCCGCCATCACTCTTGGGGCGAGTGCGCTGGTGAGCCTGCTTAGTAGACATGTGTGGCAGTCGCTGCAGTATCGCGTCAGTAGGCTGTTTGTCCTTTTGACGGGCGTAATGCTAGCCTCCACGGTGTTTAGTATATGGCGAAGCGGTAGTCTGAATGTTGTGATCGGGTGGGGTAGATCGCTGCTGGTCTATTTCTCGATCATCACTCTTATTCAGAATTGGGAGCAGTGTTGGAAGCTGCTTCGAATCATGGCATGGTCGATCGGCGTCTTAAGTGTGTTGAGCAACATTTACGGGACACGAGAAAGCGGCCGTTTGTTGCTAACGGAAGGCAAGCTTGTGAATCCGAATGATTTGGCACAGGCTCTGCTGCTAGGATTGCCATTTCTTCTCATGCTGTTCTCGCGCTCGGGTACGCTCGCGCGCATCGCAAGCCTTGTTCTTATGGGGATTCTGGGATTGACTGTCCTGCGGACGGGTTCGCGAGGGGCTATGGTTTCGGCTGCGATCTCTCTGCTGGTGCTTGTGGCGACTAGCACTTCCAGAGTCAAAATGGTGACAGCCGTGGTTCTCACAACGGTCCTGGCATGGGGTGTTCTGGCGTTGTCTCCCGCGCTCCGCGTGCGCTATATGACGTTCTTCGATTCGACTGTCGAAGACAGGTCGGACCAGACTGCGCAAATGAGTCAAATTGCGGCGGATTCGGCCGTGGACCGCGGCGAATTATTGATTGAGAGCTTGAAGTTCACACTTCTGAATCCGCTGCTGGGATTGGGCCCCGGAATGTTCTGCGAGGCTCGGGAAAGGGATGCGGCCGAACACGGCAAGCACGTTCCCTTTCTCCTCACTCACAACACCTATACGGAGGTGTCCAGTGAATGCGGCATCCCCGCCTTAGTAATCTTTGTGACGATTGTAGTTTCCATATTTCGCACGGCCTCAAAGGTTCACCGTCTCAGCAGATCCGAGCCGGATCTGAAAGCTATAGCCGCAGCGGCCTTAGCCCTGAAGTATAGCGTGCTGGCCTACGCGACCACTTCATTTTTTAGCAGCATAGCCTATCAAGCTGTTTTGCCTACTTTAGCCGGCTCGGTGGTGGCGCTGGAGCACTCCGTGTCAGGCCGGCTAGCTGGTCTGCTGTTGCCGTCTGGTCTGCCGCCGAAATCCGCTTCAGAATCTCTACCAGGCGGTCCTCGGACTGATTGTCGATGAAAATGTGCTCGTAGCGGTAACGCTGATGCTTTTCACGTGTGCGCCGCCTCCCCGCCGCTTGCCTTAAACCCCCACCGGCGTGAATTGTTGTCGCAGAGTACCTGTGGTTTCATACCGGCGTCCCGCAGACCCCTCAGCGCCATAATCCCAAGGTAGCCCGTGCCGGTGCCAATCAACCGCCCGGTTCCCGAAGGATGAAGTCCCCGATATGGGCTGAACCTGCCTGGCCTAACCATCAGACGGTCACGTTGAAGGGCGTGCTATAAGCGGAAAAGAGAGCGCACAGTGTTGTATCTTCGATATGAATGATCGATTGAGATTCCGATAGATGCTCCAGGTACGCTGTCAGTTCAGGATAATCGTGGTTCCCGTAATCGTGCCACATGATACAAGAGGGCCGTCCCGTTGCAACCAAGGCGAAGGCATTATCGCTATCGGATTTGACAGTTTCTGCATCGTGTCCGCCATCGATGAATACGAAATCAATTGAATTTCTCCAAGCAGAGTAATCGAACTGGCGCGAGTTGCCTGTCAGCCTGCGAATCTTGCGCTCCACTGGATGACCGGTGAAGTCCATCGCGTTTGCTGAAAGATGCATCTCTGCTAACGGTAGATCGGCATGGTGCTGGACAACATCGCTGTCCGGGAGATCCAGCGTGAAGATTTCTGCATGCTCCGGGGTGTTCAAAGCGAGATCGAATGCGTTGGTTCCCATGAATGTACCGAACTCAAAAATGCGGCAGGCATTCACGGCCTTGCAGCCAGCAATCAAGAGGAATGTTTCGAGCAGGGAGGTTCCTCCAGCCCCGCGGCGAGCCGGAAGCATTGCGGTGACGACGCGCTCGGCGGGTGACTTTTCTACCAGAGCGAACAGTTGATATGGTCGAATATGTCGCACAGACAAGATTGTATAGCGTGTTGAAGCACTCACTCATCAAATCGCAATAGCGTGGGATCGATACCGGTTTTTTGCGAACCGTACCATTCATATAGCCGAGCGATGGATTCCTTCCGCTCACGGAACCGGAATACCGGGATTTCCGACATGAGACGCCGGTTCGCCGCGGTATACTCGCTGTCGAGGCCTTCCTTCCGGACCACCACTTCGAGTGGCTTGCCCGAGACTTCGATTACTTCCGCCGCTAGAGTTTTCAGGTCGACCGGGCAGCCGGTGGCAACGTTATATTGGCGATACCGGAAAGTCCCAGTCAGAAAGTGATCTAACACACGCACCAGGTCTGAGACATCCAGGTAGTCGAAATACACATTCTGGCGGATGACTACTGGCAGATCCCAAACCGCGCGGCAGCAGGCGTTCGAGAGGAACCGCACTCGCCAGTCTTCATAGGGGCCGAATACTCCGAACAACCGCAGTTCGTAGATCTCCTGGTCTCCGCGGATGGATTTCGCGCACACGTATTTCGAAAATCCGTAATCATCGGATGGTACGCGTTCGTCGAATTGCTCCTCTGTTACCAGCGGCGGCACGCATGCGCGGTCGTAGACGGCACCGGAACTAAGGAAGATCATGCGGCCAAACGCATGCTGGTTGCGCACCAGATTAAAAAACATCCGGCAGTTTCGCACAAATAGATCGGGCGCGCTGCCGACAGCGCGGTTCGAGCGCTCCGTGGCTGCGTGAATGACGGCGTCAAAGCGGCGCTTCTCCAGGTAACTGCGCACGGCCGCTCCATCCAGCAGGTTTAGCTCGCGGCGCGCCGGCATGGTCACCTGATGGTTTGCAGAAAACCGTTCTGCCACATTACGGCCAATGAATCCGGTCGCGCCGGTCACCAGCACCCTCAAGAGTTCGATCCCTCCAAAGGTGCGACGATCATGTTGGAGCGGAATTCATCGCGATCCAGGAACGGCCAAAGGTCTTCGAGCGGCAAGGAGACCATCGAACCGTCCGGCATCTGTTTGGAAGACAGGCGGGGCCCGCGAATCTCGTCGGGAATCACCATCACGTCGCACACCACCGGTCCGGGCGTTTCCAGCACCTGCCGCACCTGCTGGCAAAGGTTGGTTTGGGTTTCGATCCGCGCGGTGGCCAAACCGAAGGCCGCCGCCACCTTGCACAGATCGGGAACCGTCAACCCGTTGGCCGCATCACAGCCGATTTGCGGCGAGCCGAAGAAGTTGGTCTGCGAAGCCCGGATCGAGGCATAGCCATCATTGTTCAGGACAAAAAACTTAATCGGCAGCCGCAGCCGCGCCACCGTCTCCAGCTCCTGAATATTGAACTGGAATCCGCCATCGCCATCCACGCAGACGGTCCTGCGGGGTTGCCCCTGAACGCCGCTGCCGAGGCAGTCCCCGATGGCACCTGGAAGCCCGTAGCCCATGGCCCCCAAGCCCGCCGTGTGATAGACCCTCTGCCCGGTGCGGTTCGGGAAGGCAAGAATAAAGATTTCAATGGCGCTACCGGAACTACCCGAGACGATCACGTCATTGGCGGTGGTCTCGGCCGAAATAGTCTCGGCCAGATAGTAAGTGCTCACCCGGCCCCCGGGCTGGCGATGCTCGGGAAGCACCACGGCGTAGCGCGTCTTCCAATCCGCACAGCGTTGCTTCCACGCGGCTCGCGGCTTCTCCACCACGCTATCGATCTGGCGCAACATTTCGCGGAGAAACCCTGCCGCATCCGCGCAAACTGGCGTCTGAATATGCGGTTGAAGTTTTTGAATCTCCGCCGGATCGATATCCACCATCACCTTGTGGGCCGCCCGCGCCAGTTTCTCCGGAGCGTAGCCGGTGATGGCGAAATCCAGTCGCGCACCGATGGCGAGCAGGAAATCGCAATTCTGTAGCGCGAAATTGGCGCCGCGGGCCGCCAGAGTCCCCGGCCGGCCCACATACATCGGGTCTTCGGCCGAGAGAATATCGGCCGCGCACCAAGTGGCGGCTACCGGCAACTCTAGCTTGCGCCACAGGGTGCGGAATTGCTCTTCCGCGCGGGCTAGCCGCACGCCGTTGCCTACAAAAAGCAGCGGGCGCTGGGAGGCGTTGAGCGCTTCGATGGTCGCGCGCACCTTGCCCGGAAGAGGCGCCGCATCGAACACCGGCGGCAGTTCGGCCGGGTCGAATGCGCGCAGGGCGGTGTCATCGATGGGCGCTGCCTGTACGTCCAGAGGGATATCGATCCACACCGGTCCCGGGCGCCCATGCGCCGCCAGGTGCACGGCCTTTTCCAGGTGATAGCGGATGCTGCCAGGGTCGAGAATGGTCACAGCGTACTTGGTCAGCGGCCGGACAATGGAGATGATGTCTATCTCCTGCACCCCCAATTGGCGCATTCCCAGCGGCGTCCCATCGGCAGCAAACATGCGGTCCGGCCGCTTCACCTGGCCGGAAAGGAACAGCACCGGCGTGGAATCCAGCCACGCTCCCGCCAGGCCGGTAATCGCGTTGGTCCCGCCCGGTCCGGTGGTTACCATGGCCACGCCCAGGTGGCCGGCAGCTTTGGCGTAGTGTTCGGCTGCCATAGCGGCGGCTTGTTCGTGTGCGTTGCAGATGCCTTGGATACGGCGGCATTGCGCCAGCGAAGCATTTAAGTGCATGGCGCCCCCGCCGGTCACCAGGAACACGTGCCGGACCCCCAGATCGGCGACGAAGCGTATCACGTAATCGGAGAGTTTCATTGGCAGCTATACGGATTGGCCGGACTTCCCAGCCAGTTCCCCGGCCAGAATGCGGTCCACCAATTCGCGGACCGCGCCATGTCCGGCGCGGGCGCCGGTCACCACTGCAGCCTTCTGCAAAGCTGCGGGCTGCGCATCCGCCGGAGCCGCGGCCAAACCCGCGATCTCCATGGCGGCTAAATCGTTCACGTCGTCGCCCATGAAACAGATTTCGTCCAGCGCCAATTGCCAACGTCTGGCGAATGCCCGCAGCGCGCCGGCTTTATCTTTGCAGCCTTTGGTGATATCCGTTAGACTCATTCTCTCGGCAAAGCGGTCCAACAGGGGACTGTCTTCGCCCGAAATCAGCGTCACTGCTAGACCGGCTTTGCGCGCCAGCGAAAGTCCCATAATGTCGGCAAACGAGAAGCGCTTCCATTCCTCGCCGTTTGGCCCCCACCAAACGCCGCCGTCGGTCAGGACGCCATCCACGTCCAACGCGATCGCCTTTAACGCCTTCACTGAATCTTGGCCCCCACTCGGCGCAGTTTCCGGATGAATGGCTGCTCGTGTTCATACACCCGCTTCACTCCATCTCCCAGCGACTGCTCCACCAGGCGGATGTAGCTCACGATACGGTGAATGCCATTGGGTTCGAGTGAGGCGGCGTGGTCCGATCCCCACATGGCGCGATCCAGCGTGACATGCCGCTCCACACAACACGCCCCAAGCGCTACCGCGGCGATAGTGGATGGCAGACCGGTCTCGTGGCCCGAGTAACCGATCGGCACGCCGTAGCGCTCGCGCAGGGTGCTGATAGTTCGCAGGTTCAGATCGGGATAAAAGGCCGGGTAAGTGCTGCACGCATGCAGCAGAATCAGCTTCTGACGGTCCAGCACGTCCACCGCATGATCGATTTCTTCGAGTGTGCTCATGCCGGTCGAAAGAATCACGGGTTTGCCTGTGGCGCGGGTGTGCCGCAGCAGGTTATCGTCGGTCAGCGAGGGTGAGGCTATCTTATAGCACGGCGGGTTGAATTGTTCTATGAAATCTACCGACTGTTCGTCCCAGCAGGAAGCGAACCACGGCATTTTCACTTCGCGGCAATAGCGCGCCACCAATTGGTATTCATCGAAGCCGAACTCCAGCCCGCGCTTCAGGTCGCCATTGGTCGAGCCAAACGGGCTTTCGCGCGGCCGGTTCAACTCGTCCGGCGAGTAGACCACGTCCACGGTGCGCTTCTGGAACTTCACGGCATCGCACCCGGCGGCTACGGCCACGCTGATCAAGCGCCGCGCCAGATCGATGTCTCCGTTGTGGTTGATGCCGATTTCCGCAACCACATAGCACGGGTGGCCCTTGCCCACAGACCGGTCGCCTATGCGGACCTCGTAAATAGGTTCTCCCTTATAAGCCATGGTCTTTCTCCGCCGTCCCAAAAAGGCTCTTCGATTATCTCACCGGGTCGCTTTTTGAACCACGCTATGCAGTACTTCCAGTACAAAGTCGAGCATGGGAGGTGTAAGTCCCGGGAACACGCCGATCCAAAATACCTGATTCATGATAAAGTCGGTACAAGGAAGAGGTGTGGCAATGCGGTGCGGGACGTTTTGATATGCTGGCTGCCGCACCAAATTACCCCCGAACAGTGGGCGCGTCGCGATTTTCCGGCTTTCCAGCTCTTGGATGACCTGGCTTCGCGTAAAAGGCGCCCCCTGACGCACCGCCAGCGGAAATCCGAACCAGCTCGGATCCGAGCCGGGCGTAGCTTCGGGCAGGACGAAAAATTCTGCCAGATCGCGCAAGCCTTCGTGCAGGCGCTCAAAATTGCGCCGCCGCACTTCAATAAATCGGGGGAGCTTCTGTAACTGCGCCACCCCCACGGCCGCTTGCATATCGGTCATCTTCAGGTTGTATCCGATGTGCGAAAACGTGTACTTATGATCGTAGCCGCAGGGCAGCTCGCCAAGCTGCCAGTCAAAGCGCTTCCCGCAGGTGTTGTCTTTCCCCGGCGCGCACCAGCAATCCCTCCCCCAATCGCGGAACGACTCCACCAGGGTGCGGAGCAGCGGCTTTTCCATGAGCACACTGCCGCCCTCGCCCATCGTCATGTGGTGCGCGGGATAGAAACTGGCGGTCGCGAGGTCTCCAAACAGACCTACCTTGCGCCCCCGCCACGTGGAGCCCACTGCATCGCAGCAGTCCTCGATAAACCACAAAGCGTGGCGGCGGGCGAAGGCCGTCACGGCGTCCAAATCGAATGGGTTACCGAGTGTATGCGCTAATAAGATGGCCCGCGTCCGTGGCGAAAATGCCGCTTCGAGCTGCTGCACGTCAACGTTATAGGTAGGCACCGTCACGTCGATGAAAACCGGAATCAGCCCGTTTTGCAGGATGGGATTAAGAGTGGTGGGAAAACCAGCGGCGAGGGTAATCACCTCGTCACCGGGCATCAGGCGCTGCTCCCCCAATTTCGGCGAGGTCAGCGCGCTGACCGCCAGAAGATTGGCCGACGATCCCGAGTTTGTCAGGACGCACTCCCGAATTCCTTCCCAGCGCGCGAACTCGCGCTCGAACTGCTCGGCGAAACGTCCGGTGGTCAGCCAGAAATCCAGTGCGGAATCGACCAGCAACCGCATTTCCGACCCGTCGAACACCTTTCCGGAAACCGGGATGGGCGTCTCACCGGCCACAAACGGGCGCGTCGCGAAGGCCTCCCTGCAGTATTCGTCAGCTAGCTCCAAAATCTGCCGCCGCAATTCTGCAGTGGTGCGGAGCGAGCCGTCCGGAGTGGCCTCGGTCATGCCAGAAACTCCCGGTACCACGCGATAGTGCGCGTCAAGCCCTCGTCCAGCGTGAACAGCGGCTGCCAGTTCAACTCCCTGCGCGCCCGTGCGGCACTCAGATATTGGTGCCGGATTTCATTGCTGGCCTCGTTGCGGATCTCTGGTTGCAGGTCGGATCCCACGGTGCGCAAAATGCGACGCACCAGGTCCAGCACCGTGATTTGCAGCTCGTTCGAAAAATTGAACGCGGCGCCGCGCAACTCCGGCCGGGCGTGCAGCTCACGCGCCAGCAGCATATAAGCGGCAGCGCCATCCTCCACGTAAAAATAATCGCGGATATACTGGCCATCCGAGCGGATCACGGGCCTTTGGCCCCGCAGGGCAGAGCGCACCGTGCCGGGCACAATCCGATTCCAGTTCAAGTCGCCGCCGCCGTAAAAGTTACCGCACCGCGTGATGGCCACCGGCAGACCGAAGCTCTTGGCGTAGGACTGGGCGATCATGTCGGCGCACGCTTTGCTAACGTCGTAGGGATGGCAGGCCGCCAGGCGGGCGTCTTCGGTGTAAGGCAAATCCGGCTGATCCCCGTATGCTTTGTCGGAGGAAGCCGCCACCACAGCCCGCACGGTGGGCGCCCGGCGGCAGGCTTCCAACACGTTCCAGGTAGCCTGAATGTTGCTCTCGAAAGTCGAGAGCGGATTGCGATTGGCGATTCCGACAATGGCCTGAGCGGCCACGTGCATGACGGTGTCGATCTCATACTCACCGAGAGCCCGCTCGATCAACCCGGGCTCGCGAAGGTCACCGCGGACCACGCTTACCGATTCCAGCAAATGACTCCGCACCAGTTCGCTGTGCGGCACCCAATCGCGCACAACGCAAACGATCTTCGCGCCCGCTTCGAGCAGGCGCCGGGTAAGCCACGATCCCAGCAAACCGGTTGCGCCGGTGACCAATACCGGCCGGTCCCGCCAATAGTCCGAGTCTACGCCCATACTTTCCAGGGAGCGGCCTTTTTGCTCCAGAGGTCGTTGAGGTGCTGGTATTCACGGAACGTATCCATAGCGTAAAAGAATCCGTGGTGGCGGTAGGCCATCAGTTGGCCGTCTTTGGCCATCTCTTCTAGAGGCTCCCGCTCGAAAATGCAGTCGTCGCCAGTAATGTAGTCGAGCACCCGGCGGGTCAGCACAAAAAAGCCGGCACTCATCCAGCCTTCCGATTTGGGCTTTTCGGTGAACCGCCGCACCAGGTTCTCTTCCAGCTCTACGATCCCGAAGCGGCTGACCGGCGCCACAGTGGTCACCGTGGCCGCCTTTCCATGGCTCTTGTGAAACGCCACCAGATCCGCAATGTTCACATCGCTCACGCCGTCGCCATAGGCCAGCAGGAACGTGTCGCCATCGATGTACTTAGCCGCGCGGAGCACCCGGCCGCCAGTCATGGTGTCCTCGCCCGTTTCGGCCAGCGTCACGGTAAAATCCTGCTCGTCGTGATGGCCGTGGTAGTGGACGCGCGACTTCTCACCCAGGCAGATGCTGAAGTCATTGTTCATGGCTTCGTAATTCAGGAAATACTCTTTGATGACCTTTCCGCGATAGCCTAGGCACAGGACGAAATCACGAAAGCCATAGTGGGCGTAAATCTTCATCACGTGCCATAAGATCGGCCGCCCGCCCACTTCCACCATCGGCTTGGGGCGAAACTCGGTCTCCTCACGAAGACGGGTGCCCAAACCACCGCATAAGATCACCACTTTCACAATATTAGTGTACCTTTCGCCCGACCGCGGCGCTCCTGGAAATAGCCCAGTGCGCTATCCTGGCCATAAAAATAAACACTTCCGCAGTATAATCCCATATCGAAGGTCCATATTGACAATCTGGTGGCGGAGTCCATTGTCAACTCAAGCGAGAAGAAAAATACTCAGCGTGCCCCGTTACATGTCAAATAATGTGGCCGTCTGGGGGGCATGTTCGGTGGTGATGATACTCTTTTTCTGGCTACCCTACCACGTTCCGGCTTCCCACACGTTCGATTCTCTTTCGGCTCGGGTTGGCTTCAACAACAAGGCGGCAGTAGTCATCATGCTCGCGGGACTGGTTCTCGTAACCCTTGTTCGCATTGCCCTGCGGCAGACGCTCGTCTTCGCGAGCGATCCGGCGCAGCCTCAGGCCATTCCCACCTGGTTGTTACTCTGCGCCACCTCCGGAGTAACCATACAAGTGCTGTGCATAGCATGGGTCACCGATGGCTCCAGTTACTATGGAGAGGAGACCTATTTCCTGAACCGGCTGCTGCATTTACAGGCCGGTCACGTGCCGTATCGCGATTTCGAATTCGCTTATGGCCCAGCTCTCTTGTACCCCGCATTCTGGTTCGAACGCGTATTCGGCCTTTCGCCGCACTTTGCTTACTCCACACTTATGTGGGTGTTTGACGTGGCTGGTGTACTGGTCTTGTGGGCGCTGTTCCGGTTTGCCCAGCGAGAACATCGACTTCGATCGGTATCGTTTGTTGTACTCCTTACCGGATTTGTCCTAAGTGCTTTAAAGCTGGACTTGCAATATACTTTGTTCCGGTTCGTATCCGGCTTCGGCGCGTTGCTGGTAATCGATGCTGTAACCAGGTGGCCTCGCGGCCGGTGGCCGCTCGTATCGGCAATCTGTGCGGTTTTGACTGCGTCAGTCATCCTCATATCGCCCGAGATTGGTTTGGCTTTCGTGGCTAGCCTTCTTGCGTACATGCTGATCGGAATTCTTCGGGGCATGCATCATTTGCTTTGGGTGGTAGCTGGATACGCTCTGAGTATGGTGTTTGTGTTTTTGCTCCTGCCGGCGGGTATATTTCAGGCCGTCACCGATTATTCTTCCGGCGCCGGCGCTTTTCCCCTTCTACCCTCTCCATACATGCTGCTCTATGCGGGATCGCTTTTGTGGGTCATTTCCCCGATTTGCGCGAGTATTTTGTGGGCGCTGCGATTTGGTGGGCCGCCCGGTTTGCCGTTCAGTGTGCCGCTGATGGGGAGTTTTGCTGTCAACGCCGTGGCATTAATGCCCGGTGCGCTGGGACGGGCTGACGGGGGACACGTGCTCCTCTACGGCTTCGGCGTGTTCCTCCTTGCTTTGCTCGTCGGGTTGGGTGGCAAGAGGCCGGCGGCATATTTAGGACTATTCACTGCGATCTTGTGCCTGGTCGCCTTCACCACCGTCACGAGCGATTTCCCGATCCTTAGATCGCACGCAGGGCAAAGGTTCGTGCACTGGTCCGAGAGCCATCCCGATTCTGCCGCAATCCGTTTCCTCGCAAAACTCGGCGGCGATCGCTGGGTCAGACTGGAAACCCGCTTGCGGCGCGTGCGCGACCTGAGCCTGGAGAGTAACTACCCTGATCTGAATCGATATGGGAGGATCTGTGTGCCATTTGTCGAAGGAATCGAAGGCGAGTTTGTGCTGGCCGAGCATGGTAATCTGGGTCTGGAATACTACCATGGTATGGATGGCGCCTTTACCCCGGATCAAGTGAAACGGAAGATCGATGGATTGCACAATTGCAGTTACGTGATCATCGCCACCGAGGCTCTTGCGCCTGCCAATGATTCAGCACAAGAGGCAGCGAACGATATCCAAGTGATGAACAAACTCCTTATGTGCCCATTCACCCCGGCCGATCATGGGCCGACGCTTCCGATCCCCTCGCGCTCCCTTCTGGAGTACATTGCAACCAATTATGAGATTCTGGAACGACTGAATTCGCGGCTCACGTTGTGCAAACGCCGGAGCCAGGCTTGGTAAGCATGCCAAGGTGAGAGCAGGTTTGCGAGGTGGTCTTGCTGGACCTCAATGTGCTTGCGTTGCGCCCCGCAGTGGTTGCGCTGCTCTGCGACGTTCCCGATACA
>Ga0335080_10004293_pt1 | contig 14526 bp, 16 predicted proteins | sample Lox_Sample_34_FD_206720 | JGI IMG/M metagenome (GOLD analysis project Ga0335080, IMG submission 206720) | Soil microbial communities from Loxahatchee National Wildlife Refuge, Florida, United States - Lox_Sample_3.4 | ecosystem: Environmental > Terrestrial > Soil > Wetlands | place: USA... | reverse complement strand
AAGGATCGCGGCAAGCAAATGATGAAAGAAGCCTGCCCAGTGCCCCACCAAGACCGCCTGCGCGATTTCGATGCCTGAGGCCAACACCAAGAGCCATCCGAAGAACAACATCGTGGCGACGGTGGCCAACACCGACCTGACCACGGCGGCAATACCCAGCGCCAACAATCCAATTCCAAATACCAGGAACCATCCCCATTATTGGACAACTTCGTGGGGGATTTGTTCGATGGCTTGGATATTGCCCATCATGTCTTAGTCCTTCGTCTGGCTAGTCCCCGGCTTTACTCTTGCTCTTATGAGCGCTTTGCCTGGTCGGCGGCGAGGCGGCCGTCAATGGCATCGAGAACGGCCAGTCGTGCCTGTTCAACCGACGCGATGGCGTAATCGATCGCGAAACCGGCGTCCGTCTCCAAGAGATCGGCGCGTTTCTCCGCTAGTTTCACATCTAGACCATGCTTTGCTTCGACCACGTGCGCCTTTAAGGCGTTCACGTCCGCAGTAATTTTCGCCTGCAGGGCTTTCGTATCTCTAGTGGCAGACTCTCCGGCAGACTTGATTTGCTGGTTCACCTTTTCGACTGCCGTCTTTGCAGCGGAAAGCGCCTCGGCCCTGCGCGCTTCGATCTTGTCGCGCGCTTCCTTTTTCGCGGCCGCAAAGGCATCTTCAGCACCCTTTGCACGCACCGACAACTCGGCAAGTTGTTCAGAGAGTGGCTTCATTTGCTCCTCCTTTTGGTGAAAGGCCGGGAAGCAAACACGCTCTCGTTCGAGTTCATCTTGATCTGGATCAACTCTTCTTTTGGCCCAGCTAGCGGACGATGGGGTAGGATGGAAGGCATCGAGCTCCGTGGCCGCGTCGAGCGATGTCTCAGTTGGGGTCATTTTCGGAAGTAGGTCTTTGGAAGCAGACATCGTCGGCTGTTCAGGGCCATCACCGGCATATTCATCGATCCCGATTTGAGCCAAATCAATCCGATCGTGCCGGGGTGTGTGATCATGTTGGCTCTCTCGCCAGCTCTTAGGCAGGCAACGTATGCCACAGTCTCTCCCCGGTGATGCCGGTCATATTGAAATTGAACGGCCACCGTGCCCGAAATGCCATAGACCAATGACGTTTACCGGTGTGGTTTTGGGAAAAAACGATAGCGAAATCCGCATCTTTGAATGCGCGCTCTGCCGTTGCACCGAGAAGATCAGCGTGAAAATAGGATTGACCTAGATGAACGTAGTGCTCTCGTGTTCAAGGCACGAATAAGGACCTGTTTGATTGGACGCGAAGGGTTCCAATTTTGGGCTGCGGGCTAGCGATGCGTCGCGAGGTATTCTGAAAGTACCCGTGCTTGGTTGTGCTCAACGTCGCGAGCCGAATAGAGAAGCGTGACCGGCCCGCGCTCGCAAATGGTGCGCAGCTGTTCTACTATTGGATTACGATCGAACTCTGTAAAGTAACGAGCATGGAATTGCTTCCAGCGTGTCCCTCGATGTACCCGCCTGACTGGGACTCTGGTTGAATTCTGCGACCATCGCTCTGGACTGGTTAGCTGAGCGGCTACTGAGGAATCCGATCACAGGCACTGGCTGCCGCCGCGCCTCCGACCAGCCCGAGGAACTCCCGCCGTCTCACTCGATCACCTCGTCGGCACGGGCTAGAAGCGCTGACGGTACCGCCAGGCCTAAAGCTTTTGCGGTCTTCAGGTTGACCACGAGCTCATATTTGGTCGGTGCCTGGACCGGAAGATCAGCAGGTTTTTCTCCCTTGAGGATGCGATCGACATAACTGGCGGCTAGCCGCGATGACGCGAACAGATCCGGTCCGTAAGATATTAAACCACCGCGATCCGCCCAGATCCGATTGCCGTAAACTGCTGGTAATCCGTGTTGGGCCGCCAATTTGATAATCGTCTCACGATAGCCATTCACGGCTGCGGCGATGGTTGCGATCAACCCTCCTTTTTGGGAGCGCGGGATCTTGCCGATCCCACTCTCGATCTCACGGTTGTCGCGTGGGCTGATCGGGAAAACATCGATTCCCACCGAACTGGAGACCGATTGAATGACCGCGAATTGACCTATTCCCGAGGTAACTGTCGCGTCCCGAATGATGCCCGCGCGTACAACTGTGGGCGCAACTTGCTTGAGTAATTCTAACCATTTACCGCTCAGACTGTAATCGAACTGCATAAAGCCGGTAGCATTCCCACCAGGATGCGCGAGACTCTCGACGAACCCTGCACCCATGGGATCAATGGCCGATATGAAAACAACTGGTACGGTGTTGGTCGCCTGCAGCAACGGTCCTGTAGTGGTACCGCCCGACGCAACAACAACATCCGGTTGTTCAGCGAGCAACTCGTCAACACGCTTGCGGATTTGGGCAGCCTTCGGGACGACGCGATGAATATTTATTCTTAGGTTCTGGCCTTCGACCCATCCAAGTTCGCGCAACCCTTCCCTAATCCCTGCCACGCGGCTTTCATAGTAGGGATCATCCTCTATCGCCTCAGCGATAAGCATGTCCACGCGCCGCGTAAGTTCTAACCTTTGCGCACGGGCGGCCAATGGCAACACTGTCGCCGCAACCCCCGCAACGAATTCCCGACGCCTCATAGCCACTTCTGGCTCCGGATAGGAATTGAGTGATGTTAGCCGCTCAGCTTTGGAGTCGAAAGGGCTCAGGTCGGTTTTGGGTCGATTCCGTTGAAAAAGCGGACGTCACGCGGACAGATCAGAACGGCCGCTTTGCGCCAACAGCAGTCGTTCGCCGACTACTCGAATTTATGGGCCACGCCTGTGTCACCATTCCATTCTCTCACTCGCCTCAAGGACTGCTCCGTCGAGCGGCACCGTGACAAGTGCGACTTGACTGTCATGCTCCGCGGGCGGCGGCGCGAACAAAAAGTAGAAGTGTTTGCCGGACGTCCGAAGCCAGGGGATCGCGAACCAAACCAGCGTAGCGGCCTGAAGCGCAAGGCAAAGACCGAATGCGGCCTGATAGGCCGCGACCGGATAATGTCCGTCCTGAGACGGCCATTGCTCGACCACGAGCCCAATGCCGTATTGCATCGTGAACGCCCAGCCAAAGTGCAAGAGATTCAGAGCGCCATTGGCGCGCGCGGCAAATTCTTTCGGGAAGTAGTCGGCTATGACCGCAAAGCTTAGCACTGTTGCGGCGCCAGCGATCGACACAATGGACCAAAGCAGAAGTGATGGCAGGGGAATGCGCAAAACCAGGGCGAGCTCGGCCACAATGAACAGCGCTCCTACGCCGGCTAATAGGACTTCTGTTCTTACATTGCATTTGCGCAGGCGATCAGCCATGGCACCAAGCAGTAGGGCTCCAAGGCTTAGGCCAACAGCCATCAGGAACATTTGAGCGGCCCTGCTGTGGTGGTCGAATCCTTCCACGTCGGTAAGCCAGGCTGCAGCCCACAATGACTGCAACGCCCAGGATGAACCAATGCAGGCCGCTGAGAGCGGAGCGACTCTCAGGAAGCGCGGATCCGAATAAATGGACCACAACGTAAGTGACTTTCGAGTGGAGGTGGCGATCTCTGAGTCAGCTTCGCGTTCCGGAACGAGCATATAAATCAGTCCACTTACCGCAACGGTCCCGATCGTCAGGATTTCGAACAGGCTCCGCCAACTAACATAGTTAAGCAACCAATCGGTTGGCGCCGTCGCCGTGACCGCGCCGAGCGATCCCAACATGATCATCCAGCCGTTGGCGAGTGCGACGCGCTCTCTCGGAAACCAGGTGACGATGGCCTTGAGCCCGGCCATTAATGAGCCGGCAACGCCAAGTCCGATCATGGCGCGCGCAACAAGAAGCTCCGGGAAGCTCGAGGCATTGCCGAACAGCGTTGCGCCGCCAGCCGCGATCACCAGCAGCACGCCTTGGACTCGACGCGGCCCAAATCGGTCTAGAAACACCCCTATTGGAATCTGGGTCAATCCGAACACCAGGAAGTAGATTGACGCGAGCAGCCCGATCTCGGCGGCATCGAGCGCAAAATCGGAGGTCAACGCCGGCGAGATCGCGGCATTGATTGTCCGAAACAGGTAGGCAAGGTAGTAACCTGCAGCAAAGGGCAAAAAAACTGAGGAGATTAGCCGCCATTTTGACAACGGCTTTTCGCGCAAAGCCTCTAACCTCGCCTTTGATGATTCTGGATCGGAATTTTGCGCGGCTGGCGGGTTTGGCCCTCGATCCAAGGTAGGTTCGGTCCGGTCGGCAGTCACCTTCGCATGCTGCGAAAAGCCCGGACTGCGGCGCTCCGCGTTGGCTGACGCGGGTGGCGTCTGCTCGAGATTAAGGCGTTCAAAGGCAGCATTCGACTCCTTGTGAGCTGGCGTCGAATTGTGCGTCGGCCGCTCGCCCGTTGCCTGATCCGATTCATCCTGTTGAGCGGAGTTTAGGCGGTCGATGGTCTCCTGCATAAGCGGCCGGCCCTCACGAACGCGGCGATCGAGTTGCTCGGCCAGGATCTTAAAGCGCTCGTCGCCGAGAATGACCGCTTCGCGTTGTCGCGATTGGGGAAGCGGCGCAACAACGGTCAGATGGTAACGCGCGTGCAGCGCAACGGTCTCGGCGATCATCCGCATATCGCGCTCGAGGTGGTCGAACCTGGCGTGCATATCGTCGAGATGCTCCCGCATCAGAGCTTCGACGGATGGGACGGGGTTCAGAAAATGCTCGAGGGCGGCTTCCACAAGCATGCTCTTGCCGACGCCCGGTCGGTCGGTTGCGACGTCAAGCCGACCGCAGACGCCTTCACTCAGGCGAACCGTCACTTTGCGACGCGCAGAGGCTTTGCGCTTGCGCGACGGTCGAACATCAACGCGATCGACTTGCGCATCCAGTTCGGCGAGCTGTTGCATCTTCTGATATTCCCCCAAAAACCCATGATCGATACCGCGGCTTCGCGATACGATTGATGGAGCGAACCAATCTGATGGGAATTACAGAAAGGACAGGCCGTGCTTGGCTTCAACAGAGTAGACTTGCCGACCATGCCCTGGCGTAGGAAAAGAAACGAGATGCGGAATCGCGTTGACCCGCAAACTGGACATCAGCGAAAGGAAGGTCTGTTTGGCGGATTGCCAGCCAGACAATCACCGGAGCCCGAAGAAAGATCGTTCTCACAACAGGTGAGCAATCGCCTTCACGAGTGGGCTTTGTGGGCGCCGGCTCTTCTTCAAGGCGAAAATGACATCTTACTCACGGAGAGCCGGCCTAACCTTTGACTTGCGCCTCATTTCCAGCTTCAGGCAATTCGACGCTAACTTCCCTAAGAACCGTCGATCCGCTCGAGAGCCGTCGGCCGAGCGCTACGACAAAACGATCGTAGCGCTCGGCGCCCTTGGCGCGAGCTGCAGGGCTTGATTGCTCTGGGAGCGCCGGGGTTGACGTCAGCCAGAAACGAATGAACAGGGCTATTGTCTCGAGCGTGACACCGTCGTTGCGTTCAAGCCGCTCGAGCACGCGCACGATGCGATCCAGCCGCTTGGCGATCGCTGCCTCCCGCCGGTCCGAATCGTCAGGCGAAAGAAACGATGCAATCGCAGCCTCGGCAACCAGCGACTTTGGCCTGCCATGGCGCTTTGCGAACGCTTCAAGGCTGCGGAAGATCTCCGGATCGAGGTAGATGCTGAGCTGAGCCTTTTTCATGTGCCGAGCTCAAAGGCCCATATCGTCGTCCGGGTCGAGGCTGACGGAGCGCGCAAGAGCCGGCATCGAGCCGTTCAAGGCGCGCGCCTGCACCGCATCGGCATCAGCGTCATCCGGATCGGCGTCGTACTCGATTTCGGAACGCGGCGAATTGATCACAAGCTTTTCGTTTCCTGGCAGCTCGGGTTCGCGGCTGTGACCACCATTCGGATTGCGGCCCTTTCGCTTCAGCGCCGTCAAGAGCTCGACCGAGGGTTCTATGGGCGGGCGGGCCGACCAGTCATCTTGGTGAGCGACCAAATTGACCGGAGCATTGCTTGCGGGTCTCAAAACACGGGATCGGAATTGCGGATCCTCGTAATATCGAACCTTGCCGGCGCGGACTGGGGGCACGCCCGAGACCATCACGATCGCCTCATTGGGCGAGAGCTGCATGACTTCTCCGGACGTGAGCAGCGGACGCGATGTTTCCTGCCGACTGACCATGAGATGGCCAAGCCATGGCGAGAGGCGATGCCCGGCGTAATTCTTCATGGCCCGCATCTCGGTTGCGGTCCCGAGCGCGTCGGACACCCGCTTGGCGGTGCGCTCATCATTCGTCGAAAAGGCAATGCGGATATGGCAGTTGTCCAGAATAGCGTGGTTAGGCCCGTAGGCGCGTTCGAGCTGGTTCAGGCTCTGGGTGATCAGAAAGCTGCGGATGCCGTAGCCGGCCATGAAGGCAAGCTGGCTCTCAAAGAAGTCGAGCCGGCCGAGCGCTGCGAACTCGTCAAGCATCAAAAGGAGTTTTTGGCGACACCGGCCCGTCTCCAGGATCTCTGTCAACCGCCGGCCGATCTGATTGAGGATCAGCCGCATCAGCGGTTTCGTCCGGGCGATGTCGGAGGGCGGCACTACGAGGTAGAGCGAGAGGGGCCGAGGCCCGTCAATGAGGTCGCGGATTTGCCAGTCGCTGCGTCCGGTCACCTTGGCAACGACAGGATCGCGGTAGAGACCCAAGAAGCTCATCGTGGTCGACAACACGCCAGAACGTTCATTTTCGCTCTTGTTGAGGAGCTCACGCGCGGCCGAAGCGACGACAGGATGAATACGATCCCCAAGGTGCGGGGTCGCCAACATCACATTCAGCGTCGCGTCGATCGGCTGCGACGGGTCAGACAGGAAATTGGCGACGCCGGCGAGCGTCTTGTCGGCCTCCGCGTAGAGAACATGCAGGATGGCGCCAACGAGCAGGGAATGGCTGGTCTTCTCCCAATGATTGCGCCGCTCGAGCGCGCCTTCGGGATCGACCAGGATGTCTGCGATATTCTGCGCATCCCGGACCTCGTAGTCACCCTTGCGGATCTCGAGCAGCGGATTGTAGGCGGCGCTTTCAGGATTGGTCGGATCAAACAGCAGCACGGTCCCAAAGCGCGCGCGAAACCCCGAGGTCAACTGGAAATTCTCGCCCTTGATATCGTGGACGATAGTGGAACTGGGCCAGGTCAGCAGCGTGGGAATGACAAGGCCAACGCCCTTGCCGGAGCGGGTCGGTGCAAAACACAGCACATGTTCTGGGCCGTTGTGCCGGAGGTAACGACCGTCAAAACGGCCAAGTACAACGCCGTCGGATCCAAGAAGTCCAGCGCGCCGAACCTCTCGCGCGTCCGCCCAGCGGGCCGAGCCATATGTTGTCACATGCCGAGCTTCCCTCGCCCGCCAGACCGAGAGGACGATGGCAATAACGACGGCAGCGATGCCGCCGCTTGCGGCGATGCAGGCCCCCTGCATGAAGATGACGGGCGCGTAGGCATCGAACTTGAACCACCAGATGAAGAAGGCAATTGGTTGATAGATCGGGAAGCCGCCAATCTTGAACCAGGCGGGACCGAGCTGCGGCTGGTAAGCCAGACGCCAGGCAGTCCACTCCGAAGCGGCCCAGAGGAAGCCGAGCACGACGATCGCGACGAAGAGCAGTTGCCCCCAAAGGATGCGTGTTGCTGACATGGCAAGGGCAGTGCCCAACGCCGCGCGCCCGCGCAACGGCAATCTTCTCGCCTTCGCAGCGTAGCGCAGCATGGCGCAGGAATCGGCAGGTCAGAGCGAGAGCTCTCGCTTGCGGCCAAAATTCCAGTCCACGCCCCCGGGACCGGCAATGCCGCTCACTTGCCTGCCAAGTTCCCGCTCCAGCGAGGGTAACCAGGGCACGAGCTGAAAGCCGAGGCCATTGTCGATCATGGCGAAGCGACCCGAGGAAAGCGAGAGCCTTCGGCTGTAAACTCCCGCAACGGCGTCTCCTGCCTCGGCAGGCAAATACGCGAGCCCGGTTTCGGAGGCCAGACGCCGGCCCACACTGTCGAGCTCGCGATCGCGAAGGGTCGCAATCAGATTACGGCCGAGCGTAACCTTGTCCCCGTCCCTGCTCGCGAGTCCCTGCTCAACCAGCGTGTCGATACGTCGGTCGAGTGCAGCACGGACTTCGCCGCCGAAGCCGGCGCGCGAGAGATCGACCGGCTCACGAGCGACGAGGCGACGGTCGAGCCAGGTTGCCCCTCGCGCTTCCACCTGCTGGTCGAGATTGAGGTCCGAGCGGACCGCAAGCGCGATCCGCTGCCGGCCCCGAGCGTCCTCAAACCTCCTGAGCTCCACAATGCCGCCAATCGGACCGTCGCCGGCCATGTCGATATCGGGAAGCTTGAGGTGATGCACACGCCCATCGATCCCGTCGACGACTGCAAATGCCGTACCTCGCAGCTCATCATCAAGCCCCCGGGCCATGAGACGACCGATGATTGGTTCGCCATGGGATTCGCCCTCGAGCGCCCAGGTCGACGGTGCGCGAGACGCACCGTCCTTGGTGAGCGTCTTGTGCAGCCGCTTGATGATGTCGCCGCGTTCCCCAAGCGCACGCAAGCGCTGTTCCGCGTCAGTGGCAAGAACCCAGCGCGCTGAACCCGCGGGCTCGGCGAGCCCCATCCGCTCAAGCGTTCGCATCCGTCCGATCCGAACCTCCCGCATCGGATCGCCTGCAGCATCGCGGTCGTGGCGCAGATCAATCACCCCCTCCGCCCTGCCCGCTTCCCGGGCAAGTGACCTATCGAGTCGCGTCCAGCGTTCTGCTGTCACGTCCGCTTCAAGCCCGCGTCGAACTTCCAGCTCGGACCGCGGACCGAGCTCGCGCGTGACAAGGTCGCCGGCACGCGCGCGCAATCCCGAGCCCATATAGTCCCGGCTGATGACGAGGTCGGAACCATCGTCCGCCCGGCCCCGCACAAGGATATGAATATGATGATGCTCGGTGTTCCAGTGGTCGACGGCGACCCAGTCGAGCCGCGTGCCGAGATCGCGCGAGGCCTGGTCCATCAGCTCCCGAGTAAAGCCGCGCAAACTCGTTAGCTCGCCGGCGTCGTCCGGCGAGACGATGAACCGGAAATGATGCCGGTCTCCTTCGCAGCGTTCGGCAAAAGCCCGGCCGTCCGCATCGTCCCCGGCGGCATCGAACAGTTTCCCAGGCGATCCATCGCGAGTGACGCCATCGCGCTTGAGATACCCGAGATGGGCACGCAACGCGCCGGGCGAACGCATCTGGCGGACGACGCGCGCCTTGACCATGGCGCCACGGCCGCGCGCTTGCAGCATTCGCGACGCCGAAAGGCTCGCGGCGCGTCCGCGCCCAAACCTGCTGCCACGGCTACCAGAGCCGCGTGAAAGACCGCCGGCCTTCTGCGCGGCCTGGAGCGCCTGCGCAAGGAAGGGTTTTGTTCGCGGCCCGCGCGTCGAGCGAATTCTGCCCGGGCGGACGCGAAAATCGTCGTTACCGCTCATCGATTCCTCAGCAGGGTGTCGATAGTTGAGCGCCGATAATGCGTTGTCGAAAGGTCCAGGTTGCGAGAGAACTTCGCAATGTGTGCAACAAGTCTAGATTTGGCGCTGTTCCTCACCCGACCGACCGTCCGCACCTTGCGGTTTTTATCCTGCCCTCCTCGGTCGCTGGTTCCCAGGGTCCAACTTCCAAGCCAAGAGACTCTCGGTACTCGCGGCGATTTGCGACAACATGCAGTTCGGCCCATTGCGGTGGATCCTCCAATAGCGCCTGCCCGAACACGTCGGCTGGTGGCCGATTCATTGCGAAAGAGCCGCCGCGACTTGGCAGTTGACTTGCGAAGCCCCCACTGTTTGCGAGCGAAGCGAGCGTTTGCGATAGCGATCGTTACCCGAAGGGCCGAGACACCCGTAGGGTGGCTCGGTGAGGAGCGGAGCGACGAGTAGAGCGCGGGCCGAAGGCATCGCCCGTATGCCATCAGCACGTTAATATCGCACTCCTCCGCGAACTCTTGCCGCGTGAGCGGGGGTCCTTCAGTAGCAAACCCGAAAGTCTTAGCGTCATGATCGTGTTGCAGCGTTTCGAATGAAAACCGAATGTCCGTCACGGTGCGCCTGCCCGCTCAACAAATAAGGGAGCCTCCCGCCAGGGAACTATTCGTCTGATGCGAATTGCCGCGTCTTTGCCTTGCTCGTCAGCGAGCAATGGCGTGACCGCGGCGATGTAGGCCACGGTCTCCGGTGGAAGCGGTTTGCCTGTGGTTAGGTGCTGTTCATACCGCGTCGGACCTGCGTGGTAGGCCGCAAGGAAGCCTGCCGATCCGAAGCGATCGTGCAGCTCCCGGAGATACGCGGTGCCCGCCAATATGCTGTCTCGCGGATCAAACGGATCGAGACCGAGTTTATAGCGAACGCTGAGTTCAACCCAGGTGCCAGGCACGAGTTGCATTAAGCCCATCGCCCCGCGAGGCGAGATTGCATGCTCGTCGCCTGCGCTTTCAATTTGGATGATCGCACGGATCCAGCGTGCCGGTACGGTAAAGCGAGTAGATGCTTCCGCGATGAAGTTGGTGAACCGATCGATGGATTGAGGAAGCGGCGCGACCTGTGCGCCCGCCATCGATTCGAAGAACGTCGACGCCGCGATCAAGCACATGAAATGCGTGATCACAACGATGAGGCGGGCACTGGGTCGGACCGACTGCCGCCATGCAATCGAGGCCGCCAGCGCACGGATATGACTTTTCTGTTGCAGACTGGGCGAGCGTTTTCCGGTTTTTGGACGAGGCCGGTAAGGAAAGGTTGGATACGGCTCGGAACCGCAAGCAGTCGAGGGAGTGTCGAGCATGATCAGTCCTCGTCAGTCCAAACGGGTACTGCCCTGCCGATCACCGCCGATGCCGGTAGCGGCCCAAAGTACCGACTGTCGAGCGAGTCTGCGGACTGCCAGTTCATGACAAAGACATCACCATCAGCGATGACGCGGCAACCATACCAGGCCGGAAGCGGCCGGCCTCGCCCGTCGCGTTCGCGAGCCTCACCTACATCGATGCCGTCGACCGCGATTTTTAAGTCATTCCTGCAAACCATTTGTCCGGGCAGCGCCAACACGCGCTTGAGCATGGGGACGCCGATCGGCAGATACCCATTGCGACCAAGGAACGCCGCGAGAAGGTCGGGGGGCTTTATGGCAACGAGTTCGGTAACGGCCAGCGCCGTCGCAGGTTGAACGCGATAAAGCCCGATCGGGACACTAATTGATGCGTTCCATATGTAGTGCGGTGTCGTTCCGCCGAGTGTCGAGAGGAGAAGACCTGTTGCTGCAATGGTCGTGAAAACTGACGCACACCGAGCATTCATGACGTGACCCTCCGCCGACGGAGCCAGGCTTGGTGACGGGTCCGGGTGTATGGCCGAGGGGTTTCGTTAACCGACAATCGATTGTGAATGTGGTGCCAGTAGTCAGGTGCTGCGTCGGCAGGATCGATGTCGAGTGCCTCGACAGCATCGACCAATTGCAGGACCCGTTCGACCTTGGGCCAACCGGATAGTCGCAACAGACTCTCACCGCCGGGTTTGATCCAGGGCACGGTCGAATAGGGCCGCCCGGGCACGGCTGCGCGCATGATATCGATGCGGGATAGGATCGTCCCGAAGTCGTTGGACGTCCAACGCACGAAAGCGAAGATGCTGCCGGGAGCGAACGATGCGACGCGTCGATTGCGGTCCAGGATGCTTTCCGACACGGCGCGACCAAACCGAATGCGGTTCTCGATGCGTTTTTCCAGCCACAAGAGTTCAACTGTCGTGAGGTCGCTCACGGTGACTTCTTTGGTCGGGCATCGTTCGGGGGAGTGAACGTGTCTCTTCATGGATCAGCGCCGCTCCTTTCCCGCATAAGGGATGGGAGCGTGCCTCTTTGCCGGCAGTACGGTGCCGGCACCTGGATCGCTAGTTGAGGTTCTCGTGCCGATGTCTGCCCATGCGCTGAGATCGGCCACCGCATACACGACGCGACCGCCGATCTTCCGGTAAGCGGGACCGGTGCCGTACGTTCGGTGTTTTTCCAGCGTGCGGGGTGAAAGGCTTAAGTATCGGGCTGCCTCGGCAGTCCGAAGGTATCGAGGCGATGCAACGAGGTTCAGATCGGACATCTGAAAGGCTCCGTGGCCGTGTGGAGCGCCTGAGAGGTCGGTGGCGCGGTGACGGCGATAATGACGAAGAAGCGCCTCGAAGGGGGATGCCGAAGATGAGGGGGTGCATTTTCGACACCCCGGGAAGCGGCTATTTCTTCCGACCTGCCGAACGCAAAAGGGCGCGATAGCCGCCCCGCATCAGAGCGATGCCGCTCTTGACCAAGCGGATGATGTGGCTACGAAGATCATGGTCCTTCCAGGAGCGGCCACGAAGGCGTTCCTTGCCGAATAAGCCCTCTGCGATTTCGCGATAACTATGTCCCGCCAACCAGGCATCCAGAGCTCGCATCATCAAAGCGAAGCGCCGGCGACGCCGCGGAGGGAGCGCAAGAGGAGACGGGCCAAGACGGCGGCCGTCGATGGCGCACCATAATCGGTGCGCCGCCTGCAGACGGATGTCCGAATTGGCATCAAGCGGCAATTCAATCGAAACTGGTGCCCCCTTGGCAGGTATCACTGGCAGATAAAGCCGATGGGTCACGCCTGCCAACGCTACGACTCCATGCCAGCCGTCTGGCGCTTGGCGAAGTTCGCCATCGGCAAAGGTGGTCCAATCGATGGCAAATTGCCCAGCATCGCTGGCCGCCCCGAATTGACGGAGCGACAAGACGGTCGAGAGCGCTTCAGGTGCCCAGAATATCGATTGCCGGTCAAACGCCTGTTCAGGATCGGCCGCGAAAAGAGAGCCCCCATTTTTTTCGGAATTGGTGAGGCGTCCCACTTGATCGCGCGGCGGCTGTTAGATCTCTGAACTCTTGCTCGTATTCGCTATCTCGGCGAAGGCATTCCCAAGCAATGTCGGCTGTTTCTGCCTTCTCAAAGTTTGAGTAATCTTGCTCCGATCTCCAATCAACAACCGACATGCTGCTTCCCCACTGCACTGCGATAGGGGATTGCAGCCCTACAATTGTGACCATTTCTAGTTGCGGACAATTTATTGGTCGATAAGCTGATTTGCGTTTACGGCGTGACTTCAGCAACACGTCACGTTTGCGTCAAATAAGCTTCATCTATTCCGCCTTCGGCCATCCACCGCTCAGAAGTTGTCGATAACCGTGGCGCGCCATCCATTTTGCGCGAGCTAGATGACTGTCGTAGGCAAGGCGCGCACGATCAGGTTCCGAGATCGGATCGATATGCAGAACAATATTCGCGACTTCCTGCCAGTCAGCATTGGCTTTTTCGGCATCTAGCAGACGCATGTAGGTGACTGCGTGTTGCTCGTCGTACGGCGTCAGCGTCGGCTCGTCTGGCGCTGTATCTGCCACTTTGGCATTGAGCGGCGGCATTACAGGAAACTCCTATCGGCTCTAGAAGCTTCGACCTCGCACATGCTGGCTACTATCTTCTCGCGAGCCTCTGCACTGGTCTACAGGTTTGTGGGCAACAAAGATTAATAAATTCGTCGAACCCGGAGGGTTCACGCCCAAAGTGATGGCGGAGTACAGCTCGTAATGGAATTCCTTATGCAATGCTCGCGTTGACGCGCTCAAAAACACTGACGCGCTTGGCCCACTCAAAATTCAGCGAATACATATTATAGGAGATAAACCCGATAGTATGTAAAGACGCAACTTGCGCATATGGACATGCGTAAGCTGGTCGGTCGAAACTTTGGAAAGTTGCGAAAGGCGAAGGGGTTTACCCAGGAGCGCTTTTCCGACGCTTCCGGCTTTACTCAACAATATATCAGCGGCCTTGAAAGGGGCCGGCGCAATCCGACGATTGTAACGCTATTCGAACTTGCGAGCGCGCTCGGAGTAAGTCACGTCGACTTGGTTATTCCCGATGATGAAGCTCGCGGCGAGCGGTCGAAGGGCAGCAAGCGCAAATAAGATGGCGCTTTGATCGGGCGACAATAGAATGATCGATGTTTTGGACGATGCGAAACCCCGCCCGGCGGTCCGGGCGGGGCTTGGGTGCGTGCGGCGGTTTACTCGCCGTTCTTGCGCGGTCGCGACCACAGCAGGGTGTAGCCCTCGCCACCCTCGTCATCGAACAGGTTTGCGTAGATCGGCGCGTTGAAGGAGGGATCGTCGAGCTTGAGCGAGAGGTAGTCGCGACCTTCTTCGGAGCGTTTCGACCAGGCAGCACCGATCTCAGCCTTATGTGGTGCACCACATAACGTCGATTATGCGGAGAGCGGGATTATGCGAAGTGCCGCCCTGTGAGGGGCTGGTTTTTCGTCGATGTCGAGTGTTCTGCTCCGCATAATACCGATGGTAGAAGGCGGGCGCCCCGCTGTGAGCGGAGCGCCGTTGGTGCGATCATCGCGACCAGATGAGCTTGTGCTCACCGTTGTCGCCCTGGACGAGGGAGGCGTAGACCGGCGCGGTGAAGGACGGATCGTCGAGCTTGA
>Ga0335080_10004290_pt1 | contig 14529 bp, 10 predicted proteins | sample Lox_Sample_34_FD_206720 | JGI IMG/M metagenome (GOLD analysis project Ga0335080, IMG submission 206720) | Soil microbial communities from Loxahatchee National Wildlife Refuge, Florida, United States - Lox_Sample_3.4 | ecosystem: Environmental > Terrestrial > Soil > Wetlands | place: USA... | reverse complement strand
GACCTGCTGGATGCGATTCAGCAAGCACTCGAACGCGACCGTACTCGGCGCAAACAGCAGAGCGAAGTGGCTGAGTTGCGAAAGTGCTATGACGAATTGACTCCGCGCGAGCGCGAGGTTATGCAGTTGGTAGTCACGGGAATGCTCAATAAGCAGGTGGCCTCCGAGCTCGGAACCAGCGAAATCACGGTGAAGGTCCACCGCGGTAACGTAATGCGGAAGATGCAGGCTGACTCCTTAGCCACATTGGTCAGGATGGCTGACAAGCTGAGGCTGCCGACCAGCAAATGACCTTGCGGGCGGCTGCGGAACGAGAAAGCCCGGGTCCGGGCCAGACCGCAGCCGCTCGGTGGAGGATCGGGTGGCGTACGTGATTGCCGGTCCTTAGGCGATCAGAGGGCATGATGAGTGGTCGCACTGACATGCGATCTCGACATCCTCCTCGCCCGCAAGACGACAACTTTCTCCACAGTAAGTCTGCCCCTCCGGAACTTCGCAGAGGCAGGGGATATGCGCACATGTTCGGATGCTTTTGTTCATGATCAACCTTTTGCTCGGTGCTGCGTTGCAGCGCCATGCGCAACGCCAAGGGTGATTACGCGTGGCACCGATGATATTGGAAGCACTTGGTGTGCCAATCGGCAGCACGTGTCTTTCCTGTCTCTGAGCGCCGCGTAATCCATTGAGCAACATCGGTGGAGTTCAGAATGAACTGCTGTTGGGCCGAATCCCGTCAGGTGGGGATGTGGCGGCAGTTCGACTGCAGTGTCATACCACGCACTCATCGTCGCCCCAACCCACGTATGAGCAAACGTATACCAATGGATAATTGTGAGCCTGCCTGGCCAGACGTAGTCTTGTCTCATGGCTAGCCAAGCTAAAACCAAAATCGTTGCCATCGTCGATGATGATGAGTCAGTCCGGAGGGCCCTGCAGGGGCTACTGAAGGCTGTCGGCCTGCAAGCAAAGGCATTCGCTTCTGCTGAGGAATTTCTAGACTCTGGCCAACAACACAATACGGGGTGTCTTGTAACGGACATTCGCATGCCCGGAATGTCGGGCTTAGACCTGCAAGCCAGGTTGAATTCACAGAATTGCAGGATTCCTACAATCTTTATTACCGCACACGGAGACGCAAACATGCGTTTGCAGGCGCTTCGCGCCGGGGCTGTGGAGTTCCTGGCGAAGCCCTTCAGCGATGATGTGCTGCTCGAAAATGTAAGAGCAGCTCTCGAAATGTAGATTCAGGTTAGAACGATCTACGACTGGCAGGAGGTTCTTGTGGCGACTCCGGTAAGCTTTAGGCCTGGCGTGACCGATACTGGCCAGCGCCGGTTCGAGCAAATCATCGGTAACAGTCCCGCGCTGGAAACCGTACTTGAAAAGGTCGAGCGAGTAGCGACGACCACGTCCACAGTGTTGATCGAAGGAGAAACGGGGACTGGCAAGGAGTTGATCGCGCGCGCGATTCACACCCTGAGCCCACGCTACGGACGGCCATTCGTCAAACTGAATTGCGCGGCCATTCCGCTCGATCTTCTCGAGAGTGAACTCTTCGGCCACGAAAAAGGGGCGTTTACCGGTGCGATCGCCCAGAAGATTGGCCGCTTCGAGATGGCCCATACCGGCACCCTGTTTCTCGACGAAGTGGGCGATATTCCGCCGGCCCTGCAGCCGAAGTTGCTGCGCGTCCTGCAAGAACAGGAGTTCGAACGCCTGGGATGCGGCCGTACGCACCAGGTGGACGTTCGCCTCGTTGCCGCCACCAACCGTAACCTCGCCGAGATGCTTGCTCGACAGCAATTTCGTACCGATTTGTACTATCGCCTCAATGTCTTCCCGATTACTGTACCGCCTCTGCGCGCAAGGCAAGAAGACATCCCGGCGCTGGTCGCACACTTTGTCGAGCTCTTCAGCCGCAGGATGGGTAAACAGATCGATGAGATTTCAGAAGAAACGATGGCAGCATTCAAGTCGCATCCCTGGCCCGGAAACATACGCGAGCTGCAGAACCTCGTCGAGCGCGCGGTGATTCTGGCGAATGATGGAGTGCTCCCGAACCCACTACCCGCATCTCCGCTCAACACATTCGCGTCGCCTACTATAGGGTCCATGTCCGGAAACTCGGCGGCGGCGGCCGTCCCGATGACGCTCAGCGACTCCGAACGAGCGCTCATTTTTCGGACGCTTGAGGCCACCGGTTGGGTGATTGGTGGAAGCAATGGTACCGCCGCAAGGCTTGGCCTCAAGAGAACCACTCTGATTCACAGGATGAAGAAGCTTGGCATTGAACGGCCAGCGCGCTGCGCTGGCTTGCCTGAAGTCCTTGTCACGCCCGAGCCGTCCGAACCCCCGGCAGAGCTCAATGAATCGCTCGGCGCTTCCTGACGTAGTCACCCGCCTTGCTGTCATCGCTCCCCTGGCCTACGGTCCTCCGGACCACTGCACTTCGATTGCGCAATAGATAACCACCGCCAATCCCCAGTTGTCCGTGCCCCATCGATGACACGCCGTCAACTTATTGACACTTGCTATAGAGAACGCCCAGCCGGCTACTGAGCTATGCCTTATTTTTGCGTGGATACAGCTGCTGTTTTGGCAAACGAAGTGCTCTCACAACGCTGAAGGATGTGCCGAATGTCAGCCCGTCAACATTGGCACCCTGCGATCTAAGGCATGAACTGCGACGCGGGTTGGAGTGGAGATCTGGCCCGCAGCGCGCACAGGATGAACTTGTCATGTTACGCATGTACCGCAAATTTATGATTGGCACGATGTGCGCAATGTTTCTGACTTCTCCGCTCGCGTCCGACGGGGCAGAGTTGAAAGGAAATACCTTGCAAACTTGGGACGCCTATGTCGAGACCGCGAACCTGAAGATGCGTGACCGCGCGCACACAACCTTCCTCTGGGTTGACGAATCGCCTGAGCGCATCCATCGGGTTCGCGAAGGAGAAATTCTGGTGGATTCGATTGGTGACCGTAACCCGAAGCCTGTGCCTTCCGGTCTGATCCACGACTGGATCGGGGCAGCCTTCATCCCCCATGCCAAGCTTGAAGATGTTCTGTCCGCGGCTCGTGATTATGACCACTATAAGAATTTCTATCAACCTCCCGTTGCAGACTCCAAGGCGCTCGGTAGCGACGGAACTTGCGACAAGTACTCAATGCGCCTTGTGAACAAGGAAGCCGTCGAAACCGTGCTCGACGGCAACTACCAAGCCTGTTATCTCCAGCTCGACGCGAAGCGTTGGTACAGCATCGCTTACACCACAAGTCTGCGGGAGGTTCGGGGCTACGGCCGGCCTGACGAGAGGGACCTTCCCCCGGGCGAGGGTAACGGCTACGTCTGGCGGCTCTACACGTTTACGCGGTTTGAAGAGAGAGATGACGGCGTCTACGTTGAACTGGAGGCGATGGCGCTCAGCCGAGACATCCCCGGTGCCGTTCGCTGGATGGTCACACCCATTGTGCGCAGAATCTCGAAGAACTCGATGCTGACCTCCCTTCACCAGATGGAGGAGGCCGTCCGCACCAGCGCGGCAAGCGGCAATGGAGCCAAACCGTCCATAGCTGCTGCGAGTGGCTACGCACAGTGATCGCTTCGAGGGCCAGTAACAAGTTGTTTGTAAGGTATTGGAGGTGCCGCATGACCCGCTCTTGGAGTAAGCCGCTGTTTGGAGTCCAATGCATGCTGGGTCTGCCACGAGGATACGCCGCTGTGGTTGAGGATTTTGGCTCTGTTGCCGAGGCAAGCGTGCGCTCTCCAGTCGAGGCAACCGTCAGACAGTCATTTGACGATGCTGACTCTGCCCGCAGGTGGGCAGAAGAGCAAGGCGCTGTCGTGTGCCAAATCGAACTGCCGACCGCGACGTTTGCCTTGAGTGGGGATTTTCGTTCCTTCAACCAGACCGCCGCTGTTACAACCGTTTTTGACCTAACTGGGTGCTTCCCCATTCCAAGGTTGTCTCTTGGCCCTGATTGGGGGTGTTCGTCCGTACCCGTCGCTGTTGGACTGGTTTGAACCAACCACCCGGCACACTTGCCATTTTTTTTTGAGACTATTTGGAATCAATGACTTGGGAGAATTACTCGCAAGTGATTGCCAGATATGGAAGTTGCTCGTATCCATTTCTCCCCGTTGGAGTTAGGTGGCATAAGTTTCGTCGGGATGTTCATCTTCTGAGTGAACGGGGTTTATCGCCCCTAACTTACCCCTAACATATAAGGACCGTTGGATTCGCGGGTTTTCAAAGTCCCGGACGTGGGCCGCAAACTAAGAAGGGCAAACCCGTGGCACCAGGCTTCCTGCCGCAACTGCTTGATACAATCGGGGGCCGAGGCGCCGGATGCATCTCCAACGGTATGGACTTGCGGTTCTTTCGGTCGGTGTCGCATCGGCGGCGGCGCTACTTCTGCAGCATTTCCACTTCCGGGGCGCTGAAGTTCCGCTACTGCTTTTTGGGGTCGCAATAACCTCCTGGTATGCAGGGCCACGACCTGCGGTACTCGCGGTCGTCCTATCATTAATGAGCGTCGCCTACTTCTTCGTGTCCCCGATCTATAGTCTGCGAGTCGCGCTGTCCGAGCTCCCGTATTTCCTTATCTTTGTCTCGTTCGCCGCATTCATCACGTGGTTCGCTATGATTCGGCGACGTGCCGAGACAGAGCTTCGTCAAGCTCGCGACCAGCTCGAAATCGAGGTGACGAAACAAACTCAACAGGGAGACCTGCTCAATCTGACGCACGACTCCATCTTCGTCCGCGACATGAATGCGATGATCACCTACTGGAATCGCGGCGCGGAAGAATTCTACGGATGGACACGAAAAGAAGCCATCGGCAAGCGCCCCGCGGATCTCCTGCGCACCGTTTTCCCAAAGCCGTTCGAGGAAGTTTGGCAGGAGTTGCTGAGGACGGATCGATGGGAGGGCGAACTCAGGCACACGAAGGCGAACGGCCTCGAGGTGATCGTGGCGAGCCGTTGGTCCCTGCGGCGTGATCCACAGGGCCGTCCGCTCGCGATCCTCGAAACCGGCAACGACATCACCGCACGAAAGAGCTGGGAGGAAGAGATGCAGGCACTCAACCACGAGCTTGCTAAACGCTCCAGTGCGCTCGAAGCCAGCAACAAGGAGCTGGAAGCCTTTGCCTATTCCATATCCCACGACTTGCGCGCACCACTACGCCACACGGCAGGTTTTGCCGAACTTCTGCGCAAGAGCGCGGCAGCATCTCTCGATGAAAAGAGTCAGCGATACCTGATAATGATCCTGGAATCCGCAAAACGCATGGGCAGCCTGATCGACGACCTGCTCGCGTTTTCGCGAATCAGCCGCGCCGAGGCGCACTTTTCCAATCTCAGCCTGCAGCAGCTCGTTCAAGAAGCCATGGCCGAAGTCGGCCAGGATGCTACCGATCACCAGATCGTCTGGAAGATAGATCCATTGCCCGAGTGGTATGGAGATCGCCCGATGTTGCGGCTGGCGCTGGTCAACCTGATTTCCAACGCTGTAAAATTCAGCCGCACACGTCCCCAGGCCAAAATCGAAATCGGATGCATCGAACACAAACACGATCACGTGGTGCTGTTCGTTCGAGACAACGGAGTCGGATTCGACATGAAATACTCGAACAAGCTGTTCGGCGTATTCCAGCGCCTTCACCCGCAGGAAGCCTTCGAAGGCACAGGTATCGGCTTGGCCACGGTTCAACGCATTGTGCACCGGCATGGCGGCCGTATCTGGGCGGAAGGCACGGTGGGTGGCGGCGCCACCTTCTACTTCTCACTTTCGAAAATCACGGGAGCTAACTGACAAATGGAAGCCCTAGGACGCATTTTACTGGTGGAAGACGACCCCAAAGACGTTGAGCTTACGCTGACGGCTTTGGATGAATACAATCTGGCCAACGAGGTCGTTGTCGTTGGCGATGGTGAGCAGGCGCTGGACTATCTGTATTATCGGGGAAATTTCATGCGACGCGCTCGCGAGAACCCCGCCGTCCTCCTTCTCGATCTGAAACTGCCCAAAGTCGATGGACTCGAAGTGCTGAAGCAGATCAAGGGGGATGAAAACCTTAAGTTGATTCCCGTTGTCGTCCTAACGTCATCGCATGAAGAAAAAGATATGGTGGCCAGCTATCAACTGGGCGTCAACGCATATGTAGTGAAGCCGGTAGATTTCCACGAATTCGTAAACGCTATCAAGGAGCTCGGCGTGTTTTGGGCGGTAATCAACGAGCCGCCACCCGGGAGCATAAAAAAGAGATAATGAACGGCCGTCGAGAAGTCCCAGGCAGCGCCCGGCCCTACCGCGAAAGCCCGATTGGCCCTGAAATTGCTTGAATCTACTGGGGATCTCATTGTTGCGAATTCTCTATCTCGAAGATGAACCCATGGACGCCGAGCTTGTTCAGGCAAGCCTGGAAGCCGAAGGCGTCGTCTGCGACGTGACGCGTGCAGAAACCCAGGCTGGCTTCCTCGCATTCCTTCAATTGGGTGGGTTTGACCTGGTCCTGGCGGACTACACTCTTCCGCTGTTTGACGGCATTTCTGCCTTGAAAATTGCACAAGAAGTTAGTCCCGAGGTTCCATTCATCTTCGTGTCTGGGACTATGGGCGAAGAGCTGGCGATTGAAGCCCTTAAAATGGGGGCCACAGACTATGTCTTCAAGACGCGCCTTTCCAGAATTGGGCCTTCCGTCCGTCGGGCATTGCGCGAGGCCGAGGAGCGATCCGAGCGTAAGCGGGTCGAGGAGGCACTGCAACGCAACCAAGCCTATTTAGCGGAAGCCCAGCGGTTAAGCCACACCGGCAGCTTTGGCTGGCAAGTATCGAGCGGAGAGATTTTCTGGTCCGAGGAGACATATCGGATCTTCGACTTTGAACCAACCAGCCAACCTACCCTGGAACGGATACTGCAGCGAACTCACCCGGAAGATAGGCCGCTGGTGCAGGGGATCTTGGATGCTGCATCCCGGCAGAAGAAAGACTTTGATTTTGAACACCGGCTGCTGATGGCGGATGGTGCTGTGAAGTACCTTCGCGTTGTGGGTCGTCTGTCATCTCCGGGCGAATCGGATGAGTCGGAATTCATGGGGGCAGTCACCGACATTACCGAGCGCAAGCGAGCCGAACAGAAATTCCGCATGTTGCTGGAATCCGCCCCAGATGCGGTCGCGGTCGTGAATGGTGAGGGCAAAATTGTTTTGGTCAACGAGCAACTGGAGAAGTTGTTTGGCTATGACCGATCAGAGGTATTGGGGAACGAAATCGAAATGTTGATACCCGAGCGGTTCCGGCGCAAGCATCCGCAACACCGCACTGCTTTTGTTGCCAACCCGCGCGCCCGGCCGATGGGGACCGGGCTGGAACTGTGCGGCCTGCATAAAGGTGGACGTGAGTTCCCGGTGGAGGTCAGCCTCAGTCCGCTGGAAACCGAAGAGGGCGTCCTGATTTCTGGCACCATTCGCGATATCACGGACCGAAAGCAGGCCGAGGAAAAGATTCGGCGGAGCGAGTCGCAACTTCGACAGCTCGTCGATGTGATTCCGCAGCAAGTCTTTGTTTTCGACGCGGACTGGAGTCCGCTTTTTGCCAACCGGCGAGAACTGGAATACACCGGCCTTACTCCGCAGGAGGCGAAGTCCAAGGACGCAGTTGACAGAATCGTTCATCCGGAGGATCGGAAGAAGTTAGAGGTCGCCCGAGAGCGGGCCCGTTCCCAAGGCGCCACGATTGAGATGGAGGCGCGAATACGGGGAAAGGACGGAGCCTATCGCTGGTTCCTGGTGCGAGACAATCCGCTGTGCGATGATCAGGGACGTGTCCTGCGGTGGTACGGCACGCGCACCGACATCACGGACCGTAAACGCGCCGAGGAAGAGCGCGAGAGGCTGCGCGAACTCGAGGCAGAACTCGCGCACATCAACCGCGTCAGCATGATGGGAGAGTTGGCCGCATCCCTCGCTCACGAGCTCAAGCAGCCCATCGCTGCGGCAGTCACCAACGCTAACACCTGCGTGCGGTGGCTCGACCGGGACGAACCAGATATGCAGGAGGCGCGCGAAGCAGCCACGAGGATCGTAGAGGACGCTAACCGTGCGGCCGATGTCATCGACCGTTTGCGGTCCTTCTACACCAAGAGTGCCCCGGCGGAGCGAGAGTTGGTAGATGTGAACGAAATCATCCGCCAGATGCTCGTATTGTTGCGCAACGAAGCCAATCGCTACTCAATTCCAATGCGCACGGATCTTGCCGCGGAACTTCCCAGGGTCGCGGCAGATCGCGTGCAACTACAGCAGGTATTTCTGAACCTCATGCTCAATGGCATTGAGGCGATGAAGGAAACCGGCGGTGAACTTACGATTAAGTCGGAACTGGGTCCGGACGAAAAGCTGCTGATCTCCATCGGAGACACCGGTGTGGGTTTACCGGCGGAAAAGGCGGACCAGATTTTCAATGCTTTCTTTACCACCAAACCGCAGGGTTCCGGCATGGGGCTGGCAATTAGCCGCTCCATCGTGGAGTCGCATGGCGGCCGCTTATGGGCTACATCCAACGGAGGGCGCGGCGCGACGTTCCGCTTCACTTTGGCGAGCGCGGGCAAGGAGGCCCCGGTTCGCGGGACCGTGACGTGATACTGGAACAAGATCTCCGCCATCCATGTTCGCTCGGCGGAGTACGTTCGGGACGAAACCTGACGTCGTTATGTCCTCCCCCGGTCGAGGCGGGGCATTTCCATGGGAGATTCTAGTTCTAGTTCGTGCCGTGTCCATTCTCTTCGGCAGCTCTGTGAGTATTCACGATGCGGAGTGAAGAGGCTCTGGCTTAATCGGCTCAACCTTGGTTCACTCGGTGCTATTAGCATTGTGCTGCTTGCCTTGCTGCTGGACGGCTGCTCTCGATCGTCCAAGCACGAACCGGTTACGTTGTCTATTGTGGATCAGCAGTGGACCACTGAAAACTTTCACCAGGCGGAATTGCAGGAGTTGGCAGAATTCACCCGGGAAACCGGAATCCAGGTCAAGTATCTTCCTGCACCGGAGTCTTCGGGCGAACAACTCGCTCTGTGGCGAGAGTTACTCGGGTCCGGCGACGGCGGTCCGGACGTGTACGGCGTCGATGTGGTGTGGCCGGGGATGCTGGGCGAATACTTTATCGATCTCAAACCGTATTTTGCCGATGAAATCTCCGCCCAGTTTCCTGCGACCGTCCAAAGCTACATGGTGGGCGACAAACTCGTGGCCATGCCGAGGGATGCTGGTATTGGAATCTTGTACTATCGTACCGACCTTCTGCGACGCTATGGATATCATGCGCCGCCCACGACTTGGGATGAGCTGGAGACCATGGCGGCCCGGATTCAGGCTGGGGAACGAGCCAAAGGCAACAAGAAGTTCTGGGGCTATGTATGGCAAGGAGCCGCTGCCGAAGCGTTGACCTGCAACGCGCTGGAGTGGCAGGCCTCGGAAGGCGGCGGGCGGGTCATCGAGAACGACAAGACGATCAGCGTGAATAATCCGCAGGCGATACGAGCGTGGCAAAGGGCGGCGCGCTGGGTAGGCTCCATCTCGCCACCCAGCGTAGTCGCATACAGGGAGTTGGACTCGCTGAATGTCTGGGCCGCCGGTAATGCAGCTTTCATGCGGAACTGGACGGTGGCCTACGCCGACGGCCAAGCGTCAGGGTCGCCCATCCGAAACAAGTTCGATATCGCTCTATTGCCCGGCGGTAAAGCAGGCCGCATGGGGACCCTGGGAGGAACCGGGGTGGCGGTTTCCCGATTCTCGGCTCATCCCAGTGAAGCTATCAGGCTGGTCCGATATCTCACCAGCCCCGATGAACAGCTGAAGCGATTTCAACTCATTGCCGGTATACCCACTCGACCGGCACTCCTCGAAAGGCCGGAAGTGCTTGCAGTGAATCCCCATTTTGCGCTCTTCGCTGAGGCGCTACGAAATGGTGTGGTTTCGCGTCCTGCCAATGTCACCGGCACTAGGTATGAAGACGTGTCCAAAGCTTACATACAAGCGGTACACTCGGTATTGACGGGTGAGAAAGCCGGGCCCCAAGTGGCCGCGGATCTGGAGAGGGAGTTGGTTCGCATTACCAGCTTCAAGCCCGGCCCGCCTCCGAGCTATTCAGCGAAGCCCTGATAAACACCACCGATGGATCAGACCAGCACTCACCAGAGCACAAGAAGAGCTGCGGAGAATAGCCTCCATATCCTTCGACTCAACATCGGTCCACGTCTGATTCTGTGTTTCGCAATCATCCTCCTGGCGGTATTTGTGGGCGATGCAGTCATTCTTTGGCAATTCCACCTCGTCCGCACTCAGGCAGAGCGCCTGAACGGTATCGATCAGAAGCTGGTCGCCGTGTTGCGAGTTCATACCAGCCTTTTGGCATTCTATGACCGGCTGGAAGAGCTCACGGATTCTGAAGACGCATCCCGACTGGTTACGGAAGCGGGACCTCTTCGGTCTGCCGTATCGGAGGAAGCGCAACGTGCAAAGAATGTGTTGAGCTCTTTGCCGACCGACTTGCGGCGAGATCCGACAGTCCTGCCTACTCTTACCGCTATTCAAAGTGCGCTGCCAGTACAGCTTGATGCCATCGCCACCCTTGCCAAGTTTGGCGACTGGGCGGCCGTACGCAAGCGGGTAGCGAACGAAATACGACCGCTGAATGCTCTGAGCTCCGCCCTGGTCGCTAAAGTGGATCAAGAGGTAGTCCAGGAGCAAGCGCAAATCGTCCAAAACACAAAGCGAGTGGAACAGCGGGTATTCCTCGCTGTGCCAGTCACAGTCTTCTTTATTTTTTTGATAGCCGGCACCTTTGGTCTGGCGATCACGCGCAGCATCACCCAGCCATTGGAACGACTGGTGCAGGGGTCAAAAGCCCTGGCGCGAGGTGACTTCCAACATCAGGTCACAATTGGCGGTGAGGATGAACTCGCCCACTTGGGCCGAGTGTTCAACGATACCGCCCTGCGACTGCGAGACCTCTACGCCAAGCTGCAGAAAAGCGAAGATCGACTCCGTCTCGCGATCGATACCATTCCTGCTTTGGTGTGGAGCGCTCGGCCTGATGGCTCCGTCGATTTTGTCAATCAACGATGGGAGGAATACACGGGTCTCTCGCTAGAGGAGGGACTTGGCTGGACGTGGCGAGAAACCGTTCACCCTGATGACCTTGAAGGGTTTGTCCGAGAATGGCGAGCCGCGGTGGATTCTGGCGAACCGATGAGAACGGAAGTACGAGTTCGAGGGGCTGACGGTAAGTATCGCTGGTTTTTGGTTCGCAATGTGCCGTTGCGTGACGAAAACGGAAATATCGTCAAATGGTATGGTTCGAGTACCGACATCGAAGATCGCAAGCGCGCCGAACAGCTACAGGCCGACCTTGCTCACATCAATCGCGTAACCACGATGGGCGAACTCGCTGCATCGTTGGCGCACGAAATCAAACAGCCCATCGCTGCTACCGTCACGAATGCGAACACCTGCCTGCGCTGGCTTGACCGAGACCAGCCCGATCTCGATGAGATACGCGAGGCGGCAATCAGAATCGTGGAGGACGGAAAGCGTGCCGGGGACATCATCGACCGGTTACGGTCGTTGTACAAGAAGTCTCCTCCGCAGCGTGAGTTGGTCGAGGTGAACGAGGTCGTCCACGAAATGGTCGCGTTGCTGCGGGGCGAGGCTAACCGTTATGGGGCTACCGTGCGCACCGATCTTGCTGCCGACCTTCCCAGAATTGCGGCCGACCGTGTGCAACTGCAGCAGGTGCTCATGAACCTCATGCTCAACGGCATCGAGGCGATGAAGGAACCGGGCGGAGTACTTACGGTCAAGTCGCAACTGGACCAGGACGGCCGACTAGTAATTTCAGTGAGTGACACGGGCGTGGGACTGCCAGCCGAAAAAGCCGACCAGATCTTCAGTGCCTTTTTTACCACCAAGCCTCAAGGCAGTGGCATGGGGTTAGCAATCAGCCGTTCCATTGTGGAGTCGCATGGCGGCCGATTGTGGGCCATGACCAACTCCGGGCGGGGCGCGACCTTCCATTTCACCTTGCCAACCGCAGCCTAGGAACTGGAAGTGCCTCCTGCGGACACCTGATTCTGGGCGTCTATTGCAGCGAAGGTGCCCCACTCAAGACCTTCTTCTGGCCTTGAGTAGGGATCGTTCGAGCCACCGGACTCTACTTCGTACAAACGGGAAACCGCGCTCAAGCTTTGCATGTGAGCCCGGCGGGTTAGGTCACCAGCCAACTCATGTAGATGCGAGGCTTGGGGTCACGCTACACGGATTAGCTTCTTATTCACGAACTCGCCGATACCCAGGTCTGAGAGTTCGCGACCATAACCAGAGTTTTTCACTCCACCGAATGGCAAATCAGGCGCGGTCCAAGTCGATTTGTTGATAAAGACCATGCCCGTATCGATCTGGCGCGCAACTCGTTTCCCGCGCTCGATATCCTTCGTGATCACCGATCCGCCCAGCCCGTACGGAGAGTCGTTAGCAAGGTCGATCGCTTCCTTTTCATTTTTCACGCGGAAGATCAGCGCAACCGGGGCAAAGAACTCCACATGGAAAGCCGGGTTCTGTGGAGTAATATCGGTCAGAATGGTAGGCGCTAGAAAGTAGCCGGGGCGGTCAAGCCGCTTGCCGCCCATGAGTATCTTCGCGCCGCCATCGACCGCCATCTGGATCTGTTTCTCCACCGACTCCAGCGCACCCTTCGTGCAGAGTGGACCCAGCGTAGTGTTAGGGTCCATTGGATCACCAGCGACCAGGGCCCCAAGTTCGTTTCTGAAGCGCTCCAGGAATGTGTCGGCGATTTTTTCGTGGAGGATGAACCTTTTCGCCGCCACGCAGCACTGGCCAGTGTTGTTCATTCGACCCCAGACACCCCACTTGACGGCGGTATCCATGTCAGCATCGTCCAGGACAATGAATGCGTCGCTGCCGCCAAGCTCCATGGTTGATTTCTTCAGAGCCTGCCCGGCTTCAGCAGCAACCGCCGAACCCGCCCGCTCGCTACCCGTCAGGGCGACGCCTTTGATTCGCGGGTCCGCAACCGCCTTGGCTGCCTGCTCGTTCGAAAGGAAGACGTTGGTGTAGACGCCCTCCGGAGCGCCCGCATCGAGAAAAAGCTTTTCGAAGGCCAGCGCACACTGCGGCACATTGGGCGCATGCTTGACGATCAGAACATTGCCCGCCATCAGGTCCGGGCCGGCGACGCGTGCCAGCTGATAATACGGGAAGTTCCATGGCTCGATGCAGAACAGTACGCCCAGCGGTGCGTTCTCGATAAACGCCTCGCCTTCCTGCACTTTCAATTTCCTGGGCGCGAGAAACTTTTCTGCGTTGTCGGCATAGTAGTCCAGGATATCGGCGCTCAGTTCGACCTCGCCTTGTGCCTCCCGAAACAACTTTCCCATTTCTAGAGTAATGGGCTTCGCAAACTCATCGAGTTTTTCACGTAGAATCGCGGCTGCCTTCTTAAGGACCTTCTTGCGTTCCGCGAGCGACCTCAGACTCCAGTCTTTCTCAAAGGTTTCTTTGCTCCTTGCAATGATTGCCTCCAGTTGCGCATCCGTATGCGCATCGAATGATTTGACCAGCTCTTCTGTGTATGGATTGATTGTTTGGTATTCCATAAGTTATCTCCTTTTGTTTTTGTCTGCTGCTTCAACTATCTGGGACGTGCACCGACTCCAGACATCTCTCTGACCAAACGAACGACCGGACTTCCGTTCCCTTGGCGTCCGAGTGCTCTGAGCTCACGCGGGCTTCTTCGCATACTTAAGGACTTCCGGTCCCGTATTGGGCGAACTGTATCGATCTTTTTCTATACGTGATCGGTGAGGACCTCCCAGCTAACGCCACTGACGCCCGGCTCCAGGCTTAATCGGCTGACGATTTGTTCCAGGACCGCGTTCTCATGGCCGATGCTCGTAAGAGTCGCATCCACCTCCACTTTGTCCGTGTGCTCTACGTCGTCGCTCTTTAACGACTTGAGAAACAGCGGCTGCCCGCTTAAGGACTGCAGCAGAAGCGCACGCAAATGAGCTTCCTGATCAGCGCGGGCCGTAATCCGAAATAGACAACAAACTTCCTCGTCAGCCGGCACGGTCCCGTGATTTAGAGCATTCCCGATAGGACGGAGGGCAATATTTGCACCAAGAATTGCGATCGCACCGATGGTCGCCGATCCATACCACCCCGAACCCGATAGCGTCCCAATTGCCGCCGAACACCACAGCGTTGCCGCGGTGTTAAGCCCGCTGACGCTCAGCCCGTTTCGCAGAATTACTCCTGCTCCCAGGAAACCAATGCCCGACACAACTTGTCCGGCAATGCGAAAACTGTCTTCCGGTTTTCCCGCCAGCGCGGAGAGCATCACAAACATTGCAGCGCCCGCCGCGACCAGGGCGTTGGTGCGCAGTCCGGCCATCCGATGCCGCCATTGACGCTCCGCGCCAACGATTGCCCCGAGAAGCAGCGCTAGTCCCAAGC
>Ga0335080_10004288_pt1 | contig 14535 bp, 12 predicted proteins | sample Lox_Sample_34_FD_206720 | JGI IMG/M metagenome (GOLD analysis project Ga0335080, IMG submission 206720) | Soil microbial communities from Loxahatchee National Wildlife Refuge, Florida, United States - Lox_Sample_3.4 | ecosystem: Environmental > Terrestrial > Soil > Wetlands | place: USA... | reverse complement strand
CCAGCCGAAGTCCCAGCAATCTGGCCACGCGCGTGTTGGCCGCGACCCGAACTTTGCGCGGGGCTTCTGTTCCGAGCGCACCGCCCGCCAGATATTTCCGCGCTTGCTCTCCCGCTTGCGATCCCGCTTCCAGGTAATCGGGATAGACGCCCGCTGCGGCGCCTGCCCGCACGAAACCCGCCGAGAATCCGGCGACCGGCAGCTGGCTTTCGAGCGAAGCCAGGATCAAGGGCTTTACGGTAGTGCCGTTGTAGAGCGTTGCGTCGGGCGGGCACCACACAAAGTCCACCAATCCTTGTAAGGAACGAAAAGCCTGGAGCAGCTTCTCCGGGCGTGGGCAATCGACAACGCGCAAGCTGACGCCCGCGGCTTTTGCTTCCGACACCAGTTCGCTGATCGGGACGAAGCTCACATCCGGATTGCGGATCATCCCGGCCCGGGACTTGCCCGGGAAGATCCTTGCCAGGCCCGTCATCACTTCGCCCAGCGCCAGATCCAGCACCACGGCTCCGGCGGGCGCCCGCGAGCGCGGCAACTTCAAATCCGCTTCCAGCACCATCGTGGCCAGGATGGGCGCGGTTCCATACCGCGCTGCCGCTTCAAGGGCGTTGTTGCCAACCGATATCAGCAAACGTACGTCTTTGCCGCCTAGCTGGCTGGCGAGGTCTTGCGGATTCGACGCCAGGTCGACGGTGACAATCTTGGCAGCCGCGCCGAGACCCTGGCGGATGCCTTGCGTCGATTCGTCGAAAGCCTCCACTGCCGAAGTCGTCACGATAATGACTACGGGAGGATCGGGCCTAGCGGGCGCGCCCCCAGCGTAGAACGGCGCGAGCGCCGAAGCGAGAATCGCTGCATAGAGTGGGTTACCGGCGCGCATCCGTTACGGCGTATCCTTTCGCCGTCGCGTTAGATCCTCGCCCCTGTGCTCGATCTTGCCGGCTTTCCGGCGGAGGCCCCCACGATATCCGCAGGAAGAAACAGCGGCCGTCCTGTTCCACCCGATCCATTACTTGGCCGGTACCGACCGGATCCCAATAACGGCGATTGAGCAGATTGCGCATCCCAAACTGCATTTCCAGTCCTCCGGGCAGCTCGCGGCTTGCCAGGCTGAAATTGATGAGATAGACACGAGGAACCGAGTCGCCAGTAAGAGTGCTCCGATCGCTCAAATACTGCAACGCGGCGCTAGCCGAAAGCCGGTCGCCCCACAACGGCGTATCGACCAGCAACTTGCCCACGCGCGCCGGCGAATTCACCTTCGCGGCGCCGTTGTCGAACACGGATCCCTGGACAGCGAGGCTGGCATCCACCTTCAGCCTTCGATGAACTTCGGTAATGGCTTCCGCTTCCAACCCGGTCGACTGACTATCCGGAGTATTGCGGTACTGACGGATAAACGGCGCCACGGCTACCGCGGCGATCATATCATTGAGCCCGTAGTGATATACGTTGGTCGAGAGGCTGAACTTCTGATTGAATTTCTTCTCGAAGACGGCCTCCATGGTCTGCATCTTCTCAGGATTTAACGCTACGCTCGGAATCTGCGCGACGCCATCGCCGTAGAACTGCTCGAACACCGACGGATTCCGGAATGAGCGCCCATAGAGCAGCTTGAACGCGCTGTCCGGGGAAGGCTGGTAAATCAGTCCCACTCGCGGCGTCAGGGCCAGGTCGTGATAGCGCGAGGTGTCGAGACGTCCGCCCAGGTAAACTTTCCAACGCGGGGAGAGGTCCCACTCCTGCTGAGCGAATGCCGCGAACGACCGGCCTGGATCATTGAGCTCCGAGACGGGCACGTACAAAGGCGATTCCATGTGCGCCGACAATCGCGCCAGCAGATCCCAAGTCGCCTCGCTTCCGATGGTGAGATATCCGATGCGTGGGAGTTGGAAACGGTACGTTAGCTCGGTTCCCAAGCGCTCGCCTTCGCCGCTTTGACGGCCGTCGAACACATAGTTGCTGCTGGCGGCCAGCGGGCCCAAGGCGGGGCTGTCGCCGGGGAAATCGATACGGTTCCTGGAGCTATATTCGTCATAAAAGGTCCGCCATCGCAGCTGCCCGCTCATTCCTACGTTGCGCTGGTAGGCCGATTCGGCGAAACCTCGCCAGTCCCCCACTGACGTTCCACGATCATTGAACAGGGCTCCGTACCAGCCGGTGGGGACGATCTTATCGCGCCCGGCAAAGTTGGCCAGGAAGGTCCAGTTCCTCCAAATCAGCTTGGCGAAGCTGTGGTAGCCTTTCTCGCCATCCATGTTCACGGCCCAGCCGTTGTTCGTCGCCGGAGTGTTGAATGCGGGAAAGTATAGCGATTGGCCCGTATTGTTGAATACCGACCCCGAGAGCAGCAGATTCGCGCCCCGGCCCAGGTATTCCGACGAAGACACTTGCACCTTGCGCTGCCCAAAACTGCCAGTCTCGGCCGAAACTCGCAAGCTTGGGTAATCCACCGGCGACCGGGTGACGATGTTGATGGTCGCAAACATGCCATTGCTTCCATAGAGCGCCGAGGACGGCCCGCGCACGATTTCGATCCGCTCGATCAGATCCATGTCCAGCCCAAAATCCTCGCCAAAATAGCCGGTGGTCCCGTAGACATTGTCGGTAAGAGAATGGCCGTCGATCAGCACCACGAATCGTGTGCTGTAGTCGCCAGGTATTGCAAATCCCCTCACGCCCAGAGTCTGATACGTGCGATCGTAAGTGATAAACAAGCCACGGACATCGGCCAGGGCATCAGCCAGCGTCCGGTAAGCCCGGCGCCGGATGTCGTCTTGCGTGATCACAGTAACGCTGGCTTGGGAGCTTGGCTGGATGCCGGCTCAGCATCTTGAGCCGAGCTAATGCTCACCAGTCCTAATGCCAACACAAGATAGGTAAATAGACGCACACTGTTCTCATCGGATTGGGAAATCGAAGTTACAGCCGGGCGAGCCGCTTACTGCGCCGGTGCTAAGCGTGTTCTGGAGGCAGCGCGCGGCTTTTGCTTTGATTGCGGACTCCACGTAATGCGCACAAAAAAACTGCGGCCGTCTTGCTCGATGCGGTCCATCGGCTGGCCCGCGCTGGCCGGATCCCAGTAGCGGCGATTGAACAGATTGTGAATTCCTGCCTCCGCCTCCCATCCGCCCGGAAGCTTCCGGCTGGCTGCGGTGAAGTTGACCAGATACACGGGAGGCACAGCATCACCTCCCAGGGTCCTGCGCTCGCTCAGGTATTGAAGCCCGCCGCTCAGCCAGAGCCCCTGCCTGAACACCGGCGACTCCAATAAGAACTTGCCCACACGGCTCGGCGCATTAACCCCGAGATAGCCATTGTTGCTATAGCTGGAGCGTTGCAGAGCTAAGCTCGCATCGGCCTTCAGCCACGGGCTCAGCCGTCCCTCCACCTCCAGTTCCAATCCCGTGGAATGGATCAACGCGGCATTCTGATACTGGATCATGGCGTCATCGAGCGGCACGGCGGTGATTAACTGGCCCAGCCGGTAGTGGTATGCATTGGCTGACAGCTCCAGCCTCTCGCCCAGCTCCCGCTCGAAGACCGCTTCAAAGGTCTGCATGCGCTCCGGGCGCAGATCCGGATTGCTGATTTGCGATATCCCGTCGTCATAGAATTGCTCGTTGGCGTTCGGGTCCCGGAAAGAGCGGCCATATAGAAACTTCAACGCGCTTTGAACCGAGGGCCGATAAATCAAGCCGAGCCGGGGTGTCAAAGAAATCCCGTGATAGCGCGAATCGTCCAGTCGTCCACCCAGGAATGCCGTCCAGCGCCGGGAAAGATTCCACTCCTGCTGAAAAAAGGCGGCCAGCGAGCGATTCCGCCGATTGATTTCCAGTACGTCGACATATTCAGGCGCCGCCTCGTAGGCATAGATCAGGGCTCGCAGATCCCAACTGGCCTCGCTGCCTAGCGTTAGAAATCCCTTCCAAGGGGCTCGAAACCGGTAGGTAAGCTGCGTACCCACCCAGTCGCCTTTGCCCCCCTGACGGCCGTCCACGACAGCCGGGCCGCCGGGAAAATCGAAACGGTCGGTCGAGCGGTATTGATCGTAGTAAGCGCGCCAGCGCAACTCTCCCTCAGCCCCGATGCTCCGCTGATAAGCGGATTCTAGAAAACCCCGGCCGTCAACGTATTTCGTGCCGCGATCGTTGAAGACCGTCCCGTAATCGCCCGTGGGGACCAGCTTCTCGCGGCTGTTGAAATAGCCCAGGAAGCTCCAGTTGCGCCAAATCAGATTGGCAAACGTGTGGTAGCCTTTCTCACCGTCGGTGTCCACCGCGCGGCCGTAGTTTGTGGCCGGAGAATCAAATTCGGGGAAATACAGCGATTGCCCGATGTTGTTGAAGACCGAGGCCGAGATCAATAAATTGGCTCCCCGGCCCAGGTACTGCGACGAAGAGACTTGCGCCTTGCGCTCTCCGAAGCTGCCGGTTTCGGCGACAATTCGCCATGGCTCGAATTCCACCGGGGATTTCGTAATGACATTGATCGTCGCAAACATCCCGTTGCTTCCATACAGCGCCGAGGAAGGGCCGCGCACGATCTCAATGCGCTTCACCAGATCCAGGTCCAGTCCGAAGTCCTGTCCAAAGTAACCGGCCGAGCCGAAGACGTTTTCCACTAGCGAATGACCGTTCAGCAGCACCAGGAAACGTGTGTTGTAGTCGCCCGGCAGTGAGAATCCTCGCACCCCGACGTAGTTGTAGTTCCGGTCGTAGCTCACGAAAAAGCCGCGCACGTCGGCCAAAACCTCGGCCAATGTTCGATAGCCGCGCTGCTGTATGTCCTCGGCCGTAATCACAGTGACGCTCGCCGGGGCTTCCAACAAGCTCTGCGCGTGTAACGATGCCGCCTCGACGATAGGAAGCGTGTCGAACAGGACCGCTTCCGGCTTGGCTTGCGCGCCTTCATTTGTAGAGTTTTGCGCTTGACTGCTGCCGAGCAACCCCAGGAGGCAAAGAAAGCGGAAAAACCGGATCACACTCTCCTCATCGGAGAGCGGTGGATTAGTCTGATTTTCCGGACTCAGATATTTCCGGGTGCGCTCCGCCGGCCGAATCGAGATTCAACACCGCGATGTACTTGAGGTTCCGGTACAGCTGCCGGTAGTCCAATCCGCATCCCACTACGAAGCGGTCGGGAATTTCGAAGCAGCGGTAGTGGATAGGCGCCTGTACGATTCTTCTCGAGGTCCGGTCGAGCAGCGTGCAAATGCGGAGCGAGTTCGGACCGCGCCCGGCTAAATGCTGCAGCAAATACCGGGCCGTGAACCCGGTGTCCACGATGTCTTCCACTAAAATGATGTCCTCGCCTTCGATGCTGTCATCCAGGTCCTTGGCGATGTGCACCGTCCCGGGAGCGCCTTTCCGATTCGCAAAACTGGAAATTCCGAGAAAATCCACTCTGGTTGGCACGTTCAACTCCCGCGCCAGAGCGGTTAGAAAAAAGACCGAGCCTTTCAGCACTCCGATCAGCTTCAGCTCGCGGCCGGCGTAGTCGCGCGATATTTCCGACGCGACCTCATGAACGCGCCGGTCTACCTGCTCTTCGGTGAAAAGGACCCGCTCAATCGGCGGTTCGCTCATCGGGCCAACCGCTCGGACAGTCCATACTTCATGACTAGATCCTGCACGTCTTTTTGATAGAAGATCTGTATATTGATGTGCGGATAAATGGCGCGCAACAGGCGGATTTTCCGGTTCTTTTTGGTTACGTTCGCCTGCTTCATGGTGGTGAGCTCGACGTAGAGATCGGATTCGGGCAGATAAAAGTCAGGCGTGAAAGCCTCCGACACTTTTCCGTCCTTGTCCCACTGCAGTGGAAAACTGCGCGGCTCGTAATCCCAGGGAATACGGTAGAAATCCAGCAGGTTGGCGAATACTTCTTCACTCGGGTGCCCGAACTCCCTGCGCTTGGCAGCCACCCGATCGGGTAGTGTGATGCCGCAACGCGCCAGCTTGAGCCGGGTTTCAAATTGAACCTGGGCTTCGGCCGCCCGCGACAACAATGCCGTCTCGCGGAGTCCCTTGCTCTTTACGGCGCACTCCAACAGATCCGCCATCTGGTCGACAGAGAGGGATTCGGCGTTCAGTACAAGGTCAAAAATTTGGCGCCGGCTGTTGTTCAGGCCGAACCGCTTTTTAGACGCCGCGGCTGCCTGCGAATCCAACGCGCGCAAGCGCCGCTTGGCTTCTTCCCGCTGCCATTCACAGTCCGGCATCAGGTTCCCGATCCGCCAAGCCTCCGGCGCGACGATATGAGTTCTTATCACTCCCGGCAGGCCGCCCAGCAAAAATTCGACGCCGCCGGCCACTATCACCAGGTGCCTCTCCACTCCCAGCCGGGCCAAAATTTCCCGTGCCAAGTGCGGCCAGGCTCGATCGGGAATCACTCCGGTTGCGCCAAATTCGGCGGCCACCATTTCATCGATTCGCGGCTCAGTGACGAGCTCGAAACCCAGCCGGTGCGCCGCAATCCGGGCCAACTCTTCCTGCCGGCATCCCGGCTCGCCGGAAATGCTGATGTACGCCATTCAGTAGAATCGTAACGCAGACTGGAAAGAACGAGGCCGGTTTTCGAACAACTATAGAATTCGGTCGAATAGCCCGATGGAAGACTGTGATCTAGTTGATTACTGTAATTTAAATTACTAGTACCAGGGTGGAATTAAGCTTGACCCGAGCGATGGACTATTATAGAGTCAGATTTCGTCCGTTGCAGAGTCTAGTTCAAGGACCCCGATGACCTTAAGTCACCGATCCTCCTTATTAGCAATCATTACCGCCGCGTTCCTCTCACTGGTGCTGAGCAGCTGTGTGTCGAGCAAGCCCCAGGCTTTTAAGCTGTCATTTCTGCCTTCGACCCCGCAACCGGTTGTAATCAAGCTGGAGGATCCTCCCCGGATGGCCTCGGCCGCATACGGCAATGAGTCGCCCGAATTGATCCGGCGGGCGCTGGCCACGCCGCCGCGACCGGCTGAAGTAGAAGGATTCCTGGTCGCTGCCGAGGATCACTTCCAAAATGGTAGACGGCTGTACATCCAGGGCGACATCCCCGGAGCACGCCGCGAGTTCGATCGTGCGATGGACGTGCTGCTCTCAGCGCCAGAGAATGTACCTGACCGCCAGCGCCTGGAGCGCAAGCTCGATCAGCTCGCCGAGTCCATTTATCATTACGACCTGGAAGGGCTGGGTGCCGTCGCGGCCCATCAGGAAGTCGTCTATGATAAGTCTCCCCTGGACAGCATCCTGGAAATGACCTTCCCCAGCGACCCCAATCTCCGGCCCAAGGTCAAGGAGGAGATTGAGGCCACGGCTTCTCAGCTGCCCCTCGAAGAAAACGATGCGGTCTTGAGCTACATCCATTACTTTTCGACGGACCGTGGACGCAAAATCCTGGAGGCAGGCCTCAGGCGCTCGGGACGCTACCGGGCATTGGTCCAGCGGATTCTAGACAACGAAGGGCTGCCCCAGGAGCTGATATATCTGGCCCAGATCGAATCGGGTTTCCTGCCGCGAGCGCGGTCGAATAAGAGTGCGGTCGGCATGTGGCAGTTTGTTCAATTCCGCGGGAAGCAATATGGGCTATTGCAGACGCCGGCTACCGATGATCGGCTGGATCCCGAGAAAGCGACTCGCGCAGCCGCGCGGCATCTCCGGGATCTGTACGCGAATTTCGGCGACTGGTATCTGGCCATGGCGGCTTACAACTGCGGGCCCGGCTGCGTGGAGCGCGCCGTGGAGCGGACCGGATACGCGGACTTCTGGGAACTGAGCAAGCGAAATGTCCTGCCGCGTGAAACGGCCAATTACGTCCCAGCGATTGTGGCGCTCACCATCATGGCCAAGAACGCCAGGGACTACGACCTGGAAAATCTGGACCTTGATCAGCCGGTGGAATACGACAGTCTGGGCCTGGATTCCCCGGCCAGCTTGGCTCTTCTTTCCGACGCCAGTAACCATCCGATCTCTGAGATCCAGGAACTGAATCCATCGTTGCTTAAGTCGGTAGCCCCGGCCGGATATGAGCTGCGGGTTCCTAAGGGCACCCTGCCGGCGATTCTCGCGGCGCTGGACTGCGTGCCGCCGAGTCACCGGGCCCAGTGGCGTATTCACCGGGTTACGCAGGGCGAGACGCTGGCGGAGATTGCGCATCGGTACGCGACTCCGGTCGCAGCGATCACGGCTATCAACCAAAGGCCGCAGCCTCCCGAGGCTGGCGACATGCTGGTAATTCCGGTTGGGCATACGCCATCCACTCCGGCCGCGCCCCGGCTGGTAGCCTCGGCGCACCATGCCCGACCTGCCTCGCACCGTGCTGCTACCGCGCATCGAGCGGCCTCTGCCAGCGGCGCGAAGCCAGGCAGCGCATACAAAACCGCGAGCGTCGCCGCTAAGCGTCGCTCCACCGCAGACTGATTTCTCGACGGCCGCGGCCTCCCCTAAAAACTCCCGAGTTAACTCTTGCCTTCCGAGGAAAACGAGTTATTCTAGGTTGTGGTTAGCCCTACAGGAGGCATGAATAATGTTTGACAGCTATCGCTTCGCCGCTGACGATGACCTCGATGATTTTGGATACGAAGAAGAGACACTAGACGTGCAATCGGAAGTCGGCGAATACGGACCAGAGGACGAAGACGAGGAAGAATTACAGAAACCAATGCCGGAGCCGGTCCGTCAGGCTCCTCCCCTGCCACCCCCCACCCCAGCTGCCGCTGAGGAACCACCCCGCAAAAAACCGGTAAAGAGGGCGGCGGCCAAAGCCGCTCCTGCGCGGAAAGCCAAGAAAGCGCCGGCCAAGAAGGCAGCGAAGAAGGCCGTAGCCAAGAAGGCCGTAGCGAAGAAGGCCAAGCGCGCTCCTGCCAAGAAAGTTAAGAAAGCGGCGAAAAAGGCAGCGAAAAAGGCAGCGAAAAAAGCGGCGAAGAAGGCAGCTAAGAAGTCCGCGAAGAAAGCCCGGCGGCGTTAGTTAAGTTCCGGGCAGGTTAGCAGGAACAAAGCCTGCCCACGCTACCCGGTTTATTCGCCTTCCTTACGAACTACAGCCCTGCATCGCTCAAACAGCTGGAGAAGAGCGTCCGCATACTCTTCGGGCGTCTTGGCGGCCTTTCCCGTAAAGCCGGCGCCACCGGTCCCCCTCCCATATCCCGTAGTGACCGCAATGAACTTCATCAATTCCAAGGCAACCTCGTCGCGCGACCGCGAAGCGGCGGGCGCGTTTGGGGTCTCGTCAGCCATCAGCGTTTCATCCTCCTGGTAGTGCTGCCCACTCGGTGTGACTCGGCCATTGCTAGATAGCAACAGGCCGGGCAGCAGCGATGCTTCTAGTTTAAGATTTTTTCGCCGCCCACTAAAGTACGCATTGATTCGCCGATGAGAATTCTTGGCGGGTTAGTACGCGCCTGGAGATAGTTGCATGACCATCGGAAAAAGGATTACAGCGGCATGTTGTGTATTGGTGGGGTTAAGCGGGGTGATCGGAGCGGTTGCCGTGCTCAGCATCGGCCGCATCAGCCGCGAAATGAACGCCGTCGTGGATGACTCGTTGCCCGCGACCTACGCGCTCGGGCGAATCGATAGCCTGCAACTGGACCTGCGCGGCGCGACTCTACACCACGTCGCTACATCAGATCCTAAGGTGAAGGCGGCCAAAGACTCTCAATCGGCCGACTTGGCCAGTCAGGTTCCCGAGCTGATAAAGCAGTACGAAGTCACCATAGATGAAGAGCAAGGCCGTGCGCTCTTTCAGCCGGTTCCCGGTTTCCTGGACGCCTACATGCAAGCTTGCGCGAAGGTGCGGGCGCTGAGCCGTGAGGGAAAAATTCAGGAGGCCATGCAGGTTTACGACACGGAAGGAGACAGCAGCAGGAAACGCCTGAAGGACGCCATTAAGGAATTGCTTCAATACAACCAGGTTTCGGCCAAAGCGAATGCCCAAGCTGCCCGCGCCGCGGCCCAGATGGGGCACTTGGTGACATTCCTGGTCCTCGGGTTGTCGCTCGCCGCCGGAGGCCTGCTCGCGTATTTTAGCATTCGCTCGATTAACGCGACCTTGCGGCGATCGATTTCCGAACTCGGACAGGGCGCCGACGAACTGACTAAAGCCGCCGCTCAGGTCTCTACCGCCAGCCAAGAACTTGCGCAAGGCGCTTCAGAGCAGGCAGCCGCGATCGAAGAGACATCCGCATCCAGCCAGGAGATCGCCACAACCACGCACGCCAGCGCCGATAGTTCCAAAACGGCCGCCGGCATGATGGAGCAGACCAGGCAGGACGTCACCCACGCCAACGCCACGCTCGACCGGATGCTCGGTTCGATGAAAGAAATCACAGCCTCCAGTGAAAAGATCTCCAAGATCATTCGCGTGATTGACGATATCGCCTTCCAGACCAATATTCTCGCCTTGAACGCCGCTGTCGAAGCCGCGCGAGCCGGCGAATCCGGAATGGGATTCGCAGTGGTGTCCGACGAGGTCCGCAATCTGGCCCAGCGCAGCGCGCAGGCGGCCAAGGATACGGCAGGATTGATCGAAGAGTCGATCAACAAATCCGGCGAGGGCCGGCAGAGCTTGGACGAGGTGGCTGGGGCCATCCACCGGCTGACCGAAAATACGGCGAAGGTAAAAGCCCTGGTCGATCAGGTCAGCGCCACCAGCCTTGAGCAGTCGCATGGTCTTGGACAGATTTCTAAAGCGGTCGCCGAGATGGAGACCGTCACGCAAAGGACCGCTTCCGCGGCGGAGCAGACCGCTTCCACCAGCCAGGAACTGAATGCCGGGGCTGAAAGCCTGAAAAAGGTTGTCCTATCCCTCCAAGAGTTGGTAGGCGCATCGGTCTAAAGGCTCGCGGCCCGGTAGAATAGACGTTTCCCCTGCCGATGCCGGTCTGCGCCACACGTCTGATCCGAAAAATGCGCGGCGGAGCGCAGGCCCACCTGTTCGAATGTGACGACGGCCATTTTTACGTCGTTAAGTTTATTAATAACCCACAACACCGGCGGATTCTCGCGAACGAGTGGATTGCTTCGGTATTCCTCAACTATCTTCAGATTTCCACTCCGCCCGTGGCCATCGTTCAGCTCTCTTCCGAATTCCTGTCCGACAATCCCGATGTCTACATTCAGCTCGGCACGCGCCACCTGGCCGTGGAACCTGGCTGGCATTTCGGGTCACGCTATCCGGGAAATCCGGCGAAGGTCATGGTCTATGACTTCATCCCCGATCTGCTGCTGGAAAAGGTCGTCAATCTGAACGAGTTCTTGGGAGTGCTGGTTTTCGACAAATGGATCGGCAACGCCGATGCCCGTCAGTCGATTTTCTTCCGGGCGCGGCTCCAGCGATGGTCGGCGGCCGAGGCCGGAGGCCCCCAGCCGCTCGGTTTCGTCGCCCACATGCTGGATCATGGCTACGTCTTCGACGGCCCACATTGGACTTTCACCGATTCACCGCTGCAAGGGCTGTATTTCCGTCCGACGGTCTACCGCAAGGTAAGATCGTTCGACGATTTTCAGCCCTGGCTGGATCGCGTCGTGCACTTCCCCGAAGACGTTGTCGACGAAGCGCAGAAACAGATCCCGCCGGAGTGGCTCGCTGGCGAGGAATCCGATCTGGAAGAGCTGCTGATGAAGCTGATGTCGCGCCGCCGCCGCATCCCTGACCTGATTCGCGACTCGCGCCAGGGGCGGGTCAATCCTTTTCCGGACTGGAAATAACGCGGGCACCGCGCAATTCGCGCCAGCTTGTGATACCGTGAGGTTTCAGCAAAGCCAAGCCTCGCCCGGCCGTGCGCGCCAGCGGCAGCCGGTACCTACAGCATGAAGCCAAATCTCGACTCGTTAAGAACTGAAATTGAAGAATACCTGGAGCAGGCTGGACTCGCCTTGTTTTACGGCTACTCGCGCTCATTGGACACGATGCCGGCTGTCGAATGGGATTGCAGTCAATATCCCGATTTCAGACTTTTCGTGAAAGCCGCGCTTACCGCTGAAGCCAAGTTAATTGTTTTCCATCAGCGCGAATTCTCTTCCGAACTTGTTGAGGACGCGCTGGAACGGCTGGCGGCCTGCAACCTGCCCGCCAAGGAATATCAAGACATGGAGCAGCGGTTGAACGACTTGCACGAATACAATGGGGCCGTCTCCGCCGTGGAACTCTCCTTCGATCACCAGGGACGTGTGTTTTTGTTTGACCTCCGCACAGAGTGGTATGAGGAGTTCTCCGAAATCATGGATGAGATCCAACTCTTGACCAGCTCCGCCGAGGATGACGATACGCCGATCAGCGGCTATTTCTCGAATAACTGATAAGTGCCGCTTTTGCCAATGCTACGCGGCATCGACCCGCATTGAGAGATAAGTCCAAATTCAGCCACGATTCAACATGCCGACCGCCCAATGGTGCATCCCCAAGACCGAAGCGCACCTGCTAGCCCCGCTGATCTCCTCCTTGGGAATCCAACCGGTCACCGCGCGCGTGCTGCTGAGCCGCGGGCTAGCCGACCCTGAATCCGTTCACCGCTTCCTCACGCCGTCGCTAGACCATCTCCACGATCCATTTCTGCTCGCGGGAATGCGCGAGGGCGTCAATCGTGTTCGTTCAGCCATTGCCGGGAAGGAAAAGGTTCTCATCTACGGCGATTACGACGTGGACGGCACCATTTCAATAGTCATGCTCAAGAAGGCCATCGAACTCGCCGGCGGAGAGGCGCACTTTCACGTTCCTCACCGTTTGAAAGAAGGTTATGGCATGCGTTCGGAGGTGGTCGAGCGCGCCGGGGCGATGGGTATCAGGTTGCTGATCAGCGTCGATACGGGGATCCGGGCTACGGAGGCCATTTGCGCGGCTCGCGAGCGCGGTATCGATGTCATCGTCACCGACCATCATTTGCCGGAGGCCGAGCTTCCCCCCGCTCTCGCCGTAATCAATCCCAACCGTCCCGATTGCGGCTATCCCGACAAGAACCTGTGCGGCGCCGGGGTAACGCTTAAGCTGGTGCAAGCGTTGCTCACCACGCTCGCCTGGCCGGGCGAAAAACTGGCGCGCATGCTGAAGTCGTTCCTCAAGCTGGCGGCCGTGGCGACGGTGGCCGACGTCGTGCCACTTACGGGCGAAAACCGCATCATCGTTAAGTACGGACTCCAAGGTTTGAACCGCGTCACCAATCCGGGCCTGCAAGCCTTGCTCGAGGCCGCGGGCATGGGGAAGGGAGTTCCTCCGACCGCGCGCCAGGTCGCTTTTCAAATCGCCCCGCGCATCAATGCCGCGGGCCGCATGGACGATGCGCACGAGGTAATTCATTTGTTCCTCGAACAGGATCTCGAACGCGCGCGGGCGCGAGCCGCCCAGTTGCATTCGCTCAATCAGGAGCGCCAGGAGACCGAAGCCGAGATCGTTCGGCTGGTTCTGGAGGAATGTTCGAAAATTCCGGTGACTCAGGATCAGGCTGCCCTGGTGTTTGCCGGCGCGGGCTGGCATCGCGGCGTTGTCGGGATCGTGGCCAGCCGTCTGGTGGAGCGATTCTGCCGGCCTGTCTTCGTCCTCAGCGAAGAGAATGGCGAAGCGCAGGGTTCCGGGCGCAGCATCCCGCCGTTTCATTTGCTGGACGCGCTTGCGTCCATGCCCGATCTGTTCACGCGCTTCGGCGGGCATCGGCAGGCCGCCGGGGTTGGTTTGCCGTCGGATCTGGTGCCAGAGTTTCGGAGGCGCCTCAACGCGTACGCTGCGGCGCGGCTGTCCCCTTCGGATTTTCAGCCGCAGCTTAGCATTGATGCGCTGGTCGACCTGAAGGAACTGACGAGCGGCCCGGCGGTCGCCGAGCTTCTTTCCATGGCGCCATTCGGATTCGGAAATCCTCCACCACTGCTCGCCCTGTTCGGGGCCGAAGTTGCCGCGCCACCCGTCCTCATGAAAGAGAAGCACCTTCGCGTCCATCTGCGTCACGCCGGACGGAGCCTGTTCCCCATGGGCTGGAATTTCGCGGAGCGCGCTGCCGAATTCGCTACGGGGTCTTTGGCGGACGCAGCGTTTTCGATCGAGGAAGACTCCTACGCTGCCAGCCGCGGCGAGGACAGATGGTCGGCGGTATTGCGTGACATCCGTCCTGCGGCGTCGGCAAGCTGACCCTAGTCTTGCGTCTTGTCCTTCACCTTATTGGCGCCTTTCGCGGTTGCGTCAGCGGCCTTGTGTACGCCCTTCTTGGTTCCTTTCGCGACCGCCTTGCCTGTGTGCTTGGCGGCGCGCCCCGTCGCTTTCCCGGCTTCCTTTACGTCTTGGCCGGCTTTCTTGGCGTCCTCTTTGGCGGTATCTTGCGCCCAAGCCGTTAAACCAGCCGCCATGACCCCCGTCGTCAACCAACATAAAATTCGCTTCATATTATTCGGTAATCCTCCCCTTTGAGACGCTACTTGCGGGTGCTTGTTTCAATCGCCATGCGCGCTATAATCGTGCCCAAAGGGAAAACAGATCATGTCCACCCGTAGAACATCGCCGATCTGGTTGGCTCTTTTTGCGCTGCTTCCCGTTCCCGCTTTTTCCGAAGTG
>Ga0335080_10004287_pt1 | contig 14536 bp, 13 predicted proteins | sample Lox_Sample_34_FD_206720 | JGI IMG/M metagenome (GOLD analysis project Ga0335080, IMG submission 206720) | Soil microbial communities from Loxahatchee National Wildlife Refuge, Florida, United States - Lox_Sample_3.4 | ecosystem: Environmental > Terrestrial > Soil > Wetlands | place: USA... | reverse complement strand
GAGCCAGAGCCGCCTCCCCGTCTTCGCGCAAGCGCTTTTTGAGACGACGAACTTGACGGATGCTAAGCGAGAGCAATGCGGCGGCTCTGGCTCACGCCAACCGCGGACACCCCAGCCCCCGCCGCCTGCCGGCCTCCACCCGTCGCTCCATTTTGCGTCTGGCCCGCACCACCTATGCCGGATTCAACGATCATCATCTCTGTGAAAAACTCTGCGAGGTCGCGAAACCTTGCGCCGTCTGTTGCGTCATGCCGGTCTGGGATCGCCCCGCAAGCGTCGCGCCCCGGCTCATCGCCAGCGCCGTCTGCGCTCCGGCCGCGAAGGTGAACTGGTGCAGCTCGATGGCTCCCCGCACGACTGGCTCCAAGGCCGGGGCCCTTGGCTTACAGCTCTGGGCCTGCAGGACGATGCCACCGGTAAAATCCTCGCCGCACAGTTCTTTCCCACCGAATCGGCTTTCGGCTATCTCTGGCTGCTACGTCAACTGTTACGCCGCCATGGTGTCCCGTTGGCGTTCTACGGCGATCGCAGCTCGATCTTCCTGCGCAATGACGACTCCTGGTCTCTCCCCGAACAGCTCGCCGGTAAGCGACCCCACTCAGTTCGGACGCGCCCTCGATCAGCTCGGCATCACCTATATCGCCGCTCGCAGCCCACAGGCCAAAGGTCGCGTCGAGCGCCTCTGGGGCGTACTGCAAGACCGTCTCTGTAGCGAACTCTGTAGCGAACTCCGTCTCGCCCAAGCGTGCGATCTGGACTCGGCGAATGCCGTGCTCGCCCACTTCGTTACCGACTACAATCGCCGCTTCGCTCGTCGTTCGCGGGAAACCGCCACGGCCTGGCGCCCCGCACCCCCAGATCTGGACCGCATCTGCTGCTTTGTTCACTCTCGCGTGGTCAGCAATGACAACGTCGTGCAATGGAACGGCCGTCGGCTCCAGATCCCGTCCCAAGCCCGTCGCTTCAGCTTTGCCGGGGCTAAGGTCAACCTTTATCACGCCCTCGATGGCCGCATCTCGCTTTATTACCGCGAAACCAAACTGCAACACACCCTGGCTCCGCCAGGGTGACATTTTCACGTTGCCGTTAGGGTGACAAAATCACGTTGCTATAACAGCTGCGCAGATCTACGCGGATGAGTTACTTGCCCCGCGAGCAGTTGAGAGAATTCCTTGTGATGCCTGTGGAGGCGTGAACTCAAAAGGGATCCTTCGACTGCGCTGCTGGTTCGCGGTGCGAACCAGCAACTCCGCTCAGGATGACACGGCTACTAAAGGGAATTGCTGAACGAACCAGCGCCATTGCTGGCATCTCAAGCGGCCTGTAACTTTTCCCTGAGTGCGGCATCTAGTAGATCATCATGGTGATCTTCCCTTACCGGGTTGCGCGTAGATGGCGGCTGGCGCTGGGCGCCGCCCTGGTGCTTTGCCTGCTGCCCGCGGACGGCGTTTCAGCGGCCGCAACAGAAGGCCCTTCTCCGGTGCTGGTGGAGCTGTTCACCTCCGAAGGTTGCTCGAGTTGTCCTCCGGCGGACGCCATCCTGCAGCAGTTCGACCGCACGCCGCCGGTCTCTGGTGTGCAACTGATCGTCCTCAGCGAACATGTCGACTACTGGAATCACCTGGGATGGAAAGATCCGTACTCTTCCGCATTCTTCAGTGACCGCCAGAATTCCTACGCGCGCCAGTTCGGCCTGGCCAGCGCCTATACGCCGGAAATGGTGGTCGATGGCGCAACCGAATTTGTGGGGAGCAATGCCGCTAAAGCCGATCAGGCGATTGAGAAGTACCGCAATGCGCCCAAAATACCGGTTCGCATATCCTCGGCTTCGTGGGACGCCTCCGGCACGGTACACGCCCATCTCGACGCCGGCCCTCTCCCGGAGGAGTCACGCGGGCGTAAGGCGACGTTATTTCTGGTTGCCGCTCTGGATCAAGCTGAGTCTCAGGTAGCCCACGGGGAAAATCAGGGTCGCCGCCTGACTCACGTCGCGGTAGTGCTCAGCCTCATGAAGATCGGATCGGTAAGCAAAGGGACCGGTTTCTCGCAGGACGTTAGCCTTCAGCCGGCGGTCCCCTCGGGTGTGTCGACCCTACGCCTGATTGCCTTCGTGCAGGAAACCGGTCCTGGCCGTGTCTTGGGCGCGGCGCTGCAGCATGTTGCGAAGTAATTTCCGTGGCCGTCAGCTCCTCGACGTCTCTTGCCACGCGCGGGCGCGGGCTCTGCTACATTGTCATCCGTGATGAAACCTGCCCGCACTTTTGCCAGCGACAACAACGCCGGAGTTCACCCCGAAATCCTCAAAGCGATTTCCGGCGTGAATCATGGCCACGTGGTTGGTTACGGAGACGACCCCTACACCACTTCAGTCCTGAAGAAGTTCAAGCAACATTTCGGACGTGATGCGGAGGTGTGGTTTGTGTTCAACGGCACCGCGGCCAACGTGCTGGGCGTGGCGGCATTCTGTGAACCGCACCATGCTGTCATCTGTGCGGGAAGCGCCCATCTCTACGTCGATGAATGCGGCGCACCGGAAAAATTCGCCGGCTGCAAGCTGATTCCCGTGCCCACCGTCGAAGGCAAGCTGACTGTGGACGCGGTACGCAGCGCCTGCCACGGGATCGGCGACCAGCATCACGTTCAGCCCCGCGTCATCTCGATTACCCAGGCCACCGAGGTGGGAACCGTCTACAAGCCGGCGGAAATCCGCGCCCTGGCGGCGTTCGCACACTGGCACGAAATGTTTCTGCACGTCGACGGCGCGCGCCTGGCAAACGCCGCCGCCAGCCTCGGCCTCAACCTCAAGCAGGCGACGGGTGATCTGGGAATCGATGTGCTCTCCTTTGGCGGCACCAAGAATGGCGCACTCGGAGCCGAGGCAGTGATCTTCTTCAATCCCATACTGGGCGCGGAGTTCCGCTATCTGCGCAAGCAGGGAATGCAGCTTGCCTCCAAGATGCGCTTCGTTGCCGCCCAGTTCGATGCGCTGCTGACGAATGATCTCTGGCTCAAGAATGCCCGCCACGCCAACCGCATGGCCAAGCTGCTGGAGAGACAGGTCCGCGACATTCCGGGGGTGAGAGTTTTGTATCCCACCGAGGCCAATGGAGTGTTTGCTTGCATCCCCAGGCGCGCCATCGCCGAACTGCAGAAGCGCTGTTTCTTCTTCGTCTGGGATGAAGAGAGCTCCGCTGTGCGCTGGATGTGCTCTTTCGATACCACCGAGGACGACGTCAGGCAGTTCGCCCGCCTGATCGCTCGCACCCTTGCCACGCGGCGCGCTTAGGCCACCACTGCCTTCAGCAGAGTGTCCCAGACGGTGCAGTTTCCCCAGTAATCCACGTGCGCCACCAGCGGCACAAAGGCGTCTTCGTCCTTGATGTTCTCGACGGCTCGCGCGCCCGGCGGACGCTGGTTTGCAGGCAAGTCATAGAAATCGAGGTGGCCGCAGATGATGTCGTTTCGTGAATAGACATTTACCCAGGGGAATGTTCGGAACTTCGGATAATCCTGGATCAGCGGCTGCACCACTGCCGCCAGTTGCTCGCGCACGTGGCGGGTGTTTTTTCCGAGGATGCTGAAAAAGAAAGCGGTCTTATCGAGCGGGCTGCCGAAGGTCAGAAAGATACAGGTGCGGCCGGTGACATTAGCCCGTGGCAGCGGCGGAGGGCCCGCCGCCAGAGCCTGATCCACCAGCAGGCGGTTCAGCGTGTCATAAGCGATCACCGAGCCGAGCGAATGCCCGACGATGGCGATCTTTCCGTACTCAAACTGGTGACCGGCTGCGGCCTTGGCCATGTACAGGGCGGATGCCGAATCATGGGCGAGATCTTTGAGCTCGTGGCGCAGATCGTCGAAGCGGTCGATGCGGTTGGAGGCCACGTAGGCCGTAACATCTCCAACGTACTGCACCAGGAGCTTGCGAACCCAGGCGCTGATCAGGAAGAGAAACGGCCAGACCCAGTAATAGGAAAACAACGCTATTTTCCCGTATCTTGCCAGCCGCGACCGCAGCCATGACTGCCAACTACCGGTCGGCACGGTTCCGGCCAAGCCCAGATGGAAAGGCCAGCGTCCCTGGTGAAAGCTCAGCCACAACAGCCCCACAACCGTGAAAACGTGGACTGCGAAGGCCGCATAAAACAGCGCGGCCAGCGGCCAGTCTCCTTCGCGATCCCGCCCGCTGGACACGCCGCTTCTGCGCCGCGCGAAACCCGCGATCGCGAGAACGAGGGCGCAAAAAATCAGGAAGTTCGTCAAGCCTTGCACGTTGCACTGCAGTTGCGAGCTTTCGAGCCAGCCGGGCACCCATTTCGGCCAGACCGCCAGCGCCATCAACAGAGCCCCGAAAAGGATAACGCCAAGCGTGATGGCCAGCGCAATCCACGTCAGCGCACAGATGGTTTCGCCCAGCAGTTTGCGGCGGCTTTTCGACTTGCACATTCCCTGCACCGGACGGCTCATCTCGGCCAGCAGCAGGGTCACGCCAAAAGTAATCACAATGGCGCAGACAATTCCCGCCATGCAGGTCAAAGTCGGCACGCGATCCGAACGGATCAGATTCTGCGATTTCCCAATGCCGGCGATCGTGGCACTCACTCCTACGATGACGGCATTGATGGTCATCAAAGCCGCCAGTACCCCCAAGGTGAGCAGCAGTTCGGCGGGCGTGCGCCGCGGCAACGGGAAACAAGTCATGCCGCCAAACAACGCCCGCTGGAATTTCTGGAAAAAGTTGATGAATCCCCGCGTCCCGCCATTCCAGAGAAAGCCGATCACGTCCGCCAGCTTTACCACCCCTTCTGTTTTCGGCGCCCAGTAACACTCGTACAGGTGAACCTCCCGCGGGACTTTTTCTTTCGACGTGATCACCAGTTCCACCCGCTGCAGGATCTGCTGATCCATCCTGACATTGCGGAAACGCGGGCCATCGACTTGAAGATTCTGCCGGTCGGCTGCGCTGATCAGCCCATTGGTGATGTTCTCCAGGGTTTCGAAGGGAACCTGCTGCCCCATACCGTGGACGATCCAGATGGCTTGCTTTGTGCCTTCTCCGGGCTGCTCCTCCGGCGGCGCCAGTCTTCGCAAGCCGACCGCCAGGTCCTTGGCCTGGGCGTCGGTTAACCCCGCAGTGCGCGGGAAGGTTTCGTAGGAAATTGGGGTTTCTACGGTGAAGTTGCGGGGGGCCTGTTTGGGCATGCGCCAACTCCGTCGTCACAACGTTTTGCTTGGCAACGCTGTGGTTGTTTTGGTCTTGACCAGGTGCTGCGAGTGAGACCGGAAAATGTCGACGGGGGAAGCGTGCGCATTCTCGCTCGGGAATGGCCGGAAGTCAACCGGGCTTGTCATTCCATCCGTTCGCCGGCGCGATGCGCCGAGAATGTGCGAGAAATCTGCTGTGCGCCGGTTCTTTAGAAAAAAGCAGATTCCTCGTCGCTCCGCTCCTCGGAATGACAATATGGAAATCGTACGGGTGCACCAAATGAGCCTGGATCTCTCGCACTGACGCCGGGACGCAGCAAGCTGCGTCTCTACACAAATGCGCTGTAGGGCGGCGGACACTCTTGTCCGCCTGCGAGAACCGAACGTTCACGTCGAATAATCGGCGTTGATCCTAACGTATTCAGCGGTCAAGTCGGTGGTATAGAAGACAATTCCGGCGCGTCCGCGTCCTAGCCTGATGCCGACATCGCAAGCCGGCTGCGAGAGATCGTTGTGAGCCTGGCCTTGATCGAAAGGGCTAACGGCGCCGTGGCGGAACACCGTCTGCCGCCCGATGGATATTTCTAGGTGTTCGGGCTGAAGCGGGACACCGCAGGCTCCGGCCGCGGCAAGAATTCGTCCCCAGTTGGGGTCGGCGCCGGCCCAGGCAGTCTTCACAAGAAGTGAATGGGCAATTGCTTTGGCGATGCGCAGCGCTTCCGCGCGATTCTTCGCCTGTTCGACCGACAGGCGAATCACATGCTTCACGCCCTCGCCATCGCTCACAATCTGATAAGCGAGCGACTGGCATACCTCCAGCAGCGCCGCGAAAAATCTCGCGCCGGCGCTTCTCAGGCTGGCTCCGCTCGCGCCGCTGGCCAGGAGCAATACTGTGTCGTTGGTCGAGGTGTCGCCGTCGATGGAGATGCAGTTGAAAGTCTGGTTACAGGCCTGTGACAGCAATCGCTTGAGTTCTGCGGGGGTTGCCGCAACGTCGCTGAACAGATAGACCAGCATAGTCGCGAGCTGAGGATGGATCATGCCTGCGCCCTTGGCCACGCCCGTCAGCGTGACACTGGCCTTGCCTGCGCGGAATCGCGCCGATGCCAGCTTCGGCCGCGTGTCCGTGGTCATGATCGCCGCAGCGAACTCGTTCAGCGCTCCGAGGCTGGCTTGTTTCGTTGAGCTCAACTGGGGAAGCTTTGCCAGAATCTTCTCCGCGGGCAGGGGAACGCCGATGATTCCGGTGGAAGAAGGGAAAACCTCGTCTGCGTGCATCCCGAGCGCTTGCCCCGCCGCGCGGCAAACCTTGCGGCAGGCCTGCAATCCCCCGGCTCCGGTGGCGCAGTTGGCATTGCCGGAGTTCACCAGCACCGCGCGCATTCGCCCGCGGGAACTGCGCAACGCCTCGCGATCGACGATCAGCGGCGCGGCCACAGCGCGATTCCGGGTGAATACGGCCGCCGCCGTGGCTCCCGCGCAGGCCACGGCCAGCGCCAGGTCCGGCCGTCCGCTGGCCTTAATGCCGGCGGTCGCAGCGGCAAAGGAAAATCCCTGCGGCAGGAAGATTTCTTTCTGCGGGGCAGCCGGCGCGGTCATACCTCCAGCTTCACCAGCCAGGTGGTCGGTTCCGGCAGGATGGCAAATTTCGGCAGCTCTCCGCGCACCATGGCTACTTCGTCGCAGCAGTGCAGGCGCGGGCACACCCAGCAATCTTTGTGGATCTTATCCGGCAGCTCCTCGCGCTGGGCAATGGTGAAGCCGAGGTGGCCAAAGAAATCGGGCTTGCGAGTAAACAGACAGATGCAGGTCACGCCGTGCTTCTCTGCCTCTTCCATCAACGCCTGCACCAGACGCTTGCCGCCGCCGGTGCGCTGGTGCGCGGGATCAACGGTGATCGAGCGAATTTCCGCCAGATGCTGCCCGTAAAGGTGCAGGGCCCCGCAGCCGATGATCTTGCCACGATGCTCGAGCACCACGAAGTCGCGCACGTTCTCGCAAATTTCCGCGAATGAGCGCGGCAGCAATGTGCCGTCGCCGGAGTAGGACGAAATAAGCTCGTGAATTCGCTCGGCGTCCGGGAGGAGTGCGTCACGCGTGCGCATGAGTTTCCTCCCGGATCGCTTCGGCTTTTTTCTTCGCTTCCGCCAGCGCCTGCCGTACCCGCGCCGGCGCCGTGCCTCCAGGCACGTCGTGAATCGCCAGCACGGAGTCGAGCGTCAGGCACGAATAAAACTTCGTATCGAATGCCGGGTTCAATTTCTGTAGTTCCTCCAGCGGCAAATCCCGCAACTCACAGCCCTTCTCCAGCGCTAACTGCACGGCCTTGCCGATCTGTTCATGCGCCAGCCGGAAGGGAACGCCGCGCTGGACGAGATACGTCGCTGCGGCCCACGCGTTCATGAAGCCCGACTGCGCCGCCGACTGCATGCGCTCGTGATCGAACTCCACGGCTTTCATCCATCCGGTGACCAGGGGAAGAAGCGAAAGCATGGTTTCAGCAGCGTGGAACAACGGCTCCTGCGTCTCCTGCAGGTCTTTGTTGTAAGCCAGCGGCAGCCCTTTCACCGTCACCAGCAGAGCGGTGGCATTGCCGATGACGCGCCCAGCTTTGCCGCGCGTCAGCTCCAGCAGATCGGCGTTTTTCTTTTGCGGCATGGCGCTGCTGCCGGTGGAATAGGCCTCGGGCAGCTGCACGAATCCCCATTCCTGTGAGGAAAACAGGATCATCTCTTCTGCCCAGCGGCTGAGGTGCAGCGCCAGGAGCGACAGCGCATTCACGAATTCCAGCGCGAAATCGCGATCACTGGTGGCATCGATGCTATTGGCGGTGGGAGCGTCGAAGCTCAGGTCAGAGGCCATCGCGCGCCGGTCGAGCGCCAGTGTTGCGCCCGCTACTGCTCCCGATCCTAGCGGGCAGACGTTCAGCCGTTCGCGGCAATCCGCCAGGCGCCCCGCATCGCGCAGGAACATCTCAACGTAGGCCAGTAGCCAATGCGCCACCAGCACCGGCTCCGCCCGCTGCAGGTGCGTATAGGCAGGCATGGCGGCGTCGCCCGCCTGCGCTGCGCGCTCTACGAACACGCCAACGAATTCGGCAATATCCGAACGCAGCTGATCGATCGCGCTACGCACGAACAGCCGCAGGTCGGTGGCAATCTGCTCGTTGCGGCTGCGTCCGCTGTGCAGCTTGTAGCCGGCTTCTCCGATCACGGCCACCAGTTGCTTCTCGACGAAATGGTGCACGTCTTCTGCTTCATCATCGTCGAGAAACGCCGCTGAGGCAGCCGCCTTGCGGCCGATTTCCTCCAGCCCTTGGAGAATCGAGATCAGCTCGCTTGAGGAAAGCACACCGGCATTCTTCAGGGCGCGGGCGTGCGCCTGGCTGGCCGCCAGTTCATATTTCAGCAGACGCCGGTCGAAGTCGAACGACCGCTGCCAGCGCTCGAAATCCGCGTCCAGCGGCTGCCGAAAGCGGCCCGACCACATCTTCACTTCGCCACCTCTGTGTGCGCCCTTGCCCGCGAACGCGACGGCAGGCCCAGAATGCGGATAAAACCTTCCGCATCTTTCTGGTTGTAGCTTTCGCCCATGGTGAACGAGGAAAGATCGGTGCGGTAGAGCGAATTTTCCGATTGCCGGCTCACCGCCGAGACGTTCCCTTTGTAGAGCGAAAGCGTGACCGAGCCGGCGACGTTCTGCTGCGTGCTCTCGACGAAGGCGTCGAGCGCCTCGCGCAAGGGCGTGAACCACAGGCCGAAGTAGACCATCTCGGCATACTTCAGGCCAATGTGCTGCTTGAAGTGCATGACATCGCGCTCCAGGCACAGCGCCTCGAGCTCGCGATGCGCCGCCACCAGCAGAGTTCCGCCCGGAGTCTCATAACAGCCGCGCGACTTGATGCCGACGAAGCGGTTTTCGACTACATCCACGCGGCCGATGGCATTGCGCGCGCCGATTTCGTTCAGCAACTCGACCAGCGAGACCGGATCGAGCTTCATGCGATTCACCGAGACCGGCACGCCTTTCTCGAAGCCGATTTCCACCTGCTCCTCGCGGTCGGGCGCTTCCTGCGGCGAGCGGGTGAGCTGCCAGGTGCTTTCGAGCGGCGCATTGCCGGCATCTTCCAGCTCTCCGCCCTCGTGGCTGATGTGCCACAGATTGCGGTCGCGGCTGTGAATCTTCTGCCGGCTGGCGGCTACGGCGATGCCGTGCTGCTCGGCATAGTCGAGGCAATCCTCGCGGGATTTCAGCGTCCACTCCCGCCATGGCGCGATGACTTTCAGCTCCGGCGCCAGCGCCTGGTAGGCCAGCTCGAAGCGCACCTGGTCGTTGCCTTTGCCGGTGCAACCATGCGCCACCGCGGTCGCGCCTTCGCGCAGCGCGACTTCCACCTGATGCTTGGCGATCACCGGGCGGGCCATCGACGTGCCCAGCAGATACTTGTGCTCATACACCGCGCCCGCCTTCAGCGAGGGAAATACGTAGCCGGAGAGGAATTCCTCGCGCAGATCTTCGACTACGACTTTGCTGGCGCCGGTCTTGTAGGCCTTGGCCACGACTTCTTCGAGATCATCGCCCTGGCCCACGTCGGCGACCATGGCGATCACGTCATAGGAATAGTTTTCCTTCAGCCAGGGAATGATGATCGAAGTATCCAGGCCTCCCGAATATGCGAGTACCACTTTTTCAGGCATGCGCGCTCCTCACCGGCAGGCGGCCCTGTTTGCCGCCCAGCAACAACACCAGAATGGCTTTCTGAACATGCAGGCGGCTCTCCGCCTGATCGAAAATGATGGAGCGCGGCGAATCCATGATTTCATCCGTCACTTCTTCGCCGCGATGCGCCGGCAGGCAGTGCATGAACACCGCATGCGGCGCGGCCTCCGCCATAAGCTCGTCATTCACCTGGTAGGGCGGGAAAATGATAGCCCGCTCTGCCGCCTCATGCTCCTGGCCCATGCTGGTCCAGGCATCGGTGTAGATGCCGTCGACTCCCGCGACTGCGGCGTGGGGATCGTTGAATAATTCAATGGCTGCGCCGGTTTTGCGCGCGATCTTCTGGGCATCGGCCAGGATTTTAGAATCTATGCCGTAGCCCTCGGGCGTGGCGACGCGGATCGTCGAGCCGATGAGCGCGCAGGCGAGAACCAGCGAATGCGCTACGTTGTTGCCGTCGCCCACATAGGCGATGCGGATCTTCCGCAGATCGCCGAAGCGCTCCTGCAGAGTAAAGTAATCGGCCAGCGCCTGGCAGGGATGCTCCAGCTCGCTGAGCGCGTTGATTACCGGAATGGAAGCGTGCTCCGCCATTTCTTCCACGGTTGTGTGCGAAAACGTGCGCAATACCACGGCATCCACCCAGCGCTCGAGGTTATGCGCGATGTCGCTCAGCTTCTCGCGCGCATCCAGCCGGTCGGGCCGCTGATCGACGAAGATGGCCAGGCCGCCCAGGCTGGCCGTTCCCGCTTCGAATGTGATGCGGGTGCGCAGCGAGGGCTTTTCGAAAAACATCGCCACTTGCTTGCCCGCAAGCGTGCTGCGAAACTCCATGGGGCGGGCTTTCATGCGCGCGGCCAGGTCGAAGATCGCCTCCACGTCCATGGGGCCGAGGTCGCGTATGGAAATCAAATCGCGGCAGGGAAACGCCGCGGGAGCCGGCGCATGCGCCACCGGCGGATTGAGTAGCTGGCTGTTCACTGGGTTTTGCTCCTTTTGCTCGACTTGCCCGCGCCCGCGGCGGTTCGCCCCGTGGTTGCCGGAGCTATGGCCAGCGCCGAATCGAGCGCGCGGATCAGTTGGTCAATCTGCTTTTTCTCAATGATGAACGGCGGCAGAAAGCGCAACACGGTTTCGTGCGTGCGATTGATCAGGATGCCGCCTTCCAAAAGTTTTGCCACCGCCGCTTTGGCCGTCTCCGGAGAATCGATGTCGATGCCCAGCATCAGGCCCATGCCGCGAATCTCGCGGATGGACGTGTGCTTGGCCTTCAACTCCTCCAGCTTTTCGCGGAAGTAATCGCCGGTCTCGCGAATGTGAGGCATCAGGCCGTCGACCTGGCGCAGAAATTCGATGGCTACGGCGCAGGCCAGCGGGCCGCCGCCGAAGGTGGTGCCGTGCATGCCGGGGTGCATTCCGCTGGCGACCCGATTGGTGGTCAGGATGGCGCCCAGCGGCAAGCCTGCCGCCAGCGGCTTGGCCACGGTGACGATATCCGGCTGCACGCCATAGTGCTGGTAGGCGAAATACTTGCCCGTGCGCCCCAGACCGCACTGAATCTCGTCGATGATGAGCAATGCGCCGGTGCGCTGCGTCAGTTCCCGCGCGGTTTGCAGGAACTCCTCGCTGATGGGAAAAATGCCGCCTTCGCCCTGAATCGTTTCGAGACAAATGGCGCACACGCTGCCATCGAACTGCCGCTTCAGGTCGGCGACGTCATTGAACGCCACGAAGCCCACGCCCGGCAGCAGCGGCGCAAACGGGTGGCGATACTTGGCCTGCCCGGTGGTGGCCAGCGAGCCGAAGGTGCGCCCGTGAAAGGAATTCTCCAGCGCGAGAATCCGCCACTTGGCTTTGTGCCCGTTCGAATTCTCGACGCGCGCAAGCGCGCGGGCCAGCTTCAGCGCGCCTTCCCAGGCTTCGGTGCCGCTATTGCAGAAGAATGCCTTCTCCATGTCCGAGATCCTGGTGAGCCGCTTGGCCAGCTCCGCCTGAAACTCGTGATAGAAGAGATTCGAGACGTGAATCAGTCGACCGGCCTGCCGCTTCAGCACCGCCTGGATCGCGGGATGCGCATGTCCCAGCGCGTTGACGCCCAGGCCGCTCAGGCAGTCGAGATACCGCTTTCCGTTCGAATCCCACAGGTAGACGCCGCGGCCATGCGTGAAGAGCACGCGCTGGCGATCGTAGGTGGGCAGCAGGAGTTCCTGCTCGGCGCGGGTTACGGCCGCTAGGTTCATGCCCCAATCACCTCCGTGCCGCAATCGAGCTTGGTGAAATAGAACTGCGGCAGAATCTCCGCCTGCGCCGCAGGCAGAATCCGCACCCGCCCTACGCCCTTCTTCAGCGCATGCTTGCAGGCTTCGAGCTTGGGCAGCATGCCGCCAGCGATGACGGAATCCTGGATCATCATCGCGACGTCTTTGGTGTTGAGCCAGGGAATCACGCTGCCGTCGGCTGCTTTCACTCCCGGAACATCGGTAAGGAAAATCAGCGCGTCGGCACGACAGGCCACAGCGCAAGCGGAAGCCATCTGGTCGGCGTTAACGTTGTAGTATTCGCCGTCGGAACCAAGAGCGAGCGAGGAGACGACCGGAATCCCGCCCTCTTTCCAGATCGCATCCAGCCAGCGCGGCTCGACTGAACAGATTTCTCCGACGAAGCCCAGGTCATAGCCCTCGGTCTGCTTCTTGCGGGCGCGGAACGACATGCCGTCGCCGCCGCACAACCCGATGGCCGGATTTCCTGCTGCGACTACCGCGGCCACCACGCTCTTGTTCACCATGCCGGCGAGCACCATCAGCGCCACGTCGCGCGTTTCGGCATCGGTGATGCGCAGGCCATTCACGAAATCGCTCTTTTTGCCCAGCAGGCTGAGCGTGCGCGTGAGGGTGGTGCCGCCGCCGTGCACCAGGGCAATGCGGTGGCCGTCGCGCGCCAACTCCACCACAGAACGGACGCACTTGCGCAACGTGTCTTTATCTTCCAGAGCCACTCCGCCGATCTTGACGACGATTTTCACCGCAGCCCCTCCTCTTCGTTCCATCCATACATCAGGTTCATGTTCTGCACCGCTTGCCCGGCCGCGCCTTTGAGCAGATTGTCCAGGCAAGACACCAGAATCAGCCGCCGCCCGTCCTTGGCCAGCGAAAATCCGATGTCGCAGTAGTTGGTGTTCACCGAAAACTGAATCTCCGGCAGCTTGGGCGGGGCAAAAATCCGCACCCAGGGCTTGCCCTTGTAGAACTCGCGCAAACAGCACTCGACATCAGATGACTTCAACTCCCGATTGAGATTCAGATAAATGGTGGAAAGAATTCCGCGCGGGATGGGCAGCAGGTGCGGCGTGAAAATCAGCTCTTCGGCATTCAGCTGCAGCTGCTCGAGAATCTCTCCAAAATGGCGATGGCCGAACACTCCGTAAGCGGAAAGATTGTCTGCCACGGACACGAAATGCGTGCGCGCCGTCGGCTCCTTACCCGCTCCGGACACACCGGACTTCGAGTCGGAGATAATTCCATGCTCGCGGTCGATGACGTCGGCCTTGACCAGCGGCGCCAGGGCAAGAATCACAGAGGTGGCGTAGCAGCCGGGATTGGCGACCACTTTCGCGCCGGCAATTTCTTCGCGATGCAACTCCGGCAGGCCGTAGACAGCCCGATCGGTCAGGTCCGCGGCGGCGGGAGAGTCTTCATCCTTGAACTTGTAAACGGCGCGGTTTTCCGCCTGCTTCAGGCGCCAGGCGCCGCTCAGATCGACCACGCGCAAGCCATGGGCGAGCGCCTCCGGCACGAGCTGGCGCGAAGCCTCGTGCGGCGTGGCGAGAAAAATCAGCTCAACGCCCTTTTCTGTCAGCAAGGGCCAGGAAAGCGACTGCAGAGGGTAGCTGCCGTTTCCCGAGAGCACGGGAAACATATCCGCCAGGTTGACCGGCGCCGACCCTTCCCTGTGCCGGCTGAGCAGTAGCGGCTTCTCGACACCGGGATGCCGGAGAAGAAGACGGGTCAACTCCAATCCGGAATATCCGGTCGCTCCCACGACCGCAGTTCTGAGTTGGGCCGGCATCAGGCAAGCATCTCCTGGGTGCGGGCCTCAAGGCGGATGGCCGCTTTCTTGTTGGGACAGACAATCAGGATGGTGTCATCGCCCGCCACGCTGCCCACCGCTTCCGGCCACTGCTCATCGTCGAGCGCCGCCGCCACGGGCTGGGCGCTGCCCACGGCGGTCTTGATGACCAGCAGGTTCTGCGCGGATTTCACATCCAGCACGAATTCGCGCACCAGGCGGGCCACCGGCGGCAGGGCGGGATCTGACGCCACCGCCTGAATTTCCAGCCGCTGGTAGCCTTCGGCAGTTTTTACCAGGCCAAGGTCGCGGATGTCGCGCGAAAGAGTGGCCTGCTCCACGCGAAAGCCGCGTTTGCGCAGGGCGCGGCGCAGCTCGTCCTGACTGGCGATCGGAGCCTCGTCCAGCAGGGAGAGAATCGCTTTTTGCCGCAGAGCCTTGGTCATGAATGTTTATTCACTCGCCTGAATACCTATTCATAGTAAAACTCTAGGCGCGTGTGTCAAGAAGAAATTGAAGATTTTTGCACTGAAGAATCAGCAGCTTGGCG
>Ga0335080_10004286_pt1 | contig 14537 bp, 10 predicted proteins | sample Lox_Sample_34_FD_206720 | JGI IMG/M metagenome (GOLD analysis project Ga0335080, IMG submission 206720) | Soil microbial communities from Loxahatchee National Wildlife Refuge, Florida, United States - Lox_Sample_3.4 | ecosystem: Environmental > Terrestrial > Soil > Wetlands | place: USA... | reverse complement strand
TCGCGCTCGGGAATATCAGCGGGCAGGAATTGATCGTCGACGTCCAGTTCGGTGATGAAGACTTGCAAGTCGAGCTTTTCGATTTCCTTCAGAAATTTCGGGAGCTGAGTAAACGTGGGCGTGCCTTTGTTGGTGCGCAGGTGCGCCTGGATGCCGAGGGCATGGAGAGGTATGCCTTTGCTCTTGAGGCGACGCAGGAGAGCGAGGACCGCCTCGCGTTTTTGTTGCTGATCGTGAGCATCGGTTTCGATGTCGAAGTCGTTGTAGGTGAGGAGCGCGTTGGGGTCGGCGTCGGAAGCGGTGCGATAAGCCAGCTCAATGTAACCTTCGCCGATCTTGGTGAGCCAAATGGAAGTGGTCAGATCGTGGTGATTGTGATGCTCGGGGCGGACGGCTTCGTTGACGACGTCCCAGGAGTGGATACGGCCCTGGCAGCGGGAGACGACGGTGCGAATGTGATTGGTGAAGATCTTTGCAGCGTTTTGCGGAGTGATGGTTTGTTCGAGCCAGGGCGGGTTATGTTCGTGCCAGCAGAGATTGTGGCCGCGCATGAGGAGATGATTGGATTCGGCGAAGTTAGCGAAGAAATCGGCTTGCGTGAAGTCGAAGCGGTCGGGCTCTGGATGCGTGGCAGTCCACTTCATTTGATTTTCCGGGACAAGGACGGAGCATTGGTCGAGGAAGAGAGGAGTGAAGTCGAGGCGATGGAGTTGCGAATCGGAGACTGCGGTGCCGAAAAAGAGCGAGCGGGAGAGCGCAAGGTCGCGGAGGCGGGGGATCGGCGAGGGAGGTTGTTGTTGCGGCTGCGCGGAAGCGGCGACGGCCCCCAGAGAGAGTTGCAGGAACTCGCGGCGGTCCATGGTCGCAAGAGAATAGACGGTTTCGCCGAGGATGTCATTGAGTGCCGCGTAGCGGAAGGCAGTAGAGGAGGGGCAGGGGGAGTAGACTTGGCTCATGACGTTTACAAAAACGGCTGCGCGCAGGCGTGAAGAGCGGCGAGATCACTTGCAGCGTGCGGTTTTGGATCGCGCCGCGAGTGACGGTGGGAAAACAGTACGCCATCGATCAAGGGGCTGTTGAGGTGGACTCGATTGAGCGGATCGGGTTGCCCGATATTACGCCGGAGCTGGCGCGGGAGTCAGGATTCTTGGGAGTGCTGGATCTGTTGAAGGTCGCAAAGCACGGACGAGGCGAGAATATTTGAAGCGTCACCCGTAGCGGCGGAATCGCGCCCAATACACCGGCCACGGCATTCGCAAATTGCGGCACAGTAAGATATCCGGGTGATCGCGCGACTCCTCGTTTACTACGCCGTCCGGATTGGTGTTCTTTCCTGCTACCGCGCAGCTTGCAAATAGCTTTCGTCCTTCCTCCAAATCGAAGCCGGTGACAATGACAATTTGAGGCAGCTTGGGATCGTAGCCGCGATACCAGAAAGAATTGGTCAGGCTCATCGCGTGGGGCAAGCCGAGCGGGGGGCCGTACAGATTTAAGGCGCCGCCTTCGCCATAGTTGCCGGTCAGGATTCCGGTCGTCTGCCGCTCCTCCGGCGAGAGTGAGTTGTAGATCCGCGCGACGCTTTGCGCCAGTTCCGGCCAGCCCACCTCCTCACGGAACTGATCGTGCGTCCTATTGGCGAACTTCCACGACGCGGACCCTCGCGGAGTGATGGGCATGGTCAGCAGCGCGACAGCAAGGCCACTCACCGCAATCGAGACCCACTGCGCACGATAAACAACTCGCGACAGTAGCGGCCGCGCATCACGCAACAAGATCTGGAGCAACACGCTGCCGCCCGCCAGCAACATCGGGTACAGCGGCGCAGTGTAGTACGAGCGCGCCCCCGCTACGGCGAACAGGACAAACGTCACGACGAACGTCCATCCCACCAACCGGTAACGCCGCCCTTCCTCCCGCAGCAAATAAAACCACAGTCCCAGGAGCGTCAGCGGGACCGTCACGACGTTGACGCAGGTCAGAAATTGTTCGCGATAAAAATCCTTATATCGCCCTTGCGCCAAATCTCGCGCATGGAGATGCGCCAGAAAATCCAGCGAAATGAATTGGTGCCGAGCTTGCCAAATGAGATTAGGCAAAAAAATCAACAGCGAAATGCCCACTCCTGCCCACAGCCAACCGCTGCGCAAATAACGGCGCGCCGGAGTCAGCAACACCGCACCGACAATCCCCAAGGCAAGGAATCCCATGGTGTAGCGCGTCTCCATGCCTAAGCCCAGCATCACTCCGACGGCGATCCACCATCTCGGATTCTCTGATTTCAAGAGACGAATCAGGAAGTACGCCGCCGAAACACCCCACAAATAATCGAAGGACACATATTGCAGCACCGCCCCCTGCACCAGCGAGAATGGCGCAACTCCCGTCGCCACTGCGGCGAGCACCTGCGTTTTGCGCGTTCCGCCCAACTCTTTGGCGATCAGTCCAGCCAATACCATTACCGTGCTCACGGCAACTGCCGCAAAGAAGCGGAATCCCGCGAGCGACGTGCCGAAAAGAGCCAGTTCGAAGCGGGCGAGGAGGGGTGTGATCGGCGGATAGACCACGAAGCCCCAATCGAGATGGCGCGCATCGTCGAGTGTCTGCAACTCGTCACGATGAAAGCCGTACTGGCCATTGGTCGCGGTGTGCACAACCACGCGAACGGCCGCAATGAGCACTAAGATTCCAAGGTCGGATCGAAAAAAATCCGCGATGCGCTTCACTTTACCCTATGCTTTCCGAGATTGCTGTGGAACGGACGCCCACTGGCGCGTCTTTTTTTATCAACCGCTCGTCTTCACGGCTGCTTGCTGAAAGTGACCTCAGGATATGGGGAAGGCGCCGCTCTGAGCAAGCCGCTGCCTTGCCCGCGCAGGTATTTATCGAAGAAAGCTTCGGTGTACGCGACGATGATCGCGTGCGCGCGCCGTGCATCGAGCTCGTCTGGGCCCGCCGGGAAGGCCAGCATGAAGTCGCTAAAATGCCCGTGCTGTGTTTTTGCAATGGTGACCTCGTAGCGGTCGCCAGTGGAATGGTCGAGGAGCGAGTCATCCCAGGCCTTGGTCTGCGCAATCAACTGCTTGAGCAGTTCGGCCTGCTCGGGCTTGGACGGCTTGTCCTCGCCGCCGTGATGCATCAGCATGAAGGGACGCGCCGTCCCTTTCTCTCGCGCCTTTCCAAAAAGCTGTCCATCCTGATCGATGACCGCTTTCACTCGCGGATCGTCGATGCTCATCTCGACCGCAGTGGCTCCGCCAAACGACCAGCCAAACATGCCGAGGCGCGCGAGGTCCAGTTGACGGTAGAAAATTTGGCCTACGGTTTTGTTGAGCTGCTCGATTTTGTCTAACGTGAAGGACGCGTCGGCGGTCCACGTCGCAAACACTTCGTCGTTCAGCCAATTCCAACTGTTCTTTACGTCCTGGCTGAAGTCACCGGTTTCCTTGGGCTGCACATGCTGATCGGCAGTAAAAGTAGTTCCGTCGGGAAACCGCATCGTCTCGCTGAAGCCGGGATGATCCGCAGCCACCACGACATATCCATGGCTAGCCAACTGCTCGGTTTCGAAAGTTCCGATAAAGCGGGCTGTGCCACCACCCGGCTGATAAACCAGAACCGGAAAAGGGGTTTTACTCTTGGCGATCGGCGCATCGGTCACGGCATTGGTCTTCACCGCCGTGAATGATGCGTAGCTGCTCTTTTCGGAAAACTCCTTCGGGTCCAGGATGTAGGTGGACTTCTGAGCATTGGGCACGGATTCCGCCGGATACCACACCCGCACAAGCAAGTGCCGTTTGAAGCTGGCATCTTTCAAGAAGGGATCCGGACGGCTCTGATCGATCCACAAAAACTCGTGCGTGCCGACTGCATAGGGACCCGCCGGCGGGAGAAAAGGGCTCGTCGCCATTTTGAGAGCCGGCTCGTCAGCCTGGCGTGCAAAGCCATCCCGCAGCGCGACGCCGAGGATCAGGAGAGACGCGGTCAGTACGATGCTGCTCTTTTTAGTTATTTTCATCGAGAAAGAATTCGCCTAGTTAGAAAAGCCGGCCCGATGATATAGGCCCGCCCGCACCTGTCAATGCCGTGACGGATTCAGGTCTTAGCGGAAGCGGAACGGTTCGCCTAGCGTCGGCTGCGCCGATCTTTCGCAAGAAACGCGTTTTCTGTTGCAGCGCTGCTCGGACCGTGACGCCGCGTTACTCGGTGAAGGCTTTCTGCGTACAATAGGTGGCGATCGGTTGAGGTGCAATGGGCAATCCCGTTCTGCAAGTCGAAAATCTGGTCAAGCGTTACGGCGACGTGGAAGCCGTGCGCGGGGTCAGCTTTTCAGTCGAAGAAGGCGAAGTCTTCGGTCTCCTGGGCCCTAACGGCGCCGGCAAGACGAGCACTGTCGAAATTCTGGAAGGGCTGCGCGACCCCGATAGCGGCACCCTTTCGGTTTGCGGGCTGAATCCGCAACGACAATCCAATGAACTGAAGCACGAAATCGGCGCTGCCCTGCAATCCACTTCCCTACCCGACAAGATTCGCGTTATGGAAGCTTTGCGCCTCTTCGCCAGCTTCTACAAGCGCCGTCGCAATCCCGAAGAACTCCTAAAACGGTTCGGGCTCGAAGAAAAACGCAACACGTTCTATCACCAGCTTTCCGGCGGCCAAAAACAGCGCCTCGCTTTGGCGATGGCGCTGGTTAATGATCCGAAAGTGCTGTTCTTCGATGAGCCCACCGCCGGCCTCGACCCTCAGGTGCGCCGCGAAATCTACGACATCATCGAAGAGCTGCGGCGCGACAAGAAAACGATTCTCATCACGACGCACTACATCGAAGAAGCCGAACGCCTCTGCGATCGCGTGGCCATCGTGGATCACGGCAAAGTGATCGCTCTGGGCACGCCCCGCGAGTTGAAAACTCGTTCGGCGAATACCACGCGCATCGAAGTCCGTCTTTCGAAACCGGTTGTAGATGGCGAGCTCAAAACTCTCGAAGGCGTGGTGGACGCGCGCGTGCTTGACGGCTCTTACGTGCTGCATTCGCAGCGCCCACCGCGAACTATCGTTGACCTTGTAAAACGTCTCGAGGCGGAAAACAACGAACTGGTCAGCCTGGAAATTGCCTCGCCTTCGCTCGAAGACGTGTTTATCGAACTCACCGGAAGGAGGCTCCGCGATTGAGAAACTTTGCCACTCTCACGCGTACCCGGATGCTGCTGGCTCTACGGAACCGCATGTTTTTCTTTTTCAGCGTGATTTTTCCGCTGGTCATGTTCTTCCTTTACGGCGGTGTCTTCGCCAAAGGCAAGCCGCAGCTGGTCTCCTATTTTCTGGGGCCGGTGATCGCGTTCAACGTGATGGGCAGTTTTTGGGGATTGAGCGTCGCGCTGGTCATGTTCCGCGAACAAGGCATCCTTCGCCGCTTTCACATCGCTCCGGTAAGCGCCACGGACATGCTGGCCTCCAGCGTGCTCGCCAATTTTGTTCTTACGCTGCCCACGGTTTTTCTTGAACTTTTTCTTTCCTGGGCGATCTTTCACGTTCCGAATTTCGGCAACCTGCTTTCCTTGACTATCTTTGTGGTCGTCGGCACCGTCTCGTTTGCGTCGCTTGGTTTAGTCGTTGCCAGTGTTACGAACACGATGCAGGAGACGCAGGTCATTAACCAGCTGATCTGGCTGCCGCTCATCTTTCTTTCCGGCGCCACGTTGCCGTTGGCCTATCTTCCGCAATCGGTCCAACGCTTCGCGGTTTTTTTGCCGGCCACGTATCTCGTAAACGCGCTGCAGAGCGCACTTTACTCCTCTTTTTCGATCTGGAAACTGATGGAGCAATTCAGTTGCCTGCTGGTCTGGGCGCTGCTCACGTTTTTTGTCGCCACACAACTGTTTCGCTGGGAACCGGAAGCCAAGATTCCGCGGCGTGGAAAGCTGCTGGCCTTGGCGACTGCTCTTCCCTTCTTCCTCTTGGGTGCCTGGGAGAATGGGCGAGGCAATCTTCTGGCGCAATCGCAGGCCACCTTTCACTCGCTGGATACGCCCAGAGACAATCCGCCGCAGCCGAGTGCTCCGGCGCAACGGCCCGACAAGCCTTTCTGATAAGCCTTGCGAGGCCGCACAACGCTCCAATTTGGTTTTTCCGCGCCTCTTCCCAGTGCACACGCCTCATTGACGCTCCCGATTCGCTACCGTATTCTGCAATTGCGAGGCGTCACTGCCGGCACACCACACAAAGGACCACACCATGCCTGTTCAAAAAACCGAGAAAATCTGGCGCAACGGCCAATTCATCAATTGGGATGACGCGCAGATTCACGTCCTTTCGCACGTCGTAAGCTATGGCTCGGCCGTTTTTGAAGGCATCCGCTGCTACGACACCAAGCAAGGTCCCGCGATTTTCCGGCTGCGCGAGCACATGCAGCGGCTGATCAACTCCGCGAAGATTTATCGCATGGAGCTGCCGGTTTCCTTGCAACAGTTCTGCGACACCGCGACGGAGTTGGTACGCGTGAACAAAATGGGCGCGTGCTATGTGAAGCCCATGGTGATGCGCGGCTATGGTGAAGTCGGAGTCAATCCGCTGACGTCGCCCATCGACATCTACATGGCCTGCTGGCTTTGGGGTGCGTACCTCGGACCCGACGCGCTTTCGAAGGGCGTGGACGTCGGCGTCAGTTCGTGGACCCGGATTGCGCCGAACACGCTGCCGGCCATGTCCAAAGCTGCCGCTAACTACATGAACTCGCAACTCATCCGCATGGAAGCGTCGTTCAACGGCTACGCCGAAGGCATCGCGCTCGACACCCACGGCCATGTGAGCGAAGGTTCGGGCATGAACGTGTTTCTCGTTCATCAGGGTACGCTGTACACTCCGCCGCTGGCCACGAGCATTCTTCCGGGTATCACGCGCGACGCGATCGTAAGGATTGCCGAAGATCTGAATATTCCGTTCAAGGAAGCGGTGATTCCGCGCGAAATGCTGTACATCGCGGACGAAGTGTTTTTCGTGGGCACCGCCGTAGAGGTGACGCCAATCCGGACCGTCGACAAAATCCAGATCGGCAAAGGCATGGCCGGTCCCATCACCCGCAGGATTCAGGAAGAGTTCTTCGCGCTGACCAGCGGCAACAAGCCCGACCGCCACAACTGGCTGACTCCTGTTAACGCTCCGGTCGCCGCGGCTTTGCGCTAACCCTAGCCTTTCCCTTTCCGTTCCGGCTAGAATTCCCCGTTCATCCACACCGGGCTGCTCGTCCCCGGCCGGGAGGGTCCTTTGTACAGCTTTCCGCAGAAGCTCGCGGCGGAGTTTATCGGCACATTCGCGTTCGTCTTTTTTGGCGCCGGGGCGGTCTGTGTTGATTGGTATCCGCACTCCTCCAACGCTCTCGGGCTCTTCGGGATCTGTTTGGCTCAGGGACTGATCTTTGCCGTGATGGTCTCTGCTTTAGGCCACATCTCCGGCGGCCATTTCAACCCGGCGATCACCATCGGCTTCTGGGTCACCAAACGCTTGAACACCGTCGAAACGATCGCCTATTGGGTGGCCCAACTCATCGGCGCTATCGCCGCAGCTTACCTGCTGAAATCCGTCATCCCCGATGACACCTGGCATGCCGTCGCTCTCGGCACGCCAATGTTTGCACGCGACTTTACGCATCTCTCCGGCATGATTCTCGAAGGCATCGGTACATTTTTTATCGTTCTCACTGTCTTCGCCACTTCCGTCGACGAGCAGGCCTCTTTCCGGCCGCTCGCCAGCTTCGCCACCGGCCTCAGCATCACCTTGGGCATGATCGTCACCGTGCCCTTCACCGGCGGCGCGCTCAATCCCGCTCGCGCCTTCGGTCCCGCGCTAGCCTCCGCGCACTGGCAGAACCACGGCATCTACTGGGTCGGTCCCCTGGCCGGCGGCTTCCTCGCCGGCCTCCTCTACGACTCCTTCATCCTCAAAAAGAACCTCAATCCCTAGGACGAGCGAAGGCGCTTGGGCTTGGGGGTGGCGGGTGGCCCAGCAGGACCTGCAATGTGAATCTTCGTGGCCCACCCTCGCGGCTCGCCTACCAAGGTGAACCCACCAGACGACATCCTGCGACATTGACGGCGCGCTACTGACTGACGCCTCTTGTCGCTTGCAGGAGCCCGTCGGGCGGCTGCATCCTGCGAACGCTCTGCAAGGAACGCCGTCCGGCAGCCGACTTGACCGTGGTTACCAGAACGTGGTGGCTTAGTACGGCTGAAAGGCATATCCCCGGGCTGAAAGCAGTCCCGGGTCGCCCTGCAGGCGAGGAGCCGATGATGCACAGTTCAGGCAACGGGAATCCGTGGGGAACCTACCTTCCCCGCTCGTCCTCATCCAGGACTTGGGTTCTGGAGTGTGTCGTGATCACCCTACTAACGTGGTTCGCCGGGCCGACGCCGAGCGCGGCGCAAAGCAATCAAGGCACTTCTCCCGGGCCGGCGATCGTGTACGTGAGCAACGGCGGTGGTGGGATCACCGAAGTTAACGCGGCCAACAATTCTGTCATCGCCACGGCGCCATTCCCAAATAACGCGAACAGCGTGGCGGTAACCCCGGACGGCCGGAGGATGTACGTGAGCAACCGGGATGTGGGCCAGGTGACGGTGTTTGATACAGCGAGGAACGTGCCAGTCGCAGTGATTCCCGTGGGCAACGGCAATGACAATCTAGGACTAGCGATTTCGCCGGACGGCAACCTGGTCTATGTAGCGAATCAATTTTCCGGCACGGTCACCGTGATTGCCACAGCGTCAAATGCTGTGATCACGACGATTGCCACGGGCGTGGAGCCTATTTGGATTACGTTTTCGGCGGATAGTTCGCGGGCTTACGTATCGAATCAGGTCAGCGGCACGATCAGCGTGATCGCCACAGCGTCCGGCAGCATCGTCGGAACGGTTTGGGGCTTTTCCTGCCCGTTTGAATCGGTCGTGACGCATGACGGCACGCAGTTGCTGGTGTCCTCGCAGTGCGACAGTTCGCTGAAAGTCGTCAACTTGGCGACGAACACCCTGGTCAATTCCATTCCTACAGGACCCAACCCACGCGGAATTGCGCTAACGCCTGACGGCAAGCGGGCGTACGTTGCGGACTGGTTCTCGAATACGGTGGACGTGATTGATGTGGCCGCGCAGACGAACCTCAACGCGCCAGTTACCGTAGGGTTGAATCCGTGGGGCATGGCAATGACGCCAGCTGGGAAAGCCTATACCGCAAATTTTGGCGACGGCACGATCTCGGTGATCGATTCTGCGACCAACACCGTGGTCGCCACGTTGCCGGCGCGGGGCAACCCAGAGGACGTAGCTGTCAGCACAACGGCGCGGCCGCGGATTCTGAACTACTCGTTTAGGTCCTTTGATCCGCCCGGTTCGGTAGACACAGTCCCGCGTGGCGTCAACACCTTAGGACAAAGCGTAGGCAGCTTCGTGGACAGCGCCGGACTCACCCACGGCTACCTGCGGCAACTTGACGGGTCGTTCGTAACTCTCGATCCGCCCGGCTCAGTATCTACGTTCGCCACTGGAATCAATGATTTCGGGACGATTGCCGGAGAGTGGCAAGCGGCTAGCGGAGTATTCCATGGATTCTTGCGGAGTCCGTCGGGCAAGTATACGACCGTGGATTTTCCGGGAGCTGTAGATACGGGATTGGAGGATGTCAACGTCTTAGGGAACCTGTCGGGCGTATACGATTTGGGCGATCAGACAACGAACATCGGGTTCTCGGACATTCACGGATCATTCTTGTCGTTTGAAGATCCGGCGGCTGCTCCGATGCAGACCCTGGCGGGGGGGATGAACGCGCTGGGTTTTATCGTCGGAGGCTACGCCGACCCCGCCGGGAACACGCATGGATTTGTGCGCACACCGAACGGACAGTTCGACAACTTCGATTTTCCGGGAGCAGACACGACGTTGGCGACAAGACTAAACGATTTTGGTCAAGCAGCGGGACAATACTTCACGAATTTTCCGAGTCATGGATTTATTCTCAGTGGAGCAACGAGCCTGAACGGGCCTCCGTCGCCGTGCCAGTTCCTGTCGTTCGACTACCCCGACTCGCAGGCCTCTACAACGAAGGGCGTTAGCAATCGGGGGCAAGTCAGCGGGTTCTACCGCGTGCCAGGCAGCACGGCAAGACACGGTTTCCTCGCGATGGCAGCGACCGGTGATGGTGGCGACGGAAGTAGTGCCTGCGCGTCCACATTGAGCCTAATCGGCAGAGGCGGAGTCAGTTTCGCGTCTTTCGATTGCCCGGGGTCAGCTAACACGCAAGCGACTGCGATTACGCCGTCGGGAGAAATCGTGGGGCGATACTTTAGCGCTGACGGCCTGCAACACGGCTTCGTTCTGCAGCGGGGCCAATTTCAGGCCGTGGACGTGCCGCAGGCGACGTCTTCCACCGACGTTACGTGGGTGAACGCGCGCGGCGACATCGTAGGAAGCTACAGCGATGCCATCGGAAGCCATGCCTATGTGCTGCGAGGTGGGAAATTCACGACGATCGACTTCCCCGGTGGAAACGTCAACCTTACTGGCTTCGGCATCAGCAACGCGGGAGACGTAGTAGGCGTGAAATTTGTGGGCGGCGATTTCCTGCACGGACATGGGTACCTCTTTAGTCGGGGCACGTTTACGCAAATCGATGTCCCGGGAGCCCAGGGTACGTTCCCAACGATGGTGCTTAATCCTTCCAGAATTGTGGGCGCCTATTTTGACAGCGACTCGGCATTCCACGGTTTCACGCTTACTAACGGACAGTTCAGCACGATCGACTTTCCCAATTCGACGTTGACGTGGATTACGGGAATAAGCCCGGAGGGAGACCTGGTTGGTTTCTACAACGACCACGGCGGAGTCCAGCACGGGTTCGTCCAGAGGGATGGAAAGTTCAGTTCTTTCGATGTGCCCGGCGTGAGTTTAACCGAAGGTAACGGGATCAACGCCGAGGGCAATGTAGTTGGACGATATGTATCCGCCGATGGCAAAACGCACGGATATTTTTTGCAGTGCGTAACGTGTCGCCACGACTTAAACAGACGAGCGGACTGAACAGACGTTCCGGGCAGCAGTCGAGTCAGTCGAGTCCGTTCTGAGTCTTTCAGCGACCGGTCAGAAGCGGCTGGGTTGGCACGACTTACAGCGTTTCCGACGGGCGGGCAACTATAGCCCAATACTCCACAAATCTGACGGCTGGCTGCAGGGTTGTAGCAGGCACGAACCTGGTCAGAGGAGCGTGTATCTGGTAGAGCAGGTCGGAGTTTCTTAGAGATAGTAAGGCAAAACCAATAAGAGGAGAGAATTATGAGGAAAATTCTCGTCGGTTTACTAGCAATTCTGGTCCTGGGCATTGCCAGCTTCGCGGATGAGACAGCCTTCAACGTGAAGCTTCCCGACGCGAAGGGGAAACAGGTAGATGCTCGGCTGCTGTTTAACGACGAGAACAAGAACGTGGCGGTGCGCGTGGCGGATCACGAATTTGTAGCAGTGCCTTACGAACAGCTCGACAAATTCTCTTACGAGTACACGAAGAAGCACCGCATTACACAAGGAGCCATCGTTATGGTGGCCTCCTTGGGAGCGGGCGCGATTGTGATGCTGACAAAATCGAAAAGCCATTGGCTCTATATTGATTATCACGATCAGAGCGTTGCCAAGAGCGTGGTTTTGCGGATGGACAAGAGAGACTACAAGAAGATTTTCGAAGCCGTCAAAGCGCACACGGGGAAGGACGTCGAGATCCTGGGAGACGAAAAGGACAAGTCGCAGAAAAAAGAGAGCAAGAATAAGAGCAAAGACGTGGAGGCAAATCAGTAAGGGAATGGCCAACTAAGCTGCGGCGATGCCAAATTTCGTGCTGGGCGCCAAACAACAAACCTGCTTTGTCTCGGCGGATCAGGGGGAGTCTTGGTGGCTCAATCGGGCCGAACCCGAACGCGAGCTCCCTCTGGATCGAAGTTCTCTATGGACCATACGTCTGATCTTTCTTCAGAAATGCTGACAACGATCTCCGAACCGCTGGGACTGACAGCTGCGTCGTCGACGCCATAAGTCGGGCCAGGCAGGTCCGCTACGAGGATCTCGTTCTGTGGATTGGCAGTTTCAATCCGAACAATCTGTCTGCCATTGGGTTTCTGGATCGCGTAGACAAATCTTGCATCGGGCGACCAACCTATCGGAAAGCACAGACCAGGCTTCAAAAGTGTCTCGACGTAGGGGTCGCGGGAGACGATCCAAAGTCCCGCGTCAGGGCGGTTCCAATAGACGGCGACCTTTTTGCCGTTAGGAGACAGAAAGAATCGGTCAGCAACCCAGCCTCTTTCGGCATTTCGCAAGATTGGAATTTCTTCCCCTGTGTCGTGCTTGATCTGCAACAAATTGCGATTTCCTGATTGTTGATACACAATTTCTTTACTCGGCCACCACGCCACGTAACCGCTTGCGTCTGACGTATTGGTGCCCTGCAGGATCTTAACCTCGCCGCCCGTAGCGCCCACGGTTGCGATCTTCGCCAGCACACCCTGCTCTTCGCGATCAAACGCGATCTGCTGCCCATCGGGTGACCACGCCGGGCTTACTGCAACGCCGCGATCGAAAAACGTCAGCTGCGTTGAGGGGCCGCCGACTGCGCGCATTTTGAAAATATTCGCGGTGTTGAAGTCCGGCCCACGTCGAAATGCGATCCACTGTCCATCTGGAGAGTAGTTCGGCTCGGCGTGCGAAAAGGTTCCGGTGGTGAGCTGGCTAATCACCGGCTTGATGGGGTTATCGCCATCGCGCCACTTGACGCGCCACAAGTTCGAGCTGCTGTCGAGTCTGGTGTAAATCAAACGCTTTCCATCAGAAGATATCGAAAAGAACCCGCCGGAGAGGAGGCCCGTAGCCAGCACCTTTGGCTGTTGCTTCCTTCTATCCGCCCAAACCTTTGAAAGTGTGTTGGTGTTTCCTGTGCCATGCAAATAGTAGACTGCATCTCCGGAGGGGGACCACCGTGCCGCTTCGATGGTCTCGCGCTGTTCGGCCAGCTTCAAGAGCCCACTCCCATCGCGATTGAATATGCGGATTTCGTATCCGTCCGAAGCGCTCGTCAAAACGAGAATCTTGCCCGTCCGAGGCGCGCAGTCGAGATCCCAGAGCCAGTGATATTTGGGCAGAGGAATATCTCGCGATTCGCCGGTTAGCTTGTTAATGACCTTAACCCCGTAAAAGCCGGTCACGGAAGACTGTGCGCCGATCACCACCTGCGAACCGTCCGCTTCTAGCCAGCATGCAAAATTCGCACCCCCAAGCTGACGAGAGGCACCTCCAAGCGGAGAGACAACAAATATTCCCCCAGTTTGTTGTGCGGTCTTGTTTCGAAAGTACAAAAGCTCGGAACCATCCGGCGACCAGCGCGGATCCTTAAGGTCCGCATCTCGTGCCACTTCGAGGGCGGTCCCATTCGCAGCCTGCACAATCAATCGGTCATCCTCGCCGTACCTCTTCGCGACATACGCAACGTAGTTCCCGTCTGGTGAAATGCTCGGCGAGTAGGCGTTACCCAGAAACGTGACTCGTTTGTAGCTCGGTTCGACGTGCGGCACAGGGCTGAGCAACCGCGGTAGAATCAGATACAATGCGGCCATCAGCATCAGGCTTAGGACCGCCGCGGCTGCGATTTTCCATTTCCATTTCTGCACCATGGCCCAATGGAACGGCCACTTTTCTTGTTCTTCTTCGGCCGCTTGGGCCTCTATCGCACCCCGGCGCTCCATCCACCAAGTGTCCAGTTCTGACCTATAGGCATAGACCGAGCCGGCCTTTTCGATCTTCAGTCGGTGAACGGGCAGCCCAGCGTTCTTCTCCCAACGCTGAACAGTCCGAACGTCGCGGTTTAAATACGCCGCGATCTCCTTCCACGAATCAAGCCGATCTTGGACCACAAAGGGCTGGGGCGAGGGCATGGGCGAGCGCGACCTATACTTGGCTGTCGGGCCTGGTGCCAATTGGGAGCAATATGCTATCCGGACAGCGCGACGTCAATGGGATTCCACCCAGTTGCCTACTCCGCCGTGACGTTATCCAACTCACGGTAAGGGCAAACCGGAAACGTTGCTTCCAGTGCCGATATGAACGGAAAACAGCACATTTACCCTAGGCTAACCTTCCACTAACCCACTCCATCCACTCCACTTCCCGCCTCGCGTTCGAACAGTACCGTATTATAATTTATCTTAACAGTACCAAGTCCATGCTACTCTTGCGTGCCGTCTTCACTCCACCCGTCTAGCTTCACCCTCCCGGCAGGCTGTCAGCGCTGGCGCGCCACTAACCTCGTTGTAATCCGCACTTCCCCGGACCCCGCTCATAACCCCTTTAGATTCCGCACTTCCCGGGACCTCTCGGATCTGCACATTCCAAACGGCTTACCGCCCTCAGATCCCGCCCGCAACTCCAGTATCTTCTGCACTTACGGGCCTTCTCGTAACTGCGCAAAAGAAACGACTTACAACTCCTTTGAAATCCGCACTTACACAAACTCCATCCGCA
>Ga0335080_10004282_pt1 | contig 14544 bp, 11 predicted proteins | sample Lox_Sample_34_FD_206720 | JGI IMG/M metagenome (GOLD analysis project Ga0335080, IMG submission 206720) | Soil microbial communities from Loxahatchee National Wildlife Refuge, Florida, United States - Lox_Sample_3.4 | ecosystem: Environmental > Terrestrial > Soil > Wetlands | place: USA... | reverse complement strand
GGTCTGCAGCGCCGCGGCCCCCGGCAGGTAGCTGCCGAACATCGCCTCCAGCGCCTCGGTGTAGGCCGGGCCGGGGTCCGCCGGGTGGGCGAGGACGGCCCCGGCGGCCAGCCGGCCGCTGACCATGCCCGGCCCGATCCCCTCGCCCTGCAGCGGGTTGATCAGGCCCGCCGCGTCGCCGACCAGCAGCACGTTCCCGGCCGCGGCAGGCGTCCCGGTGCCGCCCATCCGCAGCCAGCCGCCGGTCACCGGCCCCGGCCCGACACCCGGCGCGATGGCGCCGCGCTCGGCGAGCAGGGCGCAGAACCTGGCCAGGTCGTCCCGCAGCGGCGCCTGCCGGCGCGTGTTGCCCAGCCCGACCCCGATGCCCACGTTCGCCTGCCCGTCCGCGCCCGGGAAGAGCCAGCCGTACCCCGGGTAGATACGCCACGGCCGGGCGTCCAGCAGGACCAGCAGCGGCAGCGGCACCTCGGCCGGCAGGTAGGCGCGGATCGCGAACCCCCACAGCGCGGTGTCCGGGTCGAGCATCCCGGCCAGGCGGGCGAGCGGGCTCAGTGCCCCGTCCGCACCGATGAACACATCGGCGGCCAGCCGCCTGCCGTCGCCGGCGATGACGGCATGGACCGTCCCGTCGCCGTCGGCGTCCACGGCCGTGATCCTCGCCTGGACCGGGGTGGCCCCGGCGGCGACCGCCGCCTCCCGCAGCGCGCTGTCGAAGACGAGCCGCGGCGCCACGATCCCGTGCCCGGCGTAGTCACGCCCGGGGAAGGCGGGCAGCTTGCTGGCCCGCCCGGACGGGCCGACGGCCAGCAGATCCGCCCCCTGGCCAGCGTCGGGAACGCTCACGCCGAGCTCCGCAAGCACCTGCACGCCACGCGGGCCCACCAGGTCGCCGCACGCCTTGTCGCGGGGGAATGAGGCCTTGTCCACGAGCGCGACGCGGGCGCCGCCGCGGGCGAGCACCAAGGCGGCGACGCTGCCCGCCGGGCCCGCCCCCACCACCACCGCGTCGAAGGGCCGCTCGGTCATCTTCTGCCTCCCTCGCGGGCGCTGCGCCTGGTCGTGCCGGAGGCGCGCAGGCAAGGACGGTGGGAGGCGGTCCTGCGGCGTTTCATCTTGCCAGCACCATCGCCAGCGCCACCGCGCCGGTCGCCCAGACGAAGAAGCGCAGCGACCGCTCGATCGGGGCGAGCAGGTCGGCCCGGCCGAGCTGCGCCTGCCGGCCGTCGCTGAAGGTGATCTGGACCGACACCGCGCTCACCCGGCGCCGCAGGGTCCGGGCGGGGGTGCTGAGCGCCCGCTGGCCCATCGAGAGGAAGAACGCGGCCGCCGCCGCGACCACCGCGGCCAGCGACAGCGTCCAGTGCTGTGCGTAGGCGCCGACCAGCGCGGGGAACGAGCCCCACGCCAGGCCGAACCAGACGTCGCTGTGCATGACCCCGCCGAACAGCTCCAGGTTGTAGCTGAACACCAGCAGGCAGCCGGCGACCACGAACGGCAGCAGCCGCAGCCCGCCGTAGACCAGGCCCATCGCCACCGCGCCAGCGATCGACACGCCGGCGGTGACCGCCAGCGTGGTGCTGCCGATCCCCGTCCCGAGCGGCCTGCCCTTCAGCTCGTCCAGCGCGTGCGCGCCGATGCCCACGGCGAGGAAGAACGCTACCAGCGTGCCGCCCAGCCGCCACAGCACCAGCGGCGGCATCACGGCGGCACCCATCACCACATACGACAGGTGCCAGAGCGTGTACGGCGGGTGAAGCAGCGTCACCCAGTCACCCGGTCCCCCGGTGCCACGGCCGACCGCGTAGAAGGCCGGCCTCTCCGGGGAGGTGCTCACGATTTGCTGCCCCACATGATCAGCCCACCGCCCATGCTCATCAGCCTGACCCCGACCCCGGTCAGGCCGGCCGCACGCCACGCGGCGACGTGCGCCTCGATCGGGTACCGCCGGTAGTGGCCCGAGATGCTCGGCCCCAGGAAGCGCCCCACCTGGTACCAGGCGCCGCCGCCGGTGATGCCGCCGAGCACGGGCAGGGCCAGCCGCGTGTAGCACCACCAGGCTTCGTGCCACAGCGGCTGCGGCGGGACAGCGAACTCCAGGCTCGCCATGACCCCGCCCGGGCGCAGGCACCGGGCCATCTCGGCGACGGTCGCGGCCGGGTCGTCCACATAGCGCAGCAGGTAGGAGAAGGTGACCGCGTCGAAGGTGGCATCGGCGAACGGCAGCTGGTCGGCACGCCCCGCGGCCAGCCTCACCCGGCCGCGCAGACCGGGCCGGTGGACGTTCGGCAGCCCGGCCCGGAGCATGGCCTCGTTGAGGTCCACGCCCACCACGTCGGCGCCGGTCCGGCCGGCGACGGCGAGCGCCACCCCGGCCGGGCCGGTAGCGACGTCGAGCGCCAGCCCCGGGGCCGCAGTGGCGGCATGACCGGCGACGGCCCGCCGCCAGCGCCGGTCCTGGCCGAACGAGAGCAGGTACGCCAGCCGGTCGTAGCGCGCGGGCAGGCCGGTGAAAACGGCGCGGGCCACCGGCTCGCCGCGCAAGCGGGCGTCACCGGCGGGCGGGGCCGTCGCGGGGTTTCCAGGCACCCCAGCAGGTTCGCATGCGTGATCGCTGGGGGCAAGGATGGCCCCCCGCCAGTGGTTTCATGATCGTGCTCGGAGCCCGGCCCGGCACGCACCCAACGGTGACACACTTAGCACCGGAAAGGAGCGACGCGTGGCCCACTTCCCGCCAGTGCGGCCCACCGCACCGGACGCGACGTCCACTCCCATGCCCGGCGCGCGGCCCCGGCCACGGCGCACCTGGCTCGTGCTCCTGCTGGGCGCCGGGGCGGTGACCGTGCTTGCCGGGTTAATTGCGGGGATCGTGGCCGCGGGCAGCCCAGGGGCGGGTTCCCCGTCCCCGGCCACGTCCCGGGCCAGCGATCAGGCCCAGTACCGGGCCACCAGCGTCCAGGTCTCGCCACGCGCGCGCGGCGCACGCATCCGCTGGAGCCCGCCGTCCCACGCCGCCGGGGTGGTCGCCTTCATCGTGGTCGCCGAGCTCGGCGGCCGGGCGCAGCAGGAGCACACGGTGGGGCCCGCCGGGCACAGCGCGGTCTTCGCGGGCCTGACCGCCGGGCGCCGCTACTGCTTCGTGGTCGGCACCGTCGTGGAGTCGGCCGGCGGGCAGGCCGGGACCGCCAGCGCGCCCGCGGTCTGCCGGGTCATCCGGTGATCCCGCGGCCGGCCGCGGGCAGCTGACCGGCGGGCCAGCGGGCCGGGTACCGCCCTCACCCCCGGTCCTCGCCCTTCTCGAACCAGCTGACCGCGATGAACGAGGCGACGAACGCGATCAGCATCGCGATAAGCAGGCCGAGCTCGGTCGTGTTGACCTTCACCTCGCTGCTGAGCACGAAGAGGATCCGCCGGATCACCGCGACCAGCCCCACGATGATGAAGGGCTGCGCGGCGAGGCGGTGGGCCCGCAGCGACAGCACCACCGTGTGCACGATCTCCACCAGGATCAGCACCAGCAGGACCTGGTCCAGCAGGGAGATGGCGGCGGTCGGTATCAGGTGCACCGAGTGGCGGACCGTGCGGAAGAAGTTGGCGAGCCCGGCCACGACCAGCACCGCGGCCAGCGCTATGAGCACGACCCCGACGGCGACCGTGACGAAGTCCTGGGCATGTTCCAGCGCCCAGATCGTTCCCGCCACCCCACGCGGGCGGTCCGGCTTCGCGGCCCCCCCGTCAGCCGGATCAGGCATGAGATCCCCTTTCCGGCCGATCAGCGGGTCCCTTTCCGGCCAATCATGAGCCCTGGCTCTGAGGTCATTAGACCAGAGCTGGTGCGGATGTGGCAGGGCCATCACAGACAGGCAGCAGATGCCAGGGATCCAGGCCGGTTGCCGGGTGGCTGGCTCGGTTAGGTGCGGTCGTCATGGCGCGTGGTGAGGGGGACGCCGCCGGCCCGGGCCAGCAGGATCATGTGGGCCAGCGGCGAACTGCCCCCACTGAGCCGGGCGGGGTAGGTCACGCCGGCTACTTGCCGAGGTGCCCGTGCTTGTTGCCGAGGGTGGTGGCGTGGTCCGGCACGTAGGTCTGCATCTCGCGCGGCGAGCGGATGTAGCCCTGGGACGCCGGGCGGCGGGGAATGTCGATCTTCGGCCGCTTCACCTTCTGGTAGGGGATGGTGGACAGCAGGTGCGCGATCATGTTGATCCGCGCGCGCCGCTTGTCATCGCTTTCCACCACGTACCACGGGGCCTCGGGGATGTCGGTGTGCACGAACATCTCGTCCTTGGCCCGCGAGTAGTCCTCCCAGTGGGTGATGGACTGCAGGTCGAGCCCGGAGAGCTTCCACTGCCGGAGCGGGTCCTCCAGCCGGGACACCAGCCGCTTTTCCTGCTCCTCGTCGCTGACCGAGAACCAGTACTTGCGGAGCAGGATGCCGTCCTCGACGAGCAGCCGCTCGAAGATGGGGCACTGGTGCAGGAACCGGTGGTACTCCTCCTTGGTGCAGAACCCCATGACGTGCTCCACCCCGGCCCGGTTGTACCAGCTGCGGTCGAACAGCGCGATCTGCCCGCCCGCGGGCAGGTGCTCGATGTAACGCTGGAAATACCATTGGGTCTGCTCCCGCTCGGTCGGCGCGCCCAGCGCGACGATCCCGGCGACCCGGGGGTTGAGGTACTGGGTGACCCGCTTGATGGTGCCGCCCTTGCCGGCCGCGTCCCGGCCCTCGAACACCACCATCACCCGGGCGCCCTGGTCGCTCACCCACGCCTGCATCTTGACCAGCTCCGCCTGCAGCCGGTACAGCTCCTGCTCGTAGAGCCGCCGGTCCAGCCGGTGCGGGTGACCGTTGGCCGCGCCCGTCACCTTGGGCGCCTTGCCCGTCTTCTGCGTCACCATCGCGACTCCCTCCGCTGCGGGGTCAGCCAGCCTCGCGGGCCTGCGCGAGAGGAGACCTCACCCACGTCTGTACCCCGGCTGATCCGGCTAACCGGTCAGAGGTCGACACTGCCCCCGTTTTCCAGCTGGACGAACTGCGAGCCCGCCATGCCCAGGAAGGCGCCGAGCACCATCAGGCCGGTGTCGCTGAACAGGGCGTCGTGGATGGTGTAGCCGCGCCGCGGCGCGACGGTCCGGCCGTAGTCGATCATTTCCGACAGCTTGAGCCAGGGGGCGCTGGCGGGCATCAGCAGCGTTCCCACCGGGTCCTCGGGCACGGTGAGTGCGTCCCCGGGGTGGAAGACCTCGCCGTCGAGCATGAACCCGACGTTCGCGATGATCGGGATGTCCTGGTGGAGAACCGCGTGCTCGGACCCGTACACGTGGACGTCGAACCCGGCCGCGGAGAAGGTGTCGCCGTGGCCGACCGTGTGTACCCGGACACCCAGATGGGAGAACTGCTCCGCCACCGCGGCGGTGGACCACAGGTGGAGCCCGGGATCGGCGTCCAGCGCGGCGCGCAGCCGGTCGGCGTCGATGTGGTCGAAGTGCTCGTGGGTGATGAGGACGGCGTTCGCGCCGGCCAGCGCATCCGGGTCACTGAACGCGCCCGGGTCGATCACCAGCACCGCCCCGTCCTTGTCGAGGCGGACACAGGCATGTCCCAGTTTGGTGAGCCGCATCGGTACTCCCTCACGCTCAACGATGCGACGAACATACCGGAATCAGCCATGTACCGGATGTGCTCAACGGACTGCGTGGCCCACCCGCTGCCCGGCCGCGAGGTGCCATCAGCCATCAGACAGTTCGTGTGCGGAGACGGCTGTTGCGGCAGCCCTTTGCGCACACGAACGGGCGGGCAGCCGCTGCCTGAGCGGCCGTCAGGTGAGCCCGAGGATGCCCGCGAGGGTGCGGGCGGGCGCGCCGCCGGTCTCGATGGCCAGGTCCAGCGCGGCCGGGACGTCGAGCTCCGCTGCGAGCAGCCGGCGCAGCTCCGCCACGCCCGCGGGGTCGCTGGCCGCGGTGCGCCCGGCCGCGGAGTACAGGCTCTCCAGCCTGGCCGCGGCCGCGTCGAGCAGCGCCGGCCGGTAGTCCCAGCTCTGCGCCCAGGGACGGTCCAGGATCATCAGCCTGACCGCTGCCGCCGGATGGCCGGCCAGGAGTTCTTCGAGCAGGACCAGGTTCCCCGCCGACTTGGCCATCTTCGCGCCCGCGACCGTGACGGTGCCCACGTGCAGCCAGGCCCGGGCGTACGGCCGCACGCCGGTGAACGCCTCGGCCATGGCCGCGTGGTAGGCGTGGTGCGGGAAGCGCAGGTCGGCGCCGCCGGCGTGGATGTCCACCGCGGGCCCGAACAGCGACATCGCCATCGCGGCGCACTCGGCGTGCCAGCCCGGCCGGCCCAGGCCCCACGGGGAGTCCCAGGCCGGGTGACCCGGCTCGCTGACCTGCCACACCGCCACATCCAGCGGATCGTCCTTGGCCGGGTCGTCCGGGCGGCCAGCGTACTCGCCGGACAGCCGGAGCGCCTCGGCCCGGTCCAGCCCGGCCCGGCCCGCCACGTCGCCGCCGCGGAAATAGACGCTCCCGTCGCGGGCGTAGGCCACGCCCAGGTCCAGCAGCCCGGACGCGAGCAGGATGACCTGCTCCACGTACTGGTGGGCACGCGGTTCGTGCTCGGGAGCGCGGACGTTCAGCGCGGCCATGTCCCGGTCGAACTGGAATTGCTGGATCGCCGCGAAGCTCCCGTAGGCCGCGCCCGCCCGGCGCGCCGCCGCGTCGAGCACATCGTCCACGTCGGTGACGTTCCGGCAGACCTCGGGCTCCACCCCCAGGAAGCGCAGCGCGCGGCCGAGCGTGTCCACCCAGACGAAGGCGGCCGCGTGCCCGAGGTGCGTCACGTCGTAGGGGGTGATGCCGCATGCGTAGACGCGGGCCCGGTCCAGCAGTTCCACCCGCTGGCCCGCGATCACCGTCGCGGGCGCGCCGTCGGCTGTGCGGATTCTGGTCATGGTCCCAGTGTCGGCCATCGGGGGCCCGCCCGGGACCCGCGCCCCGCCGTCACGACCGGGTCCTGCCGGGGGGATGGTGCGGGCCGTACCGGTGTCGGGGGCCGGGAGTAGCCTCCAGCCATGGCCGCCGAACTGGATTTCCTTGCCCACCTTGCGCGCGAGTCGGCCCGCTTCGCCCAGGCGATCGGCGACGCCCAGCCGATGGCGCTGGTCCCTTCCTGCCCGGGCTGGAACGCCGACGACCTGCTGTGGCACCTGGGCGAGGTGCAGTGGTTCTGGGGCACGGTCGTGCGTGAGCGGCTGACCGGCGACCAGGCGGAGGCGCGCAAGCCACCGCGGCCCGGCGACCGGGCCGGCCTGGCCGCCTTCTACCAGCGGGCCAGCAGCGATCTGGGGGAGATCCTCGCCGCGGCCGCGCCGGACACCCCCGCCTGGACGTGGTCCCCGGACCAGACCGTCGGCTTCATCCGGCGGCGGCAGGCTCATGAGGCACTCATCCACCGGGTGGACGCCGAGCTGACCGCCGGCGACCGCACCCCGATGGACCCGGGCCTGAGCGCGGACGGCGTGGACGAGGCGCTGCGGGTCATGTACGGCGGCGTGCCCGGCTGGGGCACGTTCACCCCGGATCCCGGGAGCACGCTCCGGCTGGGCGCCTCGGACACCGGTGACAGCTGGCTCGTCACCCTCGGCCGGTTCACCGGCACCGACCCGGACGACGGGATCCACTACGACGAGCCCGACATCCACCCCGCCGGCAGCGACCCGGGTGGCCCGGCCGCGGCCGAGGTCCGGGGCAGCGCCGCCGACCTCGACTGCTGGCTGTGGCACCGGCCGGCTTTCGCGCCGGTCACCTCCGCCGGCGACCACGAGGTGCTCAGCCGCTTCGCGTCGGCCATCGGGCCGGGCATCAGATAGCCGGCGGGCCGTAGCCGCCCCCGCCGGGGGTCTCGAGCACGAACAGGTCGCCGGCGCCGGCCGTGACCGAGTCGCAGCCCTGCATCGGCACGACCGTCCCGTCCGCCCGCTCGATCCAGCTCCGGCCGAGCGCCCCCGGCGAGCCGCCGGCCATCCCGTACGGCGGCACCCGCCGGTGGCTGGCCAGCGTGGTCACGGTCATTGGCTCGCCGAACCGGATCTCCCGGCGGCCCCCGTCGCCGCCCCGCCAGCGTCCCGCGCCCCCGCTGCCCCGCCGGATCGCGTACCGTTCCAGCCGCACCGGGTAGCGCCACTCCAGCACCTCGGGATCGGTGAGCCGGGAGTTGGTCATGTGCGTCTGCACCACGTCGGTGCCCGCGAAACCCTCCCCCGCGCCTGACCCGCTGGACACGGTCTCGTAGTACTGGTGCGCCTCGTTGCCGATCGTGACGTTGTTCATCGTGCCCGAGCCCTCCGCCTGCACCCCCAGCGCCGCGTACAGCGCGCCGGTGACCGCCTGCGAGGTTTCCACGTTCCCGGCCGCCACCGCCGCCGGGTACGCCGGCGCGAGCATGCAGCCCGGCGGGATGATCACGGTGACCGGCTTCAGGCAGCCCGAGTTCAGCGGGATGTCGTCGGCCACCAGCGTGCGCAGCACGTACAGCACCGCGGCCATCGCCACCGACGACGGCGCGTTGAAGTTGCCCGGCAGCTGCGGCGAGGTGCCGGTGAAGTCGATCACCGCGGACCGCGCCGCCCGGTCCACCCGGACCGCGACCCTGATCACGGCCCCGTTGTCGAGCTCGTAGGCGCACTCGCCGTCCCGCAGCGCCCCGATCACCCGGCGCACGGCCTCCTCGGCGTTGTCCTGCACGTGCCCCATGTAGGCCTGCACCACGTCCAGCCCGAAATGGCGGGTCATCCGGCCCAGCTCGGCGACCCCCTTCTCGTTGGCGGCGATCTGCGCGCGCAGGTCGGCCATGTTCACCTCGGCGTTGCGCGACGGGTAGGCCGCGGACCGCAGCAGGTCCAGCGTGGCCGCCTCGCGCAGTTCGCCGTCGCGCACCAGCAGCCAGTTGTCGATCAGCACCCCCTCCTCCTCGATCCGGGTGCTGAACGCCGGCATCGAGCCCGGCGTGATCCCGCCGATCTCGGCGTGGTGTCCCCGGGAGGCCACGTAGAACTGGATCGGGCCCGCCCGGCCGAACACCGGCGTGACCACGGTGACGTCGGGCAGGTGGGTGCCGCCGTGGTAGGGGTCGTTGAGCACGTACACGTCGCCGGGCCGCATCCGGCCGGCGTTGCGGACCGCGATGATCTTGATGCTCTCGCCCATCGACCCGAGGTGGACGGGCATGTGCGGCGCGTTGGCGATCAGCCCGCCGCCGGCGTCGAAGAGCGCGCACGAGAAGTCGAGCCGCTCCTTGACGTTGACCGAGTGCGCGGTGGCCTGCAGCCGCACCCCCATCTGCTCGGCGACCGACATGAACAGGTTGTTGAAGATCTCCAGCATCACCGGGTCCACCGCGGTGCCCGCACCGGCCCGGCCCGGCCGGGCGCCCACCCGCGCCAGCAGCAGGTCCCCCCGCCGGGTCAGCTCCGCCCGCCAGCCCGGCTCGACCACGGTGGTCGCGAAGTCCTCCACGATCAGCGCGGGCCCGGCGACCCGCTCCCCCGGGCGCAGGTCCCGCCGCCGTGCCAGCGGCGCCCGCACCCACCCACCGGCGGAATACAGCACAACGGATGGCTCCCCGCCACCGCCGAGGCCCGGCGCGGGCGGCTGCCCCCGTGCCGGCTGCCCCCGTGCCGCCCCGTCCGCCGCGGCCGCCAGCTCCGGCGCGTCCACCGGCGCGGACGGGGCGGCGAGCTCGACCGACACGGCCTCGGCGATGATCGCCTTGCCGCGCATGAGGAAGGAGAAGTACCGCCGGTAGGCCCGCTCGAAGGCGGCCACCATCGCGGGCAGCGTGCCCAGCGGGACCGGCAGCGCGGTGTCGGTGCCCTCGTACCGCAGGTGGGCCCGGCGCACCTGGCGGACCCCGCCCGGCACGTCCGCGCCCAGCTCGCCCGGCTCGCCCGTCACGGCGCCCGCCTTCTCCAGTTCCGCCAGCGCGTCGGCGGCCAGGGCGCCGGCCACCCGGCCGAGCTCGGGCAGCAGGGCGGTGGACAGCGGCGCCTCGACCGACCTCTCCCGCATCGCGGTCACGTCGGCGAGGCCCATCCCGTACGCGGACAGCACACCGGCAAGCGGGTGGATGAGCACCTCGGTGATGCCCAGCGCGTCGGCGACCGCGCACGCGTGCTGGCCGCCGGCCCCGCCGAACGTCGCCAGCACATACCGGGTGATGTCGTAGCCGCGCTGGACCGAGATCTTCTTGATCGCGTTCGCCATGTTGGCCACCGCGATCTCCAGGAAACCGGCGGCGACCTTCTCAGGGCTGGGCGCGGACCCGGCGGCCGACTGCCCGGGGCCTGGTGCCGACCCGGCAGCCGACTGCCCGGGGCTGGGTACCGATCTGGCGGCGGCTTGACCGGGGTCAGGCGCCGTCCCCGCGCCAGTCTGGCCTGCGGCTTCGCCGATCTGGCGGGCCAGGGACGCGAACTTCTCCCGTACGATCCCCGCGTCGGCCGGCTCGTCGCCGCCCGCACCGAACACGGCGGGGAAATACGCCGGCTGGATCCGGCCGAGCATGATGTTGGCGTCGGTGACGGTGAGCGGGCCGCCGCGGCGGTAGGCGGCCGGGCCGGGGTCCGCCCCGGCCGAGTCCGGGCCCACCCGGTACCGGCTGCCGTCGAAATGCAGCACGGAGCCGCCGCCCGCGGCGACGGTGTGGATGCTCAGCATCGGTGCCCGCATCCGCACCCCGGCGACCTGGGTCTCGTACTGCCGCTCGAACTCGCCAGCGAAGTGGGACACGTCGGTCGAGGTGCCGCCCATGTCGAACCCGATCACCCGGCCGAAACCCGCCGCCTGCGCGGTGCGGGCCATGCCGACGATCCCGCCGGCCGGGCCGGACAGGATCGCGTCCTTGCCCCGGAACAGGTGCGCGTCGGTGAGGCCGCCGCTGGACTGCATGAACTGGATCCGGGCGCCGCCGAGCTCGGCGGCCACCTGGTCCACGTAACGGGCGATGATCGGTGACAGGTAGGCGTCCACCACGGTGGTGTCGCCGCGGGAGATGAGCTTCATCAGCGGGCTGGTGGCGTGCGACTCCGACACCTGGGTGAACCCGATCGCGCGGGCGATCTCGCCGATCCGCGCCTCGTGCGCGGGGTACCGGTAGCCGTGCATGCACACCACGGCCACCGACCGGAAGCCCTCGGCGTAGGCGGCCCGCAGGTCACCGGCGGCCCGGCCGGCGTCCAGCGGCACGATGACCTCGCCGTGGGCGCCGACCCGCTCGGCCACCTCGATCACCCGCGAGTACACCATCTCGGGCCGGATGATCTGGCGGGCGAAGATCGCCGGACGGTCCTGGTAGGCGATCCGCAGCGCGTCGGCGAACCCGGCCGTGATGACCAGCACGGTCGGCTCGCCCTTGCGCTCCAGCAGCGCATTCGTCGCCACCGTGGTGCCAAGGCGGACCACGCTGATCCGTTTGGCGGGAATGGGGTCGCCGGCCGGGACCGACAGCAGGTGGCGGATGCCGGCGACGGCCGGGTCGGCGTAGCTGCCCGGGTTCTCCGACAGCAGCTTGTGGACGGCCAGCGTGCCGTCCGGGCGGCGGGCGACCACGTCGGTGAACGTGCCGCCACGGTCGATCCAGAACTCCCAGCGACCGTCCATGCAGCCTCCTGAAAGCCATCCTGCCGCCCCCGCACGGACGGCAGAACCCGCCCGTCCCGGTCCCGGGCGTACATTTGGCCTCGAAGGGCGATCCCCTTGAAAGGAAAGCCGGCCGTGGTGGAAGTGCTCCCGATCGAGACAGCGGCCCTCGGTGACCGCAGCTACCTGGTGCATGACGGCGAGGCTGCCCTGGTCATCGACCCGCAGCGGGACATCGACCGGGTCACCGAGCTGGCCGCCGACACCGGGGTGCGCGTCACCCACGTCGCCGAGACGCACGTGCACAACGACTATGTCACCGGCGGCTTCGCGCTCGCCCGGGCGGCCGGCGCGTCCTATCTGGTCAACGCCGATGACCCGGTCTCGTTCGGCCGCACCCCGGTCAGCGACGGCGACCTGGTGGAGGTCGGCGGCGGGATGCGGGTCCGGGTGCTGGCCACCCCCGGGCACACCTTCACCCATCTGGCCTACGTGGTGGAGGCCGCTGGTGAGGTGGCCGGCGTCTTCACCGGCGGGTCGCTGCTGTACGGCTCGACCGGCCGGACGGATCTGCTCGGCCCGGAGGCGACGGACACGCTCAGCCGCGCGCAATGGGCGTCGGCCCGCCGGCTCGCCCGTGAGCTGCCGGACGCCGCCCGGATCTTCCCCACCCATGGGTTCGGCAGCTTCTGCTCGGCCACGCAGTCGGCGGCCACCTCGTCCACCATCGGGCAGGAGAAGCTGGCCAACCCGGTGCTCACCCTGGACGAGCGGGCCTACGTGGAGTCGCTGCTGGCCGGGCTGGACGCCTGGCCGGCCTACTACGCCCACATGGCCCCGGCCAACCTCGCCGGGCCGGCCGGCCCCGACCTGTCGCCACCACGCCCGGCCGACGCCGCCGAGCTCCGGCGGCGCATCGAGGCCGGTGAGTGGGTGGTCGATCTGCGGGACCGGATCGCCTTCGCGGCCGGCCACGTGCCCGGCACGTTCAGCATCCCGCTGGACAACCGTTTTGCCACCTACCTGGGCTGGGTGATCCCGTGGGGAACGCCGCTGACGCTGCTGGGGGACTCCCCAGCGCAGGTCGCCCAGGCGCAGCGGGAGCTGGCCAGGATCGGCATCGACCGGCTCGCCGCCACGGCGACCGGGCGCCCCGAGACCTGGGCCGGGGAGGGTGGCCTCGCCTCGATGCGGCTGGCCAAGTTCGGGGATCTGGCCGCGGCCCTCGCCGCCGGGAGCGGCCGCCCGGCCGTGCTCGACGTCCGCCGCCGGCTGGAGTGGGAGGAGAGCCACATCGCCGGCGCCGTCCACATCCCGCTGCACGAGCTACCGGGCCGGCCCGCCGAGCTGCCGCCGGGCGAGGTGTGGGTGCACTGCGAGAGCGGCTACCGCTCCATCGTGGCGGCGTCCATGCTCGCCGCCCGGGGCCAGCCGGTGGTCAGCGTCAACGACGACTTCACCAACGCCGCGGCGGCTGGATTGCCGCTGCAACCGGCCTGACACCTGCCGTACCGGCAGACAGCCGGTTCGTGCGCTTAGGGCCGTTGCGTGGTTACGAGGGGGATGAAGATGTCGTCGACGATCTGGCGCAGGACGTGGTCGGGGACAGGTTTGAGGGTCATCATCATTTCGTGGCGGAACAGGTCGAAGGGAAGGTCGATGATCCGGGGGGTGAGCCGGGCTGGGTCGATCTCCCCGCGCTCGACGGCGCGGTTGACGACCTGCTCGACGGCAGAGCCGCGCTGGCCTATGAACTCGTCGCGTAGCTCGGCCGGGGTGGGGCCGGTCTGGTTGTAGTAGCTGCCGAGCATGCTGCTCACCAGGGCGGCCATGGGGTTGCGGATGGTGTTGGCGCGGGTGAGCAGCGCGAGAAGGTCGCCGCGGAGGGTGCCGGTGTCGGGACTGGGCGGCTGATCGGCGGCACCGCGGTGGCGGACGGTGGCGCGCAGCAGGTCTTCGCGGGTCCTCCAGCGGCGGTAGAGCACGGGCTTGCTGGTCCGGGCGCGGGCGGCGATGGTGTCGATGGTGAAGTGCTCGTAGCCCTCGGCGATCAGCTGCTGCCACGCGGCGTCGAGGATCGCTGTTTCGAGCTCGGCGCCGCGGCGGCGGGTCTGCTTGTCGCCGGCCTGCTTGGTGTGGTTGTCCGGGATCTTGCTCACTGCCGTATTCTCGCTGCTCTGGCAGCCTTGGCTGAAGCCGACTGTGGCTGGGAACGGCCGCATGTCAGTCGCGGGCTGCCGCCCGGGCGGTCGGGAGGGCGAGCGCCGGGATCAGCGCGGCGATGGTGATGCCGATCGCCCACCAGAACGCGCCCTGGAAGGCGCCGGTGGCGCCGTGCGCGAGGAGGGACTGGAGAGCGACGGCAACGATCGCAACGCCGAAGGAGGCGCCGACCTGCTGGGTGATGCGGGTGTTCATGGTGGCGTGGGGGATGCCAGCTCGCGGGACGTCCTGGTAGGCGACCGACATCGGCGGGACGAGCACGGTGCCGATCCCGAAGCCGCGGATCAGGAGCACAGCGCCGAGCGGCCACAGGCTGGTATCCGGGCCGGCGAACGCGAACGGCACGGTCGCGGCGGCTGCTACCAGGAAGCTGGCGATCGTGACCAGGCGGGCGCCGAGCCGGGCGACGAGCTTGCCGACCGTGAGGCGGGAGGCCAGCGAGCCGACGCCCTGGGGGATGAGCAGCAGCCCGGCGCGCAGCACCGTCTCGCCGTGCAACTGCTGGTAATAGAGCGGCAGCAGGAACATGCCGGCGTACATGGCTGCGCCGGCGGTGAACAAGACGGCAGAGGCGGTCCCGAGCGACCGTAGTCTCAGCAGCCGAATGTCGACGATGGGCTGACGGTCGCCGGCACACAGCGCCCAGGCGGCGAACGCGCCGAGCAGCGCGATCCCGGCCAGCATCGG
>Ga0335080_10004279_pt1 | contig 14548 bp, 16 predicted proteins | sample Lox_Sample_34_FD_206720 | JGI IMG/M metagenome (GOLD analysis project Ga0335080, IMG submission 206720) | Soil microbial communities from Loxahatchee National Wildlife Refuge, Florida, United States - Lox_Sample_3.4 | ecosystem: Environmental > Terrestrial > Soil > Wetlands | place: USA... | reverse complement strand
CGTCGTTCCCCCACCAGGCGGAGTAGGTGGCGGTTCGGAACCGGCCCGGGCATATCAGCAGACGGCGACGAAACTCGTCCGGCGCGTTGATGCTTCGCTACGCGACCGAGCACCCGGGCTCGTGCGGCCGCGACGGATGAGTTGAGACGAGCTCTCACCTACACGAACGGGACACGGAAACGGCGGAGCGTGTCGGCCGCGACGTAGCCTGCGAGCCTCGGATTCTCCTGCAGCCGGCGGATCGAGTATTCGTACCAGTGCGTCCCGAACGGGACGTACACGCGTAGACGGTGGCCGGCGCGGACGAGCTCGTCGCCGCGTGCCGGTCGCACGCCCAGCAGCATCTGGAACTCGACCTCGTCGCGGGAGAGACCGCGGGCGGCGATCCGCTGCAGCGCCTCGCCGATCAGCTGCTCGTCGTGGGTCGCGATCCCGACGTACGCACCCTGGTCGAACAGGCTGTCCAGCGCGGCGAGGAAGCTCCCACGGATCTCGTCCGGGTCATGGAAGGCAAGCCGGAGCGGCTCGACGTAGATCCCCTTGCACAGCCTCACGTTCACGAGCCCCGGAACGTCGGAGACCGTCCGGCGTAGGCATGCCTGGAGCACGACGCCGACGTTCGAACGGCCCTCCTCGCGCAGCTCGCCGTAGAGGCGAAGCGCGGCATCGGTCGTCGCCGAATGCTCCATGTCGATCCGCACGAAGTTGCCGCGGGCGGCGGCGTCGGCGACCACCCCTTCGAGGTTCTCACGGCAGAGTGCCTCGTCGAGCTCGAGCCCGAGCGCCGTCAACTTCACGGAGACGTTGGCGTCGAGGCGGTCGCGCTCGATCCGCTCGAGTACCTTGTAGTAGGAGGTCGCCATCTCGGCGGCCTCTGCGGCGATGCCGACCTCCTCGCCCAGGACGTCGATCGTCGCCATCTTCCCCTCGTCATTGAGTCGGCGCACGACCCGGGCCGCATCGTCGAGCGTCGGGCCTGCGATGTACGGTGCCGACAGGCGCCTGACGATCGGCCGCGGGACCGCGGGCAGAACGCGGGCGATCGTGCTGTCGAGGCGCGTCACGGCATGCGCGGCCGTCTGGCTACCAGAGCGTCAGGTCTGCTCGCGCATGAACCCCTGGCGGGCGGCGCTGACGAGCGCGACCGCCTCGGGGAAGAGCACGCGCATTGCATCGCGAAGAGCGATCGCCTGCTCGTCACTCGTGCCGGCGACGGTGACCTGCGCGAGCGCCGCGGAGGTGAGCTCGACCGCCGTGTTCAGGGTCAGCGTCGCGAACTGCTCCCGCTGCGCCTCCTGAACCGATTCTGCCTGCTGCGCCGCGAACTCCTGGAGCCCGCGCAGCAGATCCTCGGGATCTCCCCCGAACGGAAAGCCGAACCCGCCGCCTCCTTCCATGCATCCACCCTAGCGAAGAGAAACACGGTGCCGGGCCTCGACCTCGGCGACGAACACCTCGACCGTCCCCCACGAAGCGGCGAGAGCGTTCGCGAACGGCGATCCGCGATCTCCGAGCGCCTCCTCGAGCACCCGGCTGGCCGCGCCGACCTCGTCCAGGTAGCCGGGGGAGGCGACGACCGGAGGTGAGCCAAGCACGTGCTCGAGCGCGAGTGCGGCCTCCTCGGCAACCTCGATCCCCTCGGGCTGCTCGGCGATGCCGACCTCTCTGAGCCGTAGGCGGAGCTCCTCGAGTTGCCCGCCTCCCGCAAGCTCTGCGGCGAGCTCGCAGACGACGACGATCGAGGCCACCTCGCGCACTCGTTCGCGGTCGCGAACCGGCCGGAGCCGGTCGTCGAGGACAAGCCAGGCTCGCTCCTCGTCCTCGCCGAGCGCCACGAGGTAGGCTCGCGCACCGGATGCCGGCTCGGCTGCGAGCACGGCCGCCACGGCGCCATACCCGGAGCCTGCTGCGGCGGCACGCTCGAGCTCGTCGGCGAGGGGCATCGCGCCAGAAGTATGCGCGGTAAGGTCGCTCCGGTGGATCGCACCGCCGAGGCCAAAGAGCTCTTCGCCCCGCTCGGCCCGACCTACGAGCGGTACGCGGCGCTGCTCTCCTACGGCCAGGATCCGCGCTGGCGGAGCTATCTCGTCTCGCGCATCGGGGCCCGGCCCGGCGACCGGGTGCTCGACGTCGCCACCGGAACGGGCGCCGTGGCACGTGAGCTCGCGGCCGGGGGCTGCGCAGTGGTCGGCCTCGACCAGAGTCCCGAGATGCTCGCCGAGGCTCGACGGCGCGGGAACGACGCGATCAAGCTCGTCGAAGGCCGGGCCGAGTCTCTCCCCTTCGCCGACGGCGAGTTCGACGCGCTCACGTTCACCTACCTCTTCCGCTATGTCGACGACCCGGCGACGACCCTGCGCGAGCTGGCGCGTGTGGTTCGGCCCGGAGGCACCGTGGCGGGGCTCGAGTTCGGCTTGCCCCGAGGCCTGTGGCGCGGGCTCTGGGAGATCCACGTCAGGGCGGTCCTGCCCGCGGCCGGGCTCGCGATCGGCGGCGGCTGGCGCCAAGCAGGATCGTTCCTCGGGCCTTCGATCCGCGCCTACTGGAAGCGGTGGCCACTCGACCGCCAGCTCCGAGCGTGGGGCGACGCAGGACTGACGGAGGTGGCGGCACAACACCTCTCGGTCGGAGGTGGAGTGGTCACGTGGGGTCGAAAGAAAGCGTGACGGAGGAGGTAAGACCCGCGTTCTATGCCCTGAGGGCAGGCGGCTGGCGCGACTACGTGACGCTGCTCCACCTGCCCTACACCGCGTGGAACCTCGCCTACGTCGCGCTCGGAGCGGCCCTTGCGCCGGTCTTCCGCACCGACCGGATGGTGTGGACGATGGCAGCGTTCGCACTCGCCCTCGGCGTCTCGGCGCATGCGCTCGACGAGCTCCACGGGCGACCGCTCGGGACGTCGATCCCGTCACCCATCCTCGTCGGACTTGCCGTCTTCTCGCTCGCGGGTTCGTGCGCGATCGGGATCTGGGCCGCATCCGCCTGGACCTGGGGCCTACTCGTCTTCGTCGCGATCGGTGGATTCGTGGTTCCTGCCTACAACCTCGAGTGGTTCGGAGGCCTGCTCCACAACGAATGGTGCCTGGCGCTCGCCTGGGGCGGTCTTCCCGTGCTCACGGCCTACTTCGCCGAGGCGGAGACGCTCCGCGTCGAGGCGGTGCTTGCCGCGGCGTTCGCGGCAGCGCTGATCCTCGTCCAGAGGACGCTTTCGACACCAGTGCGAAGGGCACGGCGCGAGCTGGGGACGCTCGAGGGCGTCGAGCCGATGGAGCGGGCACTCCGCATCCTGCCCTGGGCGAACGTCCTCCTCGCCGCCGCCCTTGTGACCGCACGCCTAACCTAGGCACCCGTGACCGCTTCGCTCGCAGTCGCGATCGCCGCCGCCGTTGCCGCCTGCCTCGCCGCAGCGGCCGCGTTTGTGGCCGTGTCCAGGGCCAGGGCGTCGGCACGAGTGCTCGACGACGAGATCGAGCGCGGCAAGGCGCGATTCGACGAGATCGTCGCGCGAGAGCTCGAGGTTCGGGCGGCCGAGCTCGAGCAGACGCTCGCACTGGCGCGCTCGAAGGCGATCTCGATCCTCGCCGAGGAAGAGCGACGGATCACCGAGGAGCGCCGGCGCGACGTCGCCGAGCGGGAGCGGGACGCGACCATCAAGCTTGCCGCCTCGCTCGCCGAGGCTCAGCGCGCCGTCGAGCAGCGCTTCGCCGACTGGGGCACCGAGGTGAGCGGCCTCCAACAGGGGCTCGCGGGCGAGCTCGAGCGCGTCGGAGTCCGGCAGCAGCAGGTGATCGCGGCGCTGGAGACGAGGATGACGATCGAGGCCGAGCGGCTCGAAAGCACGCTCGAGGAGCATCGCGCCCGTGTGGCCAGGATCCGCGACGAGCTCGACCGGGCGATCGACGAGGTAGCCGGCGAAGTCACGGCCGAGCTCGAGAGTCATTCTGCCGAGCGCCGCCGGGCCCTCCACGAGGTCGCCGAGCGGCTCCGGCGCCGCGAACGAGAGCTGCTGGAGCAGATCGAGCGCGAGCAGGGCGAGGCGACACAACGGATCGGGACACAACTCCAGGACGCCGAACGCCGCCAGCTCGAGCAGGTGCGGCGGGTGGTCGCCCGCGAGACCCAGCACGTCGCCGAGGCCGCGGCAACCCAGTTCGACGAATCGATCCGCAAAGCGAGGGAGGAGGCTGCGCGACGGCTCGCCCGGGAGCTCGAACTGGCCGTCGAGCGCTTCGCACGCGAGGCCGAGTCGGCGCTGCTCGAGCGCGTCGACGCCGAGGTTCGCACGGTCGAGGGCCGCGTTTCGGAGCTTTCGCGACGCCTCGACTCGCTCTCGGCCCGCACCTGACGATTCGCGGTTAGAGTGAGAGGGCGGGCCCTCCCCACCAACTTTCGGAGGCAGGGTTCGTCTATGGAGAAGCGAAAAGGCCGATCATCGAATGGCACAGACCACGGAGATCCCCCCGTCAGAGAACGAGAAGGTCGTGTCCTGGCGCTTGCACGTGCTGATCGAAGCCGGCTACCCGCACGACCTGGCCAAGCAGATCGCCAACTCGGACGCAGACCTGCACCATGCGGTCGAGCTCGTCCTCGCCGGCTGTTCGCACGAGACCGCCGCCGAGATCCTGCTCTGAGCCCACACCGGCGGAATCGCAGGCTCTAGCATCGGCCGCATGAAGGTCGAGGCGAGCGAGGTCGAGGGCCGCAAGGTCTTCTCGGTCCGGGCCTTCAACCAGGGCATCTCCTCGTGGCTCGAGCGGTTGCCGACGGTCTGGGTCGAGGGCGAGGTGACCGAGCTCCGCCGGCAGGAACGCTGGGCATCGGTGTTCTTCACGCTCAAGGATCCCGAGAGCGGGGCCTGTCTCGCAGTGCAGATGAAGCGCGGGCTCTTCGACGGCCTTCGTCTGGCCCTCGTAAACGGCGAGCGCATTCACGTCTACGGTCGTCCCGAGCTGTATGAGCAGCGCGGCGAGTTCCATCTGCGGGCGCTGACGATCGAGCGGTACGGGCTGGGTGAGCATCTCGCCGCTCTCGAGCGCCTGAAGGAGAAGCTGGCAGGCGAGGGGCTCTTTGCTGCCGAGCACAAGCGCCCCCTGCCGCGTTTCCCCCGGCTGATCGGCCTCGTGACCGGAAACGACGCTGCTGCGAAGCGCGACGTGCTCACCGCGATCACGACGAGGTTTCCGCCGGCGCAGGTGCTCGTCGCGGAGACGTTCGTGCAGGGCGCACGGGCGGCCCCGGCAATCGCGACCGCGGTCGGCGACCTGTGCGAGCGTGGCGTCGACGTCCTGATCGTGGCCCGCGGCGGGGGCAGCTTCGAGGATCTGCTCCCGTTCTCGGACGAACGCCTGGTGCGCGCGGTCGCCTCGTGCCCGGTGCCGGTCGTAAGCGCGGTCGGCCACGAGCAGGATATGCCTTTGCTCGACCTGGTCGCCGACGTGCGCGCCTCGACGCCTTCGGTGGCCGGACGCCTCGTCGTCCCCGACCTGGCAGAGCTCCGCGGCTCGCTCGACCGCGCACGTGCGGCCCTCGATCGGGGCGCGAGGCGCGCCTGCGAGCGGTACGCCGACCGGCTCGGCGCGACGCACGAGCGGCTGCGCCGCGCTCCGCTGCTCGCGCTCGAGCGCCGTCAAGCGCGGCTCGACGGCGTCCACGGCCGGCTGCTTGCGCTGTCTCCCCGCTCGACGCTGGATCGGGGTTACGCAATCGTCCGTGCCGCCGACGGGCTCGTACGGGTGCCTCCACGGGCCGGTACCGAGCTCGGGATCGATGTCGCCGGCGGCTCGTTCGGTGCGGTCACGCGATGAGCGAGCCGACCTTCGAGGAGAGCCAGACGGAGCTCGAGCGCATCGTCGAGCGGCTCGAGCGCGGCGACGTCGAACTCGAGGAGCTGACCCGTCTGTGGGAGCGCGGCGAGGAGTTATACCGGCGCTGCGCCGAGCAGCTCTCAGGGGCGCAGGGCAGGATCGAGGAGCTCGCCCGGCGGCTGGGCAGCGAACCGAGCGCCGAATAGCTTCTGCCCTTCCGCCACAATACGCCGATGCCGAACGCACGAGTCTCGACGCCCGACATCCCCGAATCGGTCGGCGCACCGACCATCGCCTGACCGTGGCCGAGGACTGGAGAGTCACCGTCGAGCTCGAGGACGGCTCCGGACAGGGGCTCGGCGCCAAGCTCGAGGAGAGCGAGCTCGAGGAGGAGGCACGCGAGGGACTCGGCGACGCGGTCGCCGTCAGCGCGGACGAAACGCATTTGTTCATGTACGCAGACGCCCGCCAGGCGGCCGAACGGGCCAGGGACTTCGTCGAGTCGCTCCTCGAGCGCGAGAGCATGACCGCCACCTTCTCGCTCGACCGCTGGCACCCGATTGCAGGGGAATGGAAACCGGCGGACGTGCCGCTGCCCCGGAGCGAAGAGGACCGGCAGGTCGAGGAGGACGAGCTCGAGGCGCATGAGGAGGCGGAGTCGCGCGAGGCGGGCTATGCGGAGTGGGAAGTTCGGCTCGACCTACGAAACCACGGCGACGCCGTCCAGCTCGCCGAACAGCTCGAATCAGAGGGCGTCCCGGTCACCCGCCGCTGGACCTATCTGCTCGTCGGTGCTGCGAGCCGTGAGGAGGCCGGGGAGCTCGCCTCCCGGCTCCAGTCCGAGGGTCCGGAGGGGACGTCCGTCCACGTTCAGCCGGGCGGCGAGATGGTGTGGGAGGCTGCGCCTCGCCGCTCGAAGATCTTCTTCATCGTCCCGAATCTCTGAGCGCCCCCACCTCGACGACGCCCTCGTCCTCGGCCACCTGCGCCGCCTCACCCTCCGACTCGATCTCGCGGAGCGTCGCGAACGAGATCCCCTCCCGGGCGAGGAAGATCGTCCCGATTCCGATGCCAACCGATGCCTCGATCAGCTGGAGCCCGATCCCGTAGGCGAAGCCCTTCGCGTAGCGGACGCCGTACTGGGCGAGCGAGACGGCAACGGCGGCCTGCACGAGCCCGATGTTGCCGGGCCAGAACGGGATCACGGTGACGACGTTCATCATCAGCAGCACGAGCCCGGCGGCGACGAGCGGCTCGTAGATCCTGAAAGCCCTCATCGTCGCGTAGACCGCGAGCAGCTGGAAGAACCAGCCGAGGAACTGGAAGGCCGTCGCGCCCGCCGCGGCCAGAGGACTGCGCATCACGGCGAGGCCGGTCCGCGCGCGCGCAAGCAGCACGCGCATCCGCCCGATCCCCTCCTCGAGCACATGGGAGCCGTGGCCCCTCGCTCCGAGCACGGCGGAGACGAACAGCGCGACTCCGACTCCGAGTACGACCACGATCGTCATCACGGCCCAGTGCGGCAATTCGGCTGAGCTCAGCACCCAGACGACCAGCACCAGCGTGGCCGGAAGGTCGAACATCCGGTGGGCGAACACGGTCCCGATCAGCGTCGCCCAGATGCCCTTGCGCCCGGGCATCCGCCGCGCGAGCACGGCGACGCGCCCGACCTCGCCGACGCGGCCGGGAAGCGTGGCGTTCGCGAAGAGCCCCACGCAGAACGCCGAGAACACGAGCCGGTAGCCCGGGCGTGGCGGCTCGATCGCCTCGTGGATGACGATGTTCCAGGCGATCGAGCGGACGACCACCGAGAGGAGGTTGAGCGCAACGGCGACCACGACCCAGGGCCAGCGGACGACCGTGAAGGTGTCGCGCACGAGGTGCCAGTCGGGACCGCGCCACCAGATAAGGGTGATTGCAAGCGCGAGCAGGCCGACCGGGACGAGCGCCCGCCAGCGCCCCTGGGTCATTGGGCAACTTTCGGCCGCCCAATGACGATCCGCTCGGACGCCGGCGAAGCCGGCACCTCCGCATACGCCTCCGTCAATGCCGCCTTCGCGGGCCAACCTCCGGTTGGACGGCTCATGCTGCGACCCGCTCGTAGATCCGTTCGAGGCTTGCGGCGACGTCGGGCCAGGCATACCGCTCCTGCGCGAGCTTCCTGGCGGCCCGGCCCATCGCGACCCGGCGATCCTCCTCGGAGAGCAGCGCTACGACCGCGTTGGCGAGCGCGTCCGGGTCTCCGGCCGGAACCAGCGTCGCCGCATCAGGCACAGCGACGTCCGCGAACCCCGGAATGTCGGATGCGATCACCGGCGTCGCCGTTGCGAATGCCTCGACGAGGACCATGCCGAAGCTCTCGCCGCCGAGAGCCGGAGAGACGAAGACCTTGGCCGAGGCGAGCTCGCGGTCCCTCACCTCGTTCGGAACGACACCGATCACATCGACCCCGTCCTCGTCGAAGCGCAGCCGAGATTGCAGCAGCCTGTACTGGAGCGGGTCAGTTCCGATCAGTCGCAGCCTGGCACCCGTCGCCCGCCTGATCTCGGGCCAGGCACGAAGCAGCACCGGCAACCCCTTCCGGGAATCGTGGCGACCGATGAACACGATCTGGTGCTCACGCCCTCCCGGGTCCGCGTGCTCGGGTACGACGACACCATTCGGGACGATCTCGAAGCCCGGCCCGAGCCAGCGCTCGGCCGACTCGGCAGCCATCCGGGAGACGGCGATGCGCGCATCGATCCGCTCGACCAGGAAGCCCCAGACCTTAACCGCCGGCCGCATCCAGCCGAGGTCGCCGGCGGCGTGCCAGGTTGCGACCACCGGGCACTGCGCGAACGAGAGCGCAGCCACACAGACGGCAGGGGTCATCGGCTCGTGCAGGTGGAGCACCTCGAACCCTTGCCGCCGCAGCGTATCCCGCACCCGCCCGATCGACCGCGGCGAGAGGACGATGTTCGGAAGCGAGCCGTTCGCGGGCACCACGACCGACCGGCCGATCGGGATGATCCCGGGCGGCAGGTCGCCGTGACGGCCGGTGCGCGGGTGGAGAAGGCGCGTGGCATGACCCGGCGGGTCGTGCCCCATCAGGATCTGGACATCGTGTCCGCGATCGCGGAGAGCGTCGGCCTGGTTCTCGGCGTGCTCGACCACGCCGCCCCAGTAGGACCACGAGAACGGGACGACGATCCCGATCTTCACGCGTACGCCGCCTCGAGCACCGGGGCCAGACGCTCGACGCCCCGGTCGAAGGTCTCGTCGGTGACGGCGAGCGAGAGCCGCGCCCAGCCGGTGCCGCTCGGCCCGAACCCCTCTCCGGGCGCGAGCGCCACGCGGTGGTCGGTGAGCAGCCGGTCGGGGGTCAGCCCGGCGGGCAGACGCAGCCAGACGTAGAACGAGCCCTCGCAGACGGGGGGCTCGGGCAGCGCGGCGGCCAGCTCGTCGCGCCGGCGCTCGTAGGTTGCCCGGCGTTCCGCGACGCTATCCTGCGGCCCCTCGAGCGCGGCGATCGCAGCGTGCTGGAGCGCGGCGAGCATCCCGACCCGAGCATGGTCGCCGAGGAGGTTGAGCCGCTCGACGATGTCGGCATTCCCGACCACGAAGCCGATCCGCCACCCCGCCATGCCGTAGGTCTTGGACATCGACCACAGCTCGACGCCGATCTCCTTCGCGCCCGGGGTCGCGAGGAAGCTCTCCGGGGCGCGGCCGTCGAACACGAGGTCGGCATAGGCGGCGTCGTGGACGACCGAGGTACCCGTGCGGTTCGCGTACTCGACTGCCGCCCCGAACACGCCCGGGGCGGCGCAGACGGCGCAGGGGTTGGAAGGGAAGTTGAGGAACAGCGCGGCCGCAGCGGGCGCGCGTTCGAGGTCGGGCTGCCAACCCGCGGCGGGATCGAGCGGGACGAGGCCCATCGCGGCACCGGCCAGAGCGATTCCCGACGGGTAGTCGGGGTAGTAGGGGTCGGGAAGGAGAATCGTCTGGCCGCGCTCGGCGAGCGCCAGGGCGAGCTCGACGATCGCGGTTTTCGTACCGGGGACGACAGCCACCTCGCGCTCCGGGTCGAGCTCGACACCGTAGAGGGTCGCATAGCGGCGAGTGATCGCTTCCCGCAATCGCGGCAGCCCCCGAAAGGGTGCGTAGCCGTGCTCGTCGTCGCGCCCGGCAGCCTCCCTCAGCGCCTCCACCACATGCGGCGGCGGTCCTACCTCGGGGTTGCCACGGCCGAGGTCGACCACGGGAGGACCGCCGTCGGCGGCAGCGGCGGCGACCCGCGCGAGGAGGGAGGCGAAGTACTGCTCCGGGAGCCGGTCGAGCCGCCGGGGGCGGGCGCGATCCGAAGAGCCTGACTTCTCCGTCGCCACCCGCCCGATCGTACGCGCCCGCGCCGACTGCAGCCGCGTTTGACTCCATCCGGAGGACTCTCTACCCTGAAGTCGAACACACGTTCGTCACCACCACCCCGTCGCTCCTCCCGGAGGCCCGATGCTCACCGACCGCCAGCAGCAGATCTGGAACTACCTCGTCGAGTACGTCGACCGTCACGGCTACCCGCCGACCGTTCGCGAGATCGGCGAGGAGGTCGGCCTCGCCTCGCCCTCGACCGTCCACGCGCACCTCGCGAACCTCGAGCGGGCGGGCCTCCTGAAGCGCGACCCGACGAAGCCCCGCGCACTCGAGCTGATCGGACGGGAGCGCGCTGCATCGCAACCCGTGGCGGCGGCCATCTCGGGTTCCGCGCGCTCGTCCGACGTCGTCCGCCTTCCGCTCCTCGGCGAGATCGCCGCCGGCGCGCCGCTGCTCGCCGAGCAGAATATCGAGGAGTACATGGCGTTCCCGGGCACGACACGCGGCGACTTCGTGCTGCGCGTCAGGGGTGATTCGATGATCGAGGCCGGCATCCTCGACGGCGACGTGGTGATCGTGCGACAGGCCCAGGACGCGCGGAACGGCGAGATCGTCGCGGCACTCGTCGGGGACGACGAGTCGACCGACGAGGCGACCGTGAAGACTTTCTATCGCGAGGGCGGTCGGGTTCGCCTACAGCCCGAGAACTCCGCCCTCGAGCCGATCTACGCCAGCCATGTCCAGGTACTCGGACGGGTAGTGGGCGTATTCAGGGAGCTATGAGCCCGGCCGATGTCCACGCGTTCGCGCGGACGCTCGGCCAGGAGCTGACCGCGCTCCTTCGCGGAGCCTCTCTCGAGTGCCTTGTTTGCGGCGAGTTCGTCATGCACGCTCGCGCCGGGGTCGTCTTCTGCCCCGAGTGCGGCTGTGTTGTCGGAGCAGAATCAGCCATAGGTCTGGTCGAATCCGGCGACACCTCGATAGAATCCGGTGTGCAGGCCGGGTGACCGCGGGTCGTTTCGACGGCTCGAGGAAAGTCCGGACACCGCAGGGCAGGACGCTGGCGCAAGCCAGGGGGTGAAAGCCGACGGAAAGTGGAACAGAAAGCAAACCGCCTCCGGCGGAACGTCTCTCCTCCGGAGACGCCGGAGGTAAGGGTGAAACGGTGGGGTAAGAGCCCACCAGCGACCGCGGCGACGCGGCGGCTCGCCAAACCCCGTCCGGTGCAAGGCAAACAGGGCCCGTCACGAGGCTGCCCGCCCAGGGCCCGGGTAGCTGCCAAGAGGGATGGTCACCCGAGACAGAATCCGGCTTACAGGCCTGCTAACGGAAAGCCCCGCTCGACGGGGCTTTCCCATTCAGTGAGATCCTTCCGCGTGGCGGTGCCTCTACGACGCCGCCACCACGACGCGAAGGGAGGCAGGTCATGGAAGGAATCCAGACGGGCGGTTCGGCGGAGTATCCGCTGCAGCTCTCGGTGGAATACCCGGACCGCATGCTCAACCGGTTGACGACTGCGTTCAGGATCATCGTTGCGATCCCGATCCTGATCGTCGCCGCGAGCATCGGCGGCCGCGAAGAGGCGTTCAGCGGGGGCCGGAACGGCATGACGGTCGGCGCGGGAACCGCGGGGCTGCTCTTCCTCGCGCCGCTGCTGATGATCGTGTTCCGGCAGAAGTATCCGCGCTGGTGGTTCGACTGGAACCGCGAGCTCCTTCGTTTCTCGAACCGGATCGGCGTGTACCTCGCCTTGATGGACGACCGCTACCCGTCTACAGACGAGCACCAGGGCGTTGCGCTGGACTTCGAGTATCCCGACGTCGAGCGTGACCTGAACCGCTGGCTGCCGCTCGTCAAGTGGCTGCTCGCGATCCCGCATTTCGTCCTGCTCGCGTTCCTCTGGCTCTTCGCGATCGTGGCGGTGATCATCGCCTGGTTCGCGATTCTCTTCACGGGCCGCTATCCGCGTGGTCTCTTCGACTTCGTGCTGGGCGTGTTCCGCTGGACGAACCGGGTCGTCGCCTACGCGTTCCTGCTCGTCACCGACCGCTATCCGCCGTTTCAGCTCTCGCCATAGCCGACCACACATCGGACGCTCGAGCGCGCCGGCCCCGGGGGGCTTTCGACGGTGGTCCGACGGCTCACGTCGAACCTCCAGGTGATCCGTAGAAACTCACAAGCTGCGCGCGGATCACCCCGGATGTGGGCCGGCACCGAAGCTTGAAGGCTGTTCGGGATGAGCGCGCTCGACCTTGCCCGCTGGCAGTTCGCGGTCACGACCCTCTATCACTTCCTGTTCGTCCCTCTGACGATCGGTCTCGCCTGGTTCCTCGTCGGGTTCCAGACCGCGTGGCTGAGATCGGGCGAGGAGCGATGGCTGAGGCTCACCCGCTTCTTCGGGAAGCTCTTCCTGATCAACTTCGCTCTCGGCGTCGTCACGGGCATCGTCCAGGAATTCCAGTTCGGGATGAACTGGTCCGCGTACTCCCGGTACGTCGGCGACATCTTCGGCGCACCGCTCGCAATCGAAGGGCTGGCCGCGTTCTTCATCGAGTCGACCTTTCTCGGACTGTGGATCTTCGGCTGGGACCACCTCAAGCCGAGGGTGCATCTGGCGACCATCTGGCTCGTCGCGATCGGAACGACCGCGTCGGCCTACTTCATCCTGGCCGCGAACTCCTGGATGCAGCACCCCGTCGGCTACAGGCTGAACCCGGTGACTCACAGGGCGGAGATGACGTCGATCTTCCAGATCCTGACCAACTCGACCCTGATCCGCGCCTTTGGTCACACGATCGCAGCCGCCGGCCTCACCGCCGCCATGCTCGTCCTGGGCGTCGCAGCCTGGCACCTGCGGAAGCGGGGCGAGGCCGAACTCTTCGCTCCGGTTGCGCGAGTGGCGCTCTGGGCGACCCTCGCCGCGGCAGTCGCAACCGTGCTGCTCGGCCACACGCAGGGCCAGCTGATGACGAAGCAACAGCCGATGAAGATGGCCGCGGCCGAGGGCCTCTACCGAACCGAGAACGGGGCCTCGTTCTCCCTCTTCGCGCTCGGCCCCTGGGAGAAGCGCCCCAGCAAGAACCTGGTGAACATCGCGATCCCCCACGGTCTGTCGATCCTCGCCGACAACTCGTGGAGCGGAACGGTGCAGGGCATGAATGCTCTGCAGGCGGAGTACGTCAGGAAATACGGTCCCGGCGACTACAAGCCGATCGTCGGCGTCACCTACTGGACGTTCCGCATCATGACCGGACTGGGCTTCGTCGCGATCGTCTTCGCGCTCGTCGGTCTCTGGCTCGCCCGGACGCCCGACAGGCTCGAGCGCTCCACCCGTTTCCAGCAGCTGGCGGTGATCGCGATCGGGCTGCCGATCGCGGCGAACCTCGCCGGCTGGCTCTTCACCGAGCTCGGCCGGCAGCCCTGGGTCGTGCAGGGACTCCTACTCACGAAGGATGCCGTCTCGCCGACCGTTTCCGCATGGTCGGTCGGTCTCACCCTGGCCGGCTTCACCTTGCTCTACGGGCTCCTCGCAGCAGTCGAGGTCAAGCTCATGGCTCGCGCCGTCAAGGCGGGACCCGACGCGGCCGGCACCTTCGGCGCCGAGCCCCCCGGCGACGGGTCATCCCCGCTCCCAATCCCCGCCCTGACCTACTGATGATCGTGGCCGCCTCCACCCACGAGTACTGGAACCTGCAGACGCTCTGGTTCTTCCTGATCGCCGTGCTCTGGATCGGCTACTTCGTCCTCGAGGGCTTTGACTTCGGCGTCGGAATGCTGCTCCCGTTCGTCGGCCGCAATACGCAGGAGCGCTCGACGCTCATCCGCACGATCGGACCGGTCTGGGACGGAAACGAGGTCTGGCTGCTGGTCGCGGGCGGCGCGACGTTCGCTGCCTTCCCGGGCTGGTACGCCTCGCTCTTCTCGGGCTTCTACCTCGCCCTCTTCCTCGTCCTCGTCGGGCTGATCGTCCGCGGAGTGGCGATCGAGTACCGCAACAAGCGCACCGACGACTCGTGGCGCAGGCGCTGGGACTGGATTTTGGCCTGCTCGAGCGCCGTTCCCGCCCTGCTCTGGGGTGTCGCCTTCGCCAACGTCGTCGAGGGGGTCCCGACCGACGCGCACGGCCAGGTCACCGCCAGCCTCCTCGACCTGCTCGGCCCCTATGCGCTCTTCGGCGGCGTGACCTGGCTCGTCCTGTTCGCGTTCCACGGCGCGCTCTTCCTCGATCTGCGTACGGTCGGCGACCTGGAGGCCCGCGCCCACGCGACTGCCAGGCGCCTGGCAATCCCGGCGGCGGTACTCGTGCTCGGCTTCCTCGCCTGGACGTACGCCAACGCGCTGAGTGCCCACGACAAGGGGATCGTCCCCGGGATCATGCCGGTGACGGCCATCTGTCT